>Ga0213922_1000509_pt1 | contig 18240 bp, 30 predicted proteins | sample McNCre2917MG_FD_165060 | JGI IMG/M metagenome (GOLD analysis project Ga0213922, IMG submission 165060) | Freshwater microbial communities from McNutts Creek, Athens, Georgia, United States - 29-17 MG | ecosystem: Environmental > Aquatic > Freshwater > Creek | place: USA: Georgia | collected... | reverse complement strand
GCTCGACCTCCAAATGTCTTGAGACGTGTTCCCGCTGGTCGCACCTTTGATACGTCCCACTTAGGCACTTCTCCACTATAGAGTAGAGCAACCACTTGGCGAAGCGCTTTAGCCCAACCTTCTTTGCTGTCAGAAACAACAATAGTTGAAGCACTATCAAACAAGACGTCAGGAACCTCTGGCAATTTGTTAACATATTTCTGCTCCACGCTATAGCCTACACCTGTTCCGCACAGCAGAATGTACATGGCTTCATCAAAACATTTAGGGTCATCAATGGGCAAGTAGCTGCAATTGTAGCCAGCAATGTTCTGACGCTCAAGGGCCTCACCTGCTGTCATGATGCAGCGCATAGACGGTACAACTTCAAGATTTGTCACTGCTGTTTCCAGACGGAAGCGCAGGTCAGGAGGCAGCTTGTAGGAATGTTTGTCCCACAGGTGCTTCTCCATGAAGTTAAAATAACGAGCTACGGTTTCATCCCAATTCTCCCGGCGCTGCTCGTTGTCCAGAAAACGTGCATAGCGGCTCTTGGCAATGTACGTCTGGTACGGAGTCATCGTTGTGTTCTTAATCATCTAGTTCCTTAATTAGTTTATCAATATTTTCTTCAATTTCATCCGCAAAACGCTTCACAAGTTCATCGCTGTTTATATTCAACATTTCCAGCAAAGCAACTTCGTCTACGTTACGGAGCTTTTCCTTTAGTTCTTCAAGCAGCATTGTCATTTTTGTCGTGCCAGAGCATAAACAACAAACAGCACATGGCATGAGCTAAGTGATGTTGGTTTGATTCTTTGTCGAAGGTTTCACCTGTACGATATGCAACCAAATGACGCATAGTTGCATCCATATACCGAGAAGGAGAATTAGGAACTTTCTTCCAATTGTCCGGGGCATATTTTGTAGCACCGAAGGTAAGCACTTTAACCACATCTTCAATTTCCTCCCAAGGAAGCAAGTCCCACTGAGGTTTCCCTTGGTCATGCTTTACTCCAGTCTTATCGGTACTCAGCAGTTTAATATATTCATCCACTGTAAGCCGCTGTTGTTCACTTGTTTCCATATTTACGCTCCAAATACTCTATGGACAACATCATCTCATCAAAGTGTCCATCCTTAACATCGTTTAGAACTACTAGTCCTCGCCAATGTCGGTTGCTGAGGCTATCCATATAATCCTCATCGTGCATATAATAACTACCAGCAATGATGCTACAGATTGGTTTTCCATCAGCACGTTTACCATAAGCTATTTGCTTTCCTTGTTGGTGGCCTGCCACACAAGACATATGCAACTTGTTAATGATTGCAGCAGGCGAAGCGGCAGGACGACCCATTGCACCCACAGGCCAATAATGAGAAAACCCAACACCAGAAATAAACACTGGATGGAGAAACTCAAATACTTCCCAATCTTTCTCATACCCTAAGTCCTTTACGCTAATAAGCCCTTCAAGAGTAGGGTTATTATTCACAGCCCGGTTTATACGGTTTTCATGGTTCCCAAGGGTAAGCACTAGGCGTGGCTTGTAAACCTTGTGTTTGGCGTCTTTCTGAGCCTTCTGTAGGCTTCGTAAGGGCGCTAGGAGCTGCTGCATTGCCTGCTTAACAACTTCTACATCCTTTTTGTAACGAAGGCCTTCAAAATATTTGCTTCCTTTCACATCATGGGTAGATAGAGAAGGCATATCTGCAAAGTCACCTATGTTCACTACAACATCAGGCCTGTATTCACAGATAGCCTTCCCTGCCCATTCCAGATGCTGTAAAGGAATGTTCTCCTTTACTTGGCAGTCAGGAATTACAAGAATTCTCATTTATTGGGTTCGTCCAAGTCCAGAGAAAGTTGATTGTCGTCTGCTCCATAATCTGGCTCATCCGGGTACACTTCATCCCAATCTATTTCTTCATCATCAGAATAATCATAAGAAAACAATTCACCATCCCAATCTTGTGTAATCATAGGGCCATCTTCTAAACGAATTTTATCACGCACACCTACATAGCCAGAAGCCTCAAGAAAGGATACAAAACGGTTAAGAACAGCTACCCATGTAATTCCTTCATTTTCATTAAAAGAAAAGGATATACTACCGCCTACGCCATCGTAGCTGAATGAGAAAAATTCTTTATTATCTTCACTATTAAATTTAAACATACTATTTTCCTTTAACGGTTATCGCCACTGCCACCAAGAACCCCACGTTCTTTTCGGCTCTGTAGCTTATTAATATTTATACGAGCTATTTCATCAAGAGAAATACCGTGGAATTCTGCTAATACTGCAACAAACCACAAAACATCTCCAAGTTCTTTTTCTAACTCATTAATAAATTCTACCCAAGATGTTTTATCACGTATACACTTAGCATATTTACCAGCTACTTCACCTGCTTCTGCTACCAAACCAGCAATTAAATATCTCTGATTGTACGCAGCAGGAATACAAGTGTCAGTAGCAGCTTCTTGGTAATCATTTAAATTCATAAAACATATCACATTCTTTAAGCTCATCATTGTAGGGAACAAAGGTAAAGAAAGCCTGCCAGTGTTCATTCGAAGGCGCTGTGAATCGGTAGCATTTCTCCTTCAAAGGACACTCACCGCCATCACATTTAGAAATATCAGCCATTTTTCTTCCTCAATGTTTTCTCATAAGCTGTTTTCTCTTTATGGCATTCCTTACAGAGAAGTTGCAGCTTATCTTTCTCACAAAACAACCTATCGACATAAACATCCCAAGACACAAATCCTTTCTTAGGTTCTACTACAGGCTGTATGTGGTCAACCTGTATGCCCTTAGATGGGAAAAGAGCCTTGCATTCGTTACACCGATAGTGCATAGCCAGCTTACCAGTTTTCTCATTTATCTTCTTCTCTACATACCCTTCACGCAATGTTTCAAACTTAGGAGGCCATCGCTGTGTTGCTGTACGCAGAGCTGAAGTTACAAAACTCTTAAACCTTGCTTCTGTCCAGTTTCCACCGTTGTAACTACGCTTCACTTGGCAATTCCCACATCTGTTCAGGAAAGCGCCGTAGCCATAAAAGCTGTCCATTCTCTAAGATGCGCTCTGGAGCCTCTCCAGCATCTTCGTAGGCCTTTTTAACTGCCTTGTAGAGCTGTTCCTCTGTCACAGCGTCCTTGAGAATCTTATTAGCCTTCACTGGCCCAATGCCACGTAGTCCAACAATGTTATCAACCCTATCACCTGTCAACATCTGTAGGTAGAAGTTCTTTAGTCCCTCTTCCTCAGTGATGTAATATTCCTCATCTTTCACAGGGTTGTAATGCCATCCCGGAAGCTGGTCTAAGTCTTTATCAACATGAACAATCCAAGCTAAATACCGTGTACTTTCTATTCCAACAGCATCATCAGCTTCTTCATTCTCTGTTGTAATGGCTTCCATCCTAGTTAAATGCTTACGCAAGGCTTCGTAGTGCTCTGGCCTCTCAAAGTCTTTCCTGTTTCCCTTGTATGGCACTGTTGTAGCAACACCATAACGGAAGTTGGTTTTACCAGAGATAAAGGCCGTATAGTCTTCACAGGCAAGCCGTATGTAAACAATATCAGTAAACCATTCTGTAAGCCGATTCTTAGCTATTTGCTCATCAGCATCTTTGCATGAAAAAGCAATTGAATAAACTAAGAAGTCGGCGTCCACAATAGCCACCTTTGGTTTTGGTGGCAAGTCCATTACAGAACCAAGTCTTCCTCTTCAGCTTCAGCAGGAGTGTAGGTAAGAATGTCAGTGACTAATAGCTTACGGATTGTAGGGCTATTACCATGCTTAGCAGACAGCTTATGAGCGTAGCTAGTAACCAAAGCAACACACTTCGAGCCATTGCCAATGTCCTTTACCTCTGTAGTGATGGGGTTGCCATCTTCATCCACAGGATTGAACAAATACTTGCTCTTAGCAACAATGTAGTTGCCTTGGGCTTCCTTGTTCTTCACCTTAATTCCAAGGCTTTGCAGAGCCTTAACGTCCTTGTCACTGATGTTGCCAATAGTGCATTCGTAACGATTGTTGTCTTCGTTAAAGTGTGTATTAAATTCTCCCATAAAGCGGCTCCAGAAGAGTTCACCAGAGATACGAACGGGTTTAATAGAAGTTTCCATTTAAGTTTCCTTTAAGTTAATGCGTTTCACGCCAAGTTTTACCAACCTTATACTCACCATCCAGAGGACATCTAAGGTTAAAATGTTCTCCAGCTTCCACAATGCTTTGTCTAGCTGCTTCACCAGCCATTATAGCATACTTTTCAGTTGTTTCAAACTGAATTTCATCATGTACGTTAGCAACCAGCTTTACGGGCCACTTGTTCTTCTGCACCTTTTTATGAAAAAGAACTAAAGCCTTCTTCATCACAACAGCTCCAGCACCTTGCAGCAAGCTGTTCAATGCAGCATGTTCACTACGTACCCAAATTACTCTACCATCAAGACCCGGAACATAGCCTAAAGCTGCGTACTTTTGTACTTTTCCGATAAGGCTTCTAAGTGCTGGAGTTTTTCGGAGAAACTCTTCCTTAAGCTTTTTACCTGCATTAGCATTTCCCCCGACGATTTTTCCAATTTTAGCATCTCCAGCTCCATAGAGGAAGGCATAAATGAATGTCTTAGCATTATCTCTTGTTGCCAGTCCCGCAGCTCTCTGATTAATTGTGTGTACATCTGTCCCATCTTTGCTGTTTCCTTCACAGACCGTCTTAACATATTTTTCATCCTTCATGTAATGAGCTAACATTCGTAGCTCTAAACCACTAGCATCTACACCTACTAACATATTCCCTTCTTCCACTGTCCAGCACTCACGACACTCTGGGCCATAAATGCTGCCAGCGTTGGGAATCTGAGCCATATTAGGCCCGCTATGGGTCATACGACCTGTCACGGCACCGTTGGTAATCACTTTCCCATGTACCCGTCCATCTGACCCCATAGCTTCCAGCCAGCTTTCAATTTGTGCTACACGTTTCTGTAGCATCAAATATTCCACAATGGGCTTAGCCTCTGGCAAATCAATTTTAGACAGCACTCCCTCGTCTACAATTGGTTGTCCATGCTCTGTGTGCTTTTCTGGCTTCCATCCAAGAGATATGAGCTTTTCCCCAATTTGCTTTCTGCTTCCGGGGTTAAAAACAGTAATCCCGTCTTTGAGCTTCTTTCCTGTTTTCTCGCTGATTCGCTCGAAGACAACTGGAGGCCACCGTTCCTGCATTTCCTCATAGAGGCTGTCCAGTTTTCCTTTGATTGTAGTAAGTAAGCAAGTTGCATATTCAGTATTTAGTTTAAAGCCATTACGTTCCTGCTGCGCAATAATTGCAGCAACTTCATGCTCAAGCTGTACAGATTCATCGCTAAATTCCTTTTCCTTTAGTTGTTCAATTAACGTTGTATACAATAGCTCAGTTACTTGTACGTCTTGTATACAATAAGTTTCTAATAAATTGGAAATAGGGTTGTCATAACATTCACCCTCATATTCCTCTTTACGTCCTTTAGCTTCTTCCCATGTAGCCTTATAGTTCGTCTTTTCTAACCCTAGTGTTGTTCCCCATGCTTCGAGCGAGTGCCCTTTCTCTCTGCTCGGCTCTAGCAACCTGCTTACTATTAGAGTATCGAAGCATTGGCTCAAACGTATCTTCGTCTTCCAAATATTGTTCAACATCGGAGCATCGAACGCCAGTATGTTTTGTCCGATAATTAGCGTAGCGTCCTTTAAATATTCCGATAGGTTGTTTGCTGCTTTCCATACTATAGTTTCTTTCGTGTCGATGTCTTTGGTAACACAAAGCCATATTTGATTATGGGCTAGGTTTGTCTCAATATCGAGAACAAGGCGCTTCACAATTCCTCCAAGGCTTTTAAATCACATTCGTTTAAATAGCCAGTGTTTCGGTCATAGAAAATACCAAACTTCTCGCCAGTAGCGCTGCCAGCAAACCTGTCTTTGAGCACACGGAAGGTGGTGGTTTGACGAGCTATAGGACACTCAGCTTGCTTATCACGTTCCAGTCCAAACATATAATGGCTCCAACGGGCAATAGCCCTGCTGCCAGTAAAATGTTTCTCCAGAACTCGTCCTCCTTCCTCGTGGGCTTTTCCTTCAGGAGTGGTAAGGTGACTAACAAAATGTATGATAAGCCCATCAGATTGAGCCAAAGAAGCCATATCAGCCATAATCCCATCAAGTGCTCTCCTTTCATCTTGTTCATTGGCAGCAAGTGCCGTTAAGTGGTCTAAATATATCATCTTAATATCGTATGCTTTGGCAAAGTAGCGAATAATGCCCTTTACGCTCTTCCAATCCATAGCACCGAAGTGCTCCATCATGTAGAGCTGATTACGTTGGTCAAGACGGTCAATGCTTTCCTCATACTCTACCCGTGTCCACGTAGCATCAGGAATATGATACAGCTTCTTGTCCAACTTGCCCGCTACCCGCTGTGCAGTTTCCACTACGTTCTGCTCAAGGTAAATAACCCCTACTTTTTCTTGCAAAACGTCTATGTCATAGGCAATTTGCTGGGTAAACACGTCTGTTTTACCGACACCAACGCCTGCACCAAAGCCGTAAAGCTCTCCCTTGCGCCTCCCATAGGTGAGCCGTGTTAGAGTAGGGAAACACCAAGGAACCCCAGCCACTGGAGGTGTGAGAAGGCGCTCCTTGATGCTGCTAACGGTAACAATGCCCTCAGGACGATGTTCCTCTGCACGCCACCACAGAGACACAAATTCCTTCGTTTTTTCTGCTGCCAAGTAGTCACAGGCATCCTTGTAGGTGGAATGCTTGAATATTTTACTTTTCCCTGTGAACAGCTCTGCCACTTCCTTTGCTGCTTTTTGCCCCGGTTCATCACCATCAAAGCAGATAACAATGCTATCGAAGGAGTCTAGCCATTCATATTGGGCTTTGCAGGCCTTTAAAGCCCCAGCAGCGCCGTTTGGAACGGACACGGTAGGGTAGAGGCTACCCATCATCTGAAACGCTGCCAAAGTGTCTAATTCGCCTTCACACACCGTTACCGCTTTGCCGCCTGCTGGAAACAGGCTTTGTCCAAAGAGGCTTTCTATTTTTCCTGTTACAAAGAAATCTTTGGTGTCTACCTTTCTAGTTTTCCAGCCCCCTGTGTAGGGATAGTGGTGTTTGTTATCCTCCTGTGTCACACCAAACTTTTCGCACGTTGCCCTGAGGATGCCACGCTCAGGAATGCTTTTCACAATACCGTTTGTCGGCTGCATAATTTCTTTCTGTCTAAGTTTCTTACCAAAAGTAGTTCTTACTTCGTTGCTTGTTGTTTCACACTTAAAACAATGGGTATGTCCATCGTCATATAAGGCGTTAGCGTTACTACTGCCACAAGCTTCACATGGAATATGTTTTACAAAATTGCTAGTCATTTGAAATTAAATCTAATAGAAGGACAATAAAGGCAAGTAGTACGACAATCATTCTTTGTTACCTTTTTCCTCCAAGTATCTATTAATTTCACTCAATATGTTATCTTGTCCGTGTTGAATAATTAATTGTCTTACATTCTCCAATGTTGAATGATAAAACAATTCTTGATAAAGTTGTTCATCTTCGTTAGACCAACCATTTGTTTGCTCTTTAACTTTCATAGAAGCCTCTAATGCTTTAATGTTATTAATAATAATGAATACATTAATGCTTTAATGTTCATCATTGTAGTCTTTAGAGTTATCATACACCTCTTCTTCATAGCTGTCAAACAGCCCGTCAATGTCCCCTTCGCTAACAAGGTCTTTACGGTCGTTTGTCTCGAAGGAAGGCACTGTTTGTTGTACAAATTTGAAGCATTGGTTGCAGGTGTCTAAGAATTCGCCTGTGCGTCCGTGCCTACGGGTGCTTTCGTAATCAGACAGCATATTGTTGCAGCATACACATCTCATGGTAATTCCTTTGTCTCAAAAAATTTCATCATTTCATCACCGTCTTTATCAAGTTCTGTATTTAAATCCATCCTTCCATCAATAAATCCTGAAATATACAATACTTTGCTTTCTCTTATTAAACTAAAATCAATTAGTGTATGCAAAGGAATGTTTTTATATCCTGCATATTTACCTAGTTTGTAGTAGTTCATGTGTTCTTCTCCTTGAGTTTTGCTTCAATGTCTCGCGCAAAGTCGTCCATCCATGCGCCATAAACAATTCGCCATTCAGCGGATAGTAGTTTTAAATCTTCTTCCGTCAACCCAACCCAAGGGCGCTGTGGTGACTTTGCGTATGCGTCCCGCACACCTTCCTTATAGCCTCTATTAAATTCAGCATCAAGCACTTGTTTAATGGGCTCCTGCGCTGGTTGTGCTGCCTTCTTGCCATCGTAGTAGCCGCTTTGGTATGCAATCGTCAGCGCATCGTCATCATCCAACAGTTTGTCCTGCGCTGCTGCGCGTTTTGATTCGTAGCCTGTCATGCTTCACCTCTTAATTTGCTATTTGCGAATAGCGAATAATTTTTCATAAAGGGGCCTCTTCGTGGTTGTCAGGGTTAAACGGAAGCTTACCAACGGGCTTAAATAGCCTTAGAACGGACGGAAAGGGCCAAATAACGGGCTCTGGCGGCTCAGGCAGGGGTTTACTAGGTTCCATGCCAAAAGAGGCGTAATACTTGTCCATTTCTGTCATTTTTGGCCTTTCAGTTTAGCGGTAAGACGTTCAATTCTAGCTTTGTTGTACGACACCACGCTCTGCGCATATTCCACGGCAGTTTCAGCGTCCAAAAGCTCCACCTGAGAACGTTGCAGCTCACTTTGCATTAGCTCAGCGGGAGCTGGGCCACGTAAATGGGTTTTCAAATAGTCAATTATCATCAAATTTTCCTGCATTAGTTAAGGCATTCAAAGCCATTGTTTCTAAACGTGACAAGCCATTAGCCTGAGCAACTTCCAAAGCTGCATAAGCCACGTTTACCAAAGAATCCATAAGTTCTTTTCTCTTTTGTCGATATTCCTTCTGCTGAATAGCCATCTGTTGTTTTTTTACAACATATTCAGGCTTTTGTTTCTGTTTTTCCCTGTAGGCACGGTTGTATTCCGAACGGCTAGCTGTTTCATTCATCGAATTTTCCTTATTCCTCTGTTTACTACTCTGGTTTCTATTTGGATTCTTCCATCCATCATTAGCGCAGCGGTATGTGCAGCCTCCATTGCATCTTCTAGTGCCAAAGGGTCTTCACTATACACAAGACAAGAATAGACGCCACCGAAGGCAGCAGCTTGCTCCCATGATGTGTAGTGGTCTGTGTTATACATCTCTATAAAGGTGTTCATTCGTCTTCTCCCCATTCCTCTGTTTCCTCATATTCAGGAAATTCATGGTATATCCCTGCGCTGTCAATAACCCCATAATCGTCTGTATAACGGTCACGTAGGGCTTCCTCCAGCTCCCAAGAGAGCGCCCCTTGATTAATAAGACGCTGAGCATCTTTAGACACTAAAGCCTCGAATTGTTCATTGGTCATGCTTACATTCTCCAAAAGTATATAAAAAAGGAACAGAACATTATTGCAGCCAGTGCAGCGGCCTGCATTAGCTCAATGGCGAGAATGGCTAGGGTGTAGCGCTTAGGGCAAGGGTGTTTCATGCTTCTGTTTCCTCTTCAGCGTATTCAGCGATAAGGTGCTGGGCTATTTCGTACCAATTAACGTCAGACAGGAAGGCAAGGGCATAATCTCTGGCTAAGCCCTCTGGTGCTGATTCTTCAATGTAAACCTCTGCGGTATCACGCAGGTGGTGAGACAGTTCGTATACGTCAGCCATTAGGTGCTTATCCCATACGTTATAATCATCGAACATCTCAAGGTTGATTCGCCATGTAGCGTAATTAGACCAGCCGTTATAAGTAGACATAGAAATTCTCTCTTTGGTTTATTGGGCAAAAGCGCCCCGTAAAGCCCCATAACAGAGCTTTACAGTGCCCCTTTAACGGTCATTATAGGCCAAGCCTGCATTGAAGGCATTGGCATAAGTGCCGTATAAACTTCCTCGCTGATTCTCTGGTGTTATAAGGCCCCATTGTAGGCCTGTAGGTGTTTCCTGAGCATAAATGATGCAAGGATACAACGGCCCTACGCTGTGATTCTGAATTGAACTTCCGTCTTTTGAGTGTCCTAAGTACATGGTTTTCTCCATAAGTTACAGTTTACGACAATGTAAACCCCTAAGCCCTCATTCAAGGGCTTAGAGAGTACACTATGGCATGATGAAGTATTCGGGGTTGAAAGGCCATTTGTCAGCATTAGGCCCTACGCATAGGCCAGTTTCACCATCATAAGACAATGCTACACAATCCTGATTGAAGAGCATACAGAATGTAAACCATTGATATGCGCTAGCGTTGGTGTATGCGATGGCCTTTACTTGGATTCCTGAATCACTATCGCCCGATGGCTCAGATACACCATGCAGGTGAAGGCCCACTGGCTCGATGATGTTCGCAAGCACTGTCAGAGCTTCACCCATACGTGATAGTGGAAATTCTAGGTTAACGATTTTCATTTTTTTTATTCCTTGTCATTTTTAACAATGTGTACAGGCGTGAAACAGTAATGCTCACGATAATACTCTAAACTTGCTTTCATTCTTTCAGCATTCCCGCTGCCTTCGCCTACTGGAAACTCTTCCCCTTCGCTGTCTTCTAGTGTGCCTTCGATGTCAGTCCAGTAGATGCCTAGTGTTGGGTGGAAGTGGTGGGTTATGGTGAGGGTTCGCATGGTGGTTCTATCCTTGGTTGTTATGCCTTGCACTATTGCGTGGCATGTATAGATTATCGTTTTGTTTTTACGTGTGAGTCAGTCACATAGGTGACAAGACAATAACAACAATTGACACCGTTGTAAAAATACAACACATGCTCGCCTAATGGCTTCACTCTATAAATTTATCTCTTTCGATAGGCTTTCTCTAATGCTCTTATGTCTTTTATCTTATGTCTTATATCATATGTCTTATGTCTTATATAAGAGTGTTTTCCTAGAATCGACGATAGCACACCACCTAAGGGTATAGGTGCACCACCATGCTTTAACGTAAAAGAAAACGTTTAACCCAGCTTTGACGGATTATTGACAGTATTCTTGCATACTGACCAGTCACATTCTAGTTTTATGGTTATAAATGTAAACTACTAATTTACAATTCAGATTCTTAGGTTGCTTTATAGGCACCATATCTGCCCCTCACACTGCGCAGTTACTGACCAGTGGGTCATTAGCAGATACTATTGAGAATCATTCGCATTGAGCAATAATCTAGCAAGATTCATGCCAGTTGAGCAATATAGTTGCCTAGGCAAGCATAGGGGGGGATACCTTTGGAGTTATGAAAACTTTTACAGGAGCCTACTAAGTTCACAAAAAGGAAAAGTGGCTAAAAAGCACTAAAAAGCGCTAAAAAGCACTAAAATTACCTTATTGAGTAAAACTACTTAAGTTATTGAGTTATAAAGACAAATCTAAACAACCAAGGGTCAATCTGTGCTCCTTGAAAAAGGGAACTTAAAAGGTAAAATACCCATTAAATTATTACAAATAATGCTTGACTTCTAAGTAAAAGTATGTTATAATGTCTATAATGAACTAAGAAGTTAGCTGGCTTCTAAGAACTAAGAAGGCAATACGCCATTAATGGCATAGAAGTTAATTATACTTAAATATAAATAACTAATTAAGAATAAACATTAATGCCTTAGACAGTTAAGCTACTCTAAAGTAACTCACATTAAAGGTTTGTCTCCCTGAAAGGATAAAGCAAACAATGGAAAATAAACTAGAAGTGTTGTCGTCGCCACCTGCGGTGGCTCCAAAGATACGCGGAAGAGGGCGTCCCCCTAAAGCAGACATAGAGGCTGTTAAAAATAGAACTAAGAATAAAATAGGCCGACCGAAGGGAGATACGGGGCGTTTAGAGGAATTCAAGCAGCGGCTTCTTGCCACTGGCGGTACGAGAATTTTGGATAAGATGATAAGCATTGCCCTAGATGACAACCATCCGGGTCAAATGGCTGCAATAAAGATGAGCATAGATAGGATGCTTCCAGTGAGCAGCTTTGAGGCAGCTAAGAACGGAGGCAATAGTCCAACTATTAGCATTAACATCACTGGCTTGAACAGCAGCGTTGAAATGGCTGACCAAGAAGAAAACATAGTAGACGTATGACAGCTTTGAATTTCTCCCTGCTCAAGTGGCAGCAAACAGTGTTCAAAGATAAAACACGGTTTAAAATTGTTGCTGCTGGTCGTCGTTGTGGGAAGAGCCGCTTGTCGGCAATAACGCTGCTCATTGAGGCTTTAAACTGCCCTGAGGGAAGCGCGGTAATGTATGTGGCTCCTACAATTGGGCAGGCCCGTACAATTATCTGGGACTTGCTTCATGACCTAGGCAGGCAGGTAATTAAGAGCAGCCATGTAAACAACTTGGAAATTACACTGGTTAACGGCAGGAAAATTCTGGTACGTGGTGCTGACAATCCAGATAGCTTGCGTGGTGTAAGCTTGGTTTATGTTGTGATGGACGAATGTGCGTTTATCAAGCAGGATGTGTGGGAGAAAATTATCCGTGCTTCCTTGTCTGATAAAAAAGGAAGAGCTTTGTTCATTTCCACCCCTAGTGGTCGTAATTGGTTTTACGATGTGTTTAAGCTAGGAAAGGAAGAAGAAGACGAGGAATGGAAAAGCTGGCACTTCACTACCGAAGACAACGAAACCATAGACCCTAAGGAAATTGAGGCAGCAAAACGCACACTAAGCAGCTTTGCCTTTAAGCAGGAATACTTGTCTAGCTTTGACACTGCTGGTAGCGATGTGTTTAAGGAAGAATGGTTTAAGACAGCCCCTGAGCCCAAGGATGGTGTGTTTGTCATGGCCTTCGACCTAGCAGGCTTTGAGGCTGCTTCTACAACAAAGAAGAAGCATTTAGACGATAGTGCCATTGCCATTGTAAAAATAACAGATGATGGTAAGTGGTGGGTTAAGAAAATAGAACACGGACGGTGGGACGTAAAAGACACAGCAATGCGCCTTCTACGCAACATTAAGGAATATACCCCGGTAGCTGTTGGATGTGAACGAGGAATGGCTAGGAATGCTGTGCTGCCCTACCTTACCGACTTCATGCGTAAATATAACATTTATGCACACATCTCTGAGCTAACGCATGGAAACAAGAAGAAGACAGACCGCATTGTTTGGAGCCTACAAGGGCGCATGGAACATGGACGGGTGTCGTTTAACGAAGATGAGAATTGGGATAAGTTTCAAGACCAGCTAGTTATGTTTCCTACAAATGGGGTGCATGACGACTTGGTGGATGCTTTGTCTTACATTGACCAACTTGCTGTTACTAGTTATAACAGCGACTATGAGGAAGAAGAATATGAAACCTACGATGTTGTATCGGGCTACTAAATGAATTGTCCACTTCCTACCCATGATGTAAAACTCAACCTGAAGAACCGGGATTGGGCTTTTAAGAATGTAGGCTACGGCCCTGCCAACACCAATATGCCCAACGAGGCGTTCTGGGCAGACAAAGCTGACCAGTGGCAAACCGATTTAAAACAAGCTAAGAATATGCGCTGCGGAAACTGTGCTGCTTTTATTCAAACCCCTGAGATGCTCCAGTGCATCCATGATGGAATTGATAAAGAAGAAAATAGCTATGCTAGCGATGTAATGGAAACAGCAAATCTTGGTTTCTGTGAGCTTTTTGATTTTAAATGTGCAGGAACACGTACTTGCTCTGCTTGGTTAGTTGGTGGCCCCATCACTTCCAGCAGCACCGAAGTGGACGAAGCACCTTTTAGTGACACAACAGAGGATTAATAATGGCGAATAAACAACCAGAACAATCACAATGGGAAGAGCCTTCAGAGAACGATAAGGAACTCACCCAATGGGTTGTAGCTCACCTTGACCGCTGGCGCGACTATCGTGACACCAACTTCATTGACGATTGGGAAGAGTATGAGCGTATTTTCCGTGGTCAGTGGGCCGCTGAAGATAAAACCCGTGAGAGCGAGCGTAGCCGTATTATTTCTCCTGCCACCCAACAAGCAGTAGAAACGCGCCATGCTGAAATTATTGAGGCCATCTTCGGCAACGGGGAATTCTTTGATATTCAGGATGACATTCTGGATGTAGACAAAAACCCTATGGATGTGGAAAGCCTTAAAGCCTTGCTAATGGAGGATTTTAAGCAAGATAAAATTAAGAAGAGCGTTGACCACATTGAGCTGATGGCTGAAATTTATGGCACAGGCATTGGTGAAATTATTGTTAAGGAAGTAACTAGCCTTAAACCAGCTACACGCCCTATTCCCGGCGCTCAAGGTCAAGCAGCCATCGGTGTGCTTGAAGGAACCCGCACAAGCGTTAGCCTAAAGCCTGTAAACCCCAAGAACTTCCTCATTGACCCCAATGCTGAAACCATTGACGATGCAATGGGCTGTGCAATTGAGAAGTATGTGTCTATTCACAAAATTGTGGAAGGCATGGAAAAAGGAATTTACCGTAAAGTGGACGTGGGAACTACCTACGATGACAACAGACTTGAGCCTACTCAAGAAATTGTAGACTTCAAGGACGACAAGGTGAAACTAATCACCTATTACGGCCTTGTCCCTAAAGAATATTTGATGAAGTTGGAAGAGAACAGCGCCGAAGTGGTAGATTTGTTCCCTGAAGACTCTTTGGCAGACGACTATGCCCAGCTTGTAGAGGCTATTATTGTTATTGCTAACGATAGTATGCTGCTTAAAGCAGAGGAAAACCCCTACATGATGAAAGATAGGCCCGTTATTGCCTATCAGGACGATTCTGTACCCGGACGTTTCTATGGACGAGGAACGGTAGAGAAGGCCTACAATATGCAAAAGGCCATTGACGGGCAGCTTCGTGCTCACATGGACTCTGTAGCCCTCACCACGGCCCCTATGATGGGTATGGATGCCACCCGGCTGCCTCGTGGTGCTAAGTTTGAGGTGCGCCCCGGTAAGGCTTTGCTCACCAACGGCCCTCCAAGTGAAATTCTTTACCCCTTCCACTTCGGACAAACCACCCAAGACGCTCCTGCTGCGGCCCAGAACTTCGAGCGTATGCTGCTTCAGGCCACTGGCACGGTAGACAGCGCTGGTTTGCCCTCCAATGTGCCTCGGGACGCTGGCGCCCAAGGTATGTCGATGGCAATGGCTGGAATTATCAAGAAATATAAGCGTACCTTGGTTAATTTCCAAGAAGATTTCATGATTCCCTTCATTTATAAGGCTGCTCACCGCTATATGCAGTTTGCACCTAACCGTTATCCTTCTGTGGATGTAACCTTCATCCCCACAGCCACCCTTGGCATTCTTGCCCGTGAGTTTGAACAGCAACAGCTCATTGCTTTGCTCCAAACCCTTGGCCCGAACACCCCTGTTCTGCCCTTGTTGCTCAAAGGAATTTTGGCTAACAGCAGTATTACCAACCGTGGTGAGCTTATGACAGCTTTGGACAAGATGAGCCAGCCAGACCCACAGGCAGCAGCAGCTCAGCAAGCTCAGGCACAGGCCCAAGCAGAGCTTCTACAAGCCCAAACAGCCGATTATAAGGCTAGTGCTATGTCCAAGGCTGCAACGGCTCAGAAAACAGCCGTAGAAGCCCAATATGTGCCTCAAGAGGTGCAGGCTAAACTTACAGCAGCTCTTTCCACCAATTTGGACGCAGGTTCGGCTGATGACAAAGAGTTTGAAAAGCGGGCTAAACTGGCTGACCTAATGTTTAAGGAGAAAACCCTTTCTTTGAAGGAACAAGACATTAAATCCAATGAGCGAATTGCTTTGGCCCAGATGACCCATAAAAAGGCCACTGACCAAGCGTTTTCAGCAGCTCTTGGGGGATAAATGGACGATAAACTTCTCATCCTTGCGGAGGTTGTAGGGAAACTGAAGGCTCAGGTAAAGGAGCTTTCTTCTACAACTGCTGAGGTTTCCAAGCAGGAAGGCCCGCAAGGAGCACAAGGCCCTATGGGAGCCCCCGGTAAGCAGGGGCCTAAGGGAGAACGTGGGGAGCGAGGCGCTGATGGTGTAGATGGTAAGGACGGAGCTGACGGAAAAGATGGAACTTCTGTTGTAGATGCGTACATTGCAGCAGATAACAGCCTTGTCCTAAAGCTGTCCAATGGTAGTGAAATAGATACTGGCCCTATTCTGGACAGTTTCAACAATTCTACCTACATTGCAAATTCTCAATCAGGTTTTGACCCGTCTACGCTTCCTTTTAGCAACTCATCTACTCTACCTACAGAAATTATTGTTAAACAAAACAATGCGTGGGTTAGAACAACATGGAGTACGTTTACAAGCTGGCTTGGAACAGTAACAACTCCCGGCGTTACAGTTAATAACGAACTTATCACAGTTAATGGAGCAACAGTTTATGTTAATGGAGCTTAATACATGGAACACGTAGCAATTGGCTTAGGTGAAATTCACCGACCACATAATTGGGAATGGGCTGATGCAACTGCTCGGGCTAATGAGGTTGTAACAGATACAACTCTTATTAACTGCTTTGGTTTACAGCTTTCTGATAATTCTCTTTGGAGGTTGTCAGCAGCAGCTCCTGCTGTGTGGACTTCAGTAGCTGGTGGAGGCTCTGTTGGTAGCGTTGCTTCTGCTGATGGTACAGTAACTGTAACCACTGTTGGAAGTGCTGTAGACCTGTCTGTTCCAATCGCCGCTTCCACAACCAATGTGGTAGCTCAGGTACGCAATACAACTGGAGCTACACTTACCAAAGGAACGGTTGTTTATATTTCAGGAGCCACAGGACAAATCCCTACGGTTTCTAAGGCCTTGGCAACATCAGATGCCACCTCTGCTCAAACCTTGGGTGTGTTGTCTGCTGATATTCTAAATAACGCCAACGGCTATGTAACCATAACAGGGGTTATTACTAACATAGATACCTCAGCATATTCTGATGGTCAACAACTCTACCTTAGCGGTACAACAGCAGGAACATATACTTCTACAAAAACCCTTGCACCAACACACTTGGTTTACATTGCGGTAGTTGAATATGCTCACGCTACTCAAGGTAAAATATTTGTTAAAGTGCAAAATGGTTACGAAATGGATGAACTCCATAACGTAGCTGCTGCTTCTCCTGCTACTGGACATTCCCTTCTTTACAACGCTGCTACTAGCTTGTGGGAAAGCCGTTCCATTGCTTATTCCGACCTCACAGGCACAGTTCCTACTTGGAACCAAAACACCACAGGAACTGCTTCCAATGTGACAGGCATTGTAGCAATAGCCAATGGCGGTACAGGAACAACTACTCCCGGCCTTGTAGCAGGAACCAATGTAACCATTTCAGGTACATGGCCCAATCAAACTATTAATTCTACTGCTTCAGGCGGCGGTGGAGGAACAGTTACTTCCATCACTGCTGGAACAGGACTTACTGGTGGAACAATTACTACTTCAGGCACAGTGGCTCTGGCAACCACGGCAGTTACTGCTGCAAGTTATACCAGTGCAAACATCACTGTAGACGCTTATGGACGCATTACGGCTGCTTCTAACGGCTCAGGTGGCGGCGGTGGTATTACAACAGGCAAAGCCATCGCTATGGCTCTAGTATTTGGTTTTTAAGGAAACAACATGGCAAATCCAAACATTGTAAACGTAGCTTCTATCTATGGAGCTACAAACTATCTAATTCCCAGCACTACATCAGCTACTACATGGACTGCGCTTACTCCTGCTACTGGCACAGTTAATAAAATTGACAACATTGTGGCAGCAAATGTCACAGCATCGGTAGTCAACGTTACGGTAGCTATTAATAGCGCAGCCGCTGGTGCTGGAACAAATTATCGTATAGTTTATCAAGTTCCTGTACCTGTAGGAGGCTCTCTTGTTATAGTGGACAAAAGCACTGCTTTTTATTTGGGTGAAGCACAATCAATTGTTGTAACTGTTGGTACAGCTTCAGCTATTGAATTTACCGCATCTTATGAGGCAATTACCTAATGGCTAATAGATATAAAGGTTCAATAATTTCAGCAACAGAACCTACTATTTCTCTTAGTTCTGCTGCTGGTATTTGGAAAACTAATGAAGCATTACAGGCTCTTACTGCTGCAAAATGGCCTCAATTAAGTACAAGTGTTGAATATTTAGTAGTTGCGGGTGGTGGAGGCGGCGCTTATTATTATGGCGGT
>Ga0213922_1000507_pt1 | contig 18354 bp, 20 predicted proteins | sample McNCre2917MG_FD_165060 | JGI IMG/M metagenome (GOLD analysis project Ga0213922, IMG submission 165060) | Freshwater microbial communities from McNutts Creek, Athens, Georgia, United States - 29-17 MG | ecosystem: Environmental > Aquatic > Freshwater > Creek | place: USA: Georgia | collected... | reverse complement strand
AAACCTTTTGGCATTTTCATTTTTTTTAATATTTATAAGTTTTTTCAAGTATATGCTTAAATCCAAAGCTTCTTCATAAGCGTGTTGTAACCAATCAATTTCGGTCAAATCTGTCCTGTCCATTGTCGTACCGTATTCCTTAATTCCCTTGTCTTCACGCGCTAACAAATCGTCAATAATATTATATAGAATTTTGCTCATTTTATTTGTCCGTTTTTGAATGATATTTATTACAAGTTTTGCACTTATATTGAATGCGCGTTAAACCTGTTGCAGTCACGACTTTATTATTTTTAATCAAATCGTCCGAACCACATTCAGGACACGAACCCCTATCTTCGCCAAATATAACGCCATAATGCGTTTTTGGTTCAATATGTGTGTTTAAATGTTTGAAAACTTTTTCAAGTAAAACAACGTCCTTTTTGCAATATTTAAGCATAGCTTCCATTGCGTCCTTATCCTTATGTAAAAGAATGTCCTTCCAAAGGTTAAATTCGGTCTTAATCTTTTGACCCAATCCCAAATAGTCTGCAATGTAATTCAACCTGTTAGAATTAAATCTAAACTTTTGACGGGCAACCTTTAAGGTATCAATAGTTGTATATTTTGGAAACATTTCAATACCGTGATACAAACACCTTGTTCTAATCCAAGCCAAGTCAAATTTGTCCCCATTGTGACCCACCAATTCGTTAGCGACATTTGCAACTTCAATAAATTGCTGAAGCATTTTCTTGTCATTTTGTTTAGCGTCCCAATGTAAGGCGTAAACTTCTTTTTCGTCTTCCCATTTATAACAGATACAAATAATTGCACGTTCTTGAATTATGTTTGAATAATCAATATTTTTTTTATATCCTGCTTCCCAAAATAAACCAATATTCGGCGAAGTTTCAATATCAAAAAATAATCGTCTTCGTTTTGTTTTTAGGTTTGAATTTGTCATTAATAAGGTTTATAGTGTGTTTTTCCGTTTTCTTTATATGCTTTTAAAGCTTGCTTTCTTTGTTTTCCGGTACTTTCGTAACTAACGTGTACCCAATCCGGGTTTTCGTTCGTTCCAAATTCCCAAATCAATTGGTCAAACTCTAAATTTTTATAAATATAGTCAAAAATCATTTTATTTGTCACATTATTTGGCGTTCCGTCCATATCAATATCAATAGCTTCGCCTGAACTGTGTTGTGAAGTTGGACTACTGTTTTTAATTGCTGCATTTAATTCTTTTGACCTGTACCCACTTGAAATGATAATAGGGCAACGAAAATTATTCCTTATTGGTTCAAATACTTTTTCAGCTAATAACTTTAAATTAGCAATATGCGCTTCGGTTGGCATATTTGAAATACCGTTGCGTTTGGCGCTTTCACTTCTTATAACTTCGGACAAATCTAAATGTTCACTAAGCTTCATTTGTTTCAGTTTTATCTTTTTTCCAAATTTTTTCTGCCATTGTGTACCCAAAAGCCGCACCTGCTAAACCTGCAACTGCATAAACCAAAGCGTCTGTTGGCGTGTGAATCAATTTAATACAAAGGGAAATTGAACACAAAAAACCGCAAAGTCGTTTCATACTTAAGCGGTTGTTATCTTCTGTAAAGAATTGACGCATATTAAAATTTTAAATAATATCCCAAAGAATAACTGTTAGTTGTAGCATTTAGCGTTATAACTCCCTTTTTAGGCGTTTTAATTGCTACACCAATACCAACACCCAATTGTTTATTATCCTGCCTTAAATCGGTTAAAAAGCCAAAATAAACCGCAGTTTTATCTTTTGGTGTTATTGTCTTTGTAATATATATAGTTTTTTCTTGGATATTTAACCCAACCGAACGCCCGACAATTTTATTTTGGGTAACTGTGTCTTGAATATATACGATTTTATTCGTATCTAATTTAATAGTATCTGAATACGCATATTTGCGCATATAATCGGTTAATACTTCAACCGTATCATGTATTGGAATCTGTACAGAATCGGTTAAAATGGTATATGAATGTATATCATTTCCTTTTTTGTACTTGGTAAAAGTTTTCTGTTGGTAAACTGTATCACGCACAATGGTCACAGAACCGCCATTGTACGAAGGGTCTGAAAATAAAAATAAAGCAACGACAATCAATAAGACTGTAATTACTAAATTCTTAATCATTTTTTACTTTTTTAGTTGCGTTGTAATAATAGCGAATCGCCATTATACCTGATACAATAGCAATCAAACCGGCAATTAAAGTGACTATCGGTTGAATTGTTGAAATACTAACAATTGCGCTTAATACGCTTATTCCTGTGCCTATGTCGGCTTGACTGCTATGGTGTGTCATTTTTATAATTCAATTTCTTTGTCAAATTCAACGCCTGTTAACCAATCCTGTAAAAAAGTAAATTCTTCTAAACCTGAAGGATTAACGACATTAATTTTTTCGTAAATAAATTCTTTTTCGTTTAATTCTTTAATTTGCTTCATAACTTTTTTCAAACCTTCCTTACTAAACTTGTACCCGCCTTTTTCTTCTTTTAAAATAACCCCTTTGTCGTCTGTTGAAGCATTATCAATTCTTATTTCTTCAACCTGTTCGTTGTATTCATCAACGTATTTAGTTAGCTTTTTAGCAATTTTACCAAGTTTTTGTGAAACCTTTGTGTCTTCGCCTTTTACCTGTTGTTGTCTTGTTTCAAAATTCAAATTGTCAACTAATTCCAATAATTGTTTGTAAGTCATAAAGTTTATTTTAATATTAATAATATTAGTAAAATTAATACTTTTATTAATGCAGAAGCATATTCAGGTTTAATTTTTATAAATTCTGCAACTTTTCTAATAAATAAATCTGTTTGCGCAGTTTGACCAACATAAAATGCAGGTCTTTTTAAGACAATAATATTGCAAAGAATGTCAAAGCCAAACCAAAAAGAAGTTGCAAATAATAACATTGACCAAAAACCATAAAGCGACCAAACCAAAACATATACTGATAAATGGTTTATTCCCTTCCAAAAATGCCATTTTTTGTTTGCTTCATAAGCATTATGCGAATCGGTTGCATAAAGGTCGCGTTCTTTAAATTGGAATTTTTGATATAAAATCCAACTAATTAAGTGAACTAAAAATACTATGGTTAAAAATATTGTCATTATTTAGCGTTTAATTTTGCTTCTAATATTTCAATTTTTGCCATTGCTTCCTGAAGAACTTTAATTGTTGCGTGGTGTAAATCTGCGGTATAAATTGTTTTATATGGAATTCCGTCTTCAGGTGTATTTCCAAATCCGTCAATATCAACAAATTCAGGTGCAACTTTTTCTATTTGTTGCGCAATTACACCAATATTAAAATCGTCGTGTGTTTGGTCTTTATATTTAAATTTAACAATTTCGATATCTTTAAATTTATTCCAATAAGATTCTAAAGGAAAAATTTCTTTTTTAGTTCTTTCATCTGATAAATTCGCATTGTTTGCTTGATAATTAGCAATTCCACCATTTGAACGAACTGTAAATCTTGTAGCAGTTGAATCTTCCCCATTATAAAACCAACGCGTTGAATCATTTGGAGAAGCTGAATTAAATAAACAATAAACACCATAAGGTGTTGATGAATTTCTATTTGTAACTACAACTGATGCATTATTTGCTTGATTAGATACAATTTCATGATATGGACTTGTAGTATTCAAATAAGTTCCGTCATTACTTACTTTAAAAAATCCTGAACCCGTAAAACGCCCTTTTTCAGAAAGTGTACCGCCATTTGTATAAAATAATAAAGAACCTTGATTAACAGAAGCTGAACCATTAACCGCTTGAATTAATGCAATAGCAGTATTTGTTGTATTTATATTAGTAAAATATAAAGAACCAACCTGATTTTCGCCTGCGGTTCTGTTTCCACACAATTCTAAAGCACCCCACCTTTCAGTTGTAGTTGATGCAGGTGCAATTGTTACAACAGTAATTCCACTTGTTAAACCTGCTCTATTTGGTGTATCTGTATTGAAACCTATATTACCCGCAGTCGTTGCAGTCATAAAATAAGTATCATTTGTACCTAATTGAAATATATCATTACTTTGATTTACAATTGCAGTTTTTGAACCATATTGTCTTAAATACAATCCGCTTGTGCCACTAACTGCACTATCTGAAAGCATTAATCTTGTATCTGAAGCATTAACAATATGTAAACTTCTTTGTGGTGTATTTGTACCAATACCTAATCTATAATTAGTATCGTCCCAATAAAATTTTGGTTGATTTTGTGTTATTTGTTTTGAAGCACCTGCAAACAAAACAGAACCCTGCGGTATTGAAGAAAAATAATATCCAAAAGCAGAAACATTATTTGAAAATGTTGCGTCGCCTGTTGAACGCGTAATTGTCAAAGGAGTAGCTAATAAAGCGCCTGCGTCAGTATATGTACGCAAATAAAAATTCATTCCTGCATTTGAACCTGATTCTGTGCCTGAAACTTCTAAGTTAATTCTTGCACTATTGTCTGAACGAAAGGAAATGCTTTTTGCAACAGAAACGTCAGCGTCTAAGTTTGCAATTAAAGCTGAAGCACCGCCATCAATATGAAGTTTTGTTGTTGGGTTTGCAATACCAATACCAAATTGACCTGTTTGTAAAACTGATATTAATTCAGAAGTATTTGCTTCACTATAAATACGAAATCTATGGTCAGACTGAACATTTCCAATTGACCATTTGTTAGTACCTGCACTTGCAAAACCAATAAAAGCATTATTAGTTGAAGTTCCATTTACACGTCCAATAATGCCTGAACCAAAAACGTCCAAAGCAGTAGTTGGCGCATTTGTATTAATACCTAAGCGTTTTGTGCTATTATTCCAAAAGAAATTTGCGTTATCTTCTAATAAAGCACCTGAAGCACCAATAAAACCAACTGAACCTGTTGTTAATGCAGTCGTAATTGTCAAAGTCGCAGTTGAACCAACTAAACTAATCGTCCCGTCAAATCCGTTTGCGTCATTAAATACCAATGAAGTCACAATGTTTGGCGACAATTCAACGTAAGCGCTTGTACCTGTATTCCAACGATAAATAATATTTGTATCTAAAGCAATATAAATTGTGTCAGCCGCACCAACCAAAGGGAATGCAGACAATGAAGCGTATTCTTCAACTGTACCTGTAAACAAAGACGCCATTTGTGAAAGCGTAATTTTCTTACTTATACCTGTTGTAGGGTCGCCAATAATCGTTAAATCTGATAACTCCGGCGCAAGTTCTGTCGCTAATTGGTTAATTTTTTTTGATTCCATTAATAAGTATAATTTGAAGGTACTTCACACCTGTTGTTAATAAATGGTACTGTCAACGTCACGTCTAATTTCACACCTGCCAAATAATCGGGGTCACTTTCAGTATAAAAAGTAATAGGCAAATTTTGGTTTAATTGCCAAGTCACATTTGCATAATCTGTCGGGTATCTTAATTGCGCAACAATATCGCCTGCAACCTGTGTCATATCCGAAAGTACGTCTGTTTCGTTTGTTTCTTCGCTTAACATTCTGTCCATAAAATAAAGACTGAACTGAAAACCGATTTCTTTTGCAGCAAAATTCGCACCTGTCAACGTGAAAAACATTGCAGGATAAGTCACTTCGCCATTGCTTAAACGTTCCCAAACGTCCCCGAAATAAACAAAATTAATTTGTTCGTGGGCGTTGCCTATCGTTGTTAATTCTTTGACTATTTGGTTTAATGTCATTCTTTTTTGCTTTTTCCAAATAAACTTTAAGCTTATTTTGGTTTTTAATTGTTACTTGTTTACTCATATTTTAACAACAACCGATATTTCCCTGATAACGTTCTTCAAAGCTTTTTCTGCTTTCGCCTTCGCCACAACAACCGTTATCCCCAAGCCACATTGAAACAGTATATCCGTCGTTGTCAGGTTTTATTGAATCAATGCCTGAACCAAAGTTTAAATAGTTTGGATAAGAAGCATTGTTTTGTTTTAAATATTTAATAAGTCTTTGTTTGTAAAATTCTGCACGTGCGCGGTATCTATTAGCCACGTCAATCATATCCTGCATTGAAGGGTTTTCTGTATTTTCCCCTGATTTTCTTAATAAACCCTTATTGTAAAATTGGTATGATAAACCCATTGGAAGTTCAGACATAACATAATATACTAAACAATCCACAATATAATCGTCCAATAAAGTAGTTTGTAAAGCCGTGAAACTATTTGCTACAACTGCATTTTGTAATTCATTGTAAAGCGCCGAACCCAAAGCCGGCAAAATATACATATCCTGCGCGGTCTTAATTTCAGGTAAAACCAATTTTTCGTCCACGTTAGCGTGTAAGCCGGTTCTGTCCTTAATTGTCTGTACTGATATAAATAACGTGTTTTTGCTCATTTTATTTTCTTGTTACTATGTTAGAAACCCATTGGTGTCTGCAACTTGGTTCGTGTTCGTTAGTTCCCGGCTTAGTGTACCAACCGCCCTTTCTGTCCCAAACAGAATAACCAAGTCTTGCGCTTATTTGCTCAATTTCTGAACGTGAATACATTTTGTTTGCGTCTAATAAAGCAACACAAAACGGACGGCTTGTTTTTTTGTCCTTATTTGAAAAACCTTGCTTCCATTCGTACGAATAACGAATTAATAATTCCTTAGTTTGCGGCTGAATCTTAGTTAAAATATCGCCAATTGGTGCAGTCAAAGTATGTTCAATAATTACGTTACCGTCAATTCCTTCGCCTATTGTGTATTCGTTTGATTGAATATAACCTTTGTCAATTAAGTCAGCAATAACCATATCAATAGTGTCCACGTTTTGGTCAAGTGTTGTTGCCAATACTTCCGGCGTAATTCTTTTATCCTTATCAATCAAATCCAATACGTTTGCCTGTAATTGGCTTACGTCTGCAAACATTTGATATTCAGAATCGTCGTTAAAGCGTGTTTTTTGCTTCCAAACATTGAATCCTTCCTTTGCTTCGCCGAACTCATAAAAGGCGCTGAAATCGTCTTTAAATTGCGCTTCCTGTACAACACGAACAGTTTCTTCAGCCGGTTGATATTTAGTCATATCAATTCCCGCTTTTTCAAGTAACCATTCCTTCGGTGCAATTTCCTTCAATAAGTTTTCAGTAAATTCAAAACCAATTGGTTCTGTTGGAATAATCGTTAATTCAGGTTCAGCAATTCCCCTGTATTTAGCTAACATATTAAATACACTTTCAAGGTGCATTTGCTTACTGTTAACGTAAGTATTTTTGAATATTTCGTAACCGTCACGCATTTCAGAACGTGCGCCCAATTTACCCGCTTCAGCAATACCGAATATTGAAGGCGTTGTAATTTGGTGTCCGCTAAATATATTAGTTTGTATTAATGTGTCAACACGTCCAAAGTCTTCTTTTGTAATATCTGAAGCGCCTAAATCGTCAACAATTGGTTTTCTTGCGCTATCGTTTACGAAAGCTAAAATAAACTTCTTACCGTCTGAACCGCTAAATCTATTAGTAAAGCGTTTTTCAATATTACGTTTTTCTTCGTCAGAAGGTTCGCCATTTGGCAAAGTAATTAATTTACTTGCGCTGAATCCTGTTTGTGCGTTACCTAATACGTGCTTAGAAATTTCAATGTCTGATTCAATATAATTAAGCGCACCAAAATAACCCGGTAAGCTATAAATACCCATATTTGGGCGATATTCTTTAACATATAGAATTTGTTTACCTTCAGGGTGGTTTGGATTAAATGCAGAATAAACTTTGTGTTTTTCGTTTCTGTCTGACCAATCTTCCTTATACCAAAACTGCGTATTATCTTTATTTGTACGAATCTTAGTATAATCTAAATGCCAAATTTCAGCCAATTGACCTGTAAGTGACCAAATAATTTCTAAGTAATAACCGCCGAATAATTCGGTATCCAATGAAACTTTGCGCGTTAAATCGTCCAAAGATTCCATTCTATTAACTTTCTGAATGAAAGTGTCTGCGCCTTCGCTGCCCTTCCAACCGTTACCGGTTATATAATGCACCTTGCTTTTTACAATGGCGTTATGTTTAGCTGACTTGTTAAATAATTCAACTAAATATAAAGGATAGTCGTTTCGGTCGCCGTACTGAATATATCCTTCGCCCTTTTTTTCCTTGAATTCAGGTTGGCGTGCTTCTGCAAATGTTAATACGCGTAAATCCATTATTGTCTTATTGTGTATGTGTCTGTGGTTGAATATTCAGTAAATTCAAACGGCGTTCCAACCAATTCCATAATGCCCGTTTCTAATAAATTTAAACCTGCGGGGTTGGTATTTGTTGTACTTGTCTGTTCGTAAACCTGATATACATATTGACCATTTAACGAAGAACCAAAATTTGTGTTTGTTACAATTGTAAATTCATTGTATCTGTCCTTATATTGGCTAATATCTGCATTGTTTAACAATACGAATTTTACAACCGTGTTTGCGCTTCTATTAGTAAACACAAATAAATAATTTGGGTTTGTCAATAACTGCTTTTCGGTTAAAGTCAATATAATATTTTGCGTCTGTCCTTTCGTCAACCTAATCATATAAATAAATAGCCAAAAATGTAATTTGTTGCACATTATATATCAATATGACTTATAAGGGACAAAAACACGTCAAAATGTGCAATTTATGACACATTTTACTATAAAAAATTTATACCCGAAAAGATATAAAAGTAAAGAAATACCTTTATTTATACGCGAAAGGGTATAGTTTTACCTTTACTTTGTTACATTAAAAGTAAACTTTTGGCTTTACTTTGTCACGTATTTATATAAAATTGTGACATATTTTGTCCAATTTATTATATAAAAAACAGGACAAAAAAAAACCGCCGAACCAATTAAGGAACGGCGGCAAACCTATAAACCTATGAAAAACAAGCTTATTAAGAACCCGGTGTTTCTAATGCTAAAGCAATAACTGAAGTCACACTTGGCGCTAATGCAGGTTCAGAACCTGTGAAGGTTAAAGTGAATCCGCTTCTATCGCCTTGCGCAGTACCTGTACTTGCTGCGTTAGCAGTTAAGTCAATACCGCGTGTTTTTCCTAAATACCAATAGATTCCGTTGCTATCTTTTACAACTGCAACTAAGCTATTTTGTGCCAATAACAAAAGTTCATTTCTTGTATTGGTCTGTAATTTGTTAAGGATAATTTGAAGTTCTTGCGCGTAGAAAACAGTTCCGTTTGCAACAGAAGCGTTTAATGTTTGGTTGAACATTGAAGTATCTTTTACTAAGCTATATTTCCAAAAACGCTTACCCGCAGCCTTAGTCAAAGCAGTAATAACTCCGCTTGCTTCAGTTGTTGCAGTTACGTTCGCAGCTTCTGTAAAATACACTTCAACGATTCCGCCTAAACTATCGCGACAATCTAAAGAGTATCCTTGTGTTAATGCACACGCCATTGTTAATTAATTTAATATTTTAAAAAAGTGGGGGTATATTTCAACCCCCGAATAATTAAGCCAATACGAATTTCACAACTTCGTCAGGGAATGCGATATTCACACCCATTTTGAATTCAGAAACGAAACGTACTTGGTCAGCTTCTTTAGCGTAGAAGATTTCAAATTTTTCTTCTTCGTTCAATAAGTCTGTACCGATAAATAAATTGCTTAAACGTGCAGCATATACTTTGTTAGTACCGTTCAAACCTGCAACCGCAACAACTTTAATCATTGTACCCGGTAAAACAAATTCGCCGTCAGCTTTAGCGTCAACAGAATAATGGAAGCTATTAGCGTTCTTTAATGCAACTGTGTAAGTTCTGAATAAGTCTTGACCGCAGAAGATAGTCATATCGTCAGCAGCTACAACTTTTGCAGGGATAGCTTGGTAAACACCGTCAAAAATGCTGATTACGTTAGCAGCAGTAATTGAACTTAAAGGTGCGCCTGAAATGTAAGTTGAAGCGTTAGCAGCAACAACACCTGAAGCAGCGCCAATTAATTTTACTAAACCATCAAACTTATTTAAGTTAACGTTAACACTTGAAGTGTCGCCTTGCCAAATAGCAGTTTCTAATTGAGCAGCAATTGTTTTCGCTTTCTTGTCTGCGAATTCTTGCTCAAAAGGAATAGAATCGTACATTGAACCCGTAGGCAATGCTTTTTGTAAATACTTAGCTTCTAAGTCTTTAGGACATAAAGCTTCGTTTACTTTAATTTTACCAACTGTCACAGTTCTTTGAGTGAAAGTTGTTGAACCTGAAGCAGTAAATCCGCAAGTACCACCTGCCTGAAATATTGCGTCTGTGTCCATAATGTTAATAGTTTCTGCGCTTTTTACGCCAACCATAACGTTACCTGCACTCTTAATCAAGTTTGCAGTCTTTGCGCCTAATACTGAAGAAGTCACTAATTGTGCTGCGTTTTGTTCAGTATATGCGGCTAATGCTGATACATCAAATGCCATTGTTATTAATTTTTAGTGTTTAAAATTGCGTTTCTATATTTTGCAAGTCTTTCTTCTTTAATATCATTTGTTTTGATAAATGAATTAAAAGAATTTGGCTTTGAAATTGGGTCTGCGCTTGGTGTATTTGAAAGTGCTTCAATCAATTCAGCTACTTGTGCAAATCCTTGCTTAACTTTATTTTCCAAATCCAAAACTTTAGCGTCAGAAGCTTCTTTTGCTGCTTTTAATTCAGCAATTTGTGCTTCAAATGCTTCAGCCATTTCTTGCATTTTTTTATCTGCTTCTTTGCCCATATCTTCAGGCATTGGTGCAGTGTCTTCTTCCGGTGTTGCGTCTTCTTCTTTAGAAGAAATTTCAATGATAATACCGTTTTCGTCTAATTGAATCATAGTTCCGTCTGCCAATTGGTGTTCGCCCGCAGGTGCAGGTGTACCGTCAGGCATAGTTACAGAACCGCCAATTTCTAAAGCTGAAATTTCAACCTTAGTTCCGTCCATTAAAGAATATTCAGCCATTTCAACCTTTGTTTCTTCAACAACAGGTGTTTCTTCAGCTTTTACTTCTTCAACAGGCGCTGCATTGTTTTCTTCAAACAAAGCTTTGATTTTTAAAATCGCTTCCTGTGCGTTCATACTTTTTTTATTATATAGTTAAAAAATAAAATGTTTATCACTTAACCTGTGACAATATTTTTTTGATTTCGTCAACCATTGAAGCAACTTTATTCACTTCTTTTGGTTTGTAGTTAAATAAACCTTCAACGCTAAACCCTGCAATGTCGCCGCTTTTTACTTTCGCCCAAGCTTCGTTATTGTCAACAATCATTGAACCGAACCAACTTCCAACAGGTGCGTCTTCAAATCCTTTCATTGGCATAATGCCACGCGTAGGGTCAGAAATAAAGCTTTCAAATAATGTCACGCCTTCAAATTGTGCGTTTGAATCGTGCATTAAATTCACGTTACTTTGAAAACCCTTCTTAAAAAACTTCTGTACAATTTTAAGAATAGTGTCTGCACTAAATGCAACGTAATAATCGCCATAAGTAGCGTCACTCCTAAAAATAGGAGTGTCAGCCAACATAATAGCGCCTGAAATAATGCGACGGTCTTCGTTAACGATTTCAAATTTCTGTGTTTTATTAAATGCGTTCCAATTCTTTTGAATTGCCGGACGGTCAACTAAAGCAATGAAGTCAACTTGCGAATCGTCTTCAATGTCTTCAGTAATATCCAACATATATATTGGTAATTCAGTATTCATAATCTTAAATAGTTTATTTTTTAATATTTATCGTTTATTCAAATCTTGCACGTTCTTGAATTTCCCTATCACGTGCCTGTGCGCTTGAAATATCGCGTTCAACAACATAAGCACGAATTGCAGGTGTGCCACCGCCACCACCGCCGCCACTTGTACCGCCGCCACCTGATAAATCCGGCGAAGAACCACCACCCAAGTCAGGCATTGAAGCACCACCGCCGCCTGTTGAAGGTGCGCCCGGACTTGGAATATTTACAAATCCCGGTTCAGAACTTCCTGAAGGTACTTCAGGCGCTTTTACTGCTAAGATTGACTTAACATTTTTCAAACCTGCAACAATAGCCGCAGCCGCAGCAACCGCACCCAATGCCGGACCGACAATTGGAATACCTGCTAACGACTTGAATGCAGCCGTTGCACTCATATACGTATCAATTGTAGTCGCTGCAATTGCCGCCGCTTTACCTGCTACTGTATGTTCGCCAATGGCTTTCGCTGCGTTCTTTAGTGTTGAACTAATTTTAGCTGCGTTTTCTGCACGTGCAGCCGCTTCTTTTTTGCTAATTTCAACGCGGGCGTCGCTTAATTCTTTTTCCTTTTTATTATATTCTTCAGCGTCAATTTTACCTTCGTCAAATAACTTCTTATTTAAAGCTAACGCGTCGTCAACACCTTTTTTTCTTGCTTCATAAGATAGCGTTTCACTATCAATTATTTTGTCAAGTCTTGCCTGTTCTTTATCGTCAGCTTCTTTTTGGTATTTAGTGTCAATTTCAGCAAGTTCAGCGCCGTGTTTTTCCTTTAAAGCAGCAATTAATTCTTGCTTTTGTTTTTCGGTATAATCTGAATTGTCTAAAACCTTTTGTGTTTCAGTTGCCAATGCTTCGTCCAATGCAGCAACTTCTTTTTCTTTTCCTTCTTTGAATTTAGCAATACGTGCTTCAGATAATGTGCTTTGTAATTCTTCTTCAAACTTTTTATCTTTTTCAGCGCGGTCAGCCTTAGTTTTATCGTCAATTTCCTTAACGTCTGCCTGATAATTAGCTTCGTTTAATTTTCTAAGTTCAGCCTTTACTTTGTCAGAAGCGTTTAAAGCTGCAATTTCAGCTTCAGTTTTGTCAAAGTTTATTTTTAATTGTGCCTTAGCTTTTTCTTCTTCAGACTTAGTTTCGTTTAAAGCTTTTTCGTTTTGTAACTGTAATAAAAGGTCATTTGCTGCCTTTTTATCTTCAGCCGCTTGTTTATCGTTTTCGTCACGCTTCTTTTTAGCTTCTTCAGCCGCTTTTGCAGTTTGGTCAGCTTGTTTTTTATTATATTCAGCCTGTGCAACTAATTGGTCATTCTTTAAATCCCTGAATTTCTTTTGTTCTTCGTCTGTTAAAGAACCTTTCACTTTTAAAGATTCACGTAAAACTGCCAATTCGTTGTTAGTCTGTGCAACCTTTAAATCGTAAATTTCTTTTTCCTTCCCACCTTGAGCAGATAATACTTTAATACGTGCAGCAATGTCTTCGTTTGCACGTGCATTCGCAACCGCTAAAGCGTCCATATTACGCTTTGCTTCGCTTGTAACACCAATAAGGTCTGTAAATCCTGTAACTAAATTACCAACTCCGTCAGCTAATTTGCCAAGCGGACTTTTTTTAATCCAATCTGAAATTGCGTCAAAGTTATTTATTACTTCGCCCAATAAAACAACTAATGCACCGATTCCTGTTGCAACAATTGCGCCTTTTAAAACCTTAAATCCTGTTGAAGTTGTTTCAACTGATATTCCAAATGCTTTTTGAACCGCCGCAGCCGTTTTTGTAGCTGCGTTATTTAATTCTTGGAACGTTGTTGTACTTTTAATAACCGCACCCAATTGTTTAAAGGAATCCACACTTTCGCCGACTGCCTGCAATCCCTGTGACAAAGCCATTGCAGCATTTACTTTTAATAAAGCTTTTTCAACGTCTTTATTCTCACTTCCAAACAATGCCATTGCACCCTGAAGCGCACTAAAACCACCTGCAACACCTGCTAAAGAAGCTGCAACTGCTTTAAATTTTGCGTCCGGGTTGAAGGCGTCAGTCAATGCTTTTGCGTCCCCGATACGGTCTTTTAAGTCAGCCGCACGTTTAGCCGCTTCAATTGCTTCCTTTGAAGTCGCACCGAATTTGTCAGCCATAATTGCAACGTTTGCCGTTGCGTCTTTTAACTGTTGGCGTAAACTCTTAACCGAATTGTCGGTATTCTCAAAAGCTTTATCTAATTTTTGAACGTCTTGCGTCGCCTGCGCGGCGTCTGTCGTTATTTTTATACCAATAATTTCGTCTGCCATTAATTCGTATTTATTACTTTAAGTAAATTAATCATTGTTGTTTTATTTGCCGTCGGGTCGTATGCTTCAACTTTATTAAGTCTGAACAATGCGCCATTTATCCAAATATATTTGCTGAAATCCAAGTTATAAATATCAATCGCGTTTAAATATACACGACAAGTTAAAAGCTTAGATTCCATATCCGTAATTTCTAAAATATACGGTTTATGATATGTATTGAATAAGTTATTTGTTGGGTAAGTTGACGCAGGAAATTGCAATTCCTTCGGTGCGCCAAAATTCAAGTCAACAGTTGGGTTTGCCGGGTCGTCTAAGTGTCCCGCATATCCGTAAGCAGTAGGCGAAGCTAAAGTTCCGCCGCCGTCGTCTTGTATTTTCCACGAAGAAACGCCTGTAATTTTCTTAGCCATTAAAATACGAATAACTGAATCCATAGGGTCTTCAACCGTATTATTATTTGACAATTTATAAATTGCAGGGTGGTATTTATCCTGTCCTGTATGCAATGTTATAATTGTTGGTGCAAAAATAATTTGGCTTGTTGCCGTATCTTTTACAAAGTCAAATTCTGAATCGTAAATATAATCGCCGTATGATTGACCGTATTTCTTTAAATAGTTATCATTGTAAAAGTCAGTATCTGTTGAATATCTGTACGCATAATAACGCGCGTTCAATTGTGACATTGGTTTAATTGACATAGTTGAAGAAGTGTCAATTTTCTGTGACCAATCCAACGAATTTGTCACGGCGTCAGAATAAAAGTCAATATAAGGCGCAATGTTTATTTGTTTGTCATTGATATTGTCCTGATAAACATAAAGATTGAACATTTTGCAAATAGACAAAAAGAAATCCTTTTGGAATATACCCTTTGGAAGGTTATTGTTTATTGAAACAGTACCATTATAAGCAACAGTTGCTAACTGTGCAGCTAATTGAGTAAAAGTAAAGTTAGCACTTGACACAGTCACAATATAAGTATTGGCAGTTCCGGGAACGCTTATGTTTATATAAACCGTGTTTGTATTTGCAATATTCCCTGTCCAATCAAAGTTGAATGTATAAGGGTTATTTGCCGAAAATGTATTTTGTGTCAATGTTTGAACTGCAACACCTGCAACGTATAAAGTCGCAGTAATTGAAGAAGCGGCGTCTGTCTGATAAACTCCGGCTATTGAAGCCAACGCGCGCACAGTCTTTGTACCGTCAGTATAAGTAAATACGCTTTTAGTTCCGTTTTCCGTAAAATAAAGTAAAGTCGTAGAATCAAATGGTACATTTATATTTCTTGCGGTTGGTGTGTTACTGTTTAAAATTGTTTTAGTTGCTGCAATAGTTGCAAGTATAAATCGGTCGTTAGTACCTTGAATACCCTGACTATTATTTGGAATAATAAGCTTTTTGAAAAAGTCACTATTAAAAAAGTCACAGTTCAAAGTATAAGAAGTACCTGCAAATATTTTTTCAATATATTCCTTTACATATAAAGCCGGTCTGAATGTACTAACGTGGAAATCGTCCTTATTTGTTGAAACGTCGCCGTAATCAATCAATGGATAATAATAACCTGAACCGTTTATTGTATTCCAACTGTTTTGAATTGTTGTAACGTTCCAAGTATGATTATATTCGCTAAAATCCAAGTCTTCTAAACGCTTATTTCCTAACTCCGTAATAAAACCGCCTAATTCGCCAAATACTGCGCATTGATATTCAATAGCGCCTTTATTGACAAGTATTTCAAGTATTCTAATTACGCCCTTAAATATCTGTATTTTGTCAATATATACTTCGCACTTTGCAGCCTGTGACGGCGTAAAGTTTGTATTTACGTTCGGTAAATCCATATTATGTTCGTGCGCCATTCCCAAATCAAAAGCAAAACCCAATATTTTATTATTGTTTGCAGTTGCAGGAAGTGAAATCGTACGACTAAACGAAGTATTTCGTGAACCGAATTCACGCACGTCGTCAATCGTGTACGTGAAATCCGTTCCAATATCTTTTAATAAGTCAACTAATTGATTTTCAATATAAATTTCGGTTCTAATCATTATCTGTACTGACTGTTTAAATATTTTCCAACTTCAACTTCTAAATCAAAATTAAATAGCTTGTCTGCAACCTTATACTTGTATTGATAATTAGTATTGTTAATCGTCACGGGGAAATATGCGCCCTGTACTTCCATATAAACAATAGGCGAAGCCATTAATTGCGCAAGCCAAGCGTAATCTTGTTCGTTAACCCAATCTGAAGTCAATGAATAATAATCCGTGTGTTGAATTGCGAAGTTATAAGTCGTTTCATTGTACTTGTTATAACTGTCAATATTTTTCATTTGACCACCTGATAATTGATAAGGATTGCGTCGGTATGAAGAACGTTCAAATTGACTTCTTCGTTTGTTGACAAGTCTGAACGCCATTGTATCGTACCCGCCCAATCTGTTAAGGAAGTGAAGATTATATTGTCTGTACTTAGGGTTACATACCTGCCTGAATCGTAAAACCCTTGTGGTTGCTGCACCAAGCGAAATGTAAACATTATAACCGTAAGTATTTTGTGTGATTATTTCAGAACCCGCCCAAGCGTTAATTGCCGCAGCCTGAAAATTAAATAAGTTAAATTGTCCTGACATTGTAATTGCACCGCTTACCGCAGTTCCAACGCTTCCGTTTTCGTATGTAGGCTGAACCCAAAGTTTATATGTACCGCCTGTAATCTTTAAGAAAGTAATAAAGAATTGGTCGCCGTATTCAATCGTAATATCTGAATTGTCGCGGTCGCTTAACCAATCGTCCGTATAGTTTTCAATTAATAAATTGTCATAATAATTGGACAATACCAAAGGTACTTCGCCGTTTTCTGTGAATATATCCCCGAATAATGGCGCGTAATAGTTATATGCAGAATAAGAACCTGAAGCCAAATTAGGCGTCACAGTTCCGCTTACTTCTTCGCCAATACGAACCTGATAATCAACCTTTATTTTGTTATTAGAAGCAACTAAAACGCTACTTCCTGAAGGTTCAAAATAATTCGTTACATATGCGCGCACCATTGGCGACGCATTAAATACGCCGTAGCTTCCTTCCGCACTTGGCGAAGGGAATATTTTATTTCTGCTTACCTGTGCGCCGTTAATATAAACGTCGTAAACGAATTTAAAGTTTGTAACCCCAACGTTTGTTGAAGAAGCCACAAACCAAAGGTCTTCGTGCATACTTGGGTAAGTTGCCGGTACACTATTTACTGTTATTGCCATTTTCTATTTTATTTCCAATTTGTCTAATTTGTAACTGAATATCGCCACCGAATGCGGTTGCCATTGTTTCAAAAAAGTCTTTATTAAATACTGTTTTTACTGCATTGTCAAAGAAATGTGTTGTCTTTAAACCGTCCCTTTTGATTGCCGCCGCCGTTCTATATGCAACCTGCATTAATGTCAATGGCTTACTTGCAACCTGTTTCAATCTTTTATTCTTCTTCTGTGTCTTGCTTAGGTTCTTCTTCTGTGAATCGGTATTTGCTTTTGCTTTGCCAAGTTTATACCATTCCATAATTGACTTAGCCATTTTTTCGTTTGGTAATGGCGTTTTATATTGGTAAGGCGAATCTGCGGACACTTTCTTTGGTCTTGCATTTTCCCCACCTGCACCACGAACACCCTTATTCACAAACCTATAATAAACCGAAGCCGGGTTTTTGGGGTCGTATCCTAACTGCATTTCGTAGTTATTACCAAACTTTTTAACCTTTGGCACAACCAAATCGCCAATTTTACCTGAAGCAATTGAACCGCTTTTATCTAAGTTAGCCTGTATTGTATCATTAAAAATCTTACCATAATACATTAACATTTGTTCAGCAACAGGAAATTCAGTCGGGTCAATTAAGTCGTATTGTTCCCCTATATCCTGAAGCATTTTGTTCTTCAGAAATTCCGCCTGTGCTTTTGCTTCACTCATACCCATAAATAGCCAAAATAAACCTAAATACCGCCAATAGAAAAACCCCGCTAAAAAACGGGGTCTTCTTCCTTTGCTTATAACAATAAAAAACCAACTACTGCCTTAATCGTTTCGCTTCTTCACGGTCGTACGCATTTTTTGACTTTAAGTAAGCCATTGTATTCAAAAACTCCAAAGTCTTCATTTCAAAAGCTTCTGAAGTTCTGATATTTTCGTGTTCGGCAACAAGTTTGGCGGTATAATGCCACCCGTAGATTCGCATAAAAGCAACACCACCGAATCCGCTTGCTCCTTCGTCATTCCCGCCTTCGTCATTTCCTGAATCATATAATCCCG
>Ga0213922_1000505_pt1 | contig 18401 bp, 41 predicted proteins | sample McNCre2917MG_FD_165060 | JGI IMG/M metagenome (GOLD analysis project Ga0213922, IMG submission 165060) | Freshwater microbial communities from McNutts Creek, Athens, Georgia, United States - 29-17 MG | ecosystem: Environmental > Aquatic > Freshwater > Creek | place: USA: Georgia | collected... | reverse complement strand
TAGTGTTTCGTCTGCACTTGAGGTAGAAAACGTAACACCAGAGCAACGAATTGCTTGGATAAAAGAAGAACTTGCTATACTTGAGGAAAAGTTGAATACCATCACCAAGGACTACCATGCAACAGATAACGTTGGTGACCCGTTTGTAGGAATTGAGGCAAAGTAATGGATAGTATTGTAATGTCTGTGCTTGTGACTTTAGGCTTGTTGTCTATCGCTTTTGGTATCTTGTCAGTAAAGGTTGAGGTGAAATAATGGCAGAGACAGTTTATTTCGTGAACGCTAGTGATGTGTTTGATGCAATCGAACTTGGTGATTGTGAACAGACAGAGTTCCTTGATCAGTTCACATATGGTGATAATCTCACAGACTTGACTTTGGTTAAAAAGCAAACATTTGTCAATCGTCTTGTAGAGTTCATCAGGGACTGTGAAGATATCTATGAGAAAGATGTGGTGATGCAAAACTTGAAAGAGTATAACTTTGGGCTTCTAGATTGCATAAAGCACGTAAACATCGAAGGCTAAAGAGAGGGCGAAAGCCCTCTCTTTTTTATTAACAACTAGTATTTCTTAAAAAATCTTTATAGATTTTTTAGAATCTAGCAATTGTTAATGAAAAATAGTTCTTGACATATGTCTATATATGCTATACACTGATGCATCAGTTTGATAAAGGAACTTGAAATGGCTAGACAAAAGAACTCTCCTGAATCTGAAGCATCTATTCAGAGCCTCCGCAACATCCGCAATGCTGTCTTTGAAAAGATGGCAGAAAAGCACCCTAACCTTACAATGGTTACTAGTGTAGGCATTCCAGGTAACACTACTCTGCGCCTTGAGCGTGGTGGTGGAGCCGCTTTCCACTATCGTGACCGCTTTATCGTCCTTGTTGACCGCCAGTACATTGCACCAAAGGATGGTGCATCTGGCGATAGCACAAAGAAGCAAGTCCGTGTCTGGGATATCTTCAAGACACTTTACAACAACGATATCACCATTCTGTCCTTTATGTCTGGCGATACCGATGAACTTGCTAAACTGTTTACTTACAAGGTATGTCGCACGGGTGGCTTCAACAAGTACAACAAGTTTGGTAATTCCATCTGGTTGTCCGATAGCGAGTTTGATGAGAAATTGGTTACGAGCAATCTCATCAAGGCTATCGAGGACGGCATCAAGACTGTTGATGCAATCCTTGGTGAGCAGAACTTTGCCGAGGACGCTTACACGGTCTCCGGCTAGGTTGACATTGGAGGGGAGAAATCCCCTCCAATAAATATTAACAATCGCTAAAGCTTAAAAAATCTATAAAGATTTTTTAGAAAATATTAATAGTTAATAAAAAAGGGAGGGCTTTCGCCCTCCCTTTGGTCTTAGGCTTCCATCAACAGTTCGGAAGCACGAACCAAGTGTTTTGCAAACTCTAGGTTTGCACGGCATTTCTGCTCTTCTGCCTTAGCAAGTTCATAGGTGAGAGTGGAACAGCGAACAGACTTGACGTGTTCTGCAAGCATACCGGAGAGTTTTGCTTCTCGCTGTTCTGAATTGGAACCCAGTTCCTTGACATCAACCGTGCGCAGAATTTCAAACTTTGCATCTTCCAAAGCCCATTCTGCTTGGGTGAGAGCATTCTTCGCTTCAGTTGTTGCCGTAACAATCTTATTGTAAAGTTGATTGAATGCAACCAACTTGTTTACCGCTTCTAGTGTCGTAATCTTTTCCATTGTCCTAACTCCTTACACGATAAGTATAGGACATATAATGGCATATGTCAAATTTTATTTTTTATTAATAACTGCTATTTTCTAAAAAATTTATTAAATTTTTTAAGATTTATTGATTGTTAATAAAAAAGGAGAGGGCTTGCGCCCTCTCCTTTAGTGTGATACAGCTTCTTTTGCTTTCCAGTCTAACTGTTCAGTATCATCCCATTTGGCTGGAATGTTTGATTCAACAAAGAAAGCAAACTGTTCGGCTTCAGGACAATCTGTGTTCCAATATACAGCCGCTTCCAAGTAAGTTCCAGCGTCATGACCACTTTCACGCTTAACGCCAAAGTATGCTTCTTCTGGAATGTTAAGAAATCGCTCTTCCAGAAACTTAACAAAGCGTCTGACTTCTGCTTGCATTGCAGGCAAATAATCTTTGTTGGGATTGACCTGTACACAGTCTTCTTCATAAGGTACAGTTCCAAGTGTCATCCATTCTCTCATTGTCTCTCCTCCTAATAAAAAGCAACCAAGTAGTGACCAGCATCAGCGTGTAGCCTGAACATCCTGACCAAGTCTTTGAATTCTTGTTCTTCAATATCATAGTTTTGGATGTAAGAATCACGCCATTCTGTTGCTTCCAAGCCTTCTGCCATATCCTTGATAATTTCGTTTGGAATCTCATTACTTTCATTTGTATAGCCATACAAAGAAATACCAGTGATATCTTCAACTAAACGAGCGTAAACTTTTCCACGGAATGAATCGTTTCCAGAACCAGAAAACATACCGCCACAGATTTGAAAATCGCCCTCTACATAGGCAGTTTCGTTGTCATTTTTCTTCCAAAGATTGTCAAGTCCCATATCGTTCTCCTTACACAACTAGTATAGTCTATATGTCAATAGATGTCAAGAAAATAAATTTATTAACTAATGATATTTCCTAAAAAATTCATATGAATTTTTTAAAATTTAGCAGTTATTAATAAAAAATGGGGAGCTTGTTTCTCCCCATTAACTTTCAACCTTGCTTTCGCCGCTCTTCCTTTTTCTCTTGGAAGCAATCTTCACAGGCTACATACCATCGTTTGCTTTCATCCCACCACCAGCATCTGCCTTCGCCTGCACTAACATAACAACCACAATAACAACACTGTTTACCATACTTGTTTTTCATAACTATCTCCAACAATAATATAACATATGTCAATGAGAGTGTCAAGAAAAAAGCCCCATATTTCAGGGGCTTTATTTTAGTCCATTATGTTGGCGAGTCGGTCTTCTTTGGTTTTGATTTGACCAGAGAACCAGCCAGCACGTTTAGGTTCAATTTTCTCTGCAATGTCAACGAGAGAAAGTTGATGCTTGTAAACCTCTTCCAATGCAGAGATTTGAGTGGCGATTTGGTTTGCTACCTTAGAGTCATAGCGTAACAGGTCAATTTGAATGTCCTTAAGAGCGACAATCTGATGACGAGTAGAGACTAGAATCTCACGAAGCCTATCCGAATTTCTTACACTTTTCATTTCAAACTCCTTACACCAATATATTAACACATATGTCAGATACTTGCAAGACTACCAATGCCTAATTTTATAATTCTTTGGAATTATTTCGTGGTCTTGACTACCAAGTACTTTTGCATACTGATTGTTCACAAATCGCTTGTAGTGCTTACGCTTTTGTGTTGCTTCATACACTTCTTTGTGAACATGATAAACCGTTAAAACTTCTCCATGAACGGACATAACTAACTGATACTCTTTGAGACCATCGTCAACTTTAAATACTAACCTAGTAGGATTTCCATTCAAATCCTTATCGCAATCCACTAACTTAGACTTAATAGGTAAGAAATCAAGTTGCTGTATGCCTCTTGAAATACATCTTTCCGTAGCGTGGTAAGTGTAGTTTAACGGCTTATCAAACCAGTATTCTGGGTCGGTTGGATTCTTTGACCAGAACACATCAAATACCTCCTTTAAGTTCATCAGGGTATTTTATCATGCTATAATGACATATGCCAAGAGACCCAAGGCGATTGCCTTGGGTCTCTTGTTGGAGTTTGTTATGGAAAACGTAAGTATTACTTACAGGGATATATTACCCTCTGATGTTTTACTGTGCAACATACTTGACGCATTTTTATTAACCAATGATAAATCTTAAAAAATTCTTTGAATTTTTTAGAAAATAGCAAATGTTAATAAAAAACCTCAGGAGCTTTCGTTCCTGAGGTTAAGGGGGTTCTAGTTTTCGACCAGAACACACACTGGATACTCACAAAACCCTGATGGAACCTTTTCTCCAGTTTCCTTAAAGAAACCAGAAGCCATAATATCTTTCCAGAGTGTTGCGCCCATATTGTAGTGGTTAGCGCAAAACTCATTCTCGCCCATAGGAAAGACATTAGTGGAAATATTAGTTACCTGCTGTCCATCTTCATCAACAAGAATAAGAGCTAGGTTGTCGTTGTTTTGATACTTTTTCTTCTCAACAGTACAAAGACCGTAGTTAGTGGTTTGAATCTTCATTTCGTTTTCCTTACTCACAAAGTATATGACATATTTCATCTGTTGTCAAGAAAATAAATTTATTAACAATCAATATATTCTAAAAAATTCAAAAGAATTTTTTATGATTTAGCATTGGTTAATAAAAATCCCCCATTTCTGGGGGAGTCAGCTAGTTTGCGTAGTCTGTGCTTTGTCTGGTTGTGCTTCTGAACATATCAGCAACCTTGTATGCTTCTGACATATATGCATAAATTGCACTGGTCATTTGCAAGGTCGATAAGATGTTGTTGGTGAGGCTTTTGATTGGCATAGAATATTTCAATTCCGTGCCATCATTGAGAAAGTGGAAAATCTCAGCCTCAATTGCATCCATTGTTGGGCTAAAGACAATGTCAATAACACCTGTTTCATGCACTAGGCTTAGAACCACGTCTTTGTTGCCAAACTCTAACGCTTCTTTTACAAACGCTTCGGTTGTGTCAACGCTCTTGAAACCATTTCTAGAGAACAACATATTGGTATTGCTTCTTTCCTTGTAATGCTCTTGATGATTGTACCATAACCATCCAAATACTGCTCGATAAACCTACAAAACAAAGACCTGCTACAAACATCATTGTAGTGTGAATGTTACCTCTTAAGATGTACTCAATTAGCATAGAGAGTGGTGAGATGCATAGAACACTCATTGCCATAACTGAAATGCACTCAAGCAATGTATATAATGTTTTGGGCATATGTTTTGTAATCTGCCAAAATGCAACAATACCGCCACCCCAAACTACAATATAAAAGAGTCTATTAACCATATCTAAAGTCATTCTGCTACCTCCCAATTTTCTGCCATTACATCTTCTGTCTTCAAAGTGTAATATGCCCAATTAACTACATCACCAGTAGAAAAAATGATTTTGAATTTCAATCTATCATCTTCTATTTTGACAAAAACAACAGTTTTTTTATCATTGTAAGGTTTTGTTCTTGTGATAATCTTGCCATCACGAAGCATTGGTAATACTTGTTCAAGTTTCATAGAGTAAGTATAAGCCATATAATGACATATGTCAAGAAAATAAATTTATTAACGACAGATATATTCTAAAAAATTCTATAGAATTTTTTAAGATTTAGTAGTAGTTAATAAAAAACCCCCAAGAAAAGTCTTAGGGGGTTTAAACAGGGGAATAGTTTACTAGGCGGATTCCCCTGTTTCTGTTCGGCACAACTTATGAAAGGAAGGAACAGGTCGATTCGTGGTTGGCTGGAATTCAACCAGTACGGAACCTATAGGCAGTTCTTTCGATGGTCTCTGCCTCCGATGTTGCCCGTGTCTCATAAAGAGAGCATAGCACCCAACCACAAATCATTATACTTGGATAGATTGTTTGCGTCAACCATCTCCAAGGGTTCAGTAAAAGATTGTGGAATAAACCACTCCAAGGTTGCTACCCTTGTTTGAACTACGCAATTAGTTCTAGCCGTTCTGGTCTTTTACTGGAAGAAGTTGGTTCTCGATTCCAACCTCACATCAATATATTACTACATCTTTGGGATGATTGCAAGAAATATTTTCATCTATTTATTTTTAAAATTTATGTGGCGAACCAATATCCCAGATGATATATTACAGGTATGGAAAACACTACTACAGTTCGGATGTCGATGACGGTTAAAATCAAAGATGTTAGCGACAAGTCATCCTGTATCGGTTTCGTTGGTCAGGGTACTTGGTTCGATGGCAAGTCCTTCATCGTCACACAGTACAAAGCAAACCCAACTTGCTGGTATTTCTTTGTTTATGATGTATTTACACCAGAAGAAAACTACTTTGATGGCGTGGGTTCTTTTGGTAATGAGATTTGGCACTTAAACCCTGACAATGGGGAAATGTGTGGAAAGACTTATCTGTACAGCACAATGACAGATATATTGTGTGTTCCTTACAGTTTCTCACAACCAACCAAAGAGAAATCACCAACATTCTTGTTTGCGATTTCCTAACAACTACCATATCCCTTGACGAAAGTCAAGGGATATTTTTTATTAATAACTGATATATTCTAAAAAATTCTATAGAATTTTTTAAGTTCTAGGGATGGTTAATAAAAAAACCCTCAATTAAGAGGGTTTTTTATTTGGAAGAATAATATTATAGTGCTTTGGATAGTTTCTTAAGTCTGAATACAGTAGACATTGAGATATCGTACTTTTCACAGATTTGAGAAACGCTTAGACCATCATTAACTGCTTGCTTAACAACATCAACCCCAACCCTATTTCTTTTCTTAGGGATAGCGTTCTTGTATGCATTGTCAATAAGAATATCAATCACTTCACCATTTGATAAATCTTTGTTTTTATCAAGGGAGTATTTTCTTCGTATTGTATCGAACTTTTCTGTGTCGATTTCAAAGTCGAATGCAGGTTCAGTTTCAGTCATCGTTGGAGCCTTTCTTGTGCTTAACTTTCCTATTGTACTTCGTTTTGTCGTTAAATACAACAGTTCTCATCTGGCTCGCTTTCATCATTTCAGTGCCAGATGCTATGCTTAACTCCTCATTATACTTTTTAAACTTTTTCAAATTTCACCTCAATTTTTCCGTTGTTATCTGCTTCTTGTTTAAACTTTTCCACTAGGGCTTTGTATTCATCCTCAAAGATTGAATACTTGCTTCTGAATACTCGACTGTATTTGGTATCGGACAATCTTTTTGCCATATACTTGATAGATTCGGAACAAAGGCTACGTCTCAAATCAAAACCAGTGATATCTTCAATCAATGGTTCAAAATGATGACTTTGATTCCACACCTCATTGCTGTTCCAGATTACAGTCTTCATATCTCTTCCCTTACAAGAGAATAATATCGTATATGTCAATAGTTGTCAAATAATTTTTTAAACGATATACTAATGCTATGAGTATTTTTCAAGCACTACCTTTAATGGCGCAGGTTAAAATATCTGCACACGACAAAAACCATTCCCTAGAGAACTTTACTGTATTGAGTCAAAATAAGTTTTCTTCTAAGTGTAAAATCTGCAAGAAGACTGTTACTGTTGATTTAGAAGCGGAATTACCTGTATCTGGAGAGGTTATTTTTGATATTTGCGAGAAACCAGAAAAGAAGAAGAAAGTTCAAATATCCTCGTAAACTTTTTCTGTTCCATACTTGAGGAAAAACTCTTCAAGTAATATTCGTCCTATATGCTTGGGTACTCTAACATTAAAAATAGACCCAAGCATTTCTATTCTTATATGGTATTTACGTCCTGACACCCAAAGTATTCCTCTTGTGCCATCAGGATATCCAACTCTAAAACCTCGCATTTCGGTTGCTCTTGGTCTTATTATTTTGTTGGATGTAAAGGTTAAGTTTTGATAGATTGCGTTTTCAAATTCAGTCATATCACATTATATCAAATTCTATTAACAACGGATATATTTTAAAAAATCAAAGATTTTTTATGAAATAGATCTCGTTAATATTTTTGGAGGACAATATGCAAATAATGGGAATAATATTTACCCTTGTTGGTTTTTACGTTGTTTTGTTATATTTACTCTCAAAAGAAAAAAATCTCACCGGAAAAGACCAGTGAGATAATATTTACTTTGTAAGTTCTTTTAACTTTGATTTTGCATAAGAGTCATTGGGATATCGTCTTAAATTAAAGCGACAATTTCCAATGGCTCTTACTTTATCACCACATTTAATATACAATGAGGTGAGAGAATGGAATGTTGTTTCTGGTGCATCTTTCCATCTTAATGCACTTTCGTAATATCGGATGGCAAGTCTCTCATCAACCATCATAATGCGATAAAACTGCCCAACATATTCAAATGCTCTATAACCATTAGGATTGATAGATAGATACATTTTCGCAAACTTTTCAGCCTCAAATAACCAAGCTGTATCTTTCTTATTGATGGCCATAGACCACATAAGCCAAACCATATTTTCCCAAGCATCTCTGTCTTTTGGGTTAAGCTTCAGCACTTCTTTGTAGAGATTGACGATTTTTGGATAATCGCCTTCTTTAGTATCAGAAACACCGTGCCATAATGTTTCAATTGTTTTATTTAATAGTTTAAGTTTTTGTTCACGAGTTTGCATTTTCTGTTTCCTCTTCGTCCATATATTCTTTGTAAATCGCTTGTCTAATATTATGAACTAAATCAACATTTTTAGCAAAGTTCAATAAGATGTTTTGTCTTTGGTGTCGTTCATAAATGGTTCGGCGTTTCTTTTGTGAGTTGTCCCATTCATAAATAAAGAAATACATCTCTTCTTTAATTTCTGCAAAAGAATATTCGATTAGATAAGTTCCGGCTGTATTAATAAAAGCATCAAAGCCAGAAATAATATCAGTGCCTTGGAGTTCGTATCCAGTTCCAGTTTTTGAAAAATAAATCCAAACAGTAGGTTCCATAGTTTATTCTACCATTGCTTTCTTACTTTTGACATATTTCCTCAAGTTCTCAATGCTCACCAAGTTAAAGTTGCCAGACACATACTTGATATTTGCTTTGTCGTTCTTACTGGTAGGTGTTCTGTAACCTGAAAAGTAAAAGTAATCATTTGTCAGGTGTACTTTTGGTTTAGATAACTTTGGAATGGTATCTGTATTATGACCAAGGCTAAAACGATGCTCAGAGATATCAGTCATCGTCACCTTCTTACGGACATAATGATACTCTCCACGAATAAGCAAAGCATCTTCTAGAGAAAAGGAAATCTCATCATCAATGCGGATTTCTTTCAAGTTCTCTTCAATTGCATCTAAAAAATCTTCGTCATAAGGAAACAAAAGATAAGATAGTTTTGGGTCGTCTTCACTTGCTATTGCGTCTACTGCTATATACATAACACTATCATATCGCAAAAAGAAAGAGCAGTCAAGAAAGGGGAATCTCAACTGCTCCTTGTTGTACTTGTTTTAATTGGAGGAGGGTTAAAAACAAGTTAACACTATTATACCAATTTCTCAACGCATTTGTCATAAGGATATTACGTCTTTGTTATTATAGGTCACGTAAGTTCCACCAATATAAACTGTTCCAATAATATCTAAAGATGATAAAGTTGCTTCATTATCTTTAAGTGCGGAAAAAGAAAGCATAGTATTTAAAAGAAACTGGAATTCATCTTCAGATAAATCCAGCTCCTTTAATATGGTTTCTTTACTTTTGCCTTGATTGGTTTGCTCGATAAAATAAACAACTCTGGCAAATGTTTTTCTTAAGTTAATCGTCAACGTAGAATCTTTTGGGTTCTGTGATATAAAGACCATCCATTATCATTAAATCTTCTGCATGAGACAAAGCGGATTTAAGTTGCATTTCAGGCTCATTATATTGAAGAGCAGAGCGAACAATAGAATCGTGGTCAAGAATGCTATGTAATTCTGCCAACTGATGAATTGTAATATCTGTATCGTGTGCCCTCAAAATATTCACGATATCTTCAGATGTAAACTCAAAAGCATTCAGAAACATACTCATAGAATCACCACAACACTATCTGCAATCATAATCTTGTATTCGCTTTTTTGTACAGGGAAACGAACAGCACCATCTTTGTCTACCATGTATTTTTTGGATTCAGGTGTAGGACAAATGGAAATAACATAAGAGCCATTAAGATTGGTAACGTGAGCAGTATGACCCTGATTAAGTCCAATATAAGATGCATACTTCTTTGGGATATGGATGCGGTTTTTGGATTGGGTTTTGATGTTCTCAGAAACGGTGTAGTCAAGTTTTCTAGTCATAACAAATCATACAATAAATACTGAAATATGTCAAGTAAGAAAAAAACATTAACAACAGATAGATCATAAAAAAATCTACAGATTTTTTTAAGGTTTAGTGATTGTTAATAAAAAATCCCATCTTTTAAGGGATGGGATTAAAAAAGTAGCTCCATTAAGAATCGAACTTAAAATATGGACTTAGAAGGTCCGTGTTATATCCATTTAACTATAGAGCCTTAACTGATAATATTATACCACTAGATTTGGTATTTGCTATTCAGTTCTTCCAAATTCTTTATCATTTTGTCTAATCTTTTGTTGATATAGAAACTGAATGCAAGAATAGGAGTAGACGCAATGAAACCAGAAACGAGACCTAAACCAACAGCAGAAAGCATATTCATTTTAATCCACCAACTTTTCCGTTTTTTTCTTCAAAGATTTAATATCTTTTCTCAACATATAAACTTGATATATAACAGGTGTATACAGAACAACAATTAAAAATCCAGCAATAATATAAGTATATGTTCCCATGTCATTATTATATCACATCTTTCAAATCAATAATGCCAGCATGAACTTCTGCATGACAGTTTCGACATAAAAGAACGCATTTTTCGATTTCTGCCAATATTCGTTCTTTACACCAACCACGCATACAACTAAAGTTTTTGTCTTTAATTTTTGGGTCTAAATGGTGAATATCTAATGAGCCTGTATATTTATCATAACCACAAACCATACATTTTCCACCGAGTGTTTTAACAGCAAAAAGTCTATTGTTTTTTCCTGTTTTGCCTGTTTTCAAATTATGGCATTTTGAACAAGTCTTTTTCATACGACCATAAAAGTTTTCAGGATTTGCTTCACCACAACGACATGAATATTCTTGTTCATTGAATGGTTTTAGAGTAGTTTTCAAACCATGTTTCTTAAGCCAGTGACGTACATTGGTTTGACTTATATTTGTAACTTCAGCGATTTTTCTTGTTGAATAATTTAACTCGATATAGTTTTGTAAAACACTTTTTTCCATAGCTCATTATACAGCAAAAAACTCTATCCTTGAGCTAAAAGATAGAGTTTTTTAAAAAAAGCCTAGGAGAGGAATCGAACCCCCAACAATCATATTACAAGTATGATGTTCTACCATTGAACTACCTAGGCAAAGATTCTCCGGTAGAGATTCGAACTCCAACTAAAGGCACCAAAAACCTCTGTGCTACCGTTACACCACCAGAGAACAACAAAAATATTATACCACAACTAGCCTGTAGGGGTATCGAACCCCTGGTCTCCTCCGTGAAAGGGAGGCATCTTAACCACTCGACTAACAGGCCATGAAAAAAACTCCTTGAACTGGATTCGAACCAGTGACCTAACGGTTAACAGCCGTTTGCTCTACCGCTGAGCTATCAAGGAATACACTAATATTATACATCTTAACTCAAAAATGTCAAACAAAAAACCCAGACAATTTTCATTATCTGGGTTTAATGTGAAAACAAAACCTAGTCCAACAATGCTTTTAAAATAACTAGAAACACACCGATGAATGTGAGATAAACTATAGCATTAACTATAGTGGAGAAACCTTTAACTTTCATAACTGTTCTCCTGTCGCATTACTAAACCAAACGACCAAACTATATATTCTATTTTTAAAACACTAATCCCTTTGCATTCTGATTATTGCTAGTTCTTTCGGGGATGGTTTTCTTTTTATTGCTTTTGTTGAATATTGTGAGAGTTGCTGCATCATTCTACTACAAGAAGATTGTTGGGCGTTATATTGAGCAACTATTTCCATTCTGTCTTGGTGTTGTGTTTCCTTAATAGAATAACCAAGACATCCACTAATGACCATTCCACTTACAAATAAAAATCCAATTCCTAATTTCTTATCTAATGTCATTTCTATTAACCTCTAGTATTTCCTAAAAAAATCTTTAGATTTTTTTATGATTTAGTACCTCTTAATAAAAAAAGCCCTAACCGTATTTGGTTAGGGCTTCAATGCTCTATTATATTGATACAGCAAGAGTTTGGAGATTACCTACATATTCTGTTAAGCAATCATTAACATATAGGTCTGCATCGAAGTTATAAAGGTTTCCAGATTCTTTGTCATATACTGGAGGTTGAACAGCACACCATTCTCTAAACTGGGTTACAAGAGCGTGGTTAAAAATCCAGTCCATAGAATCACCAAGTGGACGATAGCGATTTTCTCCACCTCTGCCATCATTTGAGACTTCTGCAAAAGGCTTGCCATCAATACAAAGTAATGCATTAAAAGCAAGCGTTTCCTCGGAATTTTGATGGTTAATGCGAGTGTTTTTAAGACTGATATTCATAAAGTTCTTTCATTGGAACGAGGAATACAGGCATTCTATCACCTACAAACGCTCCAATCACGTTGTATTCAATAAATTCTTCTGCATCATCAAAGGACATTCCATCACGTTGCATCAGGATTTCAATACAAGTGCCCAGATTATAGATTGCATAAGAACCAGAATAGGAATAGCCACAACCCAAGAAACCAAGTTCAAATCCATCAGCCAAAATAACAGACTCATCAAAATAAGCAAGGCAATAATCTTGAATATCTTGCTTGGCTTTCTCATTGGCTTCCTCGGAATATTTAAATTCACTTCCCATTTTCGATTGTAACTCCGGCTTCTTCAAGTTTGTCGTTAAAGTCATTCTTCCCGATAAGACCAAGAAGAAGGATAATAATGATTGCCAAGATAATGGGTTGGGCTTTACTCTTCATCTTTTGTACCCACGAGAGCGACTTTCTTTGTCCCATCTTCGTAGCCGTTTGTGCAGACCGTATGGATTTCAGCCTCAGTATTGTAGTCTTGTTCTTCGATTTCAACGATGCACTCAGTTTGGTCACCTTCCTTCTGTGCAATGGATTCTAGCAACTCAATCACTTCTCTTACTGTCATAACTTCCTCCGTTGCATTAGTGTATCACAGTTAAGCCATATGTCAAAAAAAAAGGACTGGGTTTTAATCCAGTCCTGAAGAGTACACACATGAAAACAACTAGTTAACTATACCACGTCAATTACAAACCAGTCAACATTAGAGGTGATATTTTCCAAACTTTTCTTTACTTGTGGGTCTTTGATTGCATTAACGATTCTGTCACGTTGCAATGTCATACCCTTACTTGGTCGGTCATATGAAGACTTAAAAATAGTCTCACGCAAAACTGAAAAATTCTCTGCTCCGATTTTCTTCTTAATGGAAGATAGCTGAATACTTTTCATCATTTAATCCTATGGGAGTATTTGTAGTTTTCTACATTAATATTTTAGATATTTATTGGAGTTTTGTCAACTACTCGAATATAATGTTATGTACTATTTCAACGGTAAACTTCGGAATTTTGATTTCATCGGCCAATCCATGTTTTATGCATTGTTCAGCATCCAAATACAAATTTGATCTACCTTTGTTAAAAACCAATTTATCAAAGTATCCATCTTTTCTGTCGCACTTTCTGTCAAGCAACTTATAGAATTGTTTTTGTAATCTATCTGTTTCTGCCGCATCTGATTTTATTTCCTCGGATTTACCCTCTGAAAATGAAGATACATCGTGAATCATTACAGTTGCATTTTTACTTACATATCTGTGGCCTTTTTCTCCACAAGCAAGAAGAACAGCACCACAGGACATTGCTTTTCCAATACATATAGTTGCACAAGGCTTTTCACAACTTTCAATAATATCAATCATAGCCATTAAAGCATATACATCTCCACCATATGAATCAATGTATATAGGTATGATTGGTTGTGATGTGTTGTTTGCTTTGGTAATATCCTCTAAGAAAATTTTAACAGCTTCCTCTGAAAACTCATTTACATAAACAGAGACAGGTGCTTCCATTGCTTCTTCTGGTTTAATGTGCAACCAAGGGTCAACATCGAAAACAACATTTTTAGGGTGATCCATTTGTAAGAACATGATTTTTTATTAACCTTTACTATATTCTAAAAAATTCTATAGAATTTTTTAGGATTTATTCGTTGTTAATATATTCTGCAAAAAGGAGACCCAGCCACTGCGTGGCTGGGTCATTACACTAGTCGATTATGTACGCTTTGCTCCAGTCTTCTTCGGTGATAGACTCTTCGGACAAGATGTATCCAAACCTATCAACCATCCCAAGTCCTGCCGTAAGCATCAAGCCATATTCAGTGCTACGAACTGTCCAGATTTTTCCTGCATCATAACCTCTGACTGTTTGAAACTCGTCACCATCAGTATCAAACATAATCTCTCCCAAACCCTGTTCGCCTTCTTGTGCAAAGGGATTGTTGCGAGCAGTATACTTTTCTTCCCATTCATCAAAGGAAGGAAAATCTGGTATCTTTTCAACGGTAATATCGTCACTGTTAATAGTCTTGACGACATATTCGCTATTCAATTCTTCAATGGCTTTTTGAATAGCATCTTTGTCATTGTCTGCTTCGACATTAATATCGAACTCTTCATCAGCAATTTCACCCTCGTAGGTACAGGTGAAAGGAATGTAAACACTGTATCTTGGCATATCTCAACTCCTGTCAGTAGTATATCATAACCCCCTTGCGGGGGCTACTATCCGATTACTTGATAACCATTTCGTACAACTCTTCATATGTGAATAAAGTTTTGACACCTTCTTTGCACAAATCCAAAATGTCGTATTTACGCATTATGTTTATCAATGTTATGCGGTCATCTTCGACTGGTTGTTCAACAACCTTGGTGCTTTCGACCTTGACACTTGGAACATCAGATTTGTCCTTCTTAGTGTAACGCTTCCGAATGACTTCTCCACTATGGACTTTGTCCCAATATTTTTGGATTGCCAACTGACTAGCAGTTGTTGGGACGGTGTCGAAAAAGTCATAGTTAGAAACATATGCTTTTGCGTAGTACTGTCTTGGGTTGGCTGGGAGTTGATAGAAGGGATGATTTCGCACGAAAGCGGTATACTCTTTCATGGTTCTTACTTGTCCTTTGATTAAGGCTTTAGCCTGTTCATAGGTTGGCTTCTCATAAGAGAACACAGCGATTCCCTTTTCTTGCTCTTTGGGCAGTAGTGTTTGCATAATAATATCTCTCTCTTTCTTAGAGTCTGTACTGAACTTCATTAATATATTACAATACTATTGACACTATGTCAATAAAAAAGAGGGCTTTCGCCCTCTTTTTTAATTCATATATGAATGTTTCCTTGACCTTAAGTGCAGTATATTCTTGAGTGTATCCTTAAGGTTAGAAAAGAATCCTGAATTCACAACCACTTCGTATTCTTGATTAATCTTAGGGGTGATTAAATCTTCTTTACCAAGGTAATGAGCTGTGGATACCCATTCACCACGATATCTGTAAATTTGATATGGGTTGTGTGAAAAACCTTCTGGCTGTTCTGTTTTAACCCATTCTGAATATTCAGACATTGTTTTGAAGCCCATAGACTTAATATGTTCACGAGCCTCTTGGTAAGGCTTGACATAACCCCAGTTAGGATTTCCCCGTCTCTTAGTTTCTGTTTGCATTGCCTTTTCCTATCAATGTTGTGTAATTTCTTACAACATAAGTATACCCTCTGCGTGGATATATATCAAACTATTTCAAAAATACTAGTAATTTATTAACTAGCAATATATCTTAAAAAATTCTTTAGAATTTTTTATATTCTAGCTTTTGTTAATAAAAAAGACCCTCCTTTTCAGGGGAGGGTCTTGACCTCTACTCGGTGAAGAGGTCTATTTCAGGAATAGCCAACTCGTGATAGATACTGTTATCCTTGGTTACGATGTTTGATTTACTCTTGAGACGGAATATCCCAAACACCCTCCTGTTATCGTCAAAGGCTTTCTGGATTCTTGGGTCTAAGGAGCATAGATTTTTAAAGTCAACTTCCCAGTCCTTTTGCATTTTGGATGGATTGTCAATCCAAGCAAATGTAATCTTGTGGCTCTTACTGAAACTCATAATGCCATCAAACATGAAACGTGCCAAGTTCGAGGTGCTTTCTTCAGTACCCTTACCCCAAGTAGAGGTTCTGTTACACCAACGATAATAATGACCATTGTAACTGATGCTTGGAGTCTCTCTTTGCTTACCATGGTCTGAATGAATTGGATGGTTTGGTTCGTAAATCTCTAACCCCGGAGTCTCATCCTCAAAAAGGAAAACCAATTCGTATGAACCCGGTTTAGCCCTGCCAGATTCTCCAATACCGCCGATGCTTCTTACCCTTGAAGAGATTTTCCAACCCTTCCTGAACATCAGTTCAAAAAAGTACTCTTCATCCATGGCAGGAATTGCAAATATCTCAACATCAGAGGTGTATATGTGGCAGGTAGTATCTCTGTACCCAAAACACCTCGTATCGTATTGCAGAATGGTTGTGATGGAGGATTCTTTTCTATATGAATGATAGAAAGCCAAATGCGGTTGCAATGCCCATTCTGTAGAACGGCTACTTGTCTGGTTGATTATGTGAAGAACAGGCTTGTTGGATGGCAGGTCATACCAAGCGGTTCGTGACGAAGAGTTCTTTTCTCTATCACCCCAGAACAATGAAGAGTCCTTATCAGTAAACTTAATGACGTAGTTGTCTTTGCCAAATATCTTATCAAGAGACCTCTTAACAGATGACTTAGCCTGACCACAGTTTGCCTTTACATTTTGATATACAGACTGCTTGTCTTCCATTGTTGTTATCCTGACAACACCAATGTTCTTGCCTTGCTTGACATTGATAAGTCTGCAACACTCTTCACCTTGAGGAGAAAGTTCAAGTATGCCTTTGTTGTTATAGTGGAAGAAAGCCTGCTCTGCTTGATGAACCAGTCCGTTGTTGAGGAAATATTCTGTTCCTCTATAGGATTCGTCAGGCTTGAAATTGCAAACTCTGAACTGTATACCTTGGGCATAGAGCATCTCAAAAGCGGTAGCACTGTAGAAGATATGAACAACAGGCAATTTCATAGTGAATCGTAGAAAGTCTGCGAAGCACTGCTTTACACCTGAACCATAGTCCAACTCATCAACATGAAGATAGATTGTGATACCGTCCTTCATTGCTTCTTCAATGTCACGCTTGATGTTTTCTAACTTACTCCGCAAATCTCTACCCACATAAGTAGATATCCCGTATGCATTCAACTCTTCTACCTGTTCTTTTGTATCAATGCGGAGAAGATTCACTGCATAGTAATGCTTGCTCTTCTTGTCTTTCAATAAAGAGCCACAGATAACGATTTCTCTCTTGCCACTCTTTACAGGTGCTGGGCATACAATTACATTGCCTTCACTAGTAATATCTTTAGCACAATCAAACTGTGCTTTTCTGTTTTTGATGAACCAGTGAGTATCTTTGATTTCCATAGCCGTATCCTTTGCAGACATATGTTATATATCTTGATACCATTATATCAAAGAAAGTCACATTATGGAGAAATATTACTTGATATGCAAAAAATATTAATGAGCACTAGATTATAAAAAAATCTATAGATTTTTTTAAGAAATAGGAGTAGTTAATAAAAAAGCCCTCCAAGAAAACACTACTAAACTTGGAGGGCGAGTCTCAATCAGTTATTACAAAAATGCTACCCCAAAGGCGCATCTGATTGAGAAAACTTTAAATTACCATGCTCTTCTTGATATGCCAGAATTGCTTCCATCGCAAACTGAAAACCATCTAATTTATCAATAACTTGGGAATAATTATGGTTCATGCCATAAAATACTATCCAATCATTTTCAGTGTAATTGCATACAATAGTAACAAACCATTCATCATCAACATATGGATGGACACTCTCGCCCATTTTAAAAGTTAATTCAATAGGAGAATAGAGAGTATTAAAAACTTCTATTCTAGTTTTGATTTCTTCTGCCTGTGATTTTGTCATAGTGTTTTTCCTAAATGGGCGATGAGGGATTCGAACCCCCACTCAAGGGATTATGAGTCCCCTGCTTTAACCGTTAAGCTAATCGCCCTCAATTATTTCATACCATTCGCCACCAAAGAATTTCTGTTTACAAAACTCTGTTGGTATCTCATTATGATATTCAAATCCACCAAATTTTATAGAAGTATAACTAAAATATCCTTCGGAGCATTTGCAAGTTTTGATAACATTTACGCCATCTAAAATTTCATCTCCAATAACTTTGTACTTACCCTTATATAGATAAAGAGTCTGTGGTTTAGTTGGAAAATCTACTTTTAAAAGAATGTCGTTCATAGTTTTATTTAAAATGAGAAGGATGCATCGAGGAGATACGAACCGGCAAAGGAGAATTTGATACATCCTTCTCATAGTTCCCAGAAGCACCACCTTCTGGATTTTGTTCTTAAGGCTGAAGTCCCCTCGAACAA
>Ga0213922_1000502_pt1 | contig 18519 bp, 19 predicted proteins | sample McNCre2917MG_FD_165060 | JGI IMG/M metagenome (GOLD analysis project Ga0213922, IMG submission 165060) | Freshwater microbial communities from McNutts Creek, Athens, Georgia, United States - 29-17 MG | ecosystem: Environmental > Aquatic > Freshwater > Creek | place: USA: Georgia | collected... | reverse complement strand
GAATACGAGAAGCCACCGACCGGCAGCGCGGGAGAGGCGAGCCAGATCAATTGCAGCAGGGCCGTTGTAGGAGCGGCCCCTGGCCGGGATAGCGAACTCCCAGGCATTTCGCAGCCAGGGGCCGATGCTGCAGAGGTGTCAGTGTGCATGCGGGTGTCCGTGCGCATGTTCATGTTCATGCGAATGCCCATGCGTGTGGCCATGCCCATGGTCGTGCCCCATCATGGCGTTGTCACCGTAGGCACCGCCCTCGGGCTCGAACGGTGCCTGCACCTCGGTCACCGTCATGTGCATGGCGCGCAGCATCTCGGCCAGCACATGGTCCGGCTCGATCTGCAGGTGCTCTGGACACAGCTCGATGGGCACATGGCGGTTGCCCAGGTGGTAAGCGGCGCGCATCAGATCAAACGGTGAACCATATTCGGCGCAGGCCGGTCCATGTGCAGCACAAGCGCTGATGCGCAGCACCGTTTGCGGCGCGGCCTCGACGCGCACCAGCGAACCGTCTTCGGCCACCAGCACATCGCCACCGCGCACCACGGTGCCGCGCGGCAAGAAGACGCCCAGCTGGCGGCCCGTGCTGTCGGTGGCGTCAAAGCGGCTTTTGCAGCGGGTGTCCCAGTCCAGCGTGACCGAGGCGGCGCGCTGGACGAGGACCTTGGCCAGACCCTGGCCTTGGGACATGCGTTTGGAGCAGATGATCATGTGAGGGTATGGTGGGTGTAGGAGCTTGCCCTGCAAGCGATCGTTCATGGACTGCAAAAGCCAAGATCGCCAGCTGGGCTGGCTCCTACAGGGAAAGGTGTTGTCTCAGAACAAAAAGTAGCGTTGGGTCATGGGCAGGCTGGCCGCGGGTTCGCAGGTCAGCAGCAGGCCGTCGGCGCGCACCACATAGGTTTGGGCATCCACCTCCATGCGCGGCGCGTAGGCATTGTGGACCATGTCCTTTTTGCCCACGCTGCGGATGTTCTTCACAGCGCTCAAGGTTTTGGCCAAGCCATAGCGCTCGCCCACGCCCGCCTGCAACCCGGCCTGCGACACAAAGGTCAGCGAGCCCTTGGCCAGTGCACCGCCAAAGCTGCCGAACATGGGACGGTAGTGCACGGGCTGTGGCGTGGGGATGGAGGCGTTGGGGTCGCCCATGGCAGCCAGCGCGATGAAGCCGCCCTTCATGACGATGGCGGGCTTGATGCCGAAAAACGCGGGCTTCCAGATCACCAGATCAGCCCATTTGCCGACCTCGATGCTGCCCACTTCGTGGCTGATGCCGTGCGCGATAGACGGGTTGATCGTGTACTTGGCGATGTAGCGCTTGACGCGGGCGTTGTCGTGGCGGTCGCTGTCGCCGGGCAGCTTGCCGCGTTGCACCTTCATCTTGTGCGCGGTTTGCCAGGTGCGGATGATGACCTCGCCCACCCGGCCCATGGCCTGGCTGTCGCTGCTCATCATGCTGATGGCGCCCAGGTCGTGCAGGATGTCTTCGGCCGCAATGGTTTCCTTGCGGATGCGGCTCTCGGCAAAGGCCAGGTCTTCGGCAATCGCCGGGTCCAGGTGGTGGCACACCATCAGCATGTCCACATGCTCGTCCAGCGTGTTGACGGTGTAGGGCCGTGTGGGGTTGGTCGACGACGGCAGCACATTGGCCTCGCCTACGACTTTGAGGATGTCGGGCGCGTGCCCGCCGCCCGCGCCTTCGGTGTGGAAGGTGTGGATGGTGCGGCCCTTGAACGCAGCCACGGTGTCTTCCACAAAGCCCGATTCGTTGAGCGTGTCGGTGTGGATGGCAACTTGCGTGTCGGTTTCTTCGGCCACGGAGAGGCAGTTGTCGATGGCCGCGGGCGTGGTGCCCCAGTCCTCGTGCAGCTTCATCCCGATGGCGCCTGCGTTGATCTGCTCGCGCAGGCCGTCGGGCAGGGCGGCGTTGCCTTTGCCCAGAAAACCCAGGTTCATCGGAAAGGCGTCGGCCGCCTGCATCATGCGCTCCAGGTTCCAGGGGCCGGGTGTGCAGGTGGTGGCAAAGGTGCCGGTGGCAGGTCCCGTGCCGCCGCCCAGCATGGTGGTCACGCCGCTGGCCAGTGCCTCGTCGATCTGCTGCGGCGCAATGAAGTGGATGTGCGTGTCTACGCCGCCTGCGGTGACGATCAGGCCTTCACAGCTGATCACTTCGGTGCCCGGGCCGATGACGATGTCGACACCCGGCTGCGTGTCGGGGTTGCCCGATTTGCCAATGGCGGCGATGCGGCTGCCCACCAGACCGATGTCGGCCTTCACAATCCCCCAGTGGTCCACGATGAGGGCGTTGGTCAGCACGCAGTCCACCGCACCTTGGGCACGCGTGCGCTGGCTTTGCGACATGCCGTCGCGAATCGTCTTGCCGCCGCCAAACTTGACCTCTTCACCGTAGCCACCGGCCTGCAAAGTGAAGTCCCGCTCGACCTCGATCACGAGTTCGGTGTCGGCCAGCCGCACGCGGTCGCCCACGGTGGGGCCAAACATCTCGGCATAAGCGCGTTTTCCAATGGTGGCCATCTCAGAGCTTTCCTTGAATTTGTCCACGGAAGCCGTAAACGACGCGGTCGCCCGCGTAGTCCACCAGTTCCACTGTGCGTTGCTGACCAGGCTCAAAGCGCACCGCCGTGCCGGCCGCAATGTTCAGCCGCATGCCGCGTGCGGCCGTGCGGTCAAAGTCCAGTCCGGCATTGGTCTCGGCAAAGTGGTAGTGCGATCCGACCTGGATCGGGCGGTCGCTCGCGTTCTTGACCAACAGGGTCAGCGTGCGCCGGCCGGGGTTGAGGGCGTGTTCGCCCTCGTCGATGAGCAGTTCTCCGGGTGTCATGGCAAGGCCTCCTGCCGAGCCGCCTCAAAGGAGGCCTCGCCCCCTCGGGGGGCAGCGATTACACGGAGTGAAGAGCGTGGGGGCTTCATGTTTTTCACTTGCGCTTGTTGATGGCCCACACCAGCACAGCCACCAGGGCTACGCCGACAAAGCCCAGCGTGTCTGTGGCATGCCAGTGCGCGTTGCCCGGCAGGCCGTGGCCCTCGTGGGCGAATGCACCGGCACAGGTCAATGCACCAGAAAGAAGAATGGCGAGTGATTTGGTGTTCATGGGGCGTTCCTGGGACTTCAAACGATGGGTTGGTGCACGGTCACCAGCTTGGTGCCGTCGGGGAAAGTGGCTTCGACCTGGATGTCCGGGATCATCTCGGCCACGCCATCCATCACGTCGGCGCGTGTGAGCACCGTGCGGCCTTCGCTCATGAGCTGGGCCACGGTCTTGCCGTCGCGTGCGCCTTCCATCACGGCGGCGCTGATCAGCGCCACGGCCTCGGGGTAGTTGAGTTTGAGGCCACGGGCTTGGCGGCGCTCGGCCAGCAAAGCTGCGGTGAAGATCAGCAGCTTGTCTTTTTCGCGGGGTGTGAGTTCCATTTTGGTGCGTGTTTGTGGAGGTTGGTGCGCTTGAAAAGAGTGCATGCAAAGAGCGTGCCTCATTTGCACTGCACTTTATAGGAGGATGGGCATCACTCTGGGGAAATCGCATGTCTTTGGGCGCTTTTCTGCGCGGCATGCTGCACTGCAAAAAGTTGGCACAGGGCTTGCAAAGAGGTCTGCGGTTGGCGAATTCGCCTGCTGTTTTTTCTTTCCATCCCAACTGGAGTGATCTGATGATGAACCGTCGTGGCAACCTCAAGACCCTGGCCCTGGCTGCAGCCGTGGCTGCTGGCTCGCTGTCCTTTACCCTGCAGGCGCAAGCTGCTGACACCATCAAGGTGGGTGTGCTGCACAGCCTGTCCGGCACCATGGCCATTTCCGAGACGGTCCTCAAGGACACCGTGCTCATGGCCATCGACGAAATCAACGCCAAGGGCGGCGTGCTGGGCAAGAAGCTCGAACCCGTGGTTGTTGACCCGGCTTCCAACTGGCCCCTGTTCGCTGAAAAAACCAAACAGCTTCTGGGTCAGGACAAAGTCTCTGTGATCTTCGGCTGCTGGACTTCCGTGTCGCGCAAGTCGGTGCTGCCAGTGGTCGAAGAAATGAACGGTCTGCTGTTCTACCCTGTGCAGTACGAAGGTGAAGAGCTGTCCAAGAACGTGTTCTACACGGGTGCAGCCCCTAATCAGCAGGCCATTCCTGCTGTGGATTACCTGATGAGCAAGGAAGGCGGCGGCGCCAAGCGCTGGGTGCTGCTGGGCACCGACTACGTGTACCCCCGCACCACCAACAAGATCCTGCGCGCCTACCTCAAGAGCAAGGGCGTGAAGGAAAGCGACATCGACGAGAAGTACACCCCGTTCGGCCACTCCGACTACCAGACCATCGTGGCCGACATCAAGAAGTTCAGCGCCGGTGGCAAGACCGCTGTGGTCTCCACCATCAACGGTGACTCCAACGTGCCTTTCTACAAGGAACTTGGCAACGCGGGCCTGAAAGCCAAGGACGTGCCTGTGGTCGCCTTCTCGGTGGGTGAAGAAGAGCTGCGCGGCGTGGACACCAAGCCTTTGGTCGGTCACCTCGCAGCATGGAATTACTTCATGAGCATCAAGAGCCCTGCCAACGACGAGTTCATCAAAAAGTGGTCGGCTTACGCCAAGGCCAAGGGCATTGCGGGTCACAAAGACAAGGCTCTCACAAACGACCCGATGGAAGCCACCTACATCGGCATCAACATGTGGAAGCAAGCGGTTGAGAAAGCCAAGACCACCGATGTAGATGCCGTCATCAAGGCCATGGCCGGTCAGACCTTCAAGGCGCCGTCTGGCATCACCAGCAAGATGGACGAGAAGAACCACCACCTGCACAAGTCGGTGTTCATTGGCGAGATCAAGGCCGACGGCCAGTTCAACGTGGTCTGGAAGACACCCGGCCCCGTCAAGGCCAAGCCCTGGAGCCCCTTCATCGAAGGCAACGCTTCCAAGCCTGACGAGCCTGTGAAGAAGTAAATCTTCTCTACCTGTAGGAGCGGCGTCCTCGCCGCGAAAGCGTGCCTTGGCATTCAATCGCGGCGGGGCGCCGCTCCTACCTGTTGGCAACAACCGGAAAACACGATGAGACGATGGATGACAAGGTGGGCTGTGTTGGCGAGCATGACGCTGGCGTGTGCGGCCCATGCGCTGACGGCCGAAGAAGCCCTGGGCATGGCCGTGGGCGAAAGCGATGCCCGCATTGAAGCGCTGGCCAAGGCCGTGGCGCAGGGGGATGACAAAACGGCAGCCTTCCTGCAGGCCCTGGCCGACGATGCCGTCAAGGTCGCCGCTGGCAAGGTGTTGGTGATCAAGGACGGCAAGGGCCTAGACCCGGTGAGTGGTCAGGCCGTGGATGTGCCGCCAGACGCCGAAGACGTCATGCTCAACAACCGCCTGCGCGGCGAGATCGACACCGCGCTGGCAGCCCTCAAGCTGTTCAGCAGCGACACCGGACTGCGCAAACAGGCCGCACTGGCCCTGCTCAAGGAGCCCGATGCCAGCCGCAAGCCGGTGCTGGACAAGGCCCTGGCCTCTGAAAAAGACCCTCAGGTCCTGGTCCTGGTGCGCCAGGCCCATGCCGCCGTGATGCTGGCCAGCGAAGTGCCCAACGACCGCATCCTCGCCGCCCGTGTGCTGGCCGAAAGCAGCCAGCCCGAAGTGCTGCTCTTGCTCAACCAGCAACTCACCGCCGAGAGCGATCCGGCCGTGCAATCCGTGCTCAAGACCGCCGTTCGCCAGGTGCAGGACGGCCTGCGCTGGGGCGAGCGCCTGGGCCAACTCTTCACCGGGGCCAGCCTGGGCTCCATCTTGCTGCTGGTGGCCCTGGGCCTGGCCATCACCTATGGCCTGATGGGCGTGATCAACATGGCCCACGGCGAACTCATGATGATTGGCGCCTACGCCACTTACGTGGTCCAGGTGGCGTTTCGCACCTACCTGCCGGGCGCGTTTGACTTTTATTTGCTGGCCGCCGTGCCGGTGGCCTTCATCACCTCGGCGCTGGTGGGCGCGCTGCTGGAGCGCAGCATCCTCAAGCACCTGTACGGCCGCCCGCTGGAGACACTGCTGGCCACCTGGGGCATCAGCCTGATCCTGATGCAGACGGTGCGCAGCCTGTTTGGCGCGCAAAACGTTGGCGTGGAAAACCCCTCGTGGATGAGCGGTTCAGTGCAGCTCATGAGCAACCTGCAGCTGCCCTGGAACCGCGTGCTCATCATCGGCTTTGCCCTGGCGGTGCTGCTGGGCATGTCGCTGCTGATCGCCAAAACGCGCCTCGGTCTGTTTGTGCGCGGCGTCACGCAAAACCGCCCCATGGCCTCGTGCATGGGCATCAACACCGCCCGCATCGACACCTACGCCTTTGCGCTGGGCTCGGGCATTGCGGGGCTGGCGGGCTGTGCGCTCAGCCAGATCGGCAACGTTGGCCCCGACCTGGGCCAGAGCTACATCGTGGACTCGTTCATGGTGGTGGTGCTGGGCGGCGTGGGTCAGCTGGCGGGCACCGTGTACGCGGCACTCGGCCTGGGCCTGGTCAACAAACTGCTGGAGGGCTGGACCGGCGCGGTGCTGGCCAAGATCGCGGTGCTGGTCTTCATCATCGTGTTCATTCAAAAACGTCCTCAAGGCATCTTTGCCATGAAGGGCCGCAGCGCGGAGGCATGAACATGAGCCACAAACTTCAACTCCCCGCCGCCCCCGCCTTGCTCACCCGCAAGGCCTGGACCGCCTTCCTCGTGTGCCTGCTCGCCGTGGGCGTGCTGGCGCCCGTGCTCAACCTGTGGGTGCCCGCAGGCAGCGCCCTGCACCTGAGCGACTACGCCATTGCCTTGATCGGCAAGATCATGTGCTACGCCATCTGCGCGCTGGCCATGGACCTGATCTGGGGCTACACCGGCATCCTCTCACTCGGCCACGGCCTGTTCTTTGCGCTGGGCGGCTATGTGATGGGCATGTACCTCATGCGCCAGATCGGCCGCGACGGCCAGTACCAGAGCGACTTGCCCGACTTCATGGTCTTTCTGGACTGGAAAGAACTGCCCTGGCACTGGATGCTGTCTGACAGCTTTGTGGCCACCGTGCTGCTGGTGGTGCTAGTGCCTGGTGTGATTGCAGGCGTGTTCGGCTTCTTTGCCTTCCGCTCGCGCATCAAGGGGGTGTACTTTTCCATCATCACCCAGGCCATGACCTTTGCGGCCATGCTGCTGTTCTTCCGCAACGAGACCGGCTTTGGCGGCAACAACGGCTTCACCGACTTCAAGCGCATTTTGGGCATGCCGATTGCCACACCGGGCATGCGCATGGTGCTGTTTGTGCTCACGGGCCTGACGCTGCTGGGCTGCTTTGTGTTTGCCCGCTGGCTGGTCACCAGCAAGTATGGCCGCGTGTTGCAAGCCATTCGCGATGCCGAGAGCCGGGTGATGTTTTCGGGCTATTCGCCGCTGCCCTACAAGCTGAGCATCTGGGTCATCTCGGCCGTCATGTGCGGCGTGGCGGGTGCGCTGTATGTGCCGCAGGTGGGCATCATCAACCCGGGCGAGATGAGCGCCGCCAGCTCGATCGAGATCGCCGTCTGGGCGGCCGTGGGTGGCCGGGCCAGCCTGATCGGCCCCATCGTCGGCGCCTTTTTGGTCAACGGTGCCAAGAGCTGGCTCACGGTCACCGCACCTGAGTTCTGGCTGTACTTTCTGGGGGCCTTGTTCATCGTCGTGACGCTGTACTTGCCGAACGGGGTGATCGGTCTCATTGACAAATTAAAACGCAAGGGAGGTGCGGCATGACGCCCGACCTCATGAAACAAGGCGCCCAGCGCGTCCAGCACCGTGCCGAACTGCTGGCCACGGCCACCGAGTCGGGCGGGCGTGACGCGGGCTACGGCCGCGTGCTGCACGACCGCAGCGAAGTGGACGTGAGCCACGGCCGCATCCTGTATCTGGAAGACGTGAGCGTGAGCTTTGACGGCTTCAAGGCCATCAACCAACTGTCGCTCGACATTGCACCGGGCGAGCTGCGCTGCATCATCGGGCCCAATGGCGCGGGCAAGACCACGATGATGGACATCATCACCGGCAAGACCCGGCCCGACGAAGGCACGGTGTACTTTGGCAGCACCATCGACCTGCTGCGCCACAACGAACCCGAGATCGCCCAGCTCGGCATTGGCCGAAAGTTCCAGAAGCCCACGGTCTTTGAGCAGCTCACCGTGTTTGAAAACCTCGAACTCGCGCTCAAGACCAACAAGGGCGTCAAGGCGTCGATGTTCTTCAAACTCGATTCGACCCAGAGCGACCGCCTGGCCGAGGTGCTGCACACCATCCACCTGGCCGATCAGGTGGGCACACTGGCCGGGGTGCTGAGCCATGGGCAAAAGCAGTGGCTGGAGATCGGCATGCTGCTCATGCAAGACCCCAAGCTTCTGCTGCTGGACGAGCCCGTGGCGGGCATGACCGACCATGAAACCGAGCGCACCGCCGAGCTGTTCCTCAGCCTCAAGGGCAAGCACTCGCTGATGGTGGTGGAGCACGACATGAGCTTCATCCGCACCCTGGGCGGGACGGTGACCGTGCTGTGCGATGGCTCGGTGCTGGCCCAAGGCACGCTCGATCAGGTGCAGGCCGACGAGCGCGTGATCGAGGTGTACCTTGGTCGCTGAACTTAGCTTCTTCTGTGGGAGCCGCGCCCTCGCGGCGATTTTCAACCCATGTGACGGCCACCATGGCGAATCGCGGCGAGGGCGCCGCTCCCACACGATGACATCATTTTCGAGAGCACCCAAGTCATGCTGACGGTCAAAAACATTCACCAGTACTACGGCGGCTCCCACATCCTGCGCGACGTGAGCCTGAGCGCTGCCCAGGGCCGCGTGACGGTGCTGCTGGGCCGCAACGGCGTGGGCAAGACCACGCTGCTCAAAAGCCTGATGGATCTGGTGCCCATCAAGAGCGGCAGCGTCACACTCGCGGGTCAGGACATCACCAAGGCCAAACCCTACGAACGCGCTGCGGCCGGCATTGGCTACGTGCCCCAGGGCCGCGAAATCTTTGCCCGCCTCACCGTCGAAGACAACTTGCGCATGGGCCTGGCCACACAGCCCGGCGGCACACCCATCCCGCCCGAGCTGTTTCAACTCTTTCCGGTGCTCAAACAAATGCTGCACCGCCGGGGCGGCGACCTGTCAGGCGGACAGCAGCAACAGTTGGCCATCGCAAGGGCGCTGGCCGCCAAGCCGCGCCTCTTGATACTGGACGAACCCACCGAAGGCATCCAGCCCAGCATCATCAAAGACATTGGCCGTGTGATCCGCCAACTGGCCGACGTGGGCCTGCAAGGCCAGCGCATGGCGATTCTGCTGTGCGAGCAGTACTACGACTTTGCCGAAGAACTGGCCGACGACTACCTGGTCATGGAGCGCGGCGAAGTGATCGCCAGCGGTCCGGGGAGTGAGATGAAGGCGAAGAATATTCAGCAGTTGGTGGCGATTTGAGGGGACTGGTGCTCCATCGGTGACCGGCAGAGACAACCGTCTTTAGTGGTCATCGATTTCGCCTTTGATCTCAGCCTAAAGATTCCACAACCTCGGCACATTCCCCGGCAAGCCCCACAAGGCCTGCCGCCACGCCGCCCACACGGGCCGCAGCAGTTGCATGGCCGGCTCCACCACGGGGGCCAGCACCCGCAGCATGATGACTTGCGGGTGCGGTTGTGTGGACCCCGCCTGCAGGCGCAGGGGGCTGGCTTCCAGCGCAGCGCGGGCGGCGTCGAGTGCGGCTTCGGCGCGGTCAGGCGCGATGGCGCTGCCTGCGGCAAACACCAGCGTGGCCATGCAGCGCTGGCCAGCCAGGCCAAGCGGCCCGTTCATCAGGCGTTCGTCCTGCGCGTCCACCGTGCCGCGCTCCAGCCAAATCGGGCCGTTGGGGCCGGGAATTTCCAGATGCTGCTGAAACTGGCCCGCCACAAAGGGCTGCTGCGCGTTGGGCAGGCCCAGGGCAGTGATGTCCCAGGTCATGAGTTCGGCCGTGGGCGCGAGTTCAAAGCGGGCCAGGTTGAGCGCGTCGCAGCCGCTGTAGGCCAGGGCTTCGAGCGGCAGCCATTCCAGGCGTGCGCCGTCTTCCACGCGGGCATGCACCTGCTGGGTGGCCAGGCCTGCTTCGCTTCTGTAAAAACGGGTGGCACCGGGCGTGGTCACCAGGCCGTGTGCGCCTTGGCCCACCGTGACCCGCATGTCCAGCGTGTCGCCGCCCACCAGGCCGCTGGGCGGGTGCACCAGCACGTTGTGGCAGATGGCATCCCCTTCAGGGTAGAGACTTTGCAGGATGCGCAGCGGGCCGTCGTGCGCAAAGCGGGCCACGCTGCGCTCTGCCTCCAGGCGGTAGTCCAGGTTCAGGCGGGCGATCCAGCTCATATCTTGCTTGTATTTCTCTGCAGCTTTCAGAAGCGAATTCTCGCAGTCACTCTCACCGTCCGAGGCTCTGCCGGGTGAACATGCAAACCATCGACTCCTGCCAATGGATCTCCCGATACGCGGGATCTGTAGTAATAACTGATGTCGTTGTTTTTGCGATCGGTCAGATTCAGCACCTCACACGCCATGTCAAAATCATTGGAGATTTTTCGGTTCAGGCGCAGATGGGCCGTTGTGCTGGAAGCGGATCGCACCGAGTTGTCTTCGATCAGTGGTGCAGAACCAGTGTAGCGAACACCCAACGAACCCGACCATGGCCCCAAGTGGCGCAGTGCCAAATTCAAGTTGACAACTTTCTGAACAGCATTGGTGATGTCATTTCCGGCAGGGGCCGTGTTTGAATACCGTGGACGGGTCCATGCCAGGTTGGCATCGATCAACACATGCTCGCCAGGCGTCAAATGGCTGCTCCATTCAATGCCTGTACGGCGACTGGGACGCCCCGCTTCGGTGTTGCCAGCATCGCCCACGTAGACCAGCTCCGAATCAAAATCGAGTCGCCAAATGGCCACAGCTGTTTGCAGCTCAGGAATGATGTGTGACTTGATCCCCAACTCTTGCCCTCGTGAACCCACCAGGCCAGGCACCGAATCAATCGGCAGTCCTGACTTGGGGTCTACTTTGGCGGTGGCACCCCGTGTGTCGTTGCTGTGAAACCCATGGCCTGCATTCAAGAAAATCTCAACCTTTTGCCATGGGCTCAGGATCACAGAGAGTTTGGGCGAAACCTTGGACGCATGGGCATGGCCTGAGTTCAGCGCCTGGGTGTGGCTTGTCACCTTGGCGTTGAGTTGATCGGCTCGCAAGCCCACCACCGTCCTCAGCCAAGGGTTCCACCTCATGTCGTTTTCGCCATAGACGCCGAGCACTGCTTGCTGGACAGCATCATCGCGAACGATTGTCTGAATTTGCCTGGACACGGCGTCATACAGGCCAAGCCGAATGCGGTCTTGACGCACCTGCACGCCCAGGGTGTTTTGCATGCTGCGGCCATTGTCCAAGTTGGCAAACCACGACCGATAGGCTTGACCACCCCACACCGACCTGTCGTCGGTCTGGGCAAATTGATCGCTGGACCGGTCCAGGCTGTAGGTGAAATTGGAGAACAAGTTCAAGTCGTATTGGATGGCGTACCAATCGACTTTTGTCATCACCTGCTCGGAAGCCTGGTGCCAATTCCCCGACAAGCTGGTGCGATGCGTCAGGCCGCCATCGCTTGGGTCCAGTGAATTGAATCGATCAAAAGGTCGACCTTGGTAAGTTCCTGCATCCACGAGGCGCTGAGGCACTTGGTCGGTCGAATGCCAGTGCGCTGAATAAGCGGCAAAGCTGGTGGACCATCCTTCTTTTGGGCTGCCGCCACTGAGGATGAGCTGGGCATTGGTCTTGCGAAATCCCTCTGGCACGGTCCACGGCCCATTGTTGTTCAGTCGCTCCAACGCTGTGAGCAAGATGACGCCGTCGCTCACTTCTCTGGACCCTGCCGCAAAACTTCTCAGATAGCCTCGCTGTCCAAGCGTCACTGTGGCCAGTGGCCTGTCCAACTGCGTCCGATATACAAAGTGGGCTGAGCCTGCTGAGGAGAAATCACCTTCAGACGCAAAGTAAGGCCCTTTGCGGTATGTCATCCGCTGCACCAGCTCAGGGATCAGGAAGTTCAGATCGCTGTAACCCTGTCCATGGGCATGTGTGGGCATGTTGACGGGAACCCCATTGACCGTGGTCGCGAAATCGGTGCCGTGGTCAAGGTTCATGCCTCGCAAGAAGTATTGATTGGCCTTGCCGTCGCCAGAGTGCTGGGTGACCACCATGCCTGGGATGTATTCGAGTACATCGGCAGGTCTCGACATGGCGCGACTGTGCAACAGCTCGGAACCGACAACGCCCTGACTTGCAGCATCCGTGCTGGCCATGGCGTTATCGTAGTGACCCGTGATCACAATGGGTGCCAATTCGTGCCCAAAAGCGCAAGCGCCGCACCAAATCAGGGCAACAGGCGCGAAAAGAGGCTGGAAATGGAAATACACGCCTTGAAAATGCAAGTGTTGGGCCAAGCCGCGGGGAAACGCCGCTCAGCGATCGGTGGTTTTCAGCACCCTTGCCAGGTGCTCAATGAGCACACTCACCCGGTGCGGGATGTAGCGGTTGCTGGGCAGCACCGCGTAAATGCCCAGTGGTGGAATTTCAAAATCCTGCAGCACGGCCTGCACGCGTCCACTGGCCAGATAAGGCGCGGCGATGAAGTCCGGCTGGCGCGTGATGCCCATGCCGCGTGCGGCCGCCTCGGTCAGCGCCACGCCGTTGTTGGCCAAAATGCGGCCGCGCACCGGCACCTGCAAGGGCTGATCGTGTTCGCGAAACGCCCATTGCGTGCTGGTGCTGTCGCTGGCGTAGATCAGGCATTCGTGGTGGCGCAGGTCGTTGGGGTGGCGCAGCTCGCCGTGCTGCGCCACATACGCGGGTGAGGCCAGTGTGAGCAGGCGGCATTGCCCCAGTTTGCGCACGATGTCGCCGGGCTGCAGCTCGGCCGTGATGCGGATCGACAGGTCCAGGCCTTCCTCGATCAGGTTGGCGCGCTGGTCCGACAGGTCCATGATGAGTTCGATGAAGGGCTGCGCCTGTGCAAAGTCCAGCAGCGCGGGCATCAACTCCTGCAGGCCGTAGGACAGCGGCAGGCCCAGCCGGATGCGCCCGCGTGGCACGGCTTTTTCTTCGGCCAGACTGGACTCGGCGGCGTCCACCATGTTCAGGATCACGCGGCATTTTTCGAGGTAAGCCGAGCCCGCTGCGGTGAGCGTGAGGCTGCGCGTGCTGCGGGTGATCAGCTTGGTGCCCAGGTGTTTTTCGAGCGCCGCGATCTGGCGCGTGACCACCGAACGGGCGACCTGCAGCTGGTTGGCCACGGCAATGAAGCTGCCGGCTTCGGCCACCCGCACAAAGGTTTGCATCGCATCGAGTTTGTCCATTGTTGCTAATTGTGCAACAAAGTTGTGTTAATTGGGTGGTTTTTTTATTCCGCCAGGCAACCTACATTCATACCCATGAACACGAACCGCTCTGTCCTTTTTGTGCCCCACGGCTCGCCGATGTTTGCGCTGCAACCTGGTGCTGCCGGCACGGCCATGACCGATGTGGTGGGCCAGCTGCCCACGCCGCGTGCCATCGTGGTGATCAGCCCGCACTGGGAAACCAGCGTGCCCACCGTCGGCACCGCCAGCCAGCTCGAAACCATCCACGACTTTGGCGGCTTCGATCCGCGCCTGTTCGAGATCCAGTACCCCGCCACCGGTTGCCCTGAGGCGGCCGAGCAGGTGGTCAAAGCATTGCAGGCCGCTGGCCTGCCTGTGGCCACCGATGCCCGCCGCGGCCTGGACCACGGCGCCTGGGTGCCGCTGCGCCAGATGTTCCCCGACGCCGATGTGCCGGTGGTGCCCCTGTCGGTGCAGCACCACGGCGGCCCGCAGCACGCCTACCGCGTGGGCCAGGCGTTGGCGCCCCTGGCCGAGCAAGGTTTCCTGATCGTGGCTTCAGGCAACATCACGCACAACTTGCGCGACTGGCAAATCATCAGCATGACCGGCCAGCCCACGCCCGACTATGTGCAGCAGTTCGCTGACTGGATCCACACACAGATGACCGCTGGCGGCACCGACGCGCTGCTGAACTACCGCCAAACCCAGCCCGCAGGCACGCGTGCGCACCCGCGTGACGAGCATCTGTTGCCGCTGTTCACCGCATTGGGCGCTGCAGGTGCCGGTGCAACACCCCAGGCGTTCTACCGTGGCATTTACGACCACGTGATCGCGATGGACGGCTACACGTTTCATTGAAACCAGGGAGCAAAAAATGAGCACCACCTACACCCCCGTGGCCAAAGGCCTGCACTGGTTGATGGCCGTGCTGATTCTGGGCCTGCTGGCGCTGGGCATCTACATGCACGATTTGCCCTTGTCGCCCGAAAAACTGCAGCTGTATTCCTGGCACAAATGGGCCGGGGTGACCGTGTTCCTGCTGGTCTGGCTGCGTCTGGCCTGGCGCGTGACACACCGCCCACCCGCTTTGCCTGAAGCCATGTCGCCCCTCATGCGCCTGGCGGCCCACGCGGGCCATGCCGCCCTGTACGGCCTGATGATCGTCATCCCGCTCAGCGGCTGGCTGATGAGTTCGGCCAAAGGCGTGCAGACCGTGTGGTTTGGTGTGTGGCCGATTCCCGATCTGATTGGCCGCGACAAGGCCCTGGGCGACTTGTTCAAGGAAGTGCACGAAGCCCTGAACTGGCTGTTGATGCTGACCCTGGTGGGCCATGTGACCGCGGCCCTGTGGCACCACTTCATCCTCAAGGACGACACCCTGCGCCGCATGCGCTGAATGCCCCATGTAGGAGCCAGCCCTGCTGGCTCCTACAAAAACAAACACCACTCATAAGCAACACCATGAAATATCTGATCACTACTCTGACCCTCAGCGCCATGGCGATGAGCAGCGCCCACGCCGCCACGTACCAAGCCGTCGTGCCCGAGAAAAGCGCCATCACCTTCAGCTACAAGCAGATGGGCGTGGCCATGGACGGCAAGTTCAAGAAATTCAGCGCCCAGGTGGGCCTGGACACCGCCAAGCTGGACAAGGCCAAAGGCAGCATTGACATCGATTTGGCCAGCATCGACACCGGCTCCAGCGAAGCCGACCAGGAAGTCGTGGGCAAGTCCTGGTTCAACGTGGCCGCGCACCCCAAGGCCAGCTTTGTGCTCAAGCAGATCAAGAGCGCCGGTGCCAACCAGTACGAAGCCATCGGCCAGCTGACCATCAAGGGCCAGGCGCGTGAAGTGCATGCGCCACTCAAGCTTTCGCCGCAAGGTGCCCTCACCGGCAGCTTCGTGCTCAAGCGTGCCGACTTCGGCATCGGTGAAGGCATGTGGGCCAAATTCGATGTCGTGGCCAACGAGATCACCGTGAATTTCAACCTCAACCTCAAATGATTTTTCAACCTGGAGTCTTTATGAAATCCCTCAAGCAACTCTCCCTCGCCACTGCCCTGTTCGCCGCCCTGGCCGGCAGCGCCATCGCCGCACCCGTGACCTACGGTGTGGACGGCAGCCATACCTTCCCGCGCTTCTCGTACTCGCACTTCGGCTATTCCACCCAGCTGAGCAGCTTCAAAAACACCAGCGGCAAAGTCGTCTTTGACGCCGAAGCCAAAACCGGCAGCGTGGACATCACCATCGACATGAAGTCGGTCAACACCGGCTTTGAAGACTTCAACGGCCACATCCAGGGCGAAGACTTCCTGGATACGGCCAAGTACCCTACGGCCACGTTCAAGTCCACCAAGGTGGTGTTTGAAGGTGACAAGCCCAAGAGCATCGAAGGCAACCTGACCATCAAGGGCGTGACCAAGCCCGTGACTTTGACAGTCACCTCCTTCCAGGCCATGCCGCACCCGATGATGAAGAAGCCGGCCCTGGGCGCCAACGCTTTCACCACCATCAAGCGTTCCGAGTTCAACGCTGGCAAGTACGCGCCTTACGTGGGCGACGAAGTCCGCATCGACATCGCCATCGAGGCCATGGCACAGTAAATCTGTCGCTGTGCAGAGCAAGCCTGACCTTGGCGGGTCAGGCTTTTTTTGTGCAAAAAAATGCGCCCCGAGGTGGGGCGCATGAAGAAAAGTCAGGCAACTGCAAAAGCCATGACAGCGCCATTTTACTGTATAAATAAACAGTGTTCAAGGGAGAGTCGTTTCAGACTCACTCTCCCCGGATGGAGAGTACCGCGCAAGGCGCCATGCGGATGATCTGCTCCGCACCGCTGCCCAGCAGCACACGCCCGACGCCGCGCCTGCCGTGGGTGCCCAGCACAATCAGGTCGGCATTCCAGCTGGCGGCTTCGTCGGCCACGGTCTGCCCCAGCCGTTGCCCCGGGGTGTCGACCAGGCGGGTGTCTGCGGGCACATTGGCCGCCTGCGCAGCCACCACCGCCGCCTGCAGGATGTCGGTGCCGTTTTTGTGTGCGGCGGCCATCAGTTCGCCCGAATACTCGTAACTGCTCAGGTAGCCCAGTTCGTCCATCGCGTGGAGGAAACGCACCTGACTGCGGGCGTCCTTGGCCATGGCCAGGGCGTAGTCCAGGGCCTTGTTGGAGGTGCTGCTCCCGTCGACGGGAATCAGGATTTTCTTGAACTGGGGCATGGGGGTCTCCATTGCTGTGGTGTCAGGTTGCGCCACAACCGCGCAGCGCAGATGGCCCCATGCTAGGCAGACTTGCTCTTGTGGGGAATTCACCTCAAGGTCTATACCCTGCGGTCATCGCGTTATGCTTGCCGCCTGACACGCATCCCTTTGCCACCTGGATGAAAACATGCGCATCCTGATCACTGGTTTCGAGCCCTTCGGTGGGCAAAGCATCAACCCCTCTTGGGAAGTGGCCCGCGCCTTGGAGGGCCTGCACTTGCCGCAAGCCCAGGTTCAAGCCATCCAATTGCCCTGCGTTTTTGCGCAGGCATCGAGCGCGTTGGGGCGTGCGCTGGACGAGATCGGACCTGACATTGTGCTGGCGCTGGGGCAGGCCGAGGGGCGCAGCGATATCTCGGTCGAGCGCGTGGCGATCAACATCATGGACGCCCGCATCGCCGACAACGCAGGCGCGCAGCCAATCGACCAGGCGGTGGTGGCAGGTGGCCCGGCGGCCTACTTCAGCACCTTGCCCATCAAGCACCTGGTGGCGCGCTTGCGTGCAGCAGGTTTTCCGGCTTCGGTATCGCAGACCGCAGGCACCTTTGTCTGCAACCAGGTGTTTTATGCCTTGCAGCATGCATTGGCCGGGCGGTCGGTGCGCAGTGGTTTTGTGCATCTGCCGCTGTTGCCCGAGCAGGCGGCGCACTGGCCAGGCCCGCCCATGCCCAGCATGCCCTTGAGTACCCAGGTGGCGGCACTGACTTGTGTCCTTGGCAGCTTGTGTGATGGTTCGGCCCCCACCCGTGGTGATGCGCACATCACGGGCGGCGCACTGCACTGAGCGCCAAAGCGTGCTGACGCACAGATGAAATCCTTGGCCGTCTTGATGATGCTGGTCATCACAAGAAAGGCAGAGAGAGACATGAGCGATTCCCGCATCAACAGCGCGGTGGTGACCCGCATGTTGCAAGTGACCCGACAGTCGTGGATGGCGCCGTTTGCGGCTGTTGCGCCCGAGCGTGCATTGCCGGTGCGTCGGCTCGGCAGTCGTCAGTGGTTGGGTCAAGAGCGGTTGCGGCAAGTCCGTATGCCATGGGGTTTGCAACGGGCCGCCTCACATGCGGCCGACATGCATGGTCATGGATGACGCCACCTTGGGCTGGACATCACTTAGACTGCATGCCAAGGCGGGTTCATCTCCGGAATCGGCCCTGTTGCACAAGGAGTCGTGTCATGTTCATGTCGTTTCTGGGTGGGTTGCGTCAATGCCTGGCGAGTGTCGGTCTGCTGTGCGTGCTGTTGCCCGCAGCTGGGGCGGCAGAGCTGACGGTCTGGAGTGCGGGTGCCGTGAAACCGGCCATGCAAGAACTGGTGTCGGGCTTCCAGTCGGCCTCTGGTCATCGGCTGAACGTCGACTATGCCCCCGTGGGCGTGTTGCTGCGTCGCCTGTCCGCGGGAGGGCGGCCCGGCGTCCTGCTGGTGTCTGCCGAGGTGGTGGCTGAGGTCGAACGCCAGAACTGGGTGGTGGCCAGCTCAGCGGTGCCTGTGGGCAGTGTCGGTGTGGGTGTGGCCGTGAAAGCGGGGGCTGCGAAACCCGACATTTCCACTCCGGATGCTTTGCGCCAGACCTTGCTCAATGCCAAGTCCATCACCTACATGGACCCTCAGAAAGGCACCAGTGGAAAGCATTTCGCCGGCGTGCTGGAGCAATTGGGGATTGCCCAACAGGTCAAGCCCAAAACCACCTTGGGTGATGTGGGGTTTGTGGTTGAACCCGTGGCCCGGGGCGACATCGAGATGGGCATCCAGCAGATCACCGAGATTTTGCCTGTTGAGGGGGCCGTGCTGGTCGGACCCTTGCCGACCGAGTTGCAGAAGATCACCACCTATTCGGTGTTGCTGGGCAAGGGGGCAGAGGGCAGCGCTGCG
>Ga0213922_1000492_pt1 | contig 18842 bp, 26 predicted proteins | sample McNCre2917MG_FD_165060 | JGI IMG/M metagenome (GOLD analysis project Ga0213922, IMG submission 165060) | Freshwater microbial communities from McNutts Creek, Athens, Georgia, United States - 29-17 MG | ecosystem: Environmental > Aquatic > Freshwater > Creek | place: USA: Georgia | collected... | reverse complement strand
CAAGATTCATATTTCCACTTGTAATAATTAAAGTTTTCTTCTAACTTGAATAGTTTGTTGTCTAGCATAAAGTAGATTTTTTAGCGGTAAACATTTCGGTTAATTCCTTTGGAAGCGGTGCGTTTAGATTGTAAAGTTGCTTTAATTCATCCAAAGTTTCGCAAAATTCAATGGCTATTTTTAAATCATTTTCGCCTTTGTGCTTTTTAATGTAAGGTGCTACTTCTTTGTTAAAATCCATTTCCTCTGCCGGCGTTGCTTCAAACCCAGCTGCCTTCATCAACCAACCTAAAAGCAATCTATAAGCCTTTCCTTCGGCTCTTGTTTGTGCCATTGATAAAATCGCATATTCATCAAAAGAACGCTTGGAACGCTCTTTATTTGAACATAAAGCGTGTCCTACCGATACTACCTGCCCTGTTGCAATGTTTCTAACCTCGCAAACGGCTAAATATTTGATTTCGGTTTCGGTGGAAACATTTTGAACATTTGTGATAATTGGGATAAGACCAATCGCTGCTCCAGCGTAACCCCACCCCTCAACATTGACAAATTGTTTTCCTTGAATGTTTGAACTCAATCCCTTTTCTTTAATAAGCAAGGCAAGTTCATTTGATAGGTTTAAAAGCGAATCTTTGTTGATAAGTTCGTAACTAGGATTCATTTGCATTTCGTTCATAGACTTGTGTTTTGGTTTAATAATACTTAAAATTAATAGTTTTTTGTTAATAAACAAAATAATTATAAACTTCTTTTTATTTCGTTTAATTCATCCTTTAAATCTGTATCGTAATGTAAACTCAACGTATTTTGGATGGTTTGCAAGGAGTGGATAACTGTGGTGTGGTCTCTGCCTACAATATCCCCAATGGTCTTAAGTTTTAGCCTTGTGTTGTTTTTAATAAGGTAAAGCGATATAAACCTTGCTTTTACGTTGTTTCTCTTACGGCTTTTGCCCTTGATGTCCTTTATTTCCATTTGGTAATAATCAGCCACCTTTTTGATAATGCTTTCAGCATAATTAATCATTTCTTTCGTTGTTTGCCTGTTCTCCTTTTGGCTTGGTAGTGTCCAATAATTCATTTAATTCAATTTTTAGTTTTCTAATTTGGTTTCTTAACATTTCGTTCTCCATCTCTAGTATTTGGTTTAACCGCATATATTCATACTTGGATTTGTCTATGTAACTCATAATTTTTCTATTTCGTTTTTAACTTCTTGCCAATAAGATTTTGCCATTTCCCAATCTCCACTTTCAGACATAATACCCATAGACAATATTTCATCTACTGCTATTAATGCACATTCTTTATAATAAGGATTATAATCTACAACATAATCATCATTTAGTGGTCTTTCCATTTTATCAATTAATTCTTCTGCTTTTTCTTTTGGTGTCATAGTTAAAATCTTAAAAGGTTTACAGGTAATACAAATTCTTCGGCAATGATATAAAGGTCAATTACTATCCATTTATAACTTCTTAATAGCCTTTTTTCAATGTCGTGCATCCTAGCAATTTTAATAAGGAAATCGTTTTCATTAGAGAATAAACGAATGTTGTCGTAAGGACCAGCTTTCCTGTATAGCCTTAAATCATTCTCAATGGATTCCCTTCTTAATTGTGCCTTTGTGATAAGTTCCAATAGGCAATTGCCTCTTTGCAATAGTTGTCGTTGTTTTTGGTTTTGATGGAGCGTCATAGTTTTAGTTTTAGATTTTAAAATTCAATTGGTTGTTTATATTTTTCCCTAATAATTCTTCTCAATCCAGTTCCCTTAAATCTTCTTATCCAATATTTCCAATCGTGTACATCAGTCATTGCACACCAAGTTTGCTTACTTATTTTAAGCCAAGTAACATTATTTTCAATTTTAATTTGCATAGTTTTAGTTTTTGGGTTCGTAGTTTTTTTGTACAATAATGGAAACTAATTTGCTGGGTGCTAAATACATCTTTTTTGCTTCAGCATCCACTTTTTTTTTGATTGATTCAGGTAACCTGATACACACTACTTCTTGTTTTTCTTTTTTCATATTTTATAGGTTTTGTAAATAAGCACACATAATGAAAGCAACGATTAATATAACGATTGCTTGAAAGTTCTTGTTTTGTTGGTCTGACATAATTAAAGTTTTACGATTGATAAAATGATTTGATTGTTTGCTAAATCAATGGTGCGGAATTTCACTAGGAAAAACCTGTTACCATCAATTTCATAGTCAAGGAATACGTTATCGCCTCCTTGCGGAATAAACTGCCCATTGTAAGGGTAAAAGTTGTTTTCGTAAGCTAATACTGATTTCATAGTTTTATTGTTTTGTTTCAACAAAGATATAAAACAATTACAATACTAACCAAAAATTATTTAAATTATTATTGTTAAAATAGTGTTAAAATACTATGTATTTGTAAATCAAATAGTTATGAAATAAGTTCACTAATAGAGAACTTTTGGTAAAGTAATAACTTGACAAATGTTATAACATAGTAAAGCTATAACTTGTATAATACTAAACAAAAGCACATCAAAAAGTGCATTTTATGACACATTACGCATATTTACGTATGCATACGGATAAAAAAAGCCCCTCAACGTAGAAACGTAAGGGGGTAAAACCATTTGTCTATAAAACTATGCGTACAAATATAATAAAAAAACCCAGCTTTTTACACTGGGTTAAACCAAACTATGAGAAAACCAAACAACATTACAAAGATAGTTAAATTAAAATCCTACTTTTCTTAACCCCTTTTTATGTAAGATTTGAGAAAGTTCTGAAGGATTGTTAACTAAATTTGATTTGACAATTAGATTTGTTAAATGGTAATCTTCAATAATATTTTTGTTGTTTTTATTTAAATTCCCAATGTAATTATTTTCCCCATACTTTTTAGCTATTTTAGTTGTTGCCCATATTGGTTGAGTATTTGTATAATGAAATGCTTTTCTTTTTTCTTTATCATTTGTTATGTTAAAATGAGATACAGGCTTTATATGGTCTATATGCCATTCTTTACCATAATTATCTAAAGTCATTCCTTTGCTAAATTTTGATTTTAAATACTCAATATAGAATATCATATTGCATCCTAGCAAATCGGTTGTATAATCATCTTTTTTCAAATCTATATCTTTAAACGACTGCCATATACGTTTAGAAATTCTATATTTTATAATTTTTCTTTTATATGATTCTTTACGAATTTCATCAATAAAATTAGATTGATTTTTGGTTTTAATAATCTTATTTGCAATAGAACCCTTTAATTTAAACACTTTACCGCAAATAGATGCGTGTTTTTGCCTCCCTGATTTTAATTCATACACATACTTTGCTTCGTTTTCTGAATATGGTAAATTAAAGTGTTTAAATATTCCATAATTATCAATACAATTATATTCAATATTAGTATCTACATCTATTAAAACAAATACCTTATTTAAATGATTAGGAGTTGTGTATTGCGATTTAACCGATACTATTTGACCTTTTTCTAACTTGCTAATATTTGTGTAATTAATGCCAATTTCCTTACATACTAACATCATATTGGAAGATATATCAAAAACTTCCATTGTAAATATGTCTATTATTTTTCTATCTTTCTGAAGTTTTGCTTCCATAGTAAAATTGCCATTTTTGATGATTCTTTACGCACTTTAGTTTCACTCCATTCAGGATGTCTTATGTGCATAAACTCGTGTAGCAAATATAGCAAAAATCTATAACCTTTTAACCTTTCATCCAATTCAATTTCATTATTTCCTAGATGTGCCAATCCCCAAGACTTCTCTTTACCTAATTTACGTATCGTTATTTTTAGGTTCTTTCTCATTAATTCTCATTTTTTAAAACGGCTTCATCTGGTCTATCAACTTCTTTTACTATCACTTTGTTTCCACCACGTATTTTTGATAACATACGTTTTACATCCTCCTCCATTTTATAATATTCTAATAATTTCTTTACTAGATAATTCTCTTGTTCGGATAGTGTCATTTTATTAAATGCTTTGGGTAATTTAATCATATCTAGTGAATTTTATTATTGATAATTCTTTTATTTAAGACCTCAAAATTACCATCTTTTTCTACTAAAATATGAGCAAATCCTACGTTATGTTTTGTATTGTGTGGGTCGTAATCAGGAGCAAGTGTGCAAAGGCATCCTGTACTCCAGCAACTAATAGGTTCTTCTTTAATATTTGTTTCGGAATGGTTTGATGTAGAATGTACGTGTCCTATAATCATTGAACTTTTTGCCCTTATAAAAACCCCACGTGCTGCGTTTACAGGTGCAAACATTCCCCTAACTATTGTGTGTCCGTGTAACATATGCAATTTACCGGCTCTTAACACAACAAATTGGTCGTAAAAATCAATATTAAACTTCTTTAAATCTAGCCTTTGTGGTAGTTTGTAATAGTCATCGTTAAATAACATTGGTGCTTTCTTCATCAAATAACGCATATACCAGTTGTCGTGGTTGCCTTCTAACCAAACAATATGTGCTTTTGGAAACTTTGTCCTTAAATGTGAAAGAAATATTGTGCAATACTCAAACCATTCAACAACATCATCTGGACTTGGTGGTGGTGCGTCGTGGCTAGTAAACGGAGTATTATCTAATATATCCCCACCTAAAACAATACAATTTACTTTTTGTTTAGTTCCGTAGTCAATGGCTAATTTAATAGCATCATTATCTTGATTGGGGATATGCAAATCCGACATCCAAAGAATGTTATTTGAACTCAATGGAAGGTCAACGAATTGTCTTGCTTTAATCTTTGTGGGTGGTAAATCAGGTGTATGCGTTATTTTGTATTTCTGACTTTTAAATTTACCCATTGAACCGCTTACATACCTAATAAACGTTCTTGCATCTTCTACATTATTGAATAGATGCGAATGGTCATTGTATAGTTTAGCAGCAATACTGCTTTTACTAATAGATGGGAATTTAGCCACGTACTCCGCAGCTAGTTGTTGTTTTTCCATATTATATTTAGTTTAACAAATACTATCTCGTACCAAATCCGCTTCGGCTTCCCTTCTTATAACCAAGCCATCCATTCCTTTATTTTCCCAAAGCCTTTTACTCTTTTCAATTTCCTCTGCGATTCCGTGATAATCTTGCTTTGCAACTAAATCAACTATTGCCCTCATTTCGGTTCTTGAATCGCCATCTAATTTCATTCCCCTATTATAAACCATAGAAACCAATGCTCCTTGTGTGTCCTCGTTTAATGTTTCTAATTGCGGATAAATCATTTTTGTCATATTGAAATATCTAGGAATTGATACTTTAACGAAAACATCATAAGCCATATTGTACGGAATCCTAACATTTAATATTTCCCCTTTCATCATTGATTTAACCACTTCGCCTTTAATACCGCAAAATCTTTTAAGTGCGTTTAAGTAGTTTAGGTTTAAATCCTTCCAATCGCTAAAAAGCGTTTTTTCGGTGCAATAGCCAACGTCGTAGCCAATTCCGATAGTGCATCCGCTTTGCCCACCTGCCCACGTAGGTTTGTTGTACTTTTTTTCGTACACATTCCTTCCACCAATTTCGTGCTGGATAATAAGGTCTATTGAGCGTTTACTTATCATTCTTTTTAAGTATTGAATCAGGACTAAATACTAAACCTACTCCAAGTGTTATAACAATGACCGCTCCAGTCCAATCCGACTTACCCATAAAAACACTTGCTAGACCGCCTAAAATGATAACCAAACCTATTAAGGTGGTTCTCCAATCCATTACGTTTTTCATAATATCTTTTTTAAATATCCTATTTGAAACTGATTTGTAGTTGCAGAAAATTGAAATAAGTCGTTTTTAGCGGTTTTAAATCCCAAGCCAACACCTACACCCACTTTTTCATCAAACCGCCTTAAATCGCCTATAAACCCCAAATAAAGCTCTTTTTTAGGCTTTGAGTATATCTTTTGCTCAATTACTATCGTTCTATTCTCAATTTCAGCCTTAAATCCCCTTCCTTTTATCTTGTTTTCACTTATCGTGTCGCTTATGTATGCGTATCCAAGTGAATCTATGCGTATTGTGTCATTGTAGTTTCTGACCGCTTTATAATCTTCAATTATCCTTATTGTGTCGTGAATGGTTGTCGTATCAACACCCAAAACGACAAAAGGGATTGAATCCCCTTTGCGATATTTAAAGACCTTTTCTACTTTTACAATAGTGTCAACTTTGGTTATTACTATTGGTTCAACAGGATTTGGACTAAAAAAAAATATTAGCACCACTATTATTAATATGGTAACTAATATCGTTCTCAATCTCTATCTTGTTTGTTTTGTAAGGCAATAGCCATTTTATTAATCTCGGCTAAAATGTGGTCTAGTTTTTTATAGATTTGGTCATCTTGTTTCTCAACCATATTAACCCTAATTTCTAACTCTTTAAGTTTTAACGAAATTTTAACATAAATTCCAATTAAACCGCCAAAAATTATGACTGATTGACCAACTATAAAAGTAACTAGATTTTCCATTACAATTCTTCTTCTTCTTCTTTAACAAATGTGATACCTGTTGTCCAATCTTCAAGGAAGTTAAAGTTTTCTAAACCCTTCGGATTTAATACTTCAATAGGTTTAAACTCAAACTCCTTTTCGTTTAATTCTTTAAGTTGCTCTCCAAGTTTTTTAATTCCTTCTTTAGTAAACTTATAATCTCCATCTTCTTTAAGAATCAATACACCATCCTTATCGGTAGCTGCGTTATCAAGTCTTAATTCTTGCAATTTAGCTGAATATTCCTCTTGATAAGGTTTTAGCTTTTCAGCAAATTTCTTTAGCTTTTTAATAGCCTTTTCATCAGGATTTCCTTTAATGTTGTTGATTTGGAAGATTACTTCATTGATTTGATTGTACTTCATATTGGTTTATTTTATATAAAATTAAGTTAATTAATTATAACATTGTTTTCTAACTCAAAAAGGATTTCGTATAATTCTTGGTATCTACCAATTTGTCTCTCTTCAGCAGTATCGTAATTATCCCACCCCCTTTTAATGTAAGATTCTTTTAATAATTTAAGTTGTTCAATAAACTCTTTTAATTTGATTTTTGGTTCCATATTTAGTTTGTTTTTGACAAAATTAATAACTTATTATCAAAATGTCGCATAAATTAAATATTGTCGCACAAATTGTCGCTTAAATTACAGGTTGTGGTTCTACACCATATGTACTTTTATCTTCTTCTATTAAAACCAAATTTAATTTATTAGCTGCCCAATTGTAAATCCAAGTGTTTGCATCTGGTTCTACTGACCAATCAGCATAATCTTGTCCTGTGATGTCTAAAGTAGCAGTAACTAGGTTAGTATAATTAACTGAATCTCCATTAACTACTTCACTTTGAAGTTCGTAATAAAGAGTTGCAGCATCGGTAAAATTATCTCTAATGCTTATTAGAGTAAAGTTTGTTGCGGTTTGTGGTTCTCCATTGAACCAAGTTGTAACAGGTTGAATTTTCATTTTTATTTATTTTAAATATTATTGTACATCATATTGGAAAGTTGCATATACATCATAACTTCCTGCCGATGCGGTTATATAAGAAAGTATTACTTTGTTTGTTGTTGAATTTGAAGTAACTCCTCCGCTACCAACTGCACTACTAAAACTTAAAGTACCCCTAGCTTGAGTAGCAGAACTAAAATTGTTTCCGACAGGTATTGTTACATAAACTCCACCACTAAATAATGAACTTGTTAATGTTAAAGCAATACATACTGTTACTGTATTTCCAACACGAATATAAGAAGCTGAATATAAACTTATTGCACTTGAATTGCTATAGTTTGTCAATGTTGGTGTATATGTTGTTCCTGCTATGTTATTAGCAGTTAGGTTACCACTTTTATCAACTTTAAATAAACTTGAACCACCTACTTGTAAATCCATTAAGTTAGATGTTGCACCTGAAGCAGTATTCGTTATGTTTAACTTTATTGCAGTAGGGTTACCTGTGGTATTCCAAGTACCTGCAAGGTCTAATAAGGATTGAGCATTTGCACCTGTAAGGGAATAGCCTGATTGAGCAATAGCTGAAATGTTTGCACCTGTTGTTAAAGTAAACCCACCTGTACTTGTAAAACTTCCTCTTGTAGTTGGAGCAGCACCATTTGTACTAAATATTAAATCTCCTGTGCTTACATTTTGTATTAAAAAGTTTGTTGATTGTGCTAATAATCTTCCATTATTAACACCATTTACTTGAAAGAATTGATAAGAACCTGTTGTTCCATTTGTAGTAATACCATTATAGCCACCAATAGTAGATGCAGTATTTGTTCCTACTGCCATATCTCCTGCTACTGCCAATCCATTAGTAGGTGCTGCGGTAGATGCTGAATAACCGATAGCAGCGTTTCCGTTGACTTGAAGTTTAGAACCGATTGCTGTTGGGTTGCCGATACCAACGTTATCTCCTATTCTCATTCTTTCAGTAAAAGTAATAGCTGCACCAGCCGTTCCTATTGGAGCATTATAAAATACAAAATTAGTGCCATCCATATATTGTCTTGTAGCACCTGCGCCAATTATATAGTTATAATTAAATCCTGTTGTTACTATAGCATTATGCATTAATTCAGTTGCTCCACCACCACCATTATAACCACTTAAAGATGTTCCATATCCACCAAGTTGCAACACGCTTCTTGTAGTCCAATTAGAATTAGAAACAATTACACCTGCACCAATATTACCACTAACTGCTAACCCATTAGTAGGAGCAGCAGTACTTGCACTATATCCTATGGCTGCGTTACCATTGACTTGAAGTTGACTACCAATTGTATTAGTATTTATTCCTAAATTTCCACTTCCATCAAGACGCATTCTAATAGATGCAGCAGTTACAAATAATAAATTATCATTAACGTGAGTATATGCTATCTCTCCTTGATTTGCTTTATCAGTATCGCCAAAATGTAAAAATGAAACACCTGTGTTAGATGCTAACATATTAATACCACTTGAACTTCCTGTTGAAGTATTTGATGTTAAAATTTGTACGTTAGCATCAATTCCGCCTGTTGGAGCAGTATAACTTGTAGAAGCGTGCAATAATCTTGCAGGAGATGTTGTTCCTAAACCTAATCTATTATTAGTATAATCATAATAGAAACTTGCATTTGTTTGAGCCAATACTCCACTTGCACCTACAAATAAAACACTACCTGCGGTTGCACTTGTAATACTTCCGCCTATTGCCATTGAACCACCACCACCGCTATATTGTGGGATGTTTAAAGTATTACCTACTAATGTAGCAGCACCACTTGTTCCTGTTGTTGTTAATGTTAAAGTTCCTTGCTTTGCATTTAATTGCGTTTGAATAGCACTTGTAACCCCTTTTACATAACTTAATTCAGTTAATGAAGGGTAAGTTGCTAAAGCCAAACTTGCTATTGTTGAAGCAGAATCCCAATAAGCTATTGTGTTTATTGTACCACTTAATGCGTTTGCCTTACCATTAAAAGTATTCCAATCCGTAGAACTTAAATATCCTGATTGAGTTGTGTTTGCTACTTGAATACTAAATGCTCCTGTCGTGTTATTGTAAGACAATGGAGTTGTCGCACTCAATGATGTTAAACTAATACCACCCAATCCTGCTAAAGTATAAGTAGGAATATTTAAAGTATTACTAACTAAAGTAGCCGAACCTGAAGAACCTGTTGTAGTTAAACTTGTAATTCTATTTGTATAAGCGGTGTCCCAATTTGATTGAGATGCCGTTGTAGGAATAGAATAACCAGCAGCTAATGTAACCGCTAAAGTACCACTTGTAGTGATAGGACTTCCACTTACGGACAATCCTGTTGGCACAGTCATAGCTACTGAAGTAACAGTTCCTAATGGGTTAGATGCCCAAGATAAAATTGAACCATCTGTTGTTAAGAATTTACCACTATTGCCTGTTTGAGTTGGGAAAGCAGCTACCCAAGTATAAGCATCATCCCAATTAGATTGTTTTACGTTAGTAGGCAAAGAATAACCACTAGCAAAAGCTAAAGCCAATGTTCCGCTTGATGTTACAGGACTTCCTGTTACGCTAAAACCTGTTGGTGCTGATAAACCTACCGAAGTTACAGTTCCTGTGTTAGCATCGGTATCGTTTATCCAAGTAGTTCCGTTATATTTTAATACTTGTCCTGTTGTTGGACTTGTAATAGTTACATCCCCTAGTTGAGTTAAAGTATAATCACCTTCCGTTGCCACTACTGCTCCTGTACGACCAAACACCGAAGTAACACCACCAATATATTGTGGGATGTTTAATACCCCTGTTGTTGAATTATAAGTAGCTGCTCCGCTTGTGCCTGTTGTTGTTAAACTAATGGCTGCCCTTGCTAAAGCATCGGTATATTGAGTAATAGTGTTTGTAATAATTCCTGTCGTAGAATTGTAACTAATACCTGTGCCACCACTTATAGCAGCACGAGCCATCGCATCCGTATATTGAGTAATCGTTGATGTTATAACTCCTGTTGTGTTGTTATAACTTATTCCTGCTCCTGCTGATAAACTAGCTAAAGTGATGAAATTTGCTCCGTTAGTTAATTGACTTGTATTAGTAGGTATTGTAATAACCCCTGTTGTAGAGTTGTAAGCACCACTACCAGCCGTAAAACTTAAAGCACCTCTTGCTCTTGCATCCGTATAATAAAGATTCGTTCCTTCTGATATGTTCGTAGTCGTTCCTGCCACCGCAGTCCACAATCCTGTTGAAGTAACGTATTGTAAAATATTTCCGTTTGAAGGACTTTGAGCAGATACGTTATGTAACTCATCTAACTCATATCCATTTTGAATCTTAACCTCAACCACCCCTTGAGTAGGATGGCTTCTAACAACAATACCTACATAGACTAAATGTGCAGGAGCATATTGTTTAGTTGATGTCCAAGCACCTGCCGTAGTAGAACTTAAATATAATTGAGTTCCTGCTGCATATGCTTGTGTGTCTAAATCTAACAATCTACCTGCTGCAACCACATATCCGTTATTCATATTAGTGATGTCCGATTGAACAACACCATAAGTTTGAGCTGATGTAGCATCCGATGTAGCTAAAGCCTTTGTTATCGTTGGTAGGTTTCCGTGTCCTCCGTTGATATAAACCACAGTTCCCTTTGTTAAGGTTGCTCCTGATTCATTATAAACTTCCGTAACCAAGTTTTGAGCCTGACTAATAATTGAAGGAAAGGTTTGTAAAGAGCCTGTTCCATCTATATATTGTGCTGAACTACCTGCACCTGTTACATTTATGCTTCCATTAGCCGTTAAAGGCGAATTAGCGACACTAAATGCACTCGGCATAGATAAACCTATACTCGTAATTAAAGTCGGAAATGTGGTCAAATTTCCTGCACCATTCACATATTGACCTGAAGTACCTGCAAAGGCAAAAGCTAAAGTTCCTGCCGTTGTTATAGGCGAACCTGTTAAACCAATGGCATTTCCTGTTATGGAAGCAGCTACGCTTGTAACTGTACCATTTTGTCCGCTAGATTTCTGCCAAGTTCCACTTCCGTATAACACCCAATCCCCTACTGCAAAAGTAACAGGACCAGCACCAAAGTTCACAGTTCCAGCAACATTACAAATGTACATATCCCCAGCATCGCCCACACCATTCGTTAAAGTCGGAGTATTCGTAGCAGCATTCCAAGTACCTAAATAAGTTACTACCGATGAAGGTAATTGAGATACAGGCACTTTACCACCACTATCTAGGGTTGCTACCCCATTGGCAGCACCTAAAGGAACTGAACCTAAAACACCTGTCGTTCCTGTTATTACACCTTCTAAATTCCTAACTTTCGCTCCGCCTGTTATTTGTAATTGATTGCTCATTATAATTAGTTAAAAAGTCCTCTAATAAATTCATCCGATTCTAAAACTCTACCAAAGGTTAAAATTCCTGTTGTAGTGTCCCATTTAACTTGGTCATTTGTAGGTACTCCTGTTGTTAAAATCTCTCTCACATCAACACCACCTCTTGAAACGTATAAACAAGTATTACCAATCAAATCAGTCCAAGTAATTGTAGTTTCGCCACCAGCTGCGGTATATTGTTTCATAATCGTTGCACCACCAGCAATAACAACACCTTGTGGGTTAATTGTCGTTCCTGTTGTACCATAAGCACCTGTCCCTTGAAGTGAAACCGAATAAGTCGCTATATCCTTGTAAGGTGCATTTATTTGTAAACTTGTTAAGTTACAATTACCGCTAATAATCACTAACCCATCCACTCCGTTGTCCACAACAAACTTCACTAAAATTGTAGTGCGATTTTGTTGTTGTTGTAACAAAAAAAGATAACCATATCCATCTAACGTTATCAATCCATCACAAGTAACTGTCCAAGTTGCTATGTCATTCTTAAATTCACGATACCAAGCCGATGTTTGACTTGTAACTTCTTTTTGGTCAACATTTACACTAAATGTGCAATTTGTTGAACACGAAAAAGGAATATCCCTACCTGTCGGATAAGTTTCGGAAGGTGGCTCGTGATAATAGAGCATTATATTTTTACCAATTACATTTTCTGCCATAAGTCAAAATTAAGCATATATTTCTAGAATATAACCTGCTCCACTTATCTTGTAAGTATGAGAAGTTATATCATCATTCATTATTCGCCACCAAAGGTTTGCACCATTAAATCCTGTTATTAATAACTCATCCGTGTAATATCTATCTCCCACACTTGGTGCGCCTGTTGTGTTATTATAAACCAAGAACGTTGTCAATGGAGCAGCAGCAGCAGCTTCACGTGTTGTGTAAGCCGTACTTCTTAAATGTCCATATCCTGTTGTTACTGGACTTAACGTATTTGTAAAATATCTAGTCGCTAAAGTAGTTTCAATATTTTCATTATTTATATCTAACAATGTACTTTGAATAGTATTGTTAAATAAATCAATTGTTGAATTTCCCAATATGTATTTTCTATCTTCAACGTTAATTTGCGCTGGGTCGGTGTCCGTTGCGGTTATTCTCATTCCCATACTAAATCTACCTTCGGATGTTTCCATTCCCATAAAAGTAGAATCAATATTTATAAGGTTTTTATTTAATGCGTTTGAGTATTGTTTAATTACTAACTCATTTAAACTTGAATAAATATTTGTTGGATATTCATAACGATACCAACTTCCCAAAGTATATCCTGCCGAATCGCATAAAAACCCTAAATAAGAATCATACCCAGCTTTGGCATTGTTATAACCTAAATTAAAGTCTGCATTGTAAACATACTCCTCGCTATCATTTATGTAACTTTCGGTTAAAATAGCCGTATAATTAGGATTGAAACTAAATCTAAAATTTTGTACTTGCGCTGCAACTTGTGTGTAAAATGGTTCAGCTACAACAGGAATAGGCGCTTGCCCTTGACCTAACCCAATTTGTATTGATAATGTTCCACTATAAGGCGCAGCAGGTAATGTAAAACTTGCATTGTTAGCTGGGTTACTAGAACTATAAGGTGCAAAAGCATATCCTTTATGTTGTTGCCACGCACCACCTGAATATGAAACCAAATCCCCAACTTCAAAGTTAAATGTACTTGTGCCAAATGAATGTACTCCTGCCACAGTTACAATATATGTATCATCTGTCGTTCCTGTTCCGTTTACCAATGATGGTGTATTATTAGCAGCGTTCCATCTACCTTTATAAACTTTATTATATTCTAAATACCATTGTTGGTCATTGCCTAAATAATAGGTAAAAGAATCAGTTGTTAAAATAACTTTAACATAAACAATTGCAATAGGGTCAGCAGCACCACCAATAGCCACGCAATCAAAACTTAATGTCGCACTATCGCTTTGAGACAATGAAGGAACGTTATCAGGACTTATATAAGTTAAATGCGTACCTAGTTGTAAAATATAAGCGTTTAAAGCACCTGTTGGGTAATTTTTAAGCGTATAACTTCCACCTACTCCATATGTATATTCAGTCCAAGAACTTGCGTTATTTCCTGTGTATTTCTTTAGGTCAAAGTTTGTTATGTAATTATCCGAATAACTAATTGATTTACTAAATCTAATTTTGTTATATCCTTTTCTAAATAGTTTTATTTGGCTATTATCCGTAAAGTATAAACCGCTAGTGTTCTCTGTATATCCTTGTATTTGACCTAAAAACGACCTTGTGCCACTACTTACAACTGTGTTCGTACTATCGTATTCCGTATAATAAAATGAACTTTGAGCAAATTCATTAACCGCAACTATAAACCATTTCCCTTCAGCTTGAAATAACCTACATCCAAATCCTTTAACTATATCAGTTAAAATATCTAAACAATAACTTGTAACTTTTACATCGCTTGTAGTTGTACTAACGTCTTTTTGGTCAACAAAATTGTGCAACTTTAAATATGATTGATTTAATGGTTCGTAATATGTTCCATCGCCTCTATCATTCATTGAAATTGAATAATAACTAACTCCACTAATCAAATTCAAATTATCAGGGAAATTAATTAAATCAAGGCACGTTTGTATATAATTTAAACAACTTATTCTTTGATTCAATGTATAATCAACAGGCAAAGGATAATAAGCATTTTTTAATAAACCCAATCCATCAATAGCATTAAATGATATTGTTTTTCTACCTGTTGTAAAATTAAATTGTATATTATCACTTAATGTCCATCCTTGCCACTCTAAATTTTCCCCTGTAAATACTTTAACTAAATATTTTCTATCATTTAATGTAGTAAGGTTTGGCATATTAGTTACATCATCCGTAACATCTATTGATAAATTTAATTGGCTTGCAATTATAGGTTCAAATATGTCATCACTTTGTGGCAGATATTGTATTTGCAAAGAATCTGCTGGGTATTCAATCAAATCGCCTTCGTAACCATCTTCTAATAAATAAACAGTTGAAATAGTATCTGACTTTGTTGCAACAGTTATCTTGTATTTATTTGCGTATGCCATTATATTCCCCTTCTTAAATTAAGTGAATAATTTGAACGTTGTAATGCCAATACTAAATCATTTCCTTTTAATGTAAATTCTCCACTTCCTGCAATTGCACCGCTATTCATTGCACCTGCATTAAACGAAGTATTTAAAAATCCTTTTAATTTATCTAATGGCATAATTGCTTCAGGACCAGCTTCGCCAACCATTCCAATATGTGGTCTAGTTGTAATACCACCTTCTGCATACATTGGTATTTTTAATATTTTACCAGCCAAACTTAAAGGGTCTATTCCACTTGTAGCGGCAGCTCCAACAACTAAACTTGTTCCACCAGTAAGTTCAGCCATTATTGCTTGAAATATTACTGTTTTTAATATTAAACCAACTAATTGTTCAGCCATTTTGCCTAACATATTAATAAATGCTTCTCCAAAACTTTGTCCTTGTTGCATAGCTTGATACATACTTTGTAAAGCATTAACTACATCAGTTGACAATGTTTTAGCAAAAGATTCATAATCTTGTTGTTGTTCTTTTAATGTCTTTTGATTTTCTTCAAAGTCTTTTTTAGTAAGACCCATTTTGAATTTATAATATTTAGAAATCCAATCTAAATGTTCTTGATGTTTCTTTTCAGAATCTTTTATTGCCGTATCTTCTCCAACCGCTTCTAATTTATCAACAGGCTCTTTTGACTTGTTTATTAGCTTTTGTATGTAATCAGTTTCTTTTTTTTCTTTTTTAGGTCTTACAACTTTATCTGGTGTTTCAAAACCCACTAATGCAGCTTGTAATTTTGCTCCTGCTCTTAACGCTTCAGGTAGTTTATCTGTTGCTTGTTTAATTAATGCGTCGTAAGTATCATTTATTCTTTGTTTAACTGCATCTAAATTATACACTGGAACTCCTCCAGCACCATATTCTTGTTTTACATTTCCTAATGCTTTTGTTCTTTCATCTTCAAGTTTAGCAATTTCACTATAAATAATTTTTAAAGCACTAGCATTATTTTTTTCTTTATTTTGATATTCTTCTTGTTTAGCTGCACGATTTATAGCATAGTTCATATATTGAGTACCTGATTCAATAGTTAAATCTTGTATCTCTTTATTATCCTTATAAATGTCTTTTAAATATTTTAATGCAGTTCTTCTATCTTCTAATGATGCTTTATCAGAACCAGCAATAGCAGAAAATCCCATTGCAACTGCACGATTTGCTTGTGCGCCACCAACTAATTTGTAAATATCTTCATTTAACTTTTTTAGTTCATCTCTAAACTCCTTCATTTTTTCAGTTGGAGATGCAAACATTTCAGATAATTGTTTGCTAAAAGTAACTGCCAATGAACTAATAACACCAACCGCAATACCAATACCTGCTGGTCCTGTAAGACCTGCTACCATTGCTTTAAGTGCATTTTTAACACCACCTTCGGTTGCAGCTAATCTTTGGAAAGATTCAACCATTGGGTTAAGGTTATTTGCAACACCTTGTATCCCATAAGGAGCATCTTGAGCAATTCTAGAAAAGTTAATTAATGATTGTGTGGCATCTCCAATCGGTCTTCCTGCCTTATTCATTTCATTACCTAAATTGGTAATAGTGCTTTTTAAACCACTAATTTGACCATTTAGATAATTTATTTCTCCAATATTTGTAGCTTTTTTTGCTGCTGCTTCAAACTTACTTAAAAGATTTTCTGCTTTTTGCATTTCCGTTTGCAACAACGTAATATCAGCACCTATACCAACACTAAATAATGAATCAAAGTTTGCCATCTTAATTAATTTACTCCATACAATTTTAAAGTCCGTTTCAATTGGTCATCCGTTAAGTAAACCTTTTCTTCTTCTTCCTCAATATCATCAATTTCAGGTATATGCCAAAATGCCTTGATACTTTTAGGTGTTTTTTCAGCAGTGCTACTTAAATATACAATATAGGCAAGGTTTCTAGTCCTTGCCCATTCGTTTAACTCTTGCCTTTCTTTACCCATTACGATAATAGAAAAGTCTTTCCAAGTCATTTCCCAAAACTCATTGGGTCTTATATTGCATTCAGCAGCTTTAACTAAAATATCATCCCAACTTAATTTTGTTAGGCTTTTTTTTTTCTTCCTTTTTTACACCTTGTACAGTTGTAATTGTATTATCTATAATGTATCTTAAATACACTAAAATTTTACTATCAGGATTAAAAATAGAGCCTTCTTCATCAATCCAATCACAAGCATCTGCTTCAGTATATTCAATTTCTTGTTTATTACTTACACAAGCTGATTTGTAACCTGCATAGACCATTTTGATAATTTTATCAATGTCTAAATCGCTTTTACTTAAATCGCTAAAATACTCGTTGGGTTCTATTCCTCGTGCAATGCAATATTCTCTTATTGCCCAAGTACCCCATTTTAGTTGAATTGTTTTGTTGTTTAGTTTTAATTCAAACATATTTTGGTTGTTGTTTATGCAGTTTCAGTTTGTGTTAAAGGCGGTGTAGTTACTACAAAAGTTGCAGTAAATTTAACATCATCTTTATCAGCAGCGTTCACTGTAAAGTTACTAATGAAAACACTACCTGAATAAGTAATATCTCCACTTGTAGGTGTTGCTTTACCCATCTTCATAGCGAATTGAGTTTTAGCAGCGTGTGCAGCATATAATTGTTGGTAAGAATCCTTGCTAGGAGTTCCAGTTTCATCAATCGCAAATCCTTCGCCTGTAAAACTTTGGCTAAAAGAAGGTGCTGGAGTGAATGAGTTACCACACTTTGAAGTTGCATCAATAGTGTCATTAGTTGATGTAAATGAGTTAGATGTAAGACAAGCAACTGGTTTAAAGGTGCTATCTCCATCAATGTCGGCTAAAAGGATATAGTCCCTGCCTGATACTTTAGTTTCTGCCATTTTATTTTAATTTTGAGTTATTATTAAATTATAAGTTATTAATGTTCTAAAAACGTTATCCAAAGGGTTTAAACCATCTAAGTTTGATATGCTACTTACAAAAACACTTGATGAATAAAACCCATTACTTAAGGTTATTGTGGTGTTTGAGTTAATCGCAGTCAAAACTAAATCGCTTATTGTTTCGGCTCGTTTATAGCCAAAGTTAGCACTTTTTGTAACAATGTCAACTATGATAGTAACCGAATTAGTATAACCTGCTTTACCTTGTTCTTGGCTTGAAGTTCTGCCATCCAAAACAATATACTCATTAGGAGCATTATCAGGCGCTAACCCATCATAAACTGGCAAACTTGTGGCAGATACTAAATTAGTATAAAACCATTTTTTTATTTCTATATTAGGATTTAGCATTTAATACTTTTTTAATATTTTCTTTTAATTTAGGAATTTCTTGCTCATAAGCTGGTAGCAAAAATGGTTGTGGTCTCAATCCTTTTCTTAATATACTTATGGCTATCGCATAAGCAGCACTTTTGTCTTGTTTTTGTCTTGCTTGTTTTGAGCCTGTCCTTTTACCTGTTTTAACACTATATGTTCCAGTTATCCCTTTTGCTTTTACCCATAACATTAACGCTTCCAACATTTGTTTAAATGTACCACCTTTATTGCCTTTAAATTGCATAGCAAAATCGTTGTAATTTGATGGAACTGAAACTTTTGGTCCAGTACCAAATTCTACATATGGAGCATATGGCAATTTAGAACCAATAGTATAAAGTAATTTTCCTTGACCTAATTCTTCTTTTAATTGTATAGAATTGCGTAAACTACCAAAGTTTACAGGTGCATTTTTTTTGGCATTAGTTTGAATATTTAAAGCTGATGCGTTTATTTCTAAAGCCACTTCAACTTTAA
>Ga0213922_1000479_pt1 | contig 19177 bp, 16 predicted proteins | sample McNCre2917MG_FD_165060 | JGI IMG/M metagenome (GOLD analysis project Ga0213922, IMG submission 165060) | Freshwater microbial communities from McNutts Creek, Athens, Georgia, United States - 29-17 MG | ecosystem: Environmental > Aquatic > Freshwater > Creek | place: USA: Georgia | collected... | reverse complement strand
CTTGCGCCGCTCCTGATTTCATGGCCGTAGGCGCAGCCTTGGTCAGGACGCGAGCAGCACCTCCTGCCAATGCATCGCCAACCAACACATCTCCCGCCAGCATTGCCTGCAAGCCCTTTGAGGCAACGCCTGCCTTACTTGCGACCGACACACCCTTGAGAAGTGGCCCGAGGCCAAGCGATCCAACAAGGCCCGTGGCAACACCTGAGTAGTGCGATATGGGATATTCTTCGGCGCGAAGTTTTTGCTCTCCGGTCGTGGAACCGCCCGTGTACTGCCCAAGTAATGGATAGAACGGTATCGCGCTGCCAGCGCCTTCAAGAAACGCCATCAGGCCTTGCGAAACAGGGTACTGGCCCTTGGAGATTTCGTATCGTTCCTTGTCTCGCTTTTTTTCGTAGTAGCGCCTAACTTCATCGGGGCTTGCTGGCGACAACGTCCCTTGCTTGTCAGCCCACTCCGCATCCTGCGGGGTCTTAGCCTCAAGCACGGAGCCAGAGGCATCGACATAGTACTTCGTTGCCATCAGAACTCCCTACTCGGCTGGCTTAAGTGGACCGCGAGAACCATGAAGTGCTTTTTCATACGACCGCAGCAGCGTTTCGGTCCCCTTGTGACCGCTAATTCCAGACGACTTGATTTCGTTGTAAATGCCCTCAGCAATCGAACGCTTGAATTCTGCCAACGCAGTCCTTACCGTTCCGAGCGTATCATACGCCTTGGCAGGACTAAGCGCATCAGACGTGAATGCAAAGACACGTTTTGATACAAGGTCTTTGTCGGCCAACGGAAGAATTCTCTTGACGCCGTTTGAGGACGGATATTCCGTCAAAAAACGAGTCAGCGCGGTTTTGATCTGTTCTGCGGTCTGCGGGTCTAGCGACGTTGGGTTTTTCTTGATGAGAGTGAGTGCTCGTTGCGCCTGCTCAAGCGCCCCTTGCCTAAGCTTGATGCTTTCGATTGTTGGCGCTTGCATGCGAATCCCAACAACCGGAAACTCTACGTTTGCGCCAGTCTGCGGATCTACTGCTTGAGCCATCTGCTTGCGTTGTTCAATGGCAGGCAATTTTTCAAAGATTTCTAGGGAAGTCACTTCTGCGCCCAGCGTCTCCTGTCCCGGCTTGACGGGCTTCGGCGCTGCGGGGGCGCGAGACCGAGCTGCTGCGGCGTTGCGCTGATTTGCAAGCGCCTCGGCGGCCGCAGTCTCAGCTTCAAGCTTCTTCTTCATTAGGTCCGCAAGTTCCTTCTCTCGGTCGGCTGCGGCGGAGATGCGACGCGCCTGAGCGTCCTTCCGAAGCACCTCGGCGCGGTCCTTGGTGGCATCAAGCATAAGCTTGCTGCTGACCTGAGCGGCGGCCGCTTCTGCCGCTGGGCCAGCATAGCGCAGTTTCATCTCGGAAACCTCAAGGGCCGCCAGGTCTTTCAGGTCCGCGCTGAGAAGCTTCTTGGCCTGTTCCTCGTCGCCAAGCAGACGAACGTACTCGTTATACTTGGACGTGCGACGGTGCTTTTGTTCCTCAAGGTCTTTCGCAATCGCGTCTTCAAACGCCTTGTAGGCGTAGTTGGGCGTGTTTGTGTAGCCCGATGCATACCCGCCAATGGCAAGCGCAAACAGAGACAGAAGCGTTTTGGGAAGCCCAACAGAGTCTGAAAAGCTCTTGATGTCCAGCAATCCGTCCTTGAAGTCCTTTTCCATAGCGGCGCGACGGGCAGAGAGCTTTTCTGCGTTGTCCTTGTCGATGGCCGACTGCTCCAGTTCCCGTGCGTACTGGCGACGAGCAAGTTCCAGTTCGCCGCTTGCAACCTCCTTGTCGATCTTCGCCTTGTTGTCAACCGCAGACAGGTAGTTTGAGACCGCAGCGTCGTAGTTGTCGATAGCGGACTTTGTCGCGTCGGGCTTCGGCGGAGCGATGCTGGCAAGCGCAAGCCTGACACCGGGGTCATCGCCATTGGGCATGAGCGTAGCGATTACATCGCCGATGGGCTTGCCGGTGTTTGCCGACAACTGCCTTGCCTTCGACACGTCAGACAGTGTCGGCAAAGAGAGCGGCGCGATGGGAGCAGCGGCAGTCGGCGCAGAAGCGGCTACAACCGGGGCCGGCGCAGCGGGAGTAGGCTCCGGAGACGACGCCTTGCGTGGAGACATCAAGTCTTCCGGAATCGACAGCTCAAGCTCGTCTTCTTCAGTCTTTGACTGCTTAGTTGGCGCACCAAGATCCGGTAGCGACAGCTCAAGCTCTTCCTGAACGGGACGTGGCTTGCGGTCTGCCTTGGGAATGTCAGGCAGACTCAATTCCAGCTCATCCGCAACCGGCTTTTCGGGGGTTGCTGTGGCTGTTGCAGGGACTGCTGGAGCAACAGGAGACGCCACGGGCGGGACTGCATTGAGGACGGGAGCAACGGGAGTCGTGACCGTCGAAACCGGTGACGCATCTGCCGCACGAAGAGCCTTCATACGGGCGATTTGCCGTTTCAAATGCGCGCGCACTTCGGGCGTAATTTTATCATCATCAGGAGGCGGTGTCGTGTTGGCGCTGTCTAGTGCGGACAGTTGGCCGCTTTTGGCAAGCGCCTCCGTGCGCTTGAACGCATCAAGAGGCTTAGCCCCTTGGAGCATAAAGGCGTCATAGGCAGCGTGCCATGCCGGCGAACGCCTGTTCATGGCGGCAAAAAAACGCTTCTCTTTATCGCTTTTTTGGTACCTAGGAACAGGAGCAGCAACACCCTGCTCTGTTTTAGGGGTTGATTCTGAGGTCGCCTCCACGGTAGTCGCAGGGGCGGATGCCGTCTCTTGTGGCGCGGGGGTCGCCGCTTCAGGCGCAACAACCGGCGCAGAAATGGGCGCCTGTGGCGCAACCGGAGCCGGGGCCGTATTGACGACAACGCTGACAGGGGCGGGTGCCGCGACAGGCGCAGGAGGAGGCGCAACGGGACGAGTCGGCGCAGCGCGTTGCGCGGCAAGTTCAGCTAGTGCCGCCTTGTTTTCGGCTGCCGTCACAACACGGCGACTGGTGCGCGGAATCTCTTGCTCAACGGGCGTCTCGGGAGTCTCAGACCATTGCGGCATTGACCGTTGCACAAACGCCTCGGCCTCTGCTTGCTGCTTGGCCTCCTCTGGCGTCAAGTCTGGCCCGTCCTCAACCTCTCCGCCAACCTGATAATTCCGCACCTCGCCACCCTGCGCAAAGCGACGCAGCCGCCCCACGGTGCTGGGCGACAACCCCTTCTTGGCAATGGTGATTGTCTCGCCAGTAGGCTTCTGCACCTTAAAGTGGTTGGTGTGCTCAAAGACCTGTCGAAGGCGAAGTCCGGGGGTTCGCATTAGCCCTGCTCCTCTGCCTCAAGGTCAGCCAGTGCTTCCATCGCGTTCAACCGAGACTCAAGTTCCTGAATGCGCGCGAGCGCAACAGCAAGACTCTGCTTGCCGGTCTTCTTGCGCGACTTGATGGCTTCAACGAATTTCTCAGCCTTCTGAGGCGCATCTTCCGCCTGAGCCACCGAGCGCGGGAGGACGATTTCGCCGGGGGACAGCATCGCGGGAACGGTGTCATTGGAGCGGGTGTCGCCATCAAACTTGGCGCGGCCCTTGATTTCGCCGCCCTTGGCAAACTTTGACCCGGCTTCCGCACCGGCTTTTGCTCCCGCAACCGCTCCCGCAGGACCGCCCATTGAACCAATCAATCCACCGGCCACGGTTCCAACAGCCGTGGCGATGCCGCGCTCGGTGTTCTGCTGCTGCCTCATGCGAAGCTCTTGCTCCGCCAGCAGGCGCTGCTGCTCCATCTGTTGCTGCGACAGTCCGAGTTGACCAGCCTGAGCGCCGAGGCCACCGGCAACCTGACTGCCAAGCAGCGTCTGCTGGCGCTGCTGCCCAAGCAGCGTGCCAAGATTGGCCTGTGCAGCCTGCTGCTCCGCAAGGCGAAGCTCCGCGCTCTTCCCGGCTGCGGCAGCTCGAGCACCGGCCTGCTGGGTCAAGAGAAGGCGCTGCGCGGCGGCGGGACTCATGCCCCGGGCAGAGGCGAGCTGCGACGCCGCTGCTGCCTGAGACTGCTCAAGCGCGCTGGCGTACTGAAGCGCGGCAAGGCTTGGGGTGCGGCCCTCGGCCTGTGCGCGAAGGGCTTCAGCAAGACGAGCCTGCTCCTGCGCCGTGCGGCGCTGCGCCTCCAGTTCCTCAAAGCCAAACTGCTGGCCCTTGGCAAATCCCTGCGAGTATTCGCCGGGCATCGACGCCTTGGGAACGCTCGGGTCATCCCCGAATCCAAAAAGACCCATGCTTGCTCTCCTAGCTGAAAATCTGCGTGGCGGGAACCTTGGCAGTACCCTGCTTGGCTCCAACCTCAAACGCGATTGATGACAGACTCATGCCTTCGCCTGCCGTCGCTGTGGGCAAGTCCTGAATGGTGAACTTTACCGCTTGCGTCTTCTGTCGCGCAAGGTCAATGCGCCATTGGTAGAGTTGGAACGTGCCGCCGTAGACGCCGTTGCCGTAGGGCGACGTTCCGCCGTAGACCGTAGGCGTCTGTGGCGTGACCGTCATCGACTGCACCGGAACATTGTTGAAGTCCACGCACACATCCACCGCGAGGTTATGCGGCGACTTCCATGCTCCAAGAATCTGCGCGCGACGCACGCGCTGGAAGCCCTGAATGTTGGCAAACGTCAGCCATGACGTGGAAAGTTTCAACGAGTAGGGGGCGCCAGCGTCGTTCCATATACCAGGCGTCTCTTGCAGTACCGTGCCGTTAGAACGAAGCAGGACCGGCGTTGCGTTCCAGATGAGCGAGTCAACGGCGTACTGTCCGGTAAACACTCCCCACTGCTGGACGAAGTAGTCGTAAACCAGCGTCTTGCCGCCACCGAGCGTGAAGCGCACTTGATTCACGTTCGCCATCAGCGTGGCCGAGGTGATGGTCTCGTTGTTGTACGCCTCAACCGGCGAGCCGATGTACTGCACCTGAAGCGACCGGTCGATGAGGTAGATGCCCTTGGCGCTCTGGAACATGATGCCGATGGGCATGCCGACGACCGAGCGCGGGTCGATGCAGCCCACGTCGCTCGTCACAAAGATAGCGTCCGACAGGTCGTTGGTGTTGACGCTGTTAACTGAGTCCGGCCCCTGACCGACAATGCAGAAGATGCTCGACCTCTTGAACACCAGCAGCTTGTCATCGACGCTCGCAAGCGCGGTAATGCCGCCGCCGCGAGGATCGATTTGCTTGATGAAGTCCTCGGTGAACTCTACCGGCGCCCCGATGGTGTCTGCCTTGGAGTACCAAAGCTGAAGCGGGTTGGTGCTATCCACCACCCACAAGCGGTTCCGATGAAGCTGAATGATGCCCGTTGGCGGCGCCGGGTCGTTTGGAAGCTCATATGGCGTACCATTGCTGGTCCCGGCGATGAACTGCGAGTACAGCATTGGCGCGGCGGCAACGCCGTTCACCTCAAGCGACGTGTCGGCCAGCTTGTCGGTGATGGTAACGTATGACCCGTTGACGATGTTAAACGTCGGCGCGGTAAGACTGCTGACCCGGTACAGTATCGCGCCAGCATTTGTGGTCCGATACGCCACAACCTGAACGGGCCTGTCTCCGACCTTTCGCGTCAACGGCAAACACTTTACAAGCAACGTCACCGAGTTGTCTGGTGCGGCGACAGTCACCTCAACGGCAGGACTGGGCGCGCTGCGATGCACGTTGTTTTGGTTGTCGGTCCACTCGTAGCAAACGGAGTACTGATACACGCCTGGACCTACGGCGCCGCCAGTAGTTGTTGCGGGACTCGCTTGCACGTCCTCCGGGTACAAAAGGAACCCATGCTCAACAACGCCGATGCCGTCGTACATCTGAACGATGCCGCCACTGAAGTGCAAGTTGCTGCCAAGCGTTTCATGGTCATAAGAGTAACGAGGCTCGTCAAAGTCTACTGTCAGCGATGACACGCCCGTCTGCGTGGCAAACCCTTCACCGGCAAGGTTGGCCTGCTCAAGCACCGGCATGATGAACGTGTTGCCGTCCGCCTGCGTAACGTCGGCTGGCAGGGGCATGACGTATCCCGTCGAGTACGGGGCGGCAGAGTAAACGCCTGGATACGCGCCAGCCGTCGAGTAGAGCGCCTTGCCTACCGTCATGCCGTCGTCGCGAACAAGGAAATAAGTCGTCTGAAGGCGGCTCTTGAACCCCACAAGGACGTATGCGCTTCCATGATACGAGAACGCGCGCCCAATCGGGTTCACCCAAAAGCGCAAAACACCGGACGATGTCACCGAGTAACTGTTATCGACCACGGCCTTGAAGGTGGTCACAAGGTCGCCGGGAAACGGAGAGACGCCGTATTGCGAACCCCAGAAAACCGTGAACCCAGAGGATTGAGGGTCGGTGCTGCATCCCGAGATGAGCATTGCGTTTCGCGGCTCGGGCAGGGAGGAGTACAGAACGCCGCTGCCCTCGACAGTCAGCGTGGATGGCGAAAGCGAAAAGGAATAGAATCGAACATCAGTTGACGGGCTGACATCGTCATCCGTTGAAAAAACGATGGTTGGGCCTTGTATCTGGCTCGCCACAAATACCATCGTCGGGAACACCGTGATGGAACGAGACAGGTACGGCACCGTGGTTTGCGCCGTGTACGCCAAGGGATTGACCAACCCATACATCCGCACCGTTGTGCCAAACGCCGGGTCTCGGTTGTTGAATGCGACGCACACTCCTTGGTCGGGAATGACACACACATCGTAGTTGGGTGAAGAAAGACTGACTGCGTCCGCATCAGCAATAATGCCGGTAAGCGTTGACACGGTCGGCGTCGTTTGCGGGTTTGTTGCAAGCAGTCGGGCAACCTTCAGCTCGGCGGTAGCAACATCGATGAAGTAAATAAAAAACTGATTGCCAATCGCCAGAACGCGCGGCTTGAACGCATCCAGCGCCAGCGACGATGACGAGACAACCGTCTGACCCGTTGCCGAGTCAATCAGCGAGTATCGAACGCAGTACGCCGTTGATGTGCCTCCGCTTGAGTCCTCCCATGCGTAGCACTGAATGCCGTTCGTAGCGAGTGTGCCGCTTGGGTTTTCCTGAGAATGCGTGTCGCGAACAACAGACGCCTTGGAGACCTGCGTTGAAATCAGGCCACCCTTGTCAGTCCAGTTGTTGGCGCCCTCATCGTAGCTGTAAATGCGTTTGCCGTCAGCCAGCAGAAGTTCGTTGCCATACGTTGCCAGACCGGCACCCGAGTCAACCGTTTGCGTCAGGCTGCCAGAGACAAGTGTGCCAAGAGCTGCGTAACCATCTCGCTTGCGAATAGCTTTCAGCGTGGTGAACACGCCGTTTTCAAGCTCCAGCAGTTTTCCTGCCGCAACCTGTTTCTCGTCTGTCTTGGTGTCCACGCCCTGAGCGAAGGGCATGGTGATGACCTGACGCTCAAGCATGACAGACCTCAGATTTGGTAGGCAATAACCTTGATATTGGAGTAGGAAAGCGTAACGCCAGAATCAACCTTCCCCTGCAAATAAAACGTGTATGTGCCTGCGGTGGGGTTTGCAATTACGAACGTCATGCAGGCCGGGGGATACGACGTGTTAATGCTCAGTACGGAGGCGCCGAGACCGTTTGCGCTGTATCCAGAGGCAAAAAAACGTAGGTAACCGTTTCCGATGCCAGAAACCCCAAAGAAGCCCTCGTCGCCACCAGTGCCGACGCCCTCAGACACGCAAGAGATAAACAGCGGTCTGCCGGCAACAATGGTAATTAGCGCGGCGGGAACAGTCAGGGCAACATACGATGTCGATGTGGTGCTTCCGTTGCCACCGCTGGACGGAACAACGCAATTGGACGTTTGTAGCTTTGCATAGGTAATCGCGCCGTCTTTGACCTTGGCGGTCTCTACCGCATCGGTTGCAATCTGCGCCGCAGTAATGCCAAGAGGCGCTACGCCAAGGGTTGTGCCGGTAAACGACAGGGTCGAGCCAAGTCCCGAGAAGAACATTACGCCCAAAGCACCGCATCCAACCAAACTAGCAGCGGGAGGCAAGGCCGATGGAAGTTGCAGTCCGTAGTTAGTTGTGGACGGGTGCGGCGTCAGCACAACGCCGTTCGACCCGGCGGTGCCGGTGCGAAGAATCAGCGGACCAACATCAACCACCGCCGCTTCATTGGTGGCCTTGGTAAAAACGTACCGTCCTGCGCCAGGAAGATAGGTGACAGCCGCCGTTCCCGAGGGCAGTCCGGTGATGCTCCCGGGCGTGGCAAAAATGCCGTTCCCGCTGGTAATTTGAACAGGCACGCCACCAGAGTTTCGGTAGAAAAAATCTCCGTTCTGGTCAGCGTACAACGATGCTGATTCGCTTGGCGCGGCCTGTGGATTGAGGCCGATGCGACGCACTCCGGACGCTGCGTTGTTTCCGAAGTCCAACGTGTCATTTATGTCTAGCGCAGCCGCAGGAATAGGCGCACCGGAGCCGTTGGTATGGTTGTGCTGGTCAATCAGCGTGAGGTCGCTGTTGATCTGGCTCGCCCACGTCGGTCCGGGCGTAACAGACACATCAGGGAGCGTCAGGTTCATATTCGGAGTGGTCATGCTTGCTCCCTACGTTGAGGTCGTGGGGGTGTGAGTGTACTCCACCCAGTTGGTTCCATCATAGACAAGAGTGATGCTTCCGCCCTCATCTATCTGTTGCGTGTTGGCGGCAAGCTGCAACTGCGTAGTCGTGCCGCGAGTCAACTTAAAGTGACCTGAACCCGGAGTTCCAACATTCAACAGCACAAGCACCTGTCCGGTCACGGCACCAGCCCAGACAATCGACGGCTGCGTCGTGGACAGGGTGTGGTTGGTGCCGTTGCATTGAATGCGATGCAGCGTTGTTGTTGGCGTGAGTTGGTCGGTCGCAGACGTGATGGTCTGCACCGCAGCGGTCGCAAGACGCTCAATCGCGATGGGGCTTTTCAGCCCTGCGCCAGGGGTCCAGTTACCGCCGTTGTAGACCAGCGCGTCACCGACCGTAGGCGCGGCGGCAGACACCGGGACCGTCTGGATGCCATCAACCGTGGGCGAGGGATAGGTGCCAGCAAGGTCGCCGCCAGCGGGTCCGCTCGGACTTCCGCCGCCACCGCCACCGCTCCCGCCGTAGCCCATGCCGGTCTGATAGTCAGCGTAGAGTTGCGCCTCGGTGCGAACCGTGGGCGAGACGCGCGCGTCATACACATCGCCGTTCAAGCCGGCGCCGATGCGCCAATAGCCGGTGCCAATGACGGGCCAATCAATTGGGCCGGTCGCGGGTGCGGAGATGCACTCGCGTCCGTTGACATAGCCGCGCAGCGTCGTGCCGTCGTAGGTCAACGACGCCATCAGCGGCTGCACCGTGCTCATGTCAAACTGCGGAGTCCAGATATCCACGGCGCCAGCGGTCGTGTAAACCCGGTAGTAGACCTTGTAGTTCAGCGTGGCGATGCGAACGACCCACGTTCCGCCGCCGATGTCCGAGTAGTTGAACAACTCGACTACGCCTGCGTTGTAGTAGTCGCGCCACCATACGCTCATCGTGAACGCAGTTGTTCCTGCGCCAGCGTAGATGTTGCTCGCGCCCTGAAACTTCCCGCTGTTACGAAACCGCGCCACGCGCTGCGACGGGCCGGGAAGGTAGAGCGCAGGGTCTTTGTCGTAGAACGTCGTCGTCGGACCCACGCCCGTCAGCGAGGCTGCACCCGCGCTACCGCTGTTTGCGGCAATGTTGGCCGTCGTCCCCGGCTGCGCGGCGTCGTCCAGCTTCCACCACAGGTACTCGGTTCCCCATGCGGCAGGCGTCTGCGGGGAGCCGCCGCCCGTGGCGATTGCGGTGGGTGTCCACGCCGTGCCGTCCCAGACCAGCGCCTCGTTGGTCGCAGGGGCAGTAGGCGAAACGTCATAGCCCTGAATGCGCTCAACGGTGTTCGAGCCGCTCGGGCCGGTCACGTCGCCAGCAAGCGTAACCGCTCCGCCGCCGGGAGCGGCCTGCCATTGCGAGCCGTCCCACGTCAGCACCTCACCCGTCATGGGCGCGAGAGTCGATACGGGCTGGCCTTGGATAGCGGCTACGGTATTCGCGTTCGACGGTCCGGTGGCATCGCCAGCAAGCGTGACGGTGCCGCCCGTCGTTGTCCCCGGCACCCATTGCTTGCCGTCCCACACAAGCGCCTGACCCGTAACCGGGTCGATGGGCGAGACCTTGTTGCCCTGAAGCTTGGTGACCGTGGGCGACTCAAGAGGACCGGACAGGTCACCCTTGACGTTGCGGAGAATAGGGTTCAGCGCTGAGGCAAGCTGGTCTTGCAGCCGGTTTAGCGAGTCGTCGTCGCTCTGGATGCGAGAGAGCTGCTTCAGCGTACCCATTACGGGATACCGCCGCCGCCGCCGAAGCCGTTACCAAAGGGCCAGGTACCGTTCGTCCACTGCACGTCGGCAATCGTCGCGGGGGAACCGGCGTCGCGGTTCTCTGCGGCGGCTTCAATCCGCTTGATGAGCGCCTGCTTCTGGTACTGAAGCGTCGTCGTGTCCGACTCTTCCTTCTGCCCGGCCTTGATGGCAGCGTCGGTGATGACGTACTCAAGCCAGCCCGAGACGCCGTCAGCGGTGATGCTGTCGCCCTGCACCGAAGTGGCGGACAACTGAAAGCGCGTGTCTACGCCAACCGTGGTGCCGTTGTAGAGCGACAGTCCGATGGGCGTTGTTGCGTTGCTTGTCAGCGTTATGGTGACGCCAACTGCCTCGGCGGTCACGTCGATGCCCAGCGCGTTGATTGCCGCCGCAATGTTCGACGCCGTAAGCGCGGGAGCAGCCGCAATCTGCGCGTGCAAATTGATGGACGACGACCCAATCACAAGGAGGTCGCCTGACACGGGCTGCTGCGCGACCGTCAGCGTCACCGGGTCAACCAAAGCCCTGAGCCGCGGGACGTACCAGATGCGAATTTGCTGACCCGTCTGCGGCGACGGCGTGAACCACAACTTGTTCGCACTCAGGCGATAGCGGAGGTTCGTCACGCCAATCCACGTCTGAACGTTCGCGGTGGAGTAGCGGTTGCGCTCCGCAAGCGAAAACGGCCTGAGCGAGACGTACCCGTCGGGGCCGCTGCTAATCTCAAGGTCTACGCCGAGCAGCTTGAAAAAATCTTCAGGAAGGTCGTACCGGCTCACGTTGCCCTGCAACGAGAACTTGTACTCCTTCATGTAGTAGTCGTTGCCGTACTTCTGCACCAACAAGTCGTACAACTCAAAGTACGAGGCGTTGATGTAGCTGTTGAACTCTTGGTCCGAGACGAACTGAGAGTTCACCATGTCGGCGCGCTGACGGGTCGCCAGACGAAGCTCTGGCAACGTCATAATCGGGTACGTCATCGCGCCTCCTATGCAGATGGGAGGAGCCACATTGCTGCGGCCCCTCCCTCTACATTTACCACGGCTTAGTACTCGCCGTGTTCCTCTTCCTCGCTGATGTGACGGCCTTCCTCATGCGGCATGGAGTCCGCGATGTGGAAGAACGCCTTCAGCGCTTCGGTCACGCCCTTCGCGTCCTTGGCATGAATCGCGTCAAGCAGCTCCTCGGAGCAAGCGTGGAGCGAAGCGTCGGGACGCTCCTCCATCTGCTCCTCAGAGTCATGCTTCGGCTTCATCTTGCCGAGGATGATGGCAACAGCGCCCTTCTCGTCGTGAATCATGGCTGACTCCTTAGAGAGCGGTCGAGTTGGCGAGGTCAAGCGCCAGCAGCGCCGTGGTGCTGACCGGGGCAGAGCCACCGAAAGCAACCTTCACAAGCGGGTTGTTCTGGCTGTCAACGCTGTCAAGCGTAACCGCCACACCACCGATGCTAGGGCTGGGATTACCAACCTCAACGACCGACGCAAGCAGCAGGCGAACGTACGGATCCTGAAGCTTGATGGTGTACTCAGGACCGACCGGCGTAATGGTCTCGCCAACAAACCCGTTCGACGGGTTGATGGTGACGGGGCTGGTCAGCGGGTTGATGACTTCCGACGTGACAACGGTGGCAGCGCCAGCGCCGTCGAACGTCAGCTTTGCGTACAGGGTAACAACGCCCTTCTGGAGCGTTCCCTGAAACTGGTTGTAGGTGCGGTTAGCCATTGATTTGTCTCCTAGAACAAAGGGCGGCCCCAGCACAATACCAGAGCCGCCCCATGTTCAGTTGGAATTACGCGCCCAGCTGGCAGACGCCGTTGAAGCCCGGGGCGTTGCAGCCCAGGTTGGCGTAGCTGACAACGCGCAGCTCGGCGGCATCGCTGTTGTACACGCGAAGCATCTCAAGCCCGTCAGCGTACTTGGCGATGTGCGGCGCCGGTCCGAGCGAGTACAGCTTCCAGGTATCCATCTGGAGGAGGTACGCAGTCTTCGCGGTGCAGGAGCGGTCCGGGAACACCTTGATCTGACCGGCGGCGCCGTTGATCAGGATGCCGGGGTAGTAGATCTTCGCCGGGCCGTCGAACGAGATGTACTGAGCCTTCGCGCCCAGCGACTTCTCAAGCGCGGCATAGGAGGCGAAGTTCATAATGGCAACGTCGGGCGAGCCACCTTCACGGGCGACCAGCAGCGAGGCGTCGATGAGCGCCTCCTCAATGCTCTGCTGCGAGCCGTCGTAGCGCACGCCGGCCAGACGGGTCGGGTCAACCGAACGGTTCACGCCGTAGAAGTTGTCGCTAGAACCCGGCGCAACGGACGGCAGCCACGCAGCCAGACCACTGATGGCGAGATCCTGATCGCCCTGCACGATGAGCGAGTCACCGATGTTCCAGCCAGCGGGGTTGCCAGCGGCGGCACCCATGTTGGTGGCCGACACGGTCACAACGCCCGTGCTACGGTTCACGGCGATGACCCAACCCGAGGAGCCACGGTCGAGGCCGGTCGCCGGATCGATGGCGCGCAGAACCATGTTGACTTCAAAGTTCACCACCGACGAGGCGTTCTTCAGCGTAACAACGCCAGGCGTCAGACCGGTGATGTTGCCGATGTAGCCACGCGAACCGGTGCCATCGCTGAAGAGCTGCTGCGCGATGCTGTTCGTGATGGCCTTGATGGCGTTGTCGATGACGGCGGTTGCGCCGTTGATGAACGCCATCTTGTCGGTCTTCGAAGCCAGCATCGTCTGGTTGTCGATCTGCGCGATGCTGTAGTTGCTCTTGCGGGTCAGGGCGAACGACTCAATGGTAGCGGCAGTCTGGTTCGCCTGCGCGGTCGAGAAGGTCGCGCTGCGGCCCTGCGAGGTGTTCACGATGAGCGGAATCGGCATGTACTTACCGCCGAACTCCTCCATCTTCGGAATCATCGCGAGGAAGGGGTTGTTCTTGTAGACCAGGTTCATAATCTTCTGGTCGTCGTAAAGCTCCTTCAGCGCGGCGTTAGCAGCGCCAAGGTCGAACGAGAACGACGGGCCACCCGTCTGGTTAAGAGCGGGGGTCGGGGGAGTACCTGCACCGGGCCAAGACATGGAAAATCCTATCGCGTGCGCTGCACGCAAAGCTGACACCAGCGAAATGCTGGTGAATCAGCAAATTGAACAGACAAGGGAAACGGGGATACTTCGTCTTGAGTCGCTGCCGAACCTAGCGGTTAACGCCCCTCAAGCCGAGCAAGCGCCGCTGCAATTCGGTCCCCATCAGAGCGGGGTCGCTGCGAATTTGCCGCCGCACTTGCCGTCAGGTCGTTCGTCAGCGTGCGTCCCAGCTTGGGAGCGTCACCCTGCGTCGGAGCCTGCGGCGAGGCCGCTTTCTGCTGCGTAACTGCAAACTTCTTGGTCGCTTGGGCCTTGCGCGCAAGTTCCTCAAAGTGCTCTTCAACCAATCGCGCAGCCTCCGAAACGTCCATGAGCTTCTGCGTCTGCTTGAAATGCTCTTCAATAACTTGCGATACCAGATTTGCACCCTCGTAAAGGGCTGTCAACTCGTAAGTGTCGGCATGCTTCGCGACGTAGTCAGCGACCTCTTCGCGGAACTGCTCAACAATCTGCTGCTGCTCCGCCTCTGCGGCAGCGCGCTGCTGCTCCATCAGGCGCTTCTGCTCGCTGGTCTGCTGACGCTTGAACTCCTCAAGCTCCTGCTTCAGCGACATAACCTCCGCCGAGGGCGTGGGCTTGTTGTCGTTCATCAGGTACTCGGTAATCTCCTCGTAGGTCAGGCCGAGCTGCTTGAGCGCGTCAACGGGGTTCAGGCGAGCATTGCGCTTCATTTCCTGAAACGCCTTGATTTCCTCCGCCTGTCGCGCCAGTTCCGCCTGCTGCTGCTTCACAGCCTGAGCGCGGCGATAGACCTCCGCCTCCTTGCGAGCCAGCACCGCGAACTTGTCGCTGGTGCGCTCCTTCGGCGTCTCCACCGGAGGCGCGGACTGAGCGGGAACCTCCTGCTGAAGAACCTCTGCCGCAGTAGGCTGCGGAATTGGCTCCCCTCCCACCTGGCCGGTCATCATGTTCGTCATCGTCGTCGCTGCTTCAACACCCATCCACTTACTCCTTGGTTACTGTACCGGGACATTCGGTACGAGGTCGCTTGCGCTCATCGGCATCGGCGGCGCCAGCGGCTCTCCCGTTGCACCCGGCATGACCGGAGGCATCTCGGGAGGCGGCGGCATCATCGCCTGTTCAATCTCGGCAATCTGCTGGAGGTACCGGCGCAGCAACTCCAGCCGGTCCTCGCGAAGGTTGTTGGCCTTGCCCTTCGCGTAGTACTCAAGGCAGAGCTGCTTCGACATCTGGAGGTCGTCCAGCGGGTCGGGCGAAGTGTAGTCGCCGTCGTCCACAATCCGGTCGAACACCATCGTCAGGTAGTCCTCCTCGGCGTTTGCCAGCGACTCCACTTGGTCAAGGTCGGGGAAGTCCAGCAGACGACGCGCCTGACGAGGCGAAAGGAACCCGGCCTGTGCGTACTCTTGAATCGTCTGAAGGCGACCGGCAGGGTCTTGCGGCAGTGACGACACCGGGTAGCACTGCATGACGTAATCGTCTTCGGAGAGCTTGATATCGCTCCACTCAACGCGCGCGATGGACTTCTTGCCGGGGACTCGGACCTCGTACTCCTTGTCCTCGCCAGCAATCAGCTTCGCCACCTCAATGGAGAGGCGCGCCACGTCCATGTACATATTCTCGTAGCTCTTGGACGGGGTATGCAGACGGTCGCTCTGAATGTCCGAGAACTCGCGAATTGCGCGACCGCTGTTGAGACCCTCGGGCTTCAGGCTGGACGCCGCCATCTGCGACACGCCGGCCTGTTCGTAGCCCTTGTTGATGAGCGTCTGGAGGTGCGAGAAGACCTCGGGCGCGACGATGTTCGGCACGACGTACTGCGGCGCGGTGCCGGTGTACATGATGATGCTGCCGATGTCGTTGTTGAGATGTTCCTTCACGACCTTGGAGCCGTTCTCAACGAACACCTTGAACGACCCGGCGAGGTGGAACGACCGCTGGATAATCCACAGCAGCTTGTTGATTTCGAGCTGGATGTTCTGAAGCTGCTCCGCGAGACCCTGCCCCCAGTAGCCGTAGAGGCGCGGCGACCACTGGCAGCGCGCAAACGGGAACCACTGGTGCGGCCACGGCTCAATCTCGCCCAGCACCGCGCCATCGACGGTGATGACGTGCTTGCCGTCGTCGGCGGCGGGTCCGCTGGGGAGGTGCCAAGACTCGCGCACGGTGATCATGTCCGCGACGATGCTGCGACCGTTCTCCTCGGTGCGCGCAGGCTTGATGCCAGCAATCTTCGCGGAGTCGTCGGGAAACATATCAAACAGCACCTGACGGTCCACCTGCTTGACCCGGTGCATCTGTCGCGGCGAACCGTAGAGCGACTCCACGTCGTCCACAAAAATCTCCGACGACATCACCCGCTCATGGCAAACCCGGTCGCCCTTCGCAAAGACGTGGATGAACCCGTCGCCCCACACAGCGGCGTCGCGGAACACAATGGTCCCGAGTTCATGCGTGCTGTTCTCGTAGAACACGCCGTCGAGGAAGGCGTTGAGCTTCTTCGCCTCGCGCTGCTTCCTGTAGTCGCCGCCGTTGGTGAGGAACAGCGGCTTCGGGCGGTTGCGCGTAATCTTCGCCACAACCGTATCAACCACGCTCTGCACCAGGTTGTAGCTGATGCGGTCGCGGAGCGCCGGCTGCTGTGCGGCAAGCTTGCTGAACGACACACCCGCCAGCGTCGTGGGCGACAAGTTGCCGTAGAGACGCGACGACACAATCCACTGTGTCGCGCGGAACGACTGCGCGTCGCGGATGAGGTTCAACGTGCCGCTGATAACGTCAGCGCAATCGGAACCCTTAAGCATCCACCAGCGTCGTTCTTTGTTATCAGGCAGCTTGTCCGGTACGCCCGAACGCTCGCCGCCTACGGTGAAATCACGAAACTCGATAGCCATTGCGCCTCCAGCGTCTGCGGAGCTTCACGCCATACATCTTGCCGAGCGTGAGAAAAGCCTCCCGCTCCGCATCGCCCGTCATGTCGGGAAACCACTGCTTGCACAACTGCCCAATGACGAAGACGCGCTCCTCGGGCGACAGCGGCGCAAGCTCGCTGAACCACGGCACTTTGCCAGCCTGCAAGGCCTTCACGCAAGTGTCCTGATCAACAAAGCCCCGCCAAAGCGCCGCGCGGTACAACTCCTCGCGCTTGCCCGGTCCGCGCTCCTGCGTCTCTTCACTCATGCGTCGGCCCCTTGGTTGAGATGCAAAGGTCATACGAACATCCGTGAATGCATCCATCATTTACATGGTCAATCGCCCATGAATGGCCGCACGCGCAGAGTGAGCCGGTGGCATCCTCAAACACTCCCTGTGGCTCCATAGGCATTGAAGGCCCGTTGGACGATGAGGGTGTGCCACCAAGCTCAAGTTCCAAGTCTTTCACAGCAAGCCGCTTCAGTCCATGCTCGCGCATGAAATGAACCCACTCGGCAACCTCAACGCGCTTCATTACTGCTCCCATACCGCCATCTGCTGGTCTTGATACTTCTTCTCTTCAAGCTGCTTCTCAAGTTCTGTCTCGTACTCCAGCATCATCCACTCGGCCTTCTCGTTGCCCGAGCGGAAGCCCTTGGAGTTCGTCTGGTCGGCCAGATACTGGTAGCAATGCCGCCAGGCGTACAGCATGGCGTCAAGGCAGTGGTTGGCGCACGCTGGATGCTCTTCTCTTTTTGGGAAGGCGCGCTCGTCCCACACCAGCGCCATTGCCTCATCAATCACGGCGGCGCCCAGCTTGTTGTGAATCTTGATGTACCCGCTGATGAAGTCGCCGTTCATAATCTCAATGAAATCGGCTTTCCCCTGCTTCTGCGCTGGCGTCAAGGGAATGTCGTGACGGCGGCGAATCTCCTCCACCGCTTGCTTGTTCGCGTTGTCGATGATGATGCTGTCGAACTGGAACCGGCTCATCAGCTTGTGCGTCCGGTCCGCCACTTCGGTGATGTCGCACCCGGCCTTCTTGTCGGCGCCCAGCACATACAGCGTCCGGTCGTAGTCGTTGTACGCGACCACCACCCATGCGGTAGGGTCGTTGAACCCAAGGTCGATGCCAAGGACATAGTGCCAGCGACCGTTGCCCTTGATTACCGGCAACTCGTCAAACGTGTTGCGCCCGGATTCAAAGCGATACACCAGCTTCGTATCGTCCACCACCCACTTGCCCAAGTAGTGCTGCTGGAAGATGGGCGTCTGCTCAATGGCAGGGTTTGCCAGCTTCAAGTCCTCAATCTCGGCCTTCCATTGCTCCGCGACCTTCGGGTTCTCAAACGCCGTCCAGCGGTAGCATGACCAGCCGTCCTTCTCCCATTGACCGGCCTCGCTCGGGTCTTGCCCCCGGGTCAGGTCGTAAAACACGCCGCGCTTCATGTTGCCGGGGGTACCAATCAACGCGATGGTGCCTCGGTAGTCCGCCGTTGCAGGCTTCAAGATGCCGTACACAATTTCATGTAGGTTCACGTTGTACGAAGCGGCTTCGTCTACCGCGACCGCTTTGAACTTCTGACCGAGAGCCTTTTCCTTTTCCTGCTCGTCGGCGTCCATGCCCAAGAGGTAGATGATGCTCCCGTTCGGCAGGGTCGCGCTCAACTCGGTCTCATTGAACCGGCATTGCAACCCCTGCTCGCGGTCAATCGCCTTCAACACATCCTTCCACATGATGCGCTTGGCAGATGCTCTTGTCAGCGCGACGTACAGGCACGACACACCGGGATTTTTGTACGCCGCCTCCAGCAGCATCAGCCCTGCGGCGTAGGACTTACCCGCGCGACGGGTACAGAGCAGCGCCTTCATGCGCGACGGGTCATCCAAAAAGCGCGTCTGCCAGACGTGCTCGGGTGTGCGAAACACCGGCTCCTTCTTCTCGGCCTGTACCAACGCAAAAAACTCCGACCTTTCGGCGGGAGTCATCGCGGCCAGCAGCTTCTCTAGCTCAACGGGAGTGACGTTCATGCGTCCTGCCGAAACAGCGCCGCATGACGGTCGCACGCCGGTATGCCGCCGCCGGTAGCGTACAGATGCGTCAGCACAATCGTTGGCGGCTCATCGCACGGCTTCCACTGGGCAAACTCGTGCAGATGCGGCAACTCGCCGTTGTAGCCGTCAGGGTGGATTTTGAATGCACATGGCTGGCTCATTCCTGCGCCTCCCGCATCATGCGTTCGTACTCTTCCCGGTCTACCGGCTTGGTTGCGCCAACCTCGACGCCCAACAACTCATCGTGCTCCGCCTTCGTCAGAAGGCGCGGCGATTTTTTTTGCCACGCATCACGTTTGACGCGCGACATTGCCTTGACTCGATACGCATCAACCTCGCTGCGTTGCTCAGGCGTCATTCGCGACATGAGAAACGCGCGCTCTTCAAGGTAGTTCTCAGCCGCCGCTAGGCGCTCCTGCGCCCACGGCCCGTCAACCAACATCACTTGTACTGACGTTAGGTGACTCAGCAAAAACTGGCCGTCCTCGGCGTTCAATGGCTCGCAGTTCAGAAGCTCACGCCAGACGGCGTGGTGACGCTCGCGGAATGTCATGCAAAGAGTGAAGCGGGGCGTCAACGGAAAGTCAAGAAATCAAAGCCGGTCAAAGCAAAACCGCGACGGGACAACGCGCGGTCAAAACGGAGGGGCGATTGCGCACCGGCAACATGGTACCTATGTGTGGGGTAGGCATAGAAGGAGCAAGCCCTGTGAACATGG
>Ga0213922_1000470_pt1 | contig 19425 bp, 19 predicted proteins | sample McNCre2917MG_FD_165060 | JGI IMG/M metagenome (GOLD analysis project Ga0213922, IMG submission 165060) | Freshwater microbial communities from McNutts Creek, Athens, Georgia, United States - 29-17 MG | ecosystem: Environmental > Aquatic > Freshwater > Creek | place: USA: Georgia | collected... | reverse complement strand
TTTGCTCAAAGCTTGGCCCGACCGCGAGTTCAACATCGAAGGCAACCCATTTCACAACCTGATGGACTTTGTGCGCCAAGTGCGCCCCCATCAAGTGACCTTTGTGCCCGACAGCGAAGGCCAGTTCACCAGTGACCACGGCTGGACGTTTCCGCAAGATGCTGAGCGCTTGAAGCCTCTCATCGCCGAGGCCAAAGCCTTGGGCGCGCGCGTGAGCTTGTTCATGGACCCATCACCCGACGCCATGGCCGCAGTGGATGTGATGACTGCCGTCAAGGCCGTCGGCGCCGACCGCGTCGAGCTCTATACCGAGACCTATGCCTCGACCTATGGCACACCCAAACAAGCAGACGTGCTGGCCGCATTCAAAGCCACGGCAGAAGCTGCTTTGGCTGCAGGCCTTGGCATCAACGCCGGCCACGACTTGAACCTCGACAACCTGCACACCTTCCTCACCACCGTGCCCGGTGTGCAAGAGGTGTCGATTGGTCACGCCTTGATTGCCGACGCGCTAGAGATGGGCTACACAGAAACAGTTCACGCCTACAACGCGTGCATGCCACAGGCTTAAGGCGATCAATGATTTACGGCATCGGCACTGACATTTGCGACATTCGCCGTATCCGTGCGTCTTTAGAAAAGCACGGCGAGCGTTTTGCGCAAAAAGTGTTGAGCGACAACGAAATGCAAACTTACCGCGTCCGTAGCGAGCGTTGGCCCGAGCGCGGTGTGCGCTATGTGGCCACGCGCTTCTCGGCCAAAGAAGCGTTCAGCAAAGCCATTGGGTTGGGCATGCGCATGCCCATGACGTGGCGCGTGTGCGAAGTGGCCAAGCTGCCCAGCGGTCAGCCCACCATCGTGCTGCATGGCGTGCTCAAAGCATGGTTTGAAGCCAAAGGACTCACTGCCCACGTCAGCGTGAGCGACGAGTCTGACTACGCCACCAGTTACTGTGTTGTTGAAAAGAACAGCTGAAACGAACCTCTGATTTATGTCTCACCACGCCCCCCTCATTCTTGACATCGCTGGCACGCAGCTCACCGCCGCTGACCGCGCTCGCTTGAAGCATCCGCTCACAGGCGGCATCATTTTGTTTGGCCGCAACTGGGCCAACCGTCAGCAGCTCACCCAGCTGTGTGCCAACATCAAAGCCGTGCGCGATGACTTGCTCATTTGTGTGGACCACGAAGGCGGGCGCGTGCAGCGCTTTCGCAACGATGGCTTCACGCACATCCCACCCATGCGCGCCTTGGGCGAGCTGTGGATGAAAGACAAAAAAGGTCAACCAGGCAGCGGCGCCATGGCTGCGATGGACGCCGCCACCGCCAGCGGCTACGTGCTGGCCAGCGAGCTGCGCGCATGCGGTTTGGACTTCAGCTTCACCCCCGTGCTCGACCTCGACCACGGCGAGAGCGGTGTGATTGGCGACCGTTCCTTCCACCGCGACCCACGCGTGGCTGCCACGCTGGCTAAGAACGTCATGCACGGTTTGTTGTTGGCAGGCATGGCCAACTGCGGCAAACACTTTCCTGGCCACGGCTATGTCAAAGCCGATTCGCATGTGGACATCCCCGTCGACAAGCGCAGCCTCAAAGCCATTTTGGGCGACTGTGCTTTGCCTTATCAATGGCTCACCACCACGCTCAACAGCGTGATGCCCGCCCACGTCATTTACCCCAAGGTCGATGCCTTGCCCGCTGGCTTTTCGCCCCGTTGGTTGCAAGACATCTTGCGTGGTCAGTTGCATTTCAATGGCGCCATCTTCAGCGACGATTTGTCGATGGAAGGTGCACGCCGCATCGAAGGTCGATCGGTCAGCTTTGCCGAAGCAGCGGTGGCTGCACTGAACGCAGGTTGCGACCTTGTGCTCTTGTGCAATCAAAGCATTGGCGACGGCCATGCGGTGGACGAGATGCTCGAAGGCTTGACGGAGCGCCTTGTCAAAAACCAATGGCACGCCAGTGACGCGAGCGAACAACGCCGTCGCGCACTGCTGCCCAAAACTTCGCCGCTAGCTTGGGACGCGCTGATGACTCACCCCGCATACTTGCGGGCTTTGGACTTGTTGCCGTAAACCGCACACACGTTCACTACCACCCACGAAAGCTCACATGGCAACGCCCAATTACAACTACGAAAAACGCCAACGCGAGTTAGCCAAGAAGAAGAAAAAAGAAGAGAAATTGCGCGAGCGTGATGCCCGTAAAAATTCGCCTGAAGGTGAGTTTGGCCAAAACCCAGAAATGCCACCCGAACAAGACCCTGACCACGCCCAAAATCCAGACGGCGTGGCACCTGCTGCTAATCCTGATCAAGTCTGATTTATTTGTTTTTAAAAAGGAGTTCCGCCATGTTTCCTTCCCGTCGTCACTTTGCCGTCTTAGCCTTGGCCCTGAGCTGTGGCCTAGCTACTGCACAAAACATCAAGCCCATCAAACTGATGGTGGGCTTCCCACCCGGCGGTGGCACCGATGCGGTGGCCCGCATCTTGGCTGACAAACTCAAAGACGAGTTGGGTACCACGGTGGTGGTCGAGAACAAACCAGGCGCGGGTGGTCAGTTGGCCGCGCAAGCCCTGAAGGCTGCGCCTGCAGACGGCACAGTGCTGTTCCTCTCGCATGACCACACCATTTCCATCTTGCCCTTGGTAGTCAAGAACCCAGGCTATGAGCCTGCGAAAGACTTCGCACCCGTGGCTGGCTTTGCCACGTTTGTGAACGCCTATGCCGTGTCTGGCGGCACGCCAGCCAAGTCCTTCACCGAGTATGTGACATGGGTTAAAACTCAGGGCAGCAAAGGCTCTGTGGGTATTCCTGCACCGGCTTCCACGCCAGAGTTTTTGGTCAAAGTGGTGGGCGACAAGTTCAAGCTCGATTTGGTCTCTGCACCGTATCGCGGCAGTGCGCCCATGATGGCTGACATGTTGGGTAACCAAATCGCTGCAGGCGTGGGCTCAGTGCCTGACTTCATTGAAAACCATAAAGCTGGCAAAGTGCGCATCGTGGCTGTGTTGGGTGCCAAGCGCCAAGCCGCGCTGCCCGATGTGCCGACATTTGGTGAACTGGGTTTGAGCGGCTTGGACGACATGCCTTACTACGGCATCTTTGCGCCTACAGGTACACCTCAAGCCACCATCAACCACTTTGGCACGGCTTTGTCCAAAGTGTTGGCCATGCCCGATGTGCACGACCAGCTCACCAAAATGGGCTTGACCGTGGGCTACATGAATTCACACCAGTTGGAGCAACGCGAACGCGCCTACACACAGGTGTGGACCAAGCTCATCAAGAACAGCGGCTTTCAGCCGCAGTAATTCAACCGCGAGTTGATCAGTCCAGCTTCGCGCCGGACGCTTTTGCAACTGCCGCCCAGCGCGGCAGTTCTGCATTTAAAAACTTCGCAAATGCCTCGTGACCTAAGAAAGCAGGGTCTGCGCCTTGCGTCACCATCTTGTTGCGCACCTCAGGTGTGTTTAACACTTGTTGGAATGCGTTGCTGAGCTTGGCCACGACATCGGGTGGTGTGCCTGCTGGTGCTAAGAAGCCGTAGAAGCCCACTACGTCAAAGTTGGGCACGCCAGACTCGATCACCGTAGGTACATCAGGCAGGGCGGGGTTGCGCTCTTTGCTGGTCACGGCCAAGGCTTTGACCTTGCCCTGCTTGTGATAGTTGGCTGCTTGCGGAATGGACTCGGCCATGAATTGCACTTGGCCCGCCATCAAATCGGTGAACGCAGGTGCACTGCCGCGATAGGGGATGTGCACCATGAACAAGCCTGTGGCTGTTTTGAACATCTCAGGCACCAAGTGGCTGATGCCGCCATTGCCTGCCGAGCCATAGTTGATTTGCCCAGGCTTGGCGCGTGCGTAGCTGATGAATTCTTTGAGGTTGTTCACAGGCACGCTCGGGTTGACCAACAGGGCCAACGGTTGCATGGCGGTGCGTGCCACAGGCACAAAGTCTTTCAACGTGCCATAGGGTAGCTTGCTGTAGAGCGCAGGGTTGATCACCATCACGCCTGTGTTGGCCAGCATGAGGGTGTAGCCATCGGGAGCGGCTTTCATCACGTCTTGCGCGCCCACTGTGCCGCCTGCACCGCTCTTGTAGTCAATGATGATGGGTTGGCCTAGCGCCTGTTGCAAACGCTCGCTCAGCAGTCGTGCATGTTGGTCCAAGGGCCCACCCGCCGGAAAGCCAATCACCACGCGAATAGGTTTGGATGGAAATGCGGTTTGTGCGGTCGCTAAGCCAGAACTGGCAATGAGCAACAAGGACAAGAAGAGGCGAGAGAGTTTCATGAGTGTGTGTACCCGTGTGAAAGTGCCACAAGCATAAACACAAACGCCTCCCGAAGGAGGCGTTTGATGTACGGTGCACTGCTTAAGCTTCGCGGCGCAGGGCTGGGAACAGAATGACATCGCGGATGCTGGGGCTGTCAGTCAGCAACATCATCAAACGGTCAATGCCAATGCCACAGCCGCCGGTGGGGGGCATGCCGTATTCGAGGGCGCGCACAAAGTCATGGTCGTAGAACATGGCTTCGTCGTCGCCACTGTCTTTGGCGGCCACTTGGGCGTGGAAGCGGGCGGCTTGGTCTTCGGCATCGTTCAATTCGCTGAAACCGTTGCCGAACTCGCGGCCGGTGATGTAGAGCTCAAAGCGCTCGGTCACATCGGGCTTGCTGTCGCTGGCGCGTGCCAAAGGTGAAATCTCGACGGGGTGTTCGCAGATGAAGGTGGGTTGCCACAGCTTGTCTTCTACGGTCTCTTCAAAGTACATCACTTGCAAGCTGGCCAAGCTGCGTGTGCTGAGTTTGTCTTTGTCTTCTCTGAAACCGAGTTTTTGTAAAGACTTGATCAACCAGGTGGTGTCGTCCACGTTGTCACCCGCGTCGGTGTGTTTCAGAATCGCTTCACGAATTGTGAGGCGCTCAAACGGTTGGCTCAGGTCCACTGCTTTGCCGCCGTAGGTGAGCAGCAATGTGCCAGCGGCTTTCATGGCGGCGTCGCGCACCAGCTCTTCGGTGAAGTGCATCAGGTCTTGGTAGTTCCAATACGCCGCGTAGAACTCCATCATGGTGAACTCGGGGTTGTGGCGCACCGAGATGCCTTCGTTACGGAAGTTACGGTTGATCTCGAACACGCGCTCAAAGCCACCCACGATCAAGCGCTTCAAGTACAGCTCAGGCGCGATGCGCAAGAACATTTCTTGGTCCAGCGCGTTGTGGTGTGTGGTGAACGGCTTGGCGTTGGCACCGCCGGGGATGGGGTGCAGCATGGGCGTTTCAACTTCGAGGAAGTTGTGTTGCACCATGAAGTCACGAATGCCGCTGACGGCTTTGCTGCGTGCCATGAAACGTTTGCGAGCCGTTTCGTCCGTCATCAAATCGACGTAGCGTTGGCGGTACTTGATTTCTTGGTCAGCCACGCCGTGGAACTTGTCGGGCATGGGGCGCAGGCTCTTGGTCAACATGCGAATGCTGGTGGCGTGGATCGACAACTCGCCTGTGCGCGTTTTGAACAGCTTGCCTTCACACGCCACGATGTCACCCAAATCCCAGTGCTTGAAATCTGCGTACAGCTCTTCGCTCACGTCATCGCGTGTCACGTAGATCTGGATGCGGCCGGTGCTGTCTTGCAGCGTGGCAAAGCTGGCCTTGCCCATCACGCGCTTGAGCATCATGCGGCCTGCCACTTTGGCGAACTGGCCTTCTTCGGTCAGCACCTCGGCAGTTTTGTCGCCATGCAACTCGTGCAACGTGGCGGCGTGGTGCGCGGGCTTGAAATCGTTAGGGAAAGCAACGCCTTGGCCCGCAGCTTGACGCTCGCGCATGACCTTGAGCTTCTCGCGGCGCTCGGCAATGAGTTGGTTTTCGTCGAAGGGAGCGGCTTCGGGCGTGGCGGGGGTGTTGTTGTTAGACATCTAAAGGGACGTGTATAGGGAGAGGGGCGGCCTAGAACGTGAAAGGCCGCAAACCGCGTATTTTAAGATTAGCAAACACCTCAGTTACATGAGATTTGATTTTTGTTTTAATTCCATTTTGTATGTGCTGGAAGTTATTTTTTGACTGGGTAGTCAAGTGACTTTGGGTGTTTTCTTCTTTTTGTCCAAATTAGGCTTGCACCAATCAAAAAATAGCTTAATCCAACAAGTGCGTAAACCAAGGGGTCAGCTTGTCTGTATTCTCCTGTGGTTTCTGCCTTAGGAATAAGTAGTGTTAGCAAGCTTTCATTTGTCAAGATAGGAGCAGCCAGCAAAATTATTCCTGCAAGCAGGAACGGGTAGGGCGTGTATTGTTTAAGCAATTCAAATCTTTGATTTAAACGTTGTCTCGCTTTAGTCTGAATTTTTTGCTCCAAGATTTTGATCTTGTGTCCCTTTATAGTTCCCTTCAATTCAGGGGCCGCTGTTTTTGAAGAATGCAGAACTCCTATAACCGTGCCCTCACCAGGATCTAAGAAATCAAAACTGAAGTTCGCAACCCGCTTGTCGATTGCATCGATTTGAATTTCGCATTTGTTGGCTGGATTAGTTGTTTTAGGAATTGCAACAAGCAAGAATTCCCCATCAGGAATCGTGAGCTTTAACCTGTCTTGCTGCGGCACAAGATTCCCCTCTAATGTTTCATTTCCGCCATTCCAAAATCTGATAACGCCTCTCGCAATATGCGGGATGCTTTTCTCCCGAAATTTCAGTTCTAAACCTGGTGGTAAGTCAATCGAATCGACCCAAGTTAATTCGTGTGAGGCGTGAATCGTGGCCTTAGGCGCTGCACGTCGCATGCTCTTGATGTAGGTTCCGATCGACACAATAGTTCCGATTGCGATACCAACCCAACCTTGATTTAAGAATCCTGAAACATCCATATATTTAATTAAATAGTTATATTTAAATTTTAACAAATACAAATTTATAAATATCTATATAGGTTGAGCTTCTCCGCATTCAGCTCCGAAACTCGGAGTTCATCAAACTGCACACATATCATCAAGCACCATGCAGATCCATCCCGCCCCCTTATGCACCGCCTTCCTCACCCTCGTGACGATGATCGCCTTCGCTGGCAACTCGGTGCTCTGCCGCATGGCTTTGAAGCACACCACGATTGACGCGGCCACGTTCACGTCCATTCGCTTGGTGTCGGGCGCAGTGGTGCTTTGGCTGATCGTTCGCTTTGCGCGTGCGGGTCGCAAGAGCGCGGGCAACTGGTGGTCGGCGTTGGCTTTGTTTGTGTATGCGGCGGGGTTTTCGTCGGCGTATGTCAGCCTCAGTGCAGCCACGGGGGCGTTGCTGTTGTTTGGCTCGGTGCAGGCCACGATGATTGGCCGTGGCATTTGGCAGGGCGAGCGTTTGGCGCGCTTGCAGTGGTTGGGCCTTGTGCTGGCGCTGGCGGGTTTGGTGGGGCTCATGTTGCCGGGTTTGGCCGCACCTCCGCTGTTGGGCGCGGCGCTGATGGTGTTGGCCGGTGCCGCGTGGGGTGTGTATTCGTTGCGCGGTAAAGGCGCGGGTGACCCAACGCTGGTGACAGCGGGTAACTTTTTGCGTGCGGCTGTGATGGCTTTGGCGCTCAGTGCGTTGATGCAAGCCAGCGCCGTTTTAAATGCAAGCTGGGATACCCAAGGCTTGGCCTATGCCGTGGCCTCAGGCGCTGTGACGTCTGGCCTTGGCTACGCGCTTTGGTATTCGGTGCTGCCCGCGTTGAAGGCCACGCAAGCCGCCACGATTCAGCTGAGTGTGCCCGTGATCGCTGCTTTGGGTGGGGTCGTTTTGCTGGACGAGGTGATGAACGAGCAGTTTGTGCTGGCCTCTGTGGCCACGCTCGGTGGCATTGCGCTGGTGATTTGGGGTAAGCGCAGCTAAGCCATTGAACTAACGGCCAAACAAAAAGCCCTCCGAAGAGGGCTTTTGCTTTTGTAGGCAGGGCTTGAGTTAAGCCACCGCATCCGCTGGTTGGCGTTGCAACATGGCGAGTGTGCTGGCGATGGTCTTACGCAATTCGCGACGGTCACATATCATGTCGATCGCGCCTTTTTGCTGCAAGAACTCTGAGCGTTGGAAGCCTGCTGGCAAAGTCACGCGCACGGTGTTTTCGATCACGCGTGGGCCAGCAAAGCCAATCAGCGCGTTGGGTTCGGCGATGACCACGTCACCCACAAACGCAAAACCTGCTGACACGCCACCCATGGTGGGGTCGGTCAACACCGCGATGTAGGGCAAACCTTTTTTGGCCAAGCGAGTGAGCGAGGCATTGGTCTTGGCCATTTGCATGAGCGAGAGCAAGCCCTCTTGCATGCGTGCACCACCGGTAGCGGTGAAGCAAATGAACGGCACTTTTTGTTCGATGGCCGTGTGCACGCCGCGCACAAAGCGCTCGCCCACGACCGAGCCCATGGAGCCGCCCATGAAGTCGAATTCAAAACAGGCCACGACCACATTGATGTTGTGCACCGCGCCGCCCATGACCACCAAGGCGTCTGTTTCGCCCGTGTTTTGCATGGCTTCTTTCAGACGCTCGGGGTACTTGCGGCTGTCCTTGAACTTCAGGGCGTCCACAGGCAACACTTCTTGACCGATTTCATAGCGGCCTTCGGCGTCGAGGAACATGTCCAAGCGGTCGCGCGCGCTCATGCGGTGGTGGTGGCTGCAGGTGGGGCAGACGTTGTGGTTGGCTTGCAAGTCGCTCTTGTAGAGCACGGTCTCGCAGCTGGGGCACTTGACCCACACACCTTCGGGCACGCTGCGGCGCTCAGACGGTTCGGTGTGTTGAATTTTTGGGGGAAGCAGTTTTTCGAGCCAACTCATGGTGAGCCTTTCGTCAGTTCTTTTGGAATCGGTTGATTTTAACGGGCGGGGCAGTTTGCCGAGATGACGCGCTTTATGCGTCCAAAGCCTTGCGAATACCCGCTAAAAATTCGTGCGCAGCAGCCACTTCTTGGCCCGCTGGCGCGGCTTCGAGCAGCTGAATGATGCGGCTGCCAATCACCACGGCATCTGCCACGCGGCCCACGGCGGTGGCGGTGGCTGCATCGCGAATGCCAAAGCCCACACCCACGGGAATGTGCACGTGCTGGCGAATGCGCGGCAGCATGGCTTCCACCGCATCGGTGTCGAGGTTGCCAGCGCCGGTCACGCCCTTGAGCGAGACGTAATACACATAGCCGCTGGCAATGCGCGCCACTTGTTCCATCCGCTTGTCGGTGCTGGTGGGCGCGAGCAAGAAGATCAGGTCCATGCTGTGCGCGCGCAAAGTGGCTGCGAACTCTTCGCATTCTTCGGGTGGGTAGTCGACGATGAGCACGCCGTCCACGCCAGCGGCAGAAGCGTTTTTGACGAACGAATCTTGGCCGTGCTTGAGGTTGTAGCACTCCACGGGGTTGGCGTAGCCCATCAGCACCACGGGGGTGGTGGTGTTGGTTTGGCGGAATTCACGCACCATGTCCAGTACTTGGGCTGTGCCAATGCCAAAACGCAGCGCAGCTTCGCCTGCTTTTTGAATCACAGCGCCGTCGGCCATCGGGTCGCTGAACGGCACGCCCAGCTCGATGATGTCTGCCCCTGCGTCCACCATGCCGTGCATGAGTGCGGGCGTGATGTTGGCTTGCGGAAAGCCGGCCATCACATAAGGGATGAGGGCTTTGCGGCTCTGGGCTTTAAGGCTTTTAAGGGTGGCGTCAATGCGGCTCATGGTGCGGCTCACTTCACAAATGTCATGGTTTGTTCTGCAGGGCCACCCTTGACCGATTGGCCTTGGCAGCTGGGGCGGCAGAAGAAGTCTGCGTTGCTCAGATCAGCCACCGTGCCAATGTCTTTGTCGCCACGGCCTGAGAGGTTGACCAAGATGGATTGCTCGGGCTTCATGGTCTTGGCCAGCTTCATGGCGTAGGCCACAGCATGGCTGGATTCCAGCGCGGGGATGATGCCCTCGGTGCGGCACAGGTAATGGAAGGCGTCCAGCGCCTCTTTGTCGGTGATGCCCACGTACTCGGCGCGGCCAATGTCTTTGAGGAAGGCATGCTCGGGGCCCACGCCGGGGTAGTCGAGGCCAGCGCTCACGCTGTGCGTTTCGGTGATTTGGCCGTTTTCGTCTTGCAAGATGTAAGTGCGGTTGCCGTGCAGCACGCCAGGCGCGCCCAGCTGCAACGAGCAGGAGTGGCGGTTGGTGTCCATGCCTTCACCCGCCGCTTCCACGCCAATGAGGCGGGTGTTGGCGTGGTTGATGTAGGGGTAGAAGATGCCCATGGCATTGCTGCCACCGCCCACGCAGGCAATCACGGCATCGGGCTGTTGCTCAGCCATCTTCAGGCTCTTGAACATTTCAGGCATTTGCGTGAGGCACTCTTCGCCAATCACGCTTTGGAAGTCGCGCACCATCATCGGGTAGGGGTGTGGGCCCGCCACAGTGCCAATGATGTAGAAGGTGTTGTCCACGTTGGCCACCCAGTCGCGCATGGCTTCGTTGAGTGCGTCTTTGAGGGTGCGACTGCCGCTCTCCACGGGCACCACCGTCGCGCCCAACAGCTTCATGCGGTACACGTTAGGGCTTTGACGTTTGACGTCTTCTGCGCCCATGTAAACCACGCATTCGAGCCCATAGCGCGCGCAAATGGTGGCGGTGGCTACGCCGTGTTGGCCTGCGCCGGTTTCGGCAATCACGCGGGGCTTGCCCATGCGCTTGGCGAGCATGGCTTGGCCAATGGTGTTGTTGATCTTGTGTGCGCCGGTGTGGTTCAGGTCTTCACGCTTCAAGAAGATTTGCGCGCCGCCCATTTCGCGGCTCATGCGGGCTGCGTGGTACACGGGCGAAGGGCGACCCACAAAGTGAGCAAGTTCGTTTTTGAACTCGGCAATGAACGCGGGGTCTTGTTGGTATTTGGCGTACGCGTCTTTGAGTTCTTCAATCGCGTGGGTCAGCGTTTCGCTGATGAAGCTGCCGCCATAAATGCCAAAGTGGCCTCGTGAGTCGGGTTGTTGGTAGTTCGACATAGGTTGCCTGCAATCGTTGTCTTGAGGCTTGGGCCTCAAGTGCTTCAAACAAAAAGGGAAGGAGGTTTAGAGCGGGTGCTCTGCGTCGGCTGCGCGTACGGCTCGGACGAATTCAAAAATCTTGGCCGCATCTTTGATGCCTTTGGCCGATTCCACGCCAGAGCTCACGTCCACTGCCAATGAATGGCCGTGCTTACGCAGCGCGCGAATGCCATCGGTCACGTTGGCAGCGTTGAGTCCACCAGACAAGACGAGGTGAGCGTTGACGTTTGGAGGAAGCTGTGACCAATTGAATGTTTTGCCGCCGCCGCCGTAGCCGTCGACATGGGCGTCGAGCAGCACCGCTTGGGCGTCTGAGTAATCTTGTGCGTATTTTAAGAGGTCGAAGGGTTCTTCGCCCGCAGGGGTTTCTCGCGGGATGCGGGCGGCCCGAATCCAACGGCGGCCCAAGGTTCGGGCAATCTTGCGGCAATGGTCAGGCGTTTCATCGCCATGGAACTGTAGCCATGCGCCCGGCACTTGCACGCAGGCGTGGGCAATGGCCTCGGCGGTTTCATTCACAAACAGCAGCACGGGCGTCACGAAGGCCGGCAGGCGCAAAGCCAGCTCGGCGGCACGCTCTATCGTCACAGCGCGTGGGCTGGGGGCGTACATGACAAACCCAATGGCGTCCACGCCTGCGGCTACGGCGGCGTCGACGTCTTGCTCACGGGTGAGCCCACAAATTTTGATACGCGTGCGGTTCATGGCAATCCATCATACGCAGGGGTACGGTCAGGCAAATCCCACTGTGCGTCGTAGCGGGGGCCCAAGAAATACAAACCATCAGGGCTGAAAGTGGGGGCGGCGGCATCGCGGTCGCGGGCGGCCAGCACCTCGGCCATCCACTCCGGCGGTTTGTCGCCACTGCCAATCTTCACAAAGCAGCCCATGAGGTTGCGAATCATGTGGTGCAAAAACGCGCTGGCTTCAAATTCAAAGCGCCACACAGCCGAGCCTGGCTGGGTGCTTTTGCGGGTGATGTCGATGCGCGTCATGGTTTTGACAGGCGTGAGGGCTTGGCAGCTGGAGGCGCGAAACGATGTGAAATCGTGTTCGCCCATCAGATACTGCGCAGCTTTTTGCATGGCTTCAAGGTTGAGCGGGCGGTACACCCAGCCCACGCGGCCTACCTCGACGCTGGGGCGAATGGCAGATTCCAGCACCACATAGGCATAGCGGCGCGCAATGGCGCTGCCACGACAGTGAAATTCACGCGGCATTTCACGCGCCCACTGCACGGCGATGTCGAGTGGCAAATAGCGGTTGGTGCCGCGCACCCATGAGTAGGGCGTGCGTTCGAGCTCGGTGTCAAAGTGGATGACTTGCATGAGGCCATGCACACCGGCATCGGTGCGGCCTGCACACAAAGTAGAGACGGAGGTTTGGGTGAATTTAGACAGCGCTTTTTCAAGCTTGTCTTGCACTGTTTTGCCCGAGACTTGGCTTTGCCAGCCTTCGTAGGCTTGGCCGTTGTAGCTCAAGCCCATGGCGATGCGCATGCGGCTTAGCCTCGTTCAGCTAGCCACTTGAGGGCTTTTTCTTTGTCAGCGCCAGAGGCTTCGTTGGCCACTTCTTCCATCAGCGCACGGCTGGTGTGTAGCTGGCCTAGGTTCCACAGCTCGTCGGCCAAGTCGATGCGTACTTGGTAGGGGCTGGCTGTGGTGTCAGGTTCGTCCAAATCCAAGGAAATGTTGGGCATTTCCATGGTGGGCCGAGTGGCATGTGCATCGTGATGCGCATGGTGATCTTCCAGTGGCAACTCATCCTCATCATGGGCGTGGCGCACATGATCGTGGGGATGTTCGTGCGTGTCGTTCATGTGCGTGGCCACATCATGGATGTAGGCGCGCTCGACAGGTTCTTGGCTATCTTGGTCAGGCAAGTCAAGGTTGAACTTCACGTTCAACGGCGGCAAACCTTGAATGTCATCATTGGCCGTTTTGCTTGTGCGGCGGCGCCACAAACCAATCAAAACCATCAGACCAATCAAACTGCCGGCTCCCACAGGGGTAAGTGGGTTGCTGGCCAGGTCTTGCAGCCATTCGCCATTGGCTTCGGCCGCGCTGGCTGGGACTTCGACGTTCAGGCTACCAGAAGCCGCATCTGATGCGGCAGTGCCTGTCACGCTGGCAGCGGCAATTTTGCCGAGTTCAGCAATGTTGCGGCTCAGTTCGGCTGCGCGCTGGGCAACGTCTTGGGCTTCACGTTGTTGAACGATTTTTTCTTCAACCGCAGCGTCTTTTTCGCTGGGCTTGGTCAAGGTCAACTTGTCTTGGTTGGCCTTGGCTTTGTTGTTTTGTACGGTTGCATCTAGCTTGCCAGAACTGTCACGAGCCACCTTGGGCACGGCACCACCTGGTGCGCGCGCAGCCAACTCTGAGCGATAGGCCTCAAAGTCTTTGGCCTGAACTTGAATTTGTCGGCGCGCTTCGTCACGTGACACGGCTTTGGCGTCCTGCTCCGTGGGCAAGGTCAGTAAAGCGCCTTCTTTCATGCGGTTGACGTTGGCGTCCACAAACGCATCTGGATTGCTATGTAGCAAAGCAAGAAGCATTTGCTCCAGCGAAACCCCTGCAGGTGTTTCCTTAGCGATCAACTCGCTCGCGGTATCACCGCGTTTGACAGTGATTGCTTGAGTGGATTTATTGTCAACTGCACCGTCATTCAAAGCAGCGGTTTGAGTAGATTTAGTGGCGGATTTCGCGTCGTCAATTGATAAATTGAAATCACGCATCAAACGGCCATTAGCCCAACGCAAATCAATCAATAGATCGAGCGTGTTTCCGTTGATGGGTTGTTTGCTCGTGAGCTTGAGGTAGGGTTTTCCGTTGTCACGACGCAACAATTGAACTTGAATATCCAGTGGCACACCATTGCTAACGGGTAATTCAATTTTGGCCGCTTTGTAAATTTCTTGACTGGCCAAGCTGGCTTGGAAATCGATCTGTTCCGTCAGCGTGATCTCACTAATGTCAATTTCAGCTCGTAAAGCCTCACCCTGCTTGCTTTGTACGACAGGGCGATTCAAAGTGAGCGCCTGCGCACTGCCAATCAATGACAGTGACAGAGCAGCCCATAAAGCAGATCTCTGGAGCAAACGAGAAGCGTGGAGTGAAGCTTTTGTCATAACCAGAGATATTACTTTGTTTTACGCTTCGAGCAGGATGCGCAGCATGCGGCGCAAAGGCTCGGCAGCGCCCCACAAGAGCTGGTCACCCACGGTGAAAGCCCCAAGATAGTCATTGCCCATGGCCATTTTGTGTAGGCGGCCCACTGGCACTGTCAAAGTGCCGGTCACGGCTGCAGGTGTCAGGTCGCGTTCGCTGATTTCACGTACGTTTGGCACCACTTTGACCCAGTCGTTGGCTTGGCCCAAGATGCTTTCGATCTCATCCATGGGCACATCTTTTTTGAGTTTGATGGTCAAACCTTGTGAGTGGCAGCGCATGGCGCCAATGCGCACGCACAAACCGTCGATGGGGATAGAGCCCGCAGAGCGGAACGCTGGGTTGCCCAAGATCTTGTTGCACTCGGCGCCGCCCTTCCACTCTTCCTTGCTTTGGCCGTGTTCGACAGGCACGTCGATCCAAGGGATCAAGCTGCCAGCCAAGGCGGTGTTGCGGAAGTTTTTGGTGGGAAACTCCGCGCTGCGCATGGTGGCCGACACTTTGCGGTCGATGTCCAAGATGGCAGAAGAGGGGTTGGCCAAGTCGTCTTTGACAGCATCGTGCAAAGCGCCCATTTGGCTCAGTAACTCGCGCATGTTTTGTGCACCAGCGCCCGAAGCCGCTTGGTAAGTCATGGCGCTGACCCACTCCACCATGTTGTGTTGGAACAAACCGCCCAAGCCCATGAGCATCAAGCTCACGGTGCAGTTGCCGCCGATCCAGTTTTTGCCGCCTTTGCCCAAGGCGCTGTCAATCACGTTGCGGTTGACAGGGTCCAAGATGATCACGGCGTCGTCGGCCATGCGCAGGCTAGAGGCTGCGTCAATCCAGTGGCCGTTCCAACCCGCTGCGCGCAACTTGGGGTACACCTCTTTGGTGTAGTCGCCGCCTTGGCAAGTGATGATGATGTCGCAACGCTTGAGCGCGTCAATGTTGTTGGCGTCTTGGAGCGTGGTTTCGTTTTTGGCTTGCGCGGGGGCTTTGCCACCTGCGTTAGACGTGGAGAAGAACACGGGTTCGATCAGATCGAAATCTTTCTCTTGAACCATGCGGTCGATCAACACCGAGCCGACCATGCCGCGCCAACCGACTAAACCTACTAACTTGCTCATTTTTCAACGCCTTTTCAAATGTAGAAAACAGTGCCAGACCTGACTGTTTGCCCGGCTCGTCTGGCCGGGGTGGCGCACGACGAACCGGAGCTGATTAGCCCTTAATGGTCGTGGTTTTGATGGTAATTGCACGCGCGCGCGCAGCCACCAGTGCGGGGGCAGCGAAGTTCAGAGAGAACGAGCGGGCGTGAAACATGGGTGGCATTGTATCGGATGGGTGCTTGTGGCTGGCTGACAGATTTTTGAGGAACGCTTCAACCCATGATTTGATACCTTGATTAAATGTATCCCATGGAATACAATCAAGGAACGATTGAAATTCGGCAGACCGAACACTACGCACGTTGGTTTGCATCGCTGCGTGACCGAACGGCGCGGGCGCGAATTGACATCCGAATTCGTCGACTGTCGTTGGGGAATTTTGGCGATGTGAAGCCAGTAGGAGCTGGCGTATCTGAATTGCGCATCGACCACGGGCCCGGTTATCGAATCTATTTTGTTCAGCGTAGCACGCAATTCGTGGTGCTGCTGGCTGGGGGTGACAAGGGCAGCCAGGCGCGCGACATCGCAACGGCTCATGAATTGGCAAAGATGCTTTAGGAGAGATACATGGCAAATCACGCAACCCGTAGTTGGGATGCCGCAGAGCATCTCAAAACCGAAGAAGACATGGCGGCCTATTTAGAGGCGGCGCTAGATGAGGGCGATTCTGCTTTGATTGCCGCTGCGCTGGGGGACATCGCTCGGGCCAAGGGCATGTCGCAAGTGGCCCGCGATACAGGGCTTGGGCGCGAAAGTCTTTACAAAGCGTTGTCGTCCACGGGCAATCCTGAGCTGGCGACCATCATCAAAGTGGTTCATGCTTTGGGCCTTCGGCTTCATGCAACTGCCCAATAAAAAACGCGCCTTAAGAGGTGCGTTTTTCTTTCGCGAGGTAGCGTCGAATTAACGCAAGGCCTTCACCACAGCATCACCCATTTGTGCAGTACCCACTTTGGTGGTGCCTTCGCTGTAGATGTCAGGGGTGCGCAGGCCTTGAGCCAACACAGCTTTGACCGCTGTCTCAATGCGGTCAGCAGCTGCTGCTTGGTTCAAGCTAAAGCGCAGCATCATGGCGGCGCTCAGGATGGTGGCCAAGGGGTTGGCCACGCCTTTGCCAGCGATGTCGGGGGCGCTGCCGTGGCTAGGTTCGTACAAGCCTTGGTTCTTTGAATTCAAAGAAGCAGAAGGCAACATGCCGATAGAGCCAGTCAGCATGGAGGCTTCGTCGCTCAAGATATCGCCAAACATATTGCCCGTCACCACCACGTCAAAGCGCTTGGGCTCTTTCACCAGTTGCATGGCGGCGTTGTCCACGTACATGTGGTCCAGCGCAATGTCTGGGTACTCTTTGCCCACTTCGCTCACCACGTCTTTCCAGAATTGGAAGGTTTCCAACACGTTGGCTTTGTCCACGCTTGTCACGCGGCCTTCGGTGCCTGCGGCTTTGCGCTTGCGGGCAGCTTGAAAGGCGACGTGGGCAATGCGCTCGATTTCGGGCTTGGAGTAGCGCATGGTGTCAAACGCTTCTTCGGCACCTGGGAAGTGGCCGTCAGTGGCCACGCGTCGGCCGCGGGGTTGGCCAAAGTAAATGTCGCCGGTCAATTCACGAATGATGAGGATGTCGAGGCCAGAAATCAGCTCCGGCTTCAAGCTCGATGCGCCCACCAACTGCTCGTAGCAAATGGCTGGGCGGAAATTGGCGAACAGGCCCATGTTTTTGCGCAAACCCAAAATGGCTTGCTCAGGACGCAAAGGACGGTCGAGCGTATCGTATTTCCAGTCGCCCACAGCGCCGAACAACACAGCATCAGAATCCATCGCCAACTTGAGAGTGGCTTCGGGCAGAGGGTGGCCGTGCGCGTCAAACGCAGCGCCGCCGACCAAGGCTGTTTCGGATTCAAACGTGAGGTCGAGGACGTTCAAGACTTTGACCGCTTCGGCCACGATTTCTGGGCCGATGCCGTCGCCGGGAAGGATTGCGATTTTCATGTGTTGTTCTTTTAAGTGGGTTTACATCGTGTGCGCCAACCAAGGCTTGGTGGCCAAGCGCTCGGCTTCAAAGGCTTTGATCTTGTCGGACTGGCGCAGGGTCAGTCCAATGTCGTCAAAGCCGTTGAGCAAGCAGTATTTGCGGAAGGCTTGCACGTCAAAAGGAATGGTCTCGCCTTGTGGGCGCACGATGACTTGGTTCTCCAAATCAATCGTCAACTCATAGCCGGGGAAGGCGTGCACTTCGTTGAACAAGAGGTCAATCGTGGCTTCTGGCAACACGATGGGCAGCAAGCCGTTTTTGAAACAGTTGTTGAAGAAGATGTCGGCAAAGCTGGGTGCAATCACGGCGCGGAAGCCGTATTGGTCAATCGCCCAAGGCGCGTGTTCGCGTGACGAGCCACAGCCAAAGTTTTTGCGAGCCAGCAACACCGACGCGCCTTGGTAGCGTGGCTGGTTCAGCACGAAGTCGGGGTTGGGTTTGCGGCTGGCGGGGTCTTGGCCTGGCTCGCCGTGGTCCAAGTAACGCCACTCGTCAAACAAGTTGGGGCCAAAGCCCGTCTTGCGGATGGACTTCAAAAACTGCTTGGGGATGATGGCGTCGGTGTCGACGTTCTCGCGGTCCATGGGAGCCACGATGCCTTTGTGTAAAGTGAATTTCTGCATTATTTTTTCTTCGCTGCGTCTTCAATGGCCGAACCGGCCTTTTGCACATCTTGGCCAATGCCGCGCATGGTGTTGCAGGCGCTCAGGCCCACCACAGCCACCAGGCTCAAAGCGATCCATAGAATTTTTTTCATAGCGATGCTCCTCGGTTACGCGAACTTGCGCACGTCCACAAAGTGGCCGTGAATGGCGGCAGCGGCTGCCATGGCGGGGCTGACCAAATGGGTGCGGCCACCGTTGCCTTGACGGCCTTCGAAGTTGCGGTTGCTCGTCGATGCGCAACGCTCGCCGGGCTCCAAGCGGTCGGCGTTCATGGCCAAACACATCGAGCAGCCGGGTTCGCGCCATTCAAAGCCAGCGGCTTTGAAAATCTCGTGCAAGCCTTCTTTTTCTGCTTGTTCTTTGACCAAGCCGGAGCCGGGCACCACCAAAGCGAGCTTGATGTTCTTGGCTACTTTTTGGCCCAGCTTTTTCACCACCGCAGCGGCTTCGCGCATGTCTTCAATGCGGCTGTTGGTGCAAGAGCCAATGAACACTTTGTCCACAAACAAATCATTCAGCGCTTTGCCTGGTTGCAAGTCCATGTACGTCAAGGCACGTTCAATCGCACCGCGCTTGTTGGCGTCTTTTTCTTTGTCGGGGTCGGGCACGATGCCGTTGATGTCCAGCACCATTTCGGGTGACGTGCCCCAAGTGACTTGCGGCAAGATGTCTTCGGCCTTGAGCTCGATCACGGCGTCAAACTTGGCGTCAGCGTCAGAGTGCAAAGTTTTCCAATACGCTACGGCTTGGTCCCATTCCACGCCGGTGGGGGACAAAGGACGGCCTTTGACGTACTCGATGGTTTTGTCGTCCACTGCCACCAAACCCGCGCGCGCGCCGCCTTCGATGGCCATGTTGCAGACCGTCATGCGGCCTTCCATGCTCAAGCCACGAATGGCCGAGCCTGCAAACTCAATGGTGTAGCCCGTGCCGCCCGCTGTGCCGATCTTGCCAATGATGGCCAGCACCACGTCTTTGCCAGTCACGCCTTTGGATAGCGTGCCTTCGACTTTGATGAGCATGTTCTTGGCTTTTTTGGCCAGCAAGGTTTGCGTGGCCATCACGTGCTCGACCTCAGAGGTGCCGATGCCGTGGGCCAGTGCGCCAAACGCGCCGTGGGTGGAGGTGTGGCTGTCGCCGCACACCACGGTCATGCCGGGCAGGGTGGCGCCGTTTTCAGGGCCAATCACGTGCACGATGCCTTGGCGCTTGGACATGAACGGAAAGAACGCGGCAGAGCCGAACTCGGCCATGTTCGCGTCCAGCGTGGTGATTTGTTCTTTGCTGATGGGGTCGGTGATGCCGTCGTAGCCCAGCTCCCAGCCGGTGGTGGGGGTGTTGTGGTCGGCGGTGGCCACGATCGAGCTGACGCGCCAGACCTT
>Ga0213922_1000467_pt1 | contig 19595 bp, 33 predicted proteins | sample McNCre2917MG_FD_165060 | JGI IMG/M metagenome (GOLD analysis project Ga0213922, IMG submission 165060) | Freshwater microbial communities from McNutts Creek, Athens, Georgia, United States - 29-17 MG | ecosystem: Environmental > Aquatic > Freshwater > Creek | place: USA: Georgia | collected... | reverse complement strand
ATTGCGCGGTGAGCAGTTGTGTATTGGTGATTGCAGTTAACGGCGTGGTCGGCGGCGTAAAGTTGGCCGTGTATAACGCAGTACCTTTCAAATACCGCATATTGCTTACATAGCCATTGATAAATCCATTGTTTGCGCCGCTGTTACCAATACGCAATTCGCCCTGTGTATACGATGTTGCAATCGTGCCAGACGTTTGCAAAGTTCCGTTGTAAAAAATCCGCGTTACGTTAGAAGCATCGCGAGTAATTGCAATGTGAGTCCATTGGTTCAACGGAAATGCAGTAGTTGTTAACTGCCATCCGATCAAATTGTTGGCAACGCCAAACACGCCGCCGCTTGCTGTATTAAACCCAATTTGCAATCCATTGCTTACGTTAACCAAAAAGTAACTAGCGTAGTTAGTTGGCGAGGCTGTTTGATATGCCCAAAATTCAACGGTGTACTCTGCCGGAACTGCAAATGCGGCATTTGTTGCCGCTGTTAAATAGTCCGTGCTGCCGTTAAAATAGTTACCCCACCCCGTCTGCGAAAACGGGCTAAACGATCCTTGCGTCGTATTGCCGTTACGGGTGATTGTGAAGTTGTTGGTGGAACTGTCTAGGAACGTATTGTTCTGTGCGCCGTTAGTCCCATCGCCGTGCAGGAGCGCGGTGACGTAGTTAAAGAACGGATCAACCGCACGGGCAACCGCAGAGAACATGCCATAACCGCGTGCAGCGGCAGCGGCTAAACGAGACGTAAAGGACATTGTTTATTCCTTATTTGAACTGCGTCTGAGCAGCAAGCACCGTGTAAGTCGCACTCGCCGTTTTAATTAATGTGTAGGTGTAGGCGTCAATACCGGACGCATTACCCGAGGTCCAAGCCGTACCTCCCTGATATTTCGGAGTGACCGACACACCGTCAATCGTGACTGCGTTGTTGTAGTACGCCGTGCTGCCCTGCGTGACCAAGAATACCACCGTGACAGCCTGACCGGTTGAGAGCAGCGTGTTGAGCGACGTACCCACAGACCCACGGAAGTTCACGGTCCAGTTAGCCGAAGCGTTGGTCGTGTAGTACAGAACCGATTGGGTCGTTACGTCGTAGTTGACCGTGCCCGTTGCCGCAGTAGCCGAGACCGTCGTGGTTTCAGCAGCGTCCGACAAGACCATCGCCAAAGACGAGGAGCTACCACTAAAGGTCTGGGTCGCGGTGAAGTTCGTAGTGGTGCTAGATGAGACATAGTCCGTGCCTGCCGTCGCCGCAGTGAATGCGCTAGTACCGTTGCCTTTGACAATACCGGTGATCGTCGTTGCGCCCGTACCACCTGATCCAACAGGCAGAGCACTTGCCAACGTGACCGCTTGGCCCGAAGAGATAGTGATGGCCGTAACGCCACTCGTCTGGATGTTTAATGCACCCGACGTATCTGCGGTTTGTATGATTCCGCCGACTGCGGCGTTAATTGTGCTAGGCATTTCTTACTCCTTACGCTTGCTTCAACACGCCATCGGCAATCAATTTAGCAATAGCGGCAGCAGTTGCGTCTGCGATCTTTTGTTCTTCCGTCTTAAAAGAGATAGCGGGCTTTTCAGAAGTAATAGGATGTTCATTTGATGGTAGTTCAGGTTCTACAAATGTTCCATTCTCGTACTTCCAACCGGGTCCGGGCCTACCTTCCAAACTAGAAACGTCCACCCAATCCCCTACGGCTTCAGAAGGAGGAATATCATCAGAAATAGCGATGTTGCGTACTTTTCCGTCAACAACCATTGCATAGTGTCCCATAATTATTCCTCAAAGATAAAAGCGGAATACGGCAAACCCATTTCCACCTGCGCCACCATCACCATTTATAGGGCTACCAGAATTATAGTTATAGCCGCCGCCACCGCCGCCGCCTCCACCAAGTCCACCATCGCCGCCTTTTGGATTAGAAAAAGTCGTAGACCCGTTTGATCCCGCAGATAACATTCCGCCGCCGCCGCCAGCAGCATTTATCCAATTTTGTGCCACTTGAGCAGTACCTACTCCACCAGCAAACCCCGTGTACCCCCAAATAGATACACTTGCTAAAGATCCCCCATTTCCACCTGCCGGAAAGAATGGCGAGGTACCTTGTCCGGCTGATCCGCCCCCACCTCCAGAAGATCCATTTCCTCCGACAGCCGAAGCACTTCCTGAAGTATTAGTAGCGCCGCCACCGCCACCACCTTCCCCGCCAGCTTGCCCAAAGCCAGAGTTAGCTGATCCACCACCTCCACCACAACCGTTTAATCCTGCTTGTGGCCCAGCAGTTAAAAAAACATTATCCCCACCTAATCCAGCGCCTAGTGGACCAGACGTTGGATAAATATTTACTGTGTTATCTACGCCAGTATAAATAGTGAATGTATTAGTTTTTGGTATAACTGTTGATGTTGCACCAAATTGATTTGCTGCATACCAAAGAAGCTGCCCAAACGGAGGTCCGCCACCCATACCACCAGTAGAATTATAATTTGTATTAACCCCACCACCACCGCCGCCCAGCGATCCGTTTTTAGCGCTAGCCCCAACATTGCTCCAAACCCCTGCTCCGCCGCCACCAATTGCAGCGTACATTATTTTTCCGGAAGTCACGTAAGTAGGAGACCCGGCTGTTTGCGTTACAGTTGCGGTTTGTCCAACGCCACCTGCGCCAATAGTTACAACAAGCGGTTGTCCTGTAATAGGAATAAGAAATACACCAACTCCACCAAATCCGCCGCCACCACTTTGTTGTCTCCCCGCACCGCCACCGCCACCGCACAACAACGCTTCAATACGCTGCGTGCCCGGAGGAACTGCAATCGTCTGCGAAGTCAAGATCGTCGGAGTTTGGATGTAGCGACTAATAGTACCAAGCGCAGAGCCGGTACCCGCGCCTTGAAACGTACCGGGATTCATTAGAAGTCACCCGCACGAGTTACAAACACACTAAAAGTTTCGGCGTTATTGGTTGAGGCTTGGAGTGACCAACCAGACTTCAGCAACAAGGCTTGATTCAGCAGCGAATATGACCACACTTGTACGGTGGTGCTGGGCGTAACTGCCGAAACCAAAATTTCCTGCCACAAGCGAATATTCGTACCATCCGAAATAAACAAACGGATAACGCCCGCCGTAGTAGCAGCATTTGCCACGATATAAATATCGTCCACGCGAGTACCGTTCGTGGCTCCCGTAATAACACTGACAATCGTGCCGGTACCGTTACGGTTAGTATTTGCAACTGAGAGTGCGGCTGACGCACCGTTAACTGTTGCTGCGTATTGTGCTGAAGTAGCCATTATCTATGCCTCAAGTAATTCCGTATGATTGAACAATAAAGTCTTGGGCACCGCTGATGGGCGTAGCGCCGTTCACTTGTATCGGGTTCGCAAAGTTAGCCACCTGCGTTGCGCTAATAGTCAGAGCAGTCGTACCGCTAGCACCGGTCTTGAAGACCAAGTTGCCGTTTGTATCGCCAGTAACTTGAAACGCCGTAGTAAGCGTTGTACCTGCTGCAATAGTACTCACAATACCACCCATTTCTGTCCAGCCGGGACAGTTACACTTGCGCCAGATGCCACGGTCACAGGGCCGACACTCAGCCCGTTTTTGCCAGAAGTAACCGTAAAGTTATTGGCGATGCTGATCGTGCTTTCATTGATCGGCTTGTTGGCTTCGTACGCGGGGTAATCGCAGAATACGTTCTTCGTTCCAGCCGAGAAGGAGACCTTAGATCCCGTACTGGAAGACAGCACCGTATCTCGGGAAAGCGTATTACCCGCTGAAGTATACGTACCGATACCGACTTCCCACTCCGAGCCGCCTTGAAGCGTGATGGTGTAGTAGGTCGTATTCCCATTACCGATACCCGCACTAAACGTCTGAAACCCCGACGCTGCGCCAGCAAGCGTAAAGCTACCGGTACCGGCAGTAGTCGAGGTCTCTTGGACGCGATCCGCAAGAACGAAGGCCATCTTAGCCTCCGTTAGGCAATACGGATGATTGCGCTGGTCGAGTTAGCCGCAGGGAATTGGATCGTGAAGTTGCCAGCCGTCGAGGACTTATCGCCACCGAAAGCCAACACCGCCACCGCCTTGTCGTTCTGCGTCGAGTTGTAGATCAACGCGCCGTTAGCAGTGATGGTTGCCGTCGTCCAAGTCACATCGTCAAAGTCGAGCCACGCGGTCGTGCTGGTCGAGGTCGGCACCTGCGAAACCGTCAAGGTCTGCCCGCCCGTCGTGTAGCCGCTGCCGTTCGGCACTTCGTTAGACGACGAATACGTGGTGGTCGATGCACCAAGCGTAGCCGACGAAGTGAAGAGCGCAATACGGAACGTGTCAGCACTAGTGCTCGCACGGATTACCGTAGGACCAAACGAGTGAATGCCATCAAGGATTTCCACCTTGAACGACGTGCACATTGCTTGAGAAATGGCCAAAGTAATTACTCCTATGAAAGATGTTTACGCAGGTACTCCGCCATACGAAGTACAGTTTCTATGCTGTCATTTACCATACCCAGTGCCCTATTGCACTTTGTGCACAGTAGCCCGCGTACTTTGCCTGTAGAATGACAGTGGTCTACAGCAAACTTAGAGACTTTCGTCGCCTTGTAATTTCTACTATATGAATCTTTTGACCCGCATATAGCACACTTACCTTTTTGCCCTGCTAGCATAGAATCGTACTGTTCACGGGTAATCCCGTACAGTCTTTTCAGCTTAGACGGCCATTCAATTCGTTCATAAACTGTAGGGTCTTTTCTCTTACGATCTTTTTGTAGAATGCTACGGCATTCTTTACATGCCCCTACCGGATGCCCCTTTCTTGCGCCATTTTTAACAATAGAATACGCAGCAAGGTCTTTTTCAACCTTACATGCAGGGCACCATTTGCGCCCAGTTTCTTTCCATGAAGAAACCGTATTCACTCTTAGAGGTCTCCAATAAGGGTCGCGATTTCAGGATGCCCAGCTTGCGAGAGTTTTGCACAGATCGTAATCCTCTCGGACTCCTGCGCCTCCCGAAGATAATGAATCAGCACATGTTTGATGTGCTCTTTAAATGCGCGAGCCTGCTCCGTAATCACCGGATGGCTCTTGTCGCCAACATAGATGATCTTATCAATAGCACGCTCAGCGATTTCTTCAGGCGTGAAGCCACGGTTATCCGTGGTAAAAACCTTCACACCACCAAGATCTATACCTGTCTCTATCATGTAACCCTATCCCTAACTTGCCCAGAGCGATAAGCATCTTGACGATCAAGACCATCACCGAGGCGTTTAAGTAGTGCGAGAGACTCTTGGTACTTCTGCTCGTAGTAGTTCATGAGATCCTGCTCACCCTTGAGGTAAACATAAGCCTCACGAATCGACCCGTACAGCAACACCGTCTCAAAGTTCGTGCCCAACCACGATGTACCCACATCCACAATCGACGCAGGGTAGTAGTAATAGTGCAGTTCTGCGGTATAGCCGTAGTCCGGAGCAGGGCCAAGAATCATCGTATTGTCGTCCCAGATCGCGTAGTACAACGGAAGTCCGTTGTCGTTTGCACCGGGATATGCCGCACGAATGTAGTTCACGTCTTTGTTGAGAAGGTACGTGTATTCGTTCGTAGCAGGGTCGATCACAGCGAGCGAGTAAGTCGCCAACCAGTCAGACGGCAACGCCATATATTTGTTGCCAGAAGTCATCGTGCCGGTCGAGTTCTTACGGATAGCCGGGATCTGAACGGAGTTGTAAATCCGCTCTTCAGCAAGCTGCACAAAATTAGGAATATTGGCTACGAAGCTTTGCTCCGTAGACTCACAATACTCCGTTATTAAAGTTACAAGCTGCGTATAATTCATTGTTTAGTCCACGCACGTTTGTCTTCGGGCACTATATTCAAGTTATTACTCTTAATCCAGCGCCAAAAAGTACTGTGCGAAATACCAACAAGTTTGCAAGCATCTACGCGGGGGACTCCATTTTGTACTTTTTCCCATGCCATTTGACATAACTGCACATAATATTTTTTATCCCTAGCCCAACGAAGTTTTGCTCCAGCGCTCAAGTTTTTACGACCTTTTTCACTATGCTGTAATCCTAAAAAACTACCAGCTGGAGGGTGCCCTGCTCCCTTAAATAAATTATATTTTGCTTGTACTATAGCTCTAGTTTCGTAAAAAAATCTGTCTTTTACGCTACATACAAGTATTGGCTCAAATACAAAATTATGTTCTCCGTATTTATCCCATGCCCGCTGTAATATAAATGAAGTATGGCACCCCTTTTTTAAAAGCGCTTTGTGAGCGTTTAATCTATTTCGAGGAGCTACAGTGGAACCAACATACGAGTGCCCAGATACCGTATTTTTAATACGATATATAAGCGCCTGATTAGCAGGCATACGTTTTTCCACCACGTAGTTCATTAGTCTTCCAGTTTGATCTGCGAGACGAACTTCTTGCCCTTGGTCGCCGCACCCGCACCGCGCATATCCATCTTCGTGATGCCCTTATCGACATCCTTTTCGGGATAGCCATTCTGCCCGGTGGATTCACTGCTCGGCTTCGGCTGCGTGTACTTACCGATAGGGTCAACGCCCCAATCGAAAAAACGGAATTCTTCGCTCATGTTCAACCCTTCCCCGGCTTCGTGGGCGACTTCTGATTCATCGCACGGGCAACATTGCGGCCATACTTCTTCATTTCAGCAGAAGTAACACCACCCGCCTTCATGCGCTTCATCGGCATCTTCTTCATTCCAGAACCTTTCATGCTCAATCTCCTAGGTCGTACTGACCGTTACAGTGCCAACTTGACCTTCTGCCACAAGCAGGTTCGGAGTCAAGTCAGCGTCATACGCTCGTGATCCACCTACGGGGTTCCAGCCCCACTGAATCATTCTACTACCACCGGCCCCATTATTCCCCGGTTCATAGTAACTTAAATCCGGGCGCGGGTTCCTGATTGCCTGCGGGTCATCAACTGGATAGAGACCAAGTGATAACTGCGGTTGATCTGGGTTCCAACACTCTGGACATGCCAATATATTCACATTCTTGGTTTTTATTACCAAGGGTTTTAATTGACGAAGTTTATATCGAAATCCACATATATCACATTCCGCAATCGCATTTTTACCAGAAGCAAAACGGTTAGGCATTAGTATCCACCCAAGAAGCTCTCACGTGGTACAAAACGCACAGCCGCCTTTTCCCGATCCTCGCCGGAGGCCAAATCCCAAGCCTCGTCATACTGAGCCTTGAGAATCGGAGTACGCTCCATAGCGCCCGGAATCTTCATCGACAGCATGTAGGCCAGCCCCGCAACCATACAGGGTAGGAAACGGAACGGTATATCCTGCCCATTCACGCCCGACCCCACATCGAACATACGACGCAGGCGGGTATACACCAACGTCCACGTAGTCGAGTTGTCAGGCTTCGGCCACACGGTGTACTGCGGGTACTGCACCGAACCATCCGCGTTCGTCGAGCCAGTCTGCCGGTTGATCCAAATTTGGATCGGGCGACCCGTCGCGTTCTTGTTCGGGATAGCGAGGTACGTGCTGGAAGAAATGCGGGTGATATTGATGTCTTGCTGGTTCGTCCCTGAACCCGTACGGATCACATGATCAAGCAAGTCAACTGTATCCACCGGGAGATCATACGTGCCTTGGTCATAGGTCAGAACTTGCTGGCCTTCTTCCAAAGTCCACAGATTGATACCCCGGTTAGCCCAGTCCATCAGAAGCAACGACAGACTACGCTTTGCTGTACGGAAGTCGTATCCAGTACGCAGTTCAGCGCCACAACGCTCAAACGCCTCTTCCACAATCGTATTGAGGTCGAGGTTAAAGCTAGTAGTGTCTGTAGTCTTGTAGGCCATTACTTCTTTAAGCCCTTAAGCGTCTGCGCCAAGCGGGCACGTTGCCCCATCTTGCCCGGAGCCTTCGCGGCTTTAGCAAGTTTAGCGGCGGGAATCTTCTCGCCTTTCTTGACGCCAAGCGACGACTTCAACGCGCCCGGCTTCTTGATCGCTTTTTGAATCCACTTCTCTGCCATTTTACATGCCTCTCTTTCGGTACGGCTTTACTTTCGCTTTGATGCCTTTCGGCTGAGGGACAAATTGCTTACCTTGCGCTTTACCTTTGCGCTTGGCGGCGGTGGTGCGGGCGTACTCGGAGGGGCTGAGAGCTTTAATCGCAGCTTCCGGAAGATATCGCTCGCCCGTGTCAGTAGACCGTTTACCACTCTTCGTTCTCCATTTCTGCTGAGTCCAAGCCTTCAGCGACTGTTGTGGGGCTTTCATCCCTTGTACCCGCCACCTTTCGACTTGTACTGCTTAGCAAGTAGCTGTGCCTTACGTGCTGACCATTGACCAGCCTTGGTACCCTGCACAGCCCGTCCTTTAATCGACTCAAAGAGGCGTTTACGCATACCGGGTTTCGTGTAGTTACCCGCCTCGTTGACCTTGCTCTCACCACCCTTCGCAAAAGCGCGAATGGGTTTGTCCGTCCCGATCACAGGCTTATCGTCACCACGACGTTTGGCACGAGGTACCTTGCTAGGCACAATCGCGCCCATTCCTCGGGAAGGCATCATTAGACAAAACGTCCTTTTGTCTTACCGCGCTCGACGCAACCGTCACCACGAGAAGAAGCCGAACCCACTTTAGCACCACGAGCATACATCGCTCCACCGGAAGCGGCCTTCTTCACAGGCTTTGCGGGCTTCTTCGGCTGGTCAGCGTCCATACCCGGAGCGTTCTTGTCCGCTTCACGTTGCTTCTTTTCAGCCGGAGTTTCAGGCTGGTTCAAAAAGTCCGGTACCTTCTCTTCGTTCAGCATTTCATCTGACTTCGGAGGAGCCGGGGGCGTACCGCCCGTACGGTACATGCGAGCGAGGTTCTTCATTAGCACATCTTCCCGCGAGTTTTGCCACGAACTTCGATGCCGCCACCGCGAGCCATCTTGATCATCTTGCCCTTGGTCTTACCCTTGGACTCGATACCGCCACCGCGAGCCATGCCCATTTCGGCATGCTCACCAGCTTCGTAGTCCATAACATCCTTGGGAGCCTTTGCTTTCTTCAACACGGACATCTCCTTGCGAGCAATAGCTGGAGTGTCTTTCTCCTTGCCCATCGCTTCGCGGCGTTCATGTGCAGCGAGCTTCTTCTCGCCAGCCTTGGCGAAAATCTTCGCCGCTTTCATTTCTTTCTTCACGTTTCCTCCGGAGCCGAATTTGCGGCCTTTGTCTGCCTGAGCATAGTCACGACCCACAGATTGGGGAATACCCATACGCTTGGCTGCTTTGGGGTCATGAGCAACCATAGCCATTAAATTGTGCTGCGCTTTTGACTTACTTGGCATCGTCCTTATTCCGGCCAATCAGCACAGAAAAAGGTTTACCCGTCGCCATTTCAGCAATACGCATGACACCGACGATAGCGCCGATAAGGCCGAATATTGGAGAAATCACGTTAAGCAAAGACCCTAAAGTAGTGAGCACTGACGCTGCATCAATAAAGTTTCTAACAGTATCGTGATGTTCAGTCATGTCAGCATTTCCACGCACGAAGTGATTTATTGATCCGGCTGTTTGGGTCGTTAGCCGTCTTGGCGCTCGTAAGCTTTTTCTTCATCCCAGACATCCGGGCGCAGAAGGATTTCTTACGGGAGCCGCCTTCGGGCTGCGGACGTTTAAGACCGGGCTTGCCGGGATTGGCGCGGTTGTAGGAAGCCCTGCCTTTGGCGTTTAAACCTCCAGCAGGATTCTTCCCCTCCTTGCGCTGCCACGCAGGAGACTTAGCCATAGATCACCGTCACTGAAGCAATCGTGGTGATATCAGCATAAACATTGGTCTGGAAAAGCAGACCTTCACCCGGCAACAGCATGTAGTCCGGCCCCGTCGAAGCGGGGAAGACATTGACAGTAATCTTGGTGTTTCCGCTTGCCCCGCCATCTTTCAGCACAACAGAACCTGCGCTGCTAGCAGTAGGGATAATACGGATAGCCTTGACACGGACACGACCAATCGCATTCCCGGCTTGGTCAAGCACCTGACCATCAGCGGTCAGAGGCTGACTAGCAAGGACATCTGTTTGCATAGCCATGAGACTTTACTCCTGACTATTAAGCCGATGCAGGATTGAGCGAGCCGTCCGAGCCACGAACAATGTAAGCAACCGTCAACGTACCAGCCGAAAGCGCCGTGGCCGTGTAGCTCAGCACCGCATCCGTGGAACCGACATTGAGCATCGTGCCGACGTTCGCAGCCGTAACAGAAAGTGCATTCAAGCCAGCCGCCGTCGAAAGCGTGCCGATGATCGTGCCACCAACCGTCACGTCCGGGGTACCAACAGCACCCGTGGTGATGTAAGCCTGAACAGCGGTAATAGTAGCGCCAGCCGGGATCATGAGGGTGACAGCCGAGCCAGCAACCAAGGGAACCTGTTGGGCGACAATCGTCGCGCCCATGTTGCGAACCGTACCGGGGGTCGTGCCAGTGGTGTTCTTAACCGTACCAAGCAACCACGGGCCAAGATGTGAAGCAAATGCCATTTTAAAACTCCTTATGCACAAGTCGCCGTATCATTGGTGCATCATCCTCTAGGCAGGTTGATACGGCTGAATTTCCTAGTTACTGACTATATACACCTATTAAACCGAAAAGAAAAGGGGGGCCGAAGCCCCCCTCTCCAGACCTACGATCAGGTCGAGCCAGACGATCCGAAGATGCCCAGCGGGTCCGACCAGCCGAACGAGTAACGCTCGCGGCTCTTGTATCGGACGTTGCCCGTATCGAAGTCCCCGTCCATGCTGTTCGCAAGCGGGGTACGGACGAAGTGCTTCATGCCGTTCGGAACGTCGGTCGTCAAGAACCAGCCGTTCGGATCAGTCAAGAAGTGGTTCACGGTATAGCCTTCCGGAATCGAACCCATCGCCTTGAGGGCGTTGATATCGTTGTCCGTCGTGCCAACACGGAGTTCCGTGTCGAGCAAACGCTTGGAAACGAACATCAACGACGGGGGGACGATGAGCTTACGGGGCTTCGCCGCAATCAACAGACCGCGTTCGTCGGTCCACCCGGCAATCTGAATCACCGCCGCTTCAAGCGAGGTTTCATTCAGGTCCGACTGGGTCGTGAACGTGTTGCTGTTGTAGCCACCCGAAACCAACGGGTGCTGGGTATTGCAGAGCGAAACGCCGTCGCCGCCGTTATAGCCCGAAACCGCAAACGCGTTATTCAACACGTTCGCACCCTTGACTTGCTTCGTGTACGCCATAGCGCGGGCGAGGGCCTTCGTATAACGCTTCGAGAGCGAGTCATACAGGTTGTCCTCAACCGCCTCTTCCGTAACGGAGAAGCCGAGAGCAATGGTCTCGTGGTTGTAACGGGCGGTCCAAGCTTCCTGCGCGTTGTCATACGCAATCGCAGAGCCTTCGTTCTTCACCGGAGCGGCGGAGAAACCGGACAGCTTCGTTTCTTCTTCAAAGGAACGCTCGGAGGTCTCAGTCTCGTAGATCTCCTTGTGCTCCTCACCATACTGCTTGTATTCCAGACCGAACAGAGCGTTCAAGCCGGGGAGCAGTTCTTTGAGCAGTTGTGCGCGTGAAATAGCCATTTTTTACATGCTCCCTATTAGATACCAACCGTAGCATTATACGTGTGGTACATCGCGTTGAATTTCACGACGAACTCCACGTAGTTGCCCGATGAGTTTTGCGAAGCAGTGATCACGTCAACCACACGGAACGGCAACGGAGACGTCACGTTGTTGATGTAAACACCCATCTTGCTGTTGCCAGAAGTGGCCGAACCCGTGTTGAGAACGAGCTCCGCATTCGTGCCGATTGAAGCCGCACGCGAAACGTACGCCGGGAGAAGTCCCGAAGCCGCATCATTCGCCGTAGCGCCCGTCACGTTCACCACCTGATACAACGCGTTCGGATCGTCGCTCACGTACGCAACGATGTCCGAAGCAGCGATGCCGCCCGGATAGTACTGCGCAAAGAGCTTCTGACCCGTCGAGGGGTTGGTGTAAGAACAGCCAAGGAACACACCCACGACACCGGCAACCGGGGTCGAAGCAGCCGAAGCGGCTTGAACCTGAGCCTGAAGCGTGGTGATGATCAGAGTACCATCGTTCTTGTACTGCACCACGTCACCATTGTAGATGGCCGTGCCGTAGCTAGAGGCGATGGGAATCTGACGCGTAGCGCCCGCAAACGGGAGGCCACCGATCAAGTTGATCGGCTTAAGCCCGTAAGGAGCATTTACAGTCGGATATGCCATTGTAAACTCCTAAAAGTAAATTATTTAGACCCTTTACCAAACGACACCACGGATCGCTTTTCATTAAAGAGCGGCATGCGGGTATCGCTGGTACGCATAAAGCTGTTGTCTACAGAGTCAATCTGAGCCTGAGCTTGGCGAGAATAGTAATCCCCGCGCTGCTTCATGAGCTCTTCAGGAGCCTTGCAGAGCAACAACCCACCGATTTCAATGTTGCCTTTAAAGCGACTATTGGGATCGGCTTGGAGCATCATTTCCGGATGGTCTTCGGCTTTCACCGGTTCCCACCCTTCTCTTAACTTTGCGGAAGTATTGGTAGGGTCCGCTTGACCCATCATACTGGTCCGAATCCAACGGAAGGTCCAACCCGGCTGCGGCTTCGGTGAAGGAAGCGTTTCAGGAGGTGCCCATTCCATTTTACGTTGCGTTGATTCTCGCTTTTCGGTTTCACGAGCCAGACGATTCTCAGCCATTTTAGTTACTCTCCAGTTTCATAAGTTCTCTTGCGTACTGTTCATTGCTCAAGCCAAGACGTTTGGCGAGTGCAACTTGAGTCGGTGTCAGGCGGACCTGACGCGGCGCGGTTGCCCGCGTTACCGGAGCTACTACAGTAGCTGGTTTGCTGCGAGGAGCGGGTTTCTCAACCTCTTCCTTCGTTTGAGTCTGCTCTTCCTCGAAAGCTTCGGGGAATCGCTTCTTCATCGTTTCATCTACTCGGCGGTAGTAATCATCGCTACGCGGATCTACACCAGACCGGACTAATTTTTCATGCAGACCCAGTGCGAGGGCAGTCATCTCCTCGTCTACGCCAAACCAGCCGTTCTTTTCCTGCCAAGCCCGAGCTTTAGGATCGACTTGTGGTTCAGAAGCAACTTGTTGCGTCTGTGTCTGTTGTTTTGCTTGTACACCATCCTCTTCTTCTTGTAAAGAGGGACGGAAACGCTCTACTTCCTTTTTTCGCATCGTGGCGTTGGTGAGGGCTTCCTGCGCCTCAACAATCTTTTCAGCATCGCCCGACTCGTAAGCCTGTCTAACTCGATCCTTGGCGGTCTGCAGGTCGTTATCAGCAGAGCGGCTTGCCTCTGAGATAAACGCTTTCTCGCCACGGGTAAGTCGTTGTTTTAGTTGACGATTTTCTTCCATCTGGGCTTGGGCAAAGCGGAGGGCTTCTTCCTTCTCCCGCGCTGCCGACTCTTTGGCTCGGCGCTCGTCGTGCCAGACTTTCTTCATCTGGGAGAGGCGCTTCTTCACCTTCTCGGAGTAGTCTTCCAGATCTTCGTTTTCGATCTCGTCAACAACATGTTTAGGAAGGGGCTTTCGGCCACGATCCTCTTCCGGCGTATCGTCTTCGATTTGGATGTCGAACTTCTCGTCGCCACCCGCTTCGGCTACGGCCTTATCGGCCTCTAGCTCGTCCGGGAACTTAAACTCCATTTGCTCACTCATAATTGACTCCTTATGCGCGGCGGATTCCACGGGGGTCTTCAACCACCGCTTCTACCGTGTCGTCGTTAATGATGCGGAACTCTTTGCCGTGAATAACCACGCGAGTGCCGGAATAGGGGCGGGTCAGAACAAAGTCGCCTTCCTTGCACCAAGATCCGGTGGGGAACCGGGCTTCATCTTTGTAGGCAAGGTCACCAAGCTTGACCACGAACAGAACGACCGTGGTTTGCTCTTCGACTCTCTTGGTATCGTCGGCTTTGATGATACCGCCTTCAAACTCTTCTTCTACGTTCGGCACTGCACACAAAATCCGGTAGCCTTTTGGCTCTGGAAGCTGTGTAGCTTTCTTTGCAGCTTCTTGCGTAGCTGCCACGTCAATATTACTCATCGTCACGCTCCAATCGTTTCGCAAGGTCTTTGATGTGATTCTTTGCGAGTTCGAGACCCTGAAGCGCCCCGCAAAGTCGCTTGTATTCACCTTCATCCAATTTGCCTTGGACTAGGGCTTCAACAATCAGTACGCGCTCTTCCCCGAGTTTTGATTCGAGGTACGCAAGAGCGTTGGTGTATTGCATTTACTCCTCTACTTGCCCGGCTTGGGGCGGTTGCGCTGAAGATCAGCGGATTCTTTTGCCTTGGCGATGTCAACACCCATGCGCAAGCCTTCGGACTCTTGAGCAAACTCTTGCTCTGCCTTGTGCTTCTGGATGTCCACACCAAGTCGTGCAGCTTCAAGCTCTTGACGGCCAGAGATCTCCGCCTGACGAAGCTCAAGCTCGTCAGACTTCGCAGAGGCGTCCATGATGTCTTTCTGCTGTTTGCGTTGAATTTCGGCTTGACGGAGTTGCGCGTCCATCTGGGCCTGTTGGGCCTTGGTCTGCGCCTGCAACTGTTTGATCTGCAAGTCCATCATCTGCATCTGGATAAGCGGGTCTTGCTGTTGCTGGGCAATCTGTTGAGCCTGCGCTTCGGCCTGATCCTTCTGGAGGAGTTTCTGTGCGGCCATCGCAGCGACCTGCGAGAGCTGGACCTCCATCTCGGGGCTAAGCGTATTGTCTTCTCCCTCTTCTGCAAGAGGCGGCAACGCGGTACCAAGCTGTTTCTCGATCTCGCGTCGGTACTGGAACCCTAGGTGTTCCATCAAGTGCGCGGCGGTCGCCGCGGTAATTGCCTGCGCCTGTGGGTTCTGCCCGATCAGTGCAGCCATCTTCGGATCTTGGGCCATCGACATGTGCACTTGGATGTGCGCCTCGTGATCCTGATACATGAACGCCTTAACCGGCGTGCCCTTGAGCAGATTCATGTTCTCGGTCACCGGGTCAAGCGGCTTGATGTCGTCCTTATCCGGCACGATCTTGCTCGCGTTCTTCACGCCAAGCGTCTCGATCATCTGACGGTGCAGGTACGGCAGGTCATAGATCTGCGGGTTAGTTTGTGAAAGCTGCAGCACCGCTTGGTACTGCACAACCTTCTGCCCCATCGTCGAGGCGTTCGGATCGCTGACCGGGATCACATCCACGTCGTCGTAGTCGGCTTTCTTTGCCTTCGCACTGCCCACTTCAGGTTCGTACGAATACTCATCCGGGGTGTTGTCACGGATGATCGCGGCAAGCAGTTTGAACTCCTGCTTCATCGTGTAGTAGATGCGAGCTTGGACCGCCGACATCACCTTCAATACGCGCTCAAGCACGGCAAGCGTCGTACCCACCGGGGCCTGCGCAGACATGTCGCTAATCTTCAGGTCCGACACCGCAGCGAAGCGGCGTCCATCCTCGACCACTTTGTCCATCAACATCGACAAGGTTTGGCTCGGTTCCTTGTACGGAAGCGGCAGGATATTGTCCCGGATAGCTCCGCTCGGAACGTCTACGTCTCGGAACTCACCCGGAGCAATCGGGGTATCGTCGCCCTTAATTCGGAGTCCTCGTGATTTAAGGCCACCCGGTAGATTGCTAAGCGTTCCCGCGTCGATAAGCTGTCGAAGAAGTGACGTGGCAGCTTTGCTATGTCCGCCAATGAGGTGGATAAGTCCAAAGTAGTAGAAACCAAATCCGGGGATATAACCGTAATGGACAAAATGCTGTCGTTTGGTTTTGAGCTTGTCGTCTTCGTTCCAGTTGCGTCGGATTGCGAGAATTGTGCTTGTGCCTTTTTCAATCGTGACGACGTACGGAAGGGCGATTCCTGTTTCATTGTTGTCCTTGTCAACGTCTGGGTAGTCCGGTAAATCAATATTTACATGCATCTCAAGGAGCTGGAACCGATCATCCATCGATGCCGAAAATCCCTGATCCTCTGCCTTTTGCTTCTCAACCTCGTCCATCGTGCGAACCGGGTCACCCAAGTCAATGTCACGATAGAACCCTGCATACTGCAGCTTCACAACTTCATTCTTGGTCTTACGCATGCGGTGCGTAACACGTTCGGCCTGCTCGATGTTCGCCGCGCCATAGGGCACCACGATGTCTTCAGCCGGGATGTACACCGCCGTCTGGCGATCAAGTGACGGGTCAAAATAGACTTTCTTAAAGGCGTTGCCCGACAAGGCAAGCGAGAGCAACATGCGCTCGTGCTCCGGGCGATACTCCTTCATCACCTCGGTCAACTGGTAGTTCATGTCGTCGCTGACACGAATGGCCGCGTCTTTCTTCTCGACGGTCTCTTTGCCGATGATTTTGGTTTTGACCGGGCCCGCAGCGGGGAACGTCTCCATGATGGTCTCGGACTGGAACTTGACCGCCGACTCCATCAAGAGCGGGTGGAACACGCCGCACGCACCCGGCCACGGCTCGGTTCGCTCTTCGTATCGGATGCCAAGAATCTTCAAGCCTTTGACGTAGGTATCGAGCCAGTCTTTGCGGGAGGAGAGGTCCGTCTCGTAGTCACCAAGTAGGTCCGAGGCAAGGGACTGCAACTTGTTCTCGCTCATGTATTCAGCAAGATTGGCCCCAAAGTCTTCTGCACGCGGCTCTGCCTTCGAGAGGCTGACCATCATACCGTCGATACCGATATTCACTTCCTCGGGATCTACGATTTCAATCTGGAGGTCAGGTTCGGCCTGCGTCAACGCATCTAAACCTTGCGGAGCCTCATACAAACCTTTTTCGATAGCCATTTAATAAATCCTCAGTAAAACCCTTCTCGCCTATGACTCTTGAACCATTTGGTCGGCTCCGGCTCGTCGTTTGGGAGTCGGATGAAACCGCCTTGTCTAAACCGCATCAGGGCTAGGGTTGTCGAGTCCACCAAGTCGTCGTGGCTCCCGGAGGGAAAATCATTACACTCTTCAATGACTTCCTGCGCCCACCGCCTGTCGGGTGCCCAGACTATACCTGAAGAGAAAAGATCAGACACTGCGTTTACACGGCTGATTTTGTCCTGCCCCTTGCCCGGGGTGAACTCCATGATCGGGATGCCCATCCGCCGCATCTCTTGGTAGAGCGCTGCGCCGTTTGATTTCTTCTCGACTATAAATGAGTCCGGCTCCCACTCCTTGTACTGCTCCAACACGAGGGACTTGAGCTCGGGGAACTCCAGCCTCTCCTTGATGCAGTTGAGCAGGATGATGTTGTAGTTGTTGGTCTCTTCGTTGAAGAACACCCCCCACGTTGTCAGGGCGTTGAAGTCGGACCGGTTGGTCTTCTCTTGGGCTGCGTCCAAGGACATGATTGTGAATTCGCACGGTGGGGGTCCCTCTTTGTCCCAGATCTGCCACCACTCGCGTTTGAGCAGGGCGCCCTCTTCCGAAGTCGGCTGCTGCATGTACTGGGCCTGCCAGTACCGCACGTCCATCGAGGCTTTTTTGGCCAGAAGCTCGTTGATATCCCAGAACTCGGGCCAAAGCGGTTTATCGTTCAGGATGGCCGGGAACTCCACGATCTCCCACTCATCCGCCCCGTCCTCACGGGTCATGTGGTCAATAATCTTGCCCGTCAGGTCGAGCTTGGACCACCGGGTCATAACCACGATAATCGCACCACCCGGCATCAATCGTTGAACAGGCCCTGACTGGAACCATTCCCATGCGGGCTCAAATACCGCTGCGCGATTTTGTTTAGCTTCCTGTTCAGAATGAGGATCATCAATAATAAACAGGTCGGCACCGCGACCAGCAAGAGCGCCACCCACGCCAATAGCGAAATACTCGCCGTTAAAATTCGTACCCCAACGTGAAGCGCTCTTTGAATCAGCTTGTAGTTCAACTTGTGGGAAAATGTCACGGTATGACTCCGAACCGACTAAGTTTCTAACCCGACGCCCGAAATTCACCGCCAAATCTGCGGTGTGTGAGGCCATAATCACCTTTTTTTGCGGGTACTTCCCCAAAAACCACGCCGGAGCAAGGTAGGAAATCATCTCGGACTTGCCATGACGCGGGGCGATGTTCACGATGACCCGCTTTTTCTTCCCAGCAGCGATGTCCTCGAAGATTTTTGCCAACTTCCGGTGGTGCGGCCCTACTTTGTACCCCGGGTAGACGTGTCCGATGAAGTCAAGGAACGAATCCTTGCCTTTTGCCTGTGTAACTTGGCTCTGATACTGCTTTAAAAGCTCTGCAACACGCCGTTTTTCTTTATCCGGCATGGCTGGAAGCGCAGCACGCAGCTTCTGGATCTTATCTGGGGTAAGTTGTAGGGTCATGCAACTGGGTCAATCTCTACTATGTGCCATGCGGCAGCTACTGGACCCTTACAATTGACACAAAACAGCCTTCCGTCCATGCCAAGGAAGAACCCCGGGCTGTTACAGTGCCCGCACATCATAATAGAGACGCTTTCTAGGTCTTCACCCGGCTCATTTTCAGGCATTATGAGCTTTTTCTTACTAAAATTTACTACGTCACCCATTTTTATCTCCCGAGTCATCGGCCACGACGTGGTACTCGATGCCCTCTAGCACGTTAAGTAGCTCTTTCTCGACCTCTTCAATCGGTTTGACGATGTGTGTCGTCTCGGTACGGCGCTTGAACGCGTCCACACCGTCGATTTCACCGATGGCTTTGAGCGCAGCGAGCCTTATTTTGGGATCTGTGGCCTCGTCATACTCTTGAACCAAGTTGTTCACCACGAACAGCTTCAGATCCGCAAGGTCCTTAACAATCATGCAGTTAGATTGCGCAACGAGTCCGGCCAAGTAGGCCATCGTGGCACTCGGAAACCCACTAATATCGAGTGGTGCTTTGGGATTAGTGACCATCTGGTGGGCAGCGGTCTGTGCAGCCGCTTGCTGCTCTTCGGTCACGATGATCGGCTCACCCGTCAGGTCGGATATGGTTTTAGCCGTGACGGCCTTGACCCGTATCTGGTCTGCAATTTTCAGTGCTGGCAGCGTTCGCTGCGACTGACCGGGTGTCGGAATGTTAGAAACAATTTCAGGAACAAGCTCTTGCATGGGTTCTCCCCAAGTTTGGACAAGTTTATAACACATATAGCAACGAGGAGCCAAATCTGTTATGCGCCCGAAGCTTGGCCTCTTTCATAAGCACCCCCACGCCTCGGCACATTGTTGCATCGGGATGCTGCAGGCTTTGGGGGACGCGTTCCGGATCGAGCTGCTTGGGATCGAGGACTGTACCTACCGCCGAATGAAATCCATGCAGTTGGTCGCGTTTCCCGGCGGGGTTGGCGAAGCTGATGCATGGTCGCAGATGTTCCACGATGTGGTCGATGATGTCAGATTGTATGTACAAAAAGGTGGGGGGTATCTCGGTATCTGCATGGGGGCTTACTGGGCCGGGCCGGGCTACTTTGACCTAGTACCGGGGCTAGAAATTGCCCAGTACATAAAGAGTCCGGGGGCCGAGATCCGCAGATCCTACATGACCACTGCGCGGGCGGGATGGGTTGGGGGAAATGGGGTAACCA
>Ga0213922_1000464_pt1 | contig 19773 bp, 19 predicted proteins | sample McNCre2917MG_FD_165060 | JGI IMG/M metagenome (GOLD analysis project Ga0213922, IMG submission 165060) | Freshwater microbial communities from McNutts Creek, Athens, Georgia, United States - 29-17 MG | ecosystem: Environmental > Aquatic > Freshwater > Creek | place: USA: Georgia | collected... | reverse complement strand
GGACGGGGTTGACCGGGTGGACGATGAACTCCTCCCATGATGGCGGCAGTTCGCCGACGTAGTTGACGTGCCAGCCGGGCAGGTAGGTCTCGGGGGTGATGACGTTGCCGTCAGCATCCAGCTCGGCGGGTTGATCCACGATCAGGCCGACCACATCGAGCGCGTAGTCGATAGTGGCAGTGATCGGCCCGCCGGGGTCTTTCTCGGTCGCCGGGCGATACATGCCGGCGGCTTCCAGGGCGGCGATGCCGGCGATCTCGTCAAGAAAGCGGAGGTAGTAGGTCATGGTCAGACGGCCGTGAGGTTCTGGAGTTGAGCGTTGGAGAGGCGCAACGGATAAAAGGCAAGGCGAGAAATAGTGCCTGAATAGTCGTAAGAAGTGCCGCCGCCCGGATAATTTCCAATTACAAAACTTGTCAAGGTGGGCACGGTTCCTGACGTGTCGGTGCTTACTGTTCCACCGTTACCTGCAACTGCAAAATCGTTGGCCTTATAGGCTGCAGCAGTTCTTGCTACGCCGACGGATGAATACGCTGCAAAGTTCAGATCTGCTTGAGCACTTGTGTCAATAACCTGATAGCTGATCCGATTGCTTGGATAAACAAGCACTGTAATACCATTGGAACTACTGCCCTGCAGGCTCCAATAAGCGCTATTTGCCGTTGAGTTGCTTGTTGCTTGACAATAGACAGTACCCTCATCCTGCCGATACCAACTCGTAAAATTCGTCCCCGTCATCTGCGCCACGTCCGCGCTGCGGGTGACGGTGGCGGCTGTGGTGGGGATGTAGCTGGTGGGGAAGGCGCCGGCTTCTAGTTGGGCGCCCCAGTAATAAATGCCATCGGTGCCGTTGGCTGTAACAGACGTTGAGTTATCGGCACTTGCAAGAATAAGGTCACCAAAAAAAATGGTAGTGCCACTGGCAGTATTAGTTACAGAACACCTATACCAACCGGAACCATAGCTTTGAATTGTAGCGGTCACGCCTCCGGCAATTGTTCCTACCGTTCCGTTTTGCAGATCAAACCATGCGGCAAGGGAAGGACCGCCGCAGCCAAGGCAAGCGTAGCGGATTCCGTTGGTTTTTAAGAAAATAGAGCGTGTATACGACACTCCAATTGTCCCAGCCGCTGACTGGTACAAACTTCGCCCTGAGCCAGTTGAATTTGGATAAACAAGGTCTGCCGTGGTGGTTCCATCAGGTGCAATAGCAGCATTAGCAGAAACTGTTGTATTTGATTTCGTCCACGCCGCATTATTAAACTGCTCGCTATACGTTAGCAGATTTGTTCGGCTCTCTTCAATCAACAGCCCCAAGCTCTCGCCCGTGCTCGGGTTGTGATCAAAGCGCGGCTCATTGATCGCGGCAGTCTTGATCAAGCCGTCAGCACCCACGTAGGTGCCGGTGGACGCCCTGGAAAACGACACCCGAGGGTCAAGCGCCTTGCTGTTGGCAAAGTCCAGCAGCAGCGACGGCCGCACGCTGGGGAAGTCTGCGGTGTAGGAATAGTCGAGCGCACTAAGCGACCCCGTGCCGCTGAGCGTGGTCGCCGTGGTGGCGGTTGTCGCTGTGGCTGCGTTGCCCGAGATGCTGATCGGCCAGGTGCCCGACGCGCCAGTGCCGGTTAGCGGCGCATAGGTCGAGGCGGCAGTGGCGGACGGCAGCAGGCCGAGGTTGGCGGTGTCGCTGGTCCCGACGACAATCCAGGCGTTGTTCGCGCCATTGCGCATCCGCACCGTGGCTGGGCTGGTGCTGGTGTCCGCCCACAGCATGTAGGCGTAGGTGGTGCTTGGCGCTGATGAACCACTCTGCAGCGTGCCGAGCGCCAGCAGCTGGTTGTTCAGGTCCTGCCGAAACGCAAGGCCGGACTGGTTGGCGACGTTGAGATCTGCCTGTGGCACTAGATCTGCCTCCCGAACCCGATGGCGGTGTAGGTGAACTGACGGCTCACAGCGGTGCCGGCACTGTTCCTAAAGGTTACCTGAAACCCAGTGCGTGTCACGGAAGCGATCGCGAAGTAATCGCCTGTTGCCATGTTGAACCCCGTCACACCGACGCTAGGCGCCGAGAAGAAGGCGTTGCTGAAGGTGACTGTATAGGTGCCCGCACCGCTTGTCAGCGTCGCCGACTGCTCGGTGCGTTGCTGCAGCTCCATGTCCACACCAAGCTGCTCGACGATGATGTTTTGCGCCGGGTCGTCGCTGGTGGCAATCGTTTTGAACTGAAAGCCACGGCCTCGGATGATGGCGTTGCTGAACTCCCGCCATGCGCTCCATGTCGGTGTGCCGCTGGGGTCGTCCTGCGTAGTGCGCACATAGGTGAGCGCGTTCACCCGGTCGCCGCCTTTGCCGTCCACAAAATCCCACTCATCAATGTCGGCCGTTTTGTCATCCCAGAAGTCGCCGGGTAGGTAGGGCATGGTGACCAACCGGCGGCGCAGGTTGGCGTCGAAGATGCCGGGGAAGGCGTAGGTGCTGCCGAAGTCGTACTCGCCGGTGCTCAGCACGCCGCCAATGCTGTCGATCGATGCCAACCCGTCCCAGTTGCCGTCGGTGGCCATCGAGTCAACTGCGGTGCCATTGCTGAGCACGATGCCGCTAGCGCCGCCGGCCTCCGCCAGCGATGCCACGTAGAACATGTCGGTGTAGTTGCCGTTGAACGGCGGCGTCTCGGTTTCTTCCGAGTAGCTCTGCACCAGCAGGGCAGGTTGCGGCGTCGGGCGGTTGACCACCACCGCGCTGGCCGTCAGCGAGCGGTTGCCTCCGTCATCCTCAAACTTCACCAGATAGGTGCCTTCCAGCAGCGGCACCTGCTTTTGCGTCTGGCTGCCGGCTGCAGATGCAACGATCTCCTGGCTTTCCTCCCACAGTGCGCCGGTCAGCGCGACGTTGTGGCGGATCAGCACCTTGCCGCCCAGCAGCACGTCGAGCTCGGTGCTGCGGTCCCAGCTGAGGATCGCGCTGGCACCATCGATCGGGATCAGCGACAGGCCGGTGACTGATGCCGGCGGTGCGGTCTTGCCGAAGGCGTTGAACGTCAGGCTGGCCGGCAGCACCGAGGAGCGAAGGCCAGCGCTCAGGCTGTAGACCTCGATCTCGTAGGTGCCGGCCGTAGTGTTCAGGATCTCGTAGTCGAGGCGGGTCTGCGTGGTGCTGGTCCAGTTGCCGTTTGTTGCACGCCAGCGCACCCGGTAGTCGTTGACGCCAGCCACCGCCTGCCAGCTGAGCGTCAGCTTGGACAGCGCCCGGCCGTTGCTCTCGTAGAGCGCCTCGATCGCCTGCAGGTTGGTGGGCGCCGGCGGGATCTCGTTCAGGTTGGTGACATCGCGCGGCTCAAGCCGAGCACCGCGCTCGATGTAGGCGTATTTGCTGGCGTTGTAAGCCAGCGCAGTAATGGCGTATTGAGCTTGATCCTGTTCGCTGACGCTTAGCACCCGCCAAGTTGAAGTTTGCAGGTCGTTGGTCTCGTATATCCAAATGCTGTTGGCGTTAGGCGCAGTGGTGAATGCTGGGCTGACGGTAAACACGCCGCTGCTAATCCCTGTGACCGACCGACTTTGAACAGTTCCATTAGGGAGAAGTGCCGACAGCGTTGAGCCGGTGCCAATCGACAACCCGGTGGCGTCATCCACCGTGACTGTGGTTGTGGTAGCTGCGGTGATGCGGCCACCGCGTCGAGACCCGGCACGCATGGGATCGCTGATTTGGATGGTTTGCCCCGGTCGGACAAGCACGCCAGCGTCGATGCTGGCGGTGAAGCTGACAACCTCGTTCTCGTACCACTCGGAATAGAGCAGCCATTCACCAAGTCGATGTGCCTGACCGCGACTGGTACAAGCAAACGCCGAGATTTCGCGTGTGACCACGCCATATTTGCTGATGGCCTCTTGGTCCTCAACTACCTCGTAATCAATTTCTCGCGTATCGAGGTTCAGGAAGCTGACAACTGCCACTGTGGGACGGGTCTTGAGGCTGGAACCTTGATATGCAAAACCTTGCTCTGAAACGTTGGAATAAGTAAACAGATAAGCTGGATCACTTGGTGCATCTTGACTGACGGTAAGTGCGCCAGTACTCCAATAAGGCATCGCCCGGAATACCGAGCACATATCGTTAATAAGTTTGTAGGCATCTTCCGCTGTTTGAATGTTGACATTGCAGCTGAAGCGCGGCTCGGTGCCGCCGAAGCCATCAGGCACCAGTGCGGAGGCATACTGGCTCGCGGAGTAGAAAGCCCATTTGTCGAGCTGTGCGGCCTGGATGTGATCGCCAAACCCATAGCGGGTCGATGTGAGTAGATCCCAAAGGATCCAGCAAGGGTCTGTAGTCCACGCTGCAGCACTAAAGCTGCCATTCCAAATGCCGGCATAAACAAGCCGGCCGGAGCTGCTGTCTACAGTGGCGTTGCTTGGTATTGCTACCTTGATGCCTCGCACTAAATAACTGCGTTTGGGAATTGAATTGAATTGTTCCGCGTCAACTCGCAGCGCCACCAATGCCGAGTTAGGGTATCTAAGTTTTGCGTAGGTGATTTCTGTAAACGAACTCCAGCTAAAGGAGTTTTGCACTCTTGATGTGCCGCTGTCGGCAGTAGTGCGGGTCACGCGGATGTCGACCGGGAACGCTCCTGTAAGCATCACTAGATAGTCCCGCTGAAACTGGTCACCACTGCGGCCTGAGACCGTATCGGTCAAAACCGTGGTGTAGCCGCCGCCGTTGTATTGCACCTCAATTTGCAGACCAAAACTGGAGCCAATGATGTCGCCATTCGTGGGGAACTCCTGCAAGGCTGGCGATGTAATGGTGACACGGGCTGCGTTGACGCTGCTGCTCGTAATACTGCGAACAATTGGCACGCCAAACTGCACTTGCACACCGACAGACTTTTCGTTTTCGATGTCGGCCGTCAGTGGAATGTAGTTCTGGTTTTGCGTACCATTGCGAGTGGTGACGGTAACGTTTTTGAAGTTGTATGTGCCGTCTGCATTTTGCAGCGGTGTATTGTCAATAAAAATTGATTTATCTCCATCTTTCAGCCCCTGAATTTCACCTTCACTAATCAGGTCCAACAGGTTGGCGAATTGCGTGCTGTTGAGGCTGTCGCCTGCTTCGGTCGGGGTGTAGGTGGTTCCGCCCCCACCGCCTTTGCCGCCACCTCCACCGCCCCCGCCTCCAGCACCGCCAGCGCCTGCAATGCCAAGCCCCAAGCCTGCGTTGTGAACGCGAATGCCGCCAGCAATAAAGGTGTGATGGCCTTCAACGGTCAGGTTGTAGACAGTGCCTTGTCCATGCTCAGTGCGGTCAATAATGGGACGCAAGTGGCCATTTTCATCAACCAAACAGTCATCAGGTCCAAGAGTGTCAATTTCAACAAAGGCGTTGAACTGGTTGAGCACCCAATGGTTCGGGGTGGCGTCCAGCACGGCTCCGCCCCAAAGCCTGTAGCGAACAACTAACTCATTATCGTGAACGTGAACTTTGAGAACTTTGGCACTATGAAGCTCACTTTGGTCATCAAAGCTGATTACGTGATCACCGGGCTGCAGTGTTTCAATGGGCCGCAACCCATCAGGCGTGCGCACCAAGGTGTTTCCTAGGAAGCAACCGCCACCGCCGCCACCACCGCCGCCGACAATCGTGCTCATAATTGAATGGTATCAATACCAGCTGAAATCACTACTGACCCCACAAAGGTTTCCCCGTAAACAATAGGTACTGGCACACCAGCACGACTGGTTTGCTGAATACCTGAAAAGCTAAAAGACTTTCGTGGGTCTTTAAAGGTATCGGCTGTAGTGCCCGCTATTGGAACAGTGCTAGGAACTGGTGTCAGTAGTTGTGCAACGCCTCCCAAGACCAAACTGGCACCAATGCCTACAGCGATAGTGCCAACAGTGCCAATACCCATAAAACCGCCTAATGCAACGCCAGCAGAAGCAATCCCCCCAGTAACAATGGCCAGAGTAATTAAGGCAACGCCGGCCAGTATTTGCCCTGTTCCACCACCAGAACCTGACAAAACTGGCGCAATGCGAATTATCTGCTGCCCGGCGGGATGATGCAATTCATTTAAGGTCAAAGCATAGTCACCAACGCTTACTTTGTAATGTTGACTGCTCATATGATTTTCTAATTGCGGAAAATTAGCTAACAGAAATCGAACAGCCTCAGCGGCATTTGCCACCTCCGCATGAAACACGCGCCGCTTCAAGAATTTCGCAAGCCGTCCGTAGACCCTGATTTCGCGCAGCATGGGTCTGCTCTAACTCAACGTATTTTAGTGAAATCAGGATGGCGCAACCTACGTCCTGAACATTTTTGGAGCCAGCCACCATACATATCGCGACTGCTGAGCCGTCCGCGAATATGGTGCAGCAATAGTTGGTCGCCGATGTAGACCCCGACATGGTTGAGGCCAGGCCCGCTGATGCTCATCAACACTGCGTCTCCAGGTTCCAGCTGGTCGTGCTCATCCAGCTCGCGGAAGCCTGCATCTTTCCAGTAGCGATCAAATAACGGATCGGCCTCAAACAGTTCCGGTGTCAGCGGGCGTTCCCAGTCCGGCAGCTGCAACCCGTTTTCGGCGTACCAGTCACGCGTCAACGTCCAACAGTCAGTAACACCCCAAACCCACTCGCGCCCAATTAAGGGAGCTGAGTATCCCGTTGGCACCAGCTTGCTACTCCATGCTTCTGTTTTGGGGTTGACGATGTACCAAGGCAAGCCGGAGTTTTCAATAGCCACCAAATCTGCCTGGCTAGGCATCGGCGGAGTAACTGGATGGCTATGTACTACCGCCATGATTTCTCCGGCTTCCTCAGCTGCGGCATAGTCAAGGGGGTCAAGAATAAAAAAATCGCTGATAGCTGCCAAGTTATTACAAGGCCAATAGCGACGGCGACCCTTAACTACAACAAGCAAACCGCACGCTTCGCGGGGGTCTTCCGCTTTGGCGTGATCTAGGGCTGCATTACGCCAATTCATGTGAAATAAGTTCCAATACCGGGATAGGAACCAAACGGCAATTCTGCGCCTGATCCAAACCGTGCCTTGCAACTACTCAACTTTTTGCCGCACACGTCAGCCGCCAGCGTCGCCACGGCTTGATCGTTTTCGTTGAAATAGTTGGTGCCGGTGTAACCGCACTCGTTTGAGCGATACTCCCATTGGCAAATGTTGGCGATACACTGGCGCTTCGGCGCACGGACCCCAGCAAGGTCAAACGCGGCAGCCAGCTCAAACTCAACCACATCACGGGTCTCTGTGACCTTGCGGTCAATGTAGTAAACCTCTCTGGGAAACTCGGGAAACGTCGGGTCAGGGGGGCCGTACGGATTGATGCCGCCTGGGAAGTTGCCGCCGTCGATGTAGCGGGCCAGCGTGCGGATGCGCGTAAACATGGCACCCTCAAGGCCCTCCGGCAGGCTCAACAGCAGCGCTGTGATGGTGCCAAGGATGTTGCTTACCCGCACCTTTGGCCTGGGTAGTTGACCTTGGCCGTTGTACTCAAAACCGTCCGCTTCAACCGGAAAGCGCAGATAGTTGTTCCCGGCCCAGACGACTTCTCCGTTGCTGTTGAGGCTGGTGCCAGCGTGGAACCGATACGTGCTAGCAGCGCCATGCTGCGAAGTGTTTAGTTTCAACTCAAACAACTCAATGACAGCGCTGGGAGCAATCTGTTGTAGATCAGAGAATGGTACGGTCACGGCTCAAATACCTGCCTAAAAGTGGCTTGAATTGTGTTGAAGTTGTAAGCGCTTAAAGTTACTTGCCATTCTTCGCAAACGTATTTACCAGTGATGCCGCGAGGAGTCGTCCAGTCAAAACTTTCAACACCAGCGCGAGCTTCCAAAAATGCCAGGATTGCATCTCGTTCAGTGTCAGTGCGTTCGCTGAAAATCAAACTCCACTCCTTAGGGTCCGTGTGAAGCGAGAAACGAATTCTTTGTTCATATCCGTCTCCTGCTTGGAACTTGCGAACCCGAGGCTTGCTGCTTTCAGTTGCTTCAAATGAAGCTGTGTAAGTAAAGGTTGCCATGGGTTATGCCGCCAAAATGCCGCCGGGTCGTCTCTGCTTAACCAATTCTGCCTGCACTGCCTGCGCAACGACACGCGCTAGCTCGTTGCCTTTACCTGCGTCGCCTTGAGTGGTGGTGCCTTTGGCATCGACATTAACGGTCACGTTGGTTTGACTGCCACCTCCCGCAATACCTAGTTTTCCGTCACGCCCGCGTTTCAACGGCATGATCGCTTCAGGGCCAGCCTCACCCATTAGGCCAAGATTGCCGGCGCCACCGGAGGCAAAGCGGAACAGGGTGGGACGATCAACAAGTCCACCCTTGGCAAACGGTTGAATGCCATTTGCTGCAACCATGCCATTGGCAGCTAGGGCAGGCATTGAAAAAGCTGCGGGGTTGAACTTGATGCCCGGCAAAAAGCCGCCAGTTTTCGGGCCAAACAAACCAGATATTGCATTGATTGCAGTGTTGATCACGTAAATTTGAAGCAACTGTTTAGCAATGTCCATAAGCACCCCTGAAGCGATCTTGCGCAGGCTGGCGCCAAACTCTTCTGTCCCTGCAATCAACCCATCAAATGCAGAGGCCATGCCCTGACCAATACTGTTAGCAATGCCATCGGCAAGTTGCTTTTGTTTCTCTTGCTCCGCCGTTAATTGTTTAGATAATTCCAGGCCTCTGCTGTAACCGCTGGCGGCTGACTCCAACCCGCTCAAGTATGAAGGCAGGCTGTCTACGGCTTGCTTTTGAAAGATGGCAATTTCGCGGGTGTATTGAGCCTCACTGGCGCGGAGCTTGTCGTCAATACCCTTTAGCTTGACCTCCCTTTCTGTCTTCGTAAGTTTTTCGCGTTGAATATCAGCTGCCTCAGCCATCAGCCGAACACCACGGTCGATCATCTCAAGGCGTAGTTTTTCGCTGGTGTTTTGGGATTGCTCAGCTTCTGCAATACGGGCCTTAATCGCCTCTTGCGACCTAAATAAACCATTGGCCGCTTCAATCGTGAGCAGCTGGCTATCGCGTTCCTTCTTGGCTTTACCGCCACCACCGCCGCCACTTTCTAAGGCGCCAAGATCAGGGCTAAACCCGGCTCCTCCACCAGCTCCACCAGCGCGGAAATTGTTGGGGTTGAGGCCCAGCACCCCACGGGTGAACTGCTCACGCAGGTTTAGCTTTTCCATCTGCGACGCGGTGCCTTGGGCCATGTAGGCGCCGATCACAGGGATTTGATATAGCCATTGCTTCCCGCGCACGTCGTTAATGGCTGCCTGCCGTTGCTGTTGGATACGGCGTAGCTCTGCGGCCTGGCCCGCTTGGGCCTGCACTACCGTCTCGCGAGTGGCTCCAGCAAACGCCCCCGCAGCACCACCACGGTTTTGCCGATCACGCATAGAGCGGATCTGTGCCGCATCAGACGCCACGTTGATGATGTAGTTGACGCCGGCGGTGACAACACCAATCGCAGCCAAGCGTGACAGGGCTAGCGCAAGCCTGCTGGCCGCCACTGCTGCAGCTGACATAGAAGCGCTGGACGCTGCAAACTGTGGCGCTGATGCTGCCGCTGCTGCACCGGCTGCGGCCTGAGCGGTGGTAAGTGTGGCGAAAATGGCAATGGCGCCACGCATCAGGGCAACAGCTGGTCCCCACGCCAGTGCCAACGATGCGCCAGCCAAGGCCAGGTTTTTGACAGGCTGCGACAGCCCGTTGAATGCTGTGATCGCCTTAGTGACAACATCGGTCAAGGCCTCAAGCACCGGCAACAGGGCGACCGTCAGATCCATTCCCAAGGCGCCAACCTTTCCGCCAAGAGTCGCAAGACGATCAGAGTATTGATCCATCTTCTGCGCAAAGGCAGTCGTCATCTTGACGCTAAGCCGATCAATCGCGTCGCCGCCCATGTTCAACATGGGGATCATTTCTGCACCTGATTTACCAAACAGACGCAACGCCAACGCCGTCTTCGCTACACCATCAGGCATTGCCTTAAAACGGTTCGCCACCTCCAGCATCACCGCATCGGCTGATTTCAACTGGCCATTGCTACCAGTAATATCAACCCCTAACGCTTTGAATGTTTTAGATGCTGTTGAACTACCAGCATTAGCCTCCAGCATTGTCTTGCTGAGCTTGGTCAGTGACTTGCTGACACCTTCAATATCAGTCCCGCTGGTGGCTGCTGCCTTCTTGAATTTGGCCAGGGATTCAACAGTGACGCCTGTTCGCTGGCTTAAGTCATACATTGAATCGCCAGCTTTGATGGTGTTTTGCACCATGCCGGCCAACCCGGCCACGCTCAGCAATGGCGCCAACGCCCCCAAGGCACCAGACAGACCAGCCGCAGCGCCAGTCAGCCCACGCATTGCGCCGGTAACACCCTTGGCAGTGGACTCAACAGATTGCAGCCCCCTGTTCAGGGAAACAATGTTATTAAGCCCATCAACCTTTGCGCTCAGACGCAGGCTTGCGTCCATGTTCATGGCCATGGATCAGCCCTCCCGCTTATTAATTAGGGTCAGCGCTGCGCCCTCCATCACCTGCAGGTCCTCCAACATGGAGCGCTGGTCCTCTACTCCATAAAGTCTAAGCATCCAATCCACGGCCACGTAATCCAAGCCAATCACCCCGCCCATTGATGTGCGCCATTGCGTTTGTAACCGCAAAAACATTTCAACGGCGGGCCAATTCTCCTCCCACACTTCAAAATCTGACGATGCCGCAGAATCGTCGGTGATGATATTGAATGCCTGTGCGGCCTTTTCTAGGTCCTCATCTCCGGGGTCGCCGCCGGCCCAATACTCAGCGGCCTCTATCAGTTTTTTCGTTTCGCCCCTTGAAGGCTGGCAAAGTAAGACGAAACAATGGCCGCCGTGACGGTGGGCACGTTCATCAACTGCGCTTTTGCTTTTTCAGAGAAGGGCACCTCTTCACTTTTCTCATCCAGCACACCAGACCAACCGACCAGGATTTCGTCCGCGATCTCTTGGTCCGTGATCATGCCGTCCGTATCGTCATCACGCTGGAGGGCGCTGAGACGTTTTTGTACGGCGTCTTGGATTTCGATGATGCGGCTTTGCGGGAGGCGCTTCAGCTCAGCGTCAAAGGTTTGCTTTTCATGCCGGCCCCCGTCCACGGGGATGTCAAAAGAGACCGGCCAGCTGTAGGTGTCGGACTGTTTGAGAACAAAGGCCATAGAGCTAGTTAGGAGTATCAGGTGAAGGCCAGGGACAGCTCGTCGTTGCCTGCGGTGGTGGGCGTGGCGACGAACGGCAGATTGAGCATTTTCACCCCGTCACTCTCGGCATAGGACGGCGAAGTGATATCCGACTGAGCGGCGGTGAAGGTCACCCGGTTGCCGGCTGTGGTGCCATGCAGGAAGGTCACGCTGCCAGTGGTGCTACCCAGGGCGATGGTGAAGAAATCCTTGGTGGCAATGGTCGGGGCTTCGATCATGCAGGAACCGGCGGGCTTGCGGTCCGTGATCAGCACCTCCCCGGTGGAGCTACCCACCAGCTGGCGGTAGACGGTGCTGTTTGCCATGTCGAAGTCCAGGGACTGCAGCAGGCCGGAGTAGCCGAAGATGGAGAAGGCAGAGGTGTTGCCCTGTCGGAACACCAGCGGGGTGGCTTGGTTGCTGTAGGTGGCCGACACCGGCGACACGTCGGTTGGGCTATTGAACACGCCAACCATGGAGAACGAAAGGACGGGCACTTGGCCCACCTCGGCCTTAATGGCAAAGGATCCCCGGCAGCCGGTTAGCACATGGTTCAAGCCATCGCAGTTGTAAACAATGGTGGAGCTAGAGAAGCTGCTGCTCACCGGCGCATAGGTGACGCTGGTGGATGCCACAGTGGTCGCCGCCATACCGCAGGCCTGCAGGATGTTGCCGTACCTAGGGGCGGTGCCAGCGGTGCCAGAACCGGCCAGCTCCACGTCAAACTTCAGTTCGGCATAGGTGCGGGCGATCAGCTGCTCACTGTTGCCGAGGTAGGGGCGAATCAGGTCCCGACCCACTACATCACCCGCCAGTGGGGTGAGATCCAGGTTACGCACCAACACGGCGTCAGTGTTGGCAGGGGTCGAGCTGGTGGCGTAAGTAGCCTCAGCCTTCGCCAGAATGTACGCCTTCCGCGCAATCAGAGCCATTGCTCAAGTCCTCAGGTTGGGGATCGGAGGGTTGGGCCGGCTCTGTCCGCTCAATGAGCTTTCGGGTGCCGGTTTTGGGGTCGAGTTCGTAAGAACCACCTTGGCCCCAGTATTCGTCCTTAATCGTAGCCATCGTTAGCTTTCCAAGCTGCTAAGAGTAGTGCGATACCGAATGAGGTAATCACACATGATGACGCCCGCTGTTTGATCAGCTTCGGCCATATCAAAATTAACGCCCTGAGGTGCAATGTCCATTGCATAACCACCTAGCGTTAAATCCGCCATCAATTTGGTATGGGCAGAAACAATGATCGGATCAGCAAGTTGATCAGGGATCAAACCCCGCACGATCACAGCAATGCGAACGGTCAGGTTCCACGTCAACGTCGGCAGGCTGGTTTCAATGATTGCCTGATCGTTGACGGGTTCGACAACAATGGCCGGGCTCTCGGAGCGGGCGAAGGCTTCCTGCCGGCTGCGATAAATGCGCGTACCGACGCCGGTGGTGCCGGTGAGAGCCGTGCGGACGGCGGCCAGGATGTTCTCACGTTTGCTACTCATGATTTGGTCAAGCTGATTTCAACAAACGCACCATCGTCAATCAGCAGCGCTTCCCGCACCGTGTAAGACGTGCCGCCAACTGTGATGTTGTCTCCAAAAAGAAGATTGCCGAAGTCGCTGGCCTTGGCCGTCAACAGGTATTCAGTGCTCAGCACCATGCCGTCAGCACCCAAGACCCGGCCAGGCATATCAAGGATGCCCAATGCAGTAACAGCCCCAGCCGTGCAGCTGAGGCCAAAGTCGTTGAGGAACTGATTGAGATCTTCAGTCAGCGCCATCAGCCTTTGCTTTGCGGGTGGCTTTTGGCTTGGGCTCTTCAGCAGGTGCTTCAACAGCACGGTTAAACCGCAGCAGCTCAGCCGCTACATTGCTGTCCAGCTCATAGGATTTGCCAGCTTCAAGGTATTGACCTTGGGCCGCGCAATCAGTTGTGATTAAAACCTTCATAAGTAAAAAGGGGCGGTTGCCCGCCCCCGTGTCCCTTATCAGGTGGTGATGTCGAGGATGGCAGCAAAGCTCTTGGGATCGCGCACAGCTACGTCGTAGGAAACGATGCCGCGAACGCTTGTCAGAGCTTTGCTGAAGTCGTCCTGATCTTCACCCACGGTGATCTCAAGGCCGTTGCCCCAGAAGCCAACCATGGCTTGGCTGAAGTCACCCATGAGCAGAGCAGAACAAACACCGCTGCTGGAGCCCTTGGTCAGGTTGGAGGGAACCTGATTGGTGGCGGCCAGAGGGTATCCGTTCAGAGTGCCGGGGGTTGGGCCACGGCCGATACGGGCAGCGTCGGCGTTGAACAGGAAGGGACCGTCACCAGTGGTAGAACCACCAGCCCGCAGTTTTTTCAGAGCAGCCAACACCTTGTAGTTGGTGAGGTATGCAACAGAAGCCGGATTGACGGCGCCGTTCACTTGCATCACAGCAGCTTCCAGGTCCACCACTTTCTCAAGGGTGATCGCGCCACCGTTGGTGCCCATGGCCACAGAGCCGATGCCGGAGGTCTGCATGATGCCGGTGGGCTGGCCGCTGGAGCCGGAACCGTTCAGGATGCCCAGGTCGATGGCCAAGTTGATGCCGTCAGTCAGGTCACGACGCACCAGCTCCTCGATGCCAGGGGTGCCCTGCAGCAGGGTCTGGCGGCTGTACTTGGACAGGGCGGCCAGGTTCTTGGGGCTCATCGTCACCTGGTCGAAAGTCGACTCGGATTGCGTGATGGCCGTGGTTTGTGTCGAAAGGTAATAGGTCGAGGCGACACCCGAGCGGCGGGGGATGGCGACGTTGCCAACCAAGCCGGGCATCGTGCGGACGCCGAGCTGGAGCATCACCGCGTTGTTGCGGAGGAACTCGATAAAGTCATCGGCCAGCAGTTCGGTAGCAACCAGATTGCCGCCAGTGGAAGCGCCAGAGGTCACGTAGGTGGCACGCTGACTCAGAGCAGAGAAGGGAACAAAAAAGGAACGTTCGGTGGTTTTGGCCACACCGGACTTCTCAACTTCCTTGCTCAGCTCACGCACCAAACCGGCCTCACTGCTGGACCAATCGCCAGTGAGCATGGCGCGGATGCCGGCGGTGATGCTGTAATTAGCACGCTCAGCAGGTGCCATGTCCACCGGAGCAACAGCCTCAGCGGGCTTGATTTCCAGCTTGTCAAGAACAGCAGTGCGAGCGTCGTCAAGGCTGCGGCCACCGTCAATCAGTTGACGGCCCAGATCAGCCATGCCGTACTTTTCAGTCAGGGCAGTGATGCCAGCAATGCGAGCACGCTCAGCCTTGGCAGCTTCAGCAGCCGCTTCAGCCCGCACCGCCGCAAAGTCGGTGGAGTTTTCCATCGGAACCTCGGGTTCTGTTTCGGGGGGTGATGATGCGGCAGGGGCCGCAGGTTGAGCGTCGAGAGCACGCCCGACGCCGACCGTAGGGTCTAAAGGTATGCTAACTGCGCTGAGTTCATAAGGCGTCCAAGAAGTAGCGAGAAAATCACCACCACCACGTTCTTCTAGCTTATTGATTTGATAGCCAAAAGAGACATTGCGCATGATTCCGTCTTGAATGTCCGCAAGCACCTCTTGAGCAAAAGCGTTACGGCTAAAGCGGACCTTGGCGTAGCCCCGTTTTTTTTCTGTATCAATCCAAGCATGCTCTACCACGCCAATGACCTTGTTGGGGTCATGGTTAAAAAGCAGCGGAGCACCATCATTCAGGCGGCTTAAATCTGCCGCGCTCCGTTCATGGCTCAAGATTTCGTTGCCGAAGTAACGAGCGGCTGGATACTCAGAGCTGAATGGAAACTCAATAGATAGTTGGTCTTCGCTGACGGTAAGGTCAACTGCCTCAGCACGAGTCAGCCGTTGACCGTCATAATCACGCGATTGGTCCATCGCTTGACTCAATATCAGTGGTGTTCTCTAGGTTATCTGCGGCCTCTTGAATTGCTTCCTGCGGTTCCATTGCTGGAGCCTCCATTGCCTCGTGTTCGTTTTCTGGATTGGTATCAAAGTAAAGGTCTAGCTCTTCCGCACGATCCACCTCAGCTTTGCGAGCAAGGAGCAACTCCTCAAGGTCACCACCTTGCTCTGCTACCACGTCGGCTTGAGTCTTGAACCCACAGCGCACGGCTTCTTTGTAGGCCTCAACTTCCTTGGCCGGATCAATCCAACCCCAGCCACGCGGCATGAAGCGCACAGCGCGATAGCGGTCAGGGTCAGTTTCATAGGCCGGCAGCTTGAGGGCACCACTGAGTACTGCCATCTCCAGCCATGCCTCAAAGACAGGGCGGTGGAAGTTTTCAATCATGTATTGCTGCAGCGCCCGCCAGTTGTCGCGGTCCTCTAAAAGGCTTAGGCGGCTGCTGGAATAGTTGGACTGCGAGAAATCACGCGAAATGGTTTCGTAGCTGCAGCCCACACCGGCAGCCATGGCGCGGAGCATGACGCGCAGGAAGGGTTCCAGCTGACCATCGGGTGCATCCAGCTGCGGGACCGTGACGCTTTCGCCAGGGGCTAGATACTTAAAGACGCCGGGCTCAAAATTGCTGACCCGTTCGTGGTCGTACATCTCCTCGCCGACCAGCTCACCATCGTTGTTGGTAATGAAGCCCATCAGCGCCGAGCTAGCCCTAGCCCGCACCACCTCAGCTTGTTCATAGCCGGCCACCTGATGCAGACGCTGAATAGCCGTTGCCAGCCAGGGGATTCCGCGGTTCTGGCCGGGGCGCTCCTGCAGGAAAAGGTGAAGGATTTGGTCAGCAGGGATCAGGCGGTGACGGCCTGCGGTGGACTGGCCAAAGGCGGAATCACCAGGGTGCTTGGTGAGGAAGGCATAGCGAACAGGGCGGCCCCAGCTGTTCAGCTCAATTCCCATCCGCCATTCGTTGCCTTCAATGGAGCTGGGCCCCATGTAGGTGTCGTCCAGCAGATCACTCTCAATTACCTCCAGCGCAAAGGGCACTTCACTGCCGCCAAACGGCTGGCGGACCATGCGCACGAACACCTCACCCGATTCCGCCATGGCTCCAACTAGGAGCCGTTCCATATCAGGGAAGCTCAGGCGGCCAGCGGTGTGGCAGTAGTCCTTGCACCCCCACTTCACCCATGCCTTTTCGATGGCATCGTTGACGGTCTGGTCAAGGCGGCCAGAGCCGCGCTGCATTTTGACTTGCGCCTGCAGGCGGATGCCGGTGCCGATGACGTTGGCTTTGATGGCGCGGATCGCTTGCTTGGCGTAGTCGTTATCGCGCACCAGCTGACGGCTGCGGTTCCTGAGCCGGGCCAGGCTGCCTTTGATCTCAGCATCAGCAGAGGTGCCAGCCGTCACCCAGTCGCTAGTGAGGCGTGAGACTTTGGCGCCTTCGTACATGCGGCGACGAGGAGGCGTAACAGCTGCGTTGCGGTCAGAGCGAAACAGCTCGCGAATTGCAGATCGGATGCCCATGATTAGAACCGCACGTAAAGGGAACGGGGGTCGCCCTGCCCGTTTTTGATCAGATCAGCTGCCTGTTCACGCTTGACGATGGCCTTCAACTGGCTTTCGCGCTGGATCAGAAGGTTCAGGTCTTGCTTCTTAAAGCTGCGCCCGCCAATGGTGTATTCCTTGGCCCCCGAGGCAACCAACACCCGGATCGCGGTGGTGACGGCTTCGAGGTCTTTCTCCGCTTGGCTGCGCCCGTCAAAAGCGCCGGGGGTGCCGGCATAGCTCAGCGCCGCAACGACCGTCAGCTGGCCAGAGCCGAGCGTGTATTTTGTGCTGCCTGCAGTGGCGACAGCCTGCCAATACCAGACCCCTGCATCAAACCCCGCGCTGGTCGCTGCCGGAATGGTGCTTTCCCATCCGTTGCCGTAGGCGGTGCCCACCACCGTTGCACCTTCGCTGGCGGTATTGGTGCGCAGGTAATAGGTGAGCGTATAAGTGCCAGACGTGATCGGATTGCCCAGCAGGTCCTCTGCCGTCTCATCTCGCCAGGTGACGGTATCTCCTGCGCGTATGGTGGCTGGAATGTTCATCTGGCCTTACCAGTTGCTGATGAAGGAACTGGCCTGAGTAGAGGCCACCTTTCTGGATTTTAGTTCCGGTTTATCACCTGACAGCCTGGCTTCTAGCTGATCCCAAACCGTTTTACGGTCATATCGCCTCAGCATTAGTTGCAGTGCGGCATAGGCATAAACACAACCATCCAACTTCTCTGAGCGGTCGCTGGATTTTTTTACCCACTCTTTTACTTGGAAACCCCGGACTGTTTTTACCTGCTGTTTTTCAGCAGTAAGGGAAGCAAAGAACTCGTCATCAGCAGCCAAACCAAAGTGGAAATATCCAGGGCCAGGTTGGCTATGACGCAGACGCCCATAGATCGTGGTCTTAGCGGTGTCGGTGCCAATCTGATAAACCATGCCGGAGTTCTTCACCGTCTTGCCGCGATAACTAATGTCCACCTTTGCCCCACGGTTGATGATCGGTTGATCACGGCGGCTGCTGCCCTTCACCGCAATCACGCCTTGAGCCTTCCGCTCCCTGGCATAAAGGTAGACCTGATGGGTGTAGTGACCGCCAGAGTCCACCGCCATCTGACTAATTTTCAGGGTCTTGCCGTTGGCGCAGGCCCACTCCGTTGCCAGCACCTGATCCAGCTGGCCCCACACCTCAGGCAACGCAGGGTCACCCCGCAGCTCTTGGCTCCAGATCAGCCACGCCTCTTCGCCACGGCCATAGCCCCACACGTTCACGTCCAGCCAAGTGTCTTGCGTGTCAACACCTGCAACAAGGCATAGGACGCCATCGGGGCAGACGCCAGGCTCATAGTCCTCACGCCGTTTCATCAGCCCTTCAGCGCTGAGCTTGCTGGCGTAATCCAGCTCAAACGTCTCGCCCAGCGTCACGTTCACAAAAGTGCGCAGCTGATCGGGGTCGCCCTTCACCTCAAGGAACTCCCGCACCAACTGTTCCCATGTGGCATTGGGGCTGTAGCTATACCCAGCCCATAAGTGGAAACTCACAAGGCCAGGCCGCTGCGCCACCGCCGTAGGCCGCCACTCACCACGGTCCACCATCCAACGCTTTTGCGTGTGCGGGATCCGGGCCTTGCAGTTTTCGCATTCATACGCCGCCGTCTCCGGCCGGTCCTTCTCCCACTTCATCTGCTGCCAGCGCAGATACTGCCAGTGGTCACACTCAGGGCACGGCACATAAAACCGCCGTTGGTCGCCCTGCAGAAACCACCGCTCCACCCGGCTGAAGTCCTTAGTCGTCGGCGTGCTGGCGATCCCGATCTTCCGGTTCCAGTAGTACTCCGACCGCTTAATGCCCAGCTTGATCTGGTCACCCTCAGACGTGGTAGCCGGGTAGCCATCCACCTCATCGAACAGCACCACCCGCCGGCTGACCCTGCGGAAGCCCCTGGCGCTATTGGCCCCCACCATGCTCAGCGTCCCGCCGGGGAACTGTTTCATCAAGATGGTGTTGCTGCCGTCCTTCGCCTTCGGCTCACTGACCAAATCCCTCAACACAGGGGTGTCGCGGATCATCGGCGCAATCTCATCCTTTGAATAGCCCTCCGCGTCCTCCACCGTGGGCTGACACACCATCAGCGGGCACGGGTCTTGGTGCATGTGGTACGCGCACAGGTGGTTAAAGATCTTGGTGGCCCCGACCCTGGCGCTTTTCATCCACACCACCATCTCAACGCATGGATCGGTGAAGGCGTCCATGATCCCCTTCTGATACGCCAGCGTCCGCCAGCGCCCAGCCTCAGCCGAACTCTCAGCCGATAGGTACGCATACCGATCCGCCCATTCACTCAGCGTCAACTTCGGCGGTGGCTTCCACAGGCTCAACGCCTTGGCCTGCAGCTGTTGATCACTCACCATCGCCGCCGCCCTCCTCCGCCAGCTCCTGCAGCGATTCACGGATCAGTTCATCAGCAATCGCCACCTCTTCCAAACTCAAATGCGGAATCCGCTGCCGTAACCGCGTCGGCACCGCCAACAACTTGGTCTTCACCGTCGCCACCGTGTTGGCCCACACCCGTTCCACCTGATCCGCCGGCAGCAGCAACTTCTCCTTTTGCTTGCGCTCCAGCTCCAGCAGGTTGGCCTTCTCAAATTCAGACCGCGCCCGGCTTTCGTTGTAATCCGGTAATTGATAAGCCTTCTCAATAACGGCGCGATCCACCTCCATCTCCTTGCTCTTGCTAGCCCTAGCCTCTCGCCCGCTCTTGGGCCTCGGCGAATCCGAGCGCGTCCGCGTGATATTGAGCCACACGCCTTCCAGCCCCTCGCGTTCTACCAGCGGACCCGTAGGACCATCCACCGATGGCAGCTCACCAGTGCGGATCTTTCTGTAAATACTGCCCCGACTTTTTAATGCCAAGACCGCTGCAGCTTCTGCCACCGTAATCAGCACTAATCGCTTGTCACACCTATTTGTCGCATCTTATTTGCCCTTGTGACAACATGCACTTATTGAGAATGGGTGGGGAGCCGCCTGCCAAAAACCCGGTGTACATCTAGCTTGTCAACTTATTGAGAAGCATTATCAAGCCATTTTCTGCGCGATTCGCGGATCA
>Ga0213922_1000463_pt1 | contig 19818 bp, 17 predicted proteins | sample McNCre2917MG_FD_165060 | JGI IMG/M metagenome (GOLD analysis project Ga0213922, IMG submission 165060) | Freshwater microbial communities from McNutts Creek, Athens, Georgia, United States - 29-17 MG | ecosystem: Environmental > Aquatic > Freshwater > Creek | place: USA: Georgia | collected... | reverse complement strand
GCGAAACGGATTCGTCTGGGAAGGCCCGACCCAGCATTCGCCTGAGTAGAGAAGGAATGTCTCCCACTCCGTACCTGTGGAGCGAGGCGCGCACGTTGAACTCAAGTTCGCGAGCTCGACGCGGGTTCCAGATTGGGTTTGGCGCGTCTTGATGGTGGTGCAGCATCACGTGCACGCGCTGCGCCTGAGAGTACTTGGCGTCGTCCAGCAGGTCAAACACGGGAATGAATCGATCCAGTTCATAACCCGCTTTTCGCAGATCCAGAACATCGGGGTAATGCAAGAACCGATAGAACGGCACGTGCGGGCGAACTGGAGCATAAGGAAGCGACGTAAACGAAGCCAGCAACGGATCTAGCCCGAGCGCAGCAGCACCCCAAGAGTCGATCGCCTCATCGACGTCTTGGTTGAAGTTATCCGGCTGCTTGCTCATCAAGGTCAATTAAACATCGATGAAACAACCTGCCGCTAGCCTTATGCTGTGAGCAAAATCACCGATACTTTGAGAATCAAAAACCGCGAGGCCGCAATTCAGCGGTGGGAGAAACACTCCGCCATTCCGCTGGCAATCCTGGCACTCGCATTTTTGGCACTGTGGGCGGTGCAAGTGCTCGCACCTCTCACGGGGATCGAGTTCGACATCATCGAAGGCTTGATTGTTGCAATCTGGGCCACATTCATCGTGGACTATGCCGTGAGGTTTACGTTTCACGCGGACAAGGTAAAGTTCATCCGCTCCAGCGTCATCGAAATCATCGCCCTTTTGGTTCCGGCTTTTCGCTTCCTGCGAGTACTCCGCGTGGTCACTGCGGTGGGCATTCTCACCCGCGTTGTGCAATCGCTCCAGGGTCGCGTGAACCTCTACATCGCCATCGTTTTCCCAATGCTCGTTTTCGCTGGCTCGCTCGGAGTCTTCGAAGCCGAACGCAGCGCTCCAGGTTCCAACATCACAACTTTTGAAGACGCCATCTGGTGGGCCGCAGTAACGGTTTTCACAGTTGGCTACGGCGACCTCTACCCAATCACCCTGGAAGGCCGATTCATCGCTGTGATCCTGATGATGGGCGGAGTAGCCTTGCTCTCTGTGCTCACCGCAAACCTAGCCAGCTACTTCCTTCGTCAGGCTCGCAACCCAAAATCCTAGACAGCGAACCAAATAATAGGCATCGATGTTGGCAAGCGGCCAACTTTACTAACAGGTTGGCGCTCCGCTTACAGCTCTAGTCCTGCCCACGAAGGTAAATTTGCCTGAGACGGTGATAAATGCGTAACGGCAGGCTATTCATTTGGCTAGGTCTCGCACTCCTAATTGGTGCGGGTTTTTACTTTGAGGTACCCTGGCCTATTTTGGCGTTCCTTGCCGTTTTCTCAATCGCCGCCAACTGGGGGCTCAGTTGGTATCAGCGAAAGTCGCGAGTCTTTACTCAGGACCTGCTGAGCGCCAAGCCTTTCAACGGAAAGTTGCCGCAAGAAGTTGGTATGGCCACAATGACCTCGGTGGCGCTGGCGGGCGATGAAAGCTACGGGCAAAAGGTGTTTGGCGAGAGTTACTTTGCGCACTCTTTTGCAGACCTACTGGAATATGCGGGTGCGTCAGATAACTCGGTTCTTGAGGTGCAGTGTGCGCTGGTTGCCGAACCCGCAAACCCAGATAGCAGCCATGCCGTTGCCGTGACTTGCGGTGGCGTGGTTCTGGGTTACATTCCGGAATTCGAGTCGGAGAGCCTCTTCAACTTTTTGCTCACTAACCGAGGCATGGCTCGCGTCAACTCCAACATCCACTTTAAAGTGGCCACCCAAAGCTCGTTCGTGGAACTGGATCTGACTAGACCCTACAAGATAGTGCCCGGTGTTTAGGCCAAGTGTGTAACCAAGTAATCTTGTAAAGGTTTACCGCTCTGAAAGGCCACCAATGAATAACGCAACCGCAGTTAACAACAAGAACTGGCGAATCACCATCATCGCCCTTGCAACGGTGTTCGTGCTCGCAATCGGTGGCACCGTGTTCTATGGCACCGTTGTTGTTCCTCAACAGGAAAAGGCACGCAATGTTGCTGCCTGCAAGACTTTCGAAGTTGGTTACCAGAACGCCAAGTTTGCATTCATCAATGAAATGATCCAGAAAAAGCACACTCCGAATCCACTTACCGCAATTCAGAAATACATGGACAAGCTGTTTTTAGGCTCCATCCACGCCGCAAAGGACCTGCCTTACGAGAGCGACCTAGGCAAGGCCATGATCGATCTCAACGTTTCCAAACTAACCTTCGATGGCTCTAGCAACGAAGCCGCTAACCAGTCATTCAGGGCCTACGACGATCAAGCCAAAAACATCCAGAGCATTTGCTACGGTCTTGGAGTTAAGCCTCAGGCAACAACCGGCAAGTAGCCCTTAGGTTTGCTGTTCCAAAATGCTTGTAACCAACTGCGGCACGGTTAACTCGATCGAGTAAACCTTTCCAGGTTCGTCGCTGCCTAGCGGTTCCAGAGTTTTGAGCTGTGAGTCCAGAAGTGCCAACGGCATGAAGTGGTCGCCGCGCGAGCCCATTCTCTCAGCCAGAAGTTCCTTTGGCCCGTCCAAATGCACGAACAGGGTTCCGGGTGCCGCAGTCAAGATACGCTCTCGGTATTTACGCTTGAGAGCCGAGCAGGCAATCACGGTTCCGGTGAACCCCTCAGACCCATCGATGGATTCCAAGCAGTCATCCGCCAGTTCCGAACCAACCAGGTCCAGCCAAGGCCAGCGATCATCGTCATCGAGGGGGATGCCAGCAGCCATTTTCGTTTTATTCGCTAACGGGTGCAGGTCATCCCCATCGATGAAACGCGCGCCAAGAGCTCTTGCCAGCGCAATGCCAACCGAGCTCTTGCCGCATCCTGAGACGCCCATGATGACCATCCGCATAATCGTCACAGTACCTCAGAATTATTGATTGGCATTCGGTTTACCAGTCGTGCATGGTGCCGTCAACCTTGAGTCGGTTGACCGGCAGGTAGGCGGGCTCGTATTCAAACTGCGACGCCAGCTTTTCGTCGTAGCTCACACCAAGGCCTGGGCTGGTTCCCGGGCGAATCAAGCCATCGGTGAATGTATATTCCGGCTGGAACACGTCGTTGGTGTCACTGGAGTGCTGCATGTACTCGCTGATGCCGTAATTGTGGATTGCCATGCCCAGGTGCAGGCTGGCGGCATGACCGATTGGAGATACGTCGGTTGGTCCGTGCACGCCAGACTTGATTTGGTACACGGCCGCGTAGTCAAAGATTTTCTTGAGCGGGGTGATGCCACCGCCGTGGCTGACCGGGCTTCGAACGTAGTCGATCAGCTGCTCTTCGAACAGATCCTTGTAGTCGTAGATGGTGTTGAAAATCTCGCCCACGGCCAACGGGGTGGTGGTGTGCTGACGAATCAAACGGAACGCGTCGGTGTTCTCGGCAGGCGTCAGGTCTTCCAGCCAGAATAGGTCGTAAGGCTCCAGACTCTTGCCCAAGCGAGCGGCTTGGATTGGAGTCAATCGGTGGTGGCCGTCGTGAAGCAGCGGCAGGTCTGGGCCAAACTCGTTACGAACCGCCTCGAACACGCTTGGAATGTAGTTCAGGTAGGCGCGGGTGTCCCACTCCTCCTCCACCGGAACAGTGGAGCGACGAGCCGGCTCGTAGTCGTAGCGAGCCGAAGATGCGCCCTTGCCCGAACCCGCACCGGCCGATGCGTTGGCCGACGCCGCAACACCGTAAACCGAGTTCAAACCGGGAATTGCGGTCTGCACTCGGATGGCACGGTAGCCCTTCTCCTGGTGGGCACGAATGCTGTCAAAGATTTCCTGCACGTCGCGGCCAGAGGCGTGACCGTATGCCAGGCAACCCTCGCGGCTTGCTCCACCAAGCAACTGGTAAAGCGGCATGTTGGCGGCCTTTGCCTTGATATCCCAGAGCGCCATGTCAATGGCTGCAATGGCGGTCATGGTGATTGGACCTCTGCGCCAGTAAGAGCCGCGATAGAAGTACTGCCAGGTGTCCTCAATATTGTGGGCATCGCGACCAATCAGCATTGGGGCCAGGTGGTCGCGCAGGTAGGCGGCCACGGCCAGCTCGCGACCGTTCACGGTGGCGTCGCCCAGACCAACAAGCCCGGACTCGGTGGTGATTCTTAGGGTTACAAAGTTTCGTCCGGGTGAGTGAACGAATACCTCTGCTTTTGCGATCTTCATTTCAGTACTCCTTTTTGCGATTCTTGAAATTCTTTATTCGGTTTCTAGTTGGCGGCCGGCTTGCGGTTGCCAATGGCTGTCCAGCGAGCGCGCAGGGTGTGGGCAGCTGCCTTTGGCTGACGGTCTCTGGTGAACGCACCCTTCTTGTTTCCTAGTACGCGGAAGATGCCCGGCTTGGTCTGGAAGTCCGCAAAGTTCCAAACGTGCTCTCCAACCACGCTTGGGAACTTGTCGAATACCGCATGGGCGTTGTCTAGGAACGCACTCTGGTACTCCTCGCTCCAAGGCAGGTTGTGAATGGAGTGGGCGCCTGGCATGGTGTCTGCTCCGTATTCGGTGATGATGAAGGGCACGCTGTACTTCTGGGTCCAGCCCTTTAGCTCCTCTTCGAAGTGGATCTTTGCGCTGGCAAGGTCCGAGTGGTCCTCGTACCAACCCCAGTAACGGTTCAAGCAGATCACGTCTGCCAGTGGCGCTACCAGGCACTTGCCAAAAGGCTCGGTCATCACGTTGATGTAGGTCACAGGGCGAGTTGGGTCCAACTCCCTAGCCAGGTCAAACGCCGGCTTGAAGAAATCCACGGCTTCTGGAATGCCGGTTTCGGCCTCGTTGGTAATTGACCAAAGCACAACCGAAGGGTGGTTCTTGTCACGTTTAATCAACTCCCGAACCGCTTGCAGCAGTGACTGCTGGGTAGCGGCGTTTGCGGTCTCTGGGCCGTAGGTTGGCAGCTTTGGACCACCGAACATTCCCGCGAATCCCTGGTTCAAACCAACCGCCGCGGTTTCATCGATAATCACAATTCCGTGGCGGTCTGCGTAGTCCATGACCTCTTCTGCGTAAGGGTAGTGGCTGGTTCGGAACGAGTTGGCACCCACCCATTTGAGTAACTCAAAGTCGTTCACAAGGAACGCGTTGTCGTGCCCCTTGCCCTTCACAACGTGATCCTCATGCATTCCAAAGCCTGTGAAGTAGAAGGGCTCGTTGTTGATGAGGAACTGGTTTCCCAGAACCTTCACGGTTCGCACTCCAACGTTCAAGCCGTAGCTGTCTATTAGCTGGTCGCCGCTAGTGAGGCTCACCTGCAATGTGTAGAGGTAGGCGTTGCCCGGCTGCCAGAGCCTTACGTTTGCAACCTTGAGCACACCGGTTGCCCCACTTGCCACCGCCACAACCTCGCCAGACTCGGCCAGCAACTGCACGGCTACGTCTGCCGCTCCACCAGCAACTTCAACCGAGTAGCTAACGCTTCCGGTGCTGCCTTCAAAGTCGGTTTCCACGGTCACGTCAGTTATGTGAGTCTGCGGGGTAGAGGAGAGCCAAACGCTTCTGGCCAGCCCGGCAAAGTTGTAGAAGTCGTGCAGGTAGGTCTGCTGCTTCTTGCCCGCCGCAGAGGTGATGACACGACCGGGAGGGATGGTCTCGTTGGTGAGCACGTTGTTAACCGCAACCGTTAGCAGGAACTCCTGCCCGGCCAAAACGTGCTGGCTAACGTCTGCGCTGAACGGCATGTAGCCGCCCGAGTGCTCGGCCACCTTCACACCGTTCACAAAGATCACTCCGCTGTGGGTTGCCGCGTCTACCCGAACGCCAATGCTGTCTCCCGCCCAACCCTTTGGCACGCGCACGGCCTTCTGGTACCAGACCCAGCCAACATGCTCACGGATGTTGGTGTCGGTAAAGATTTCGTTGTAGCTGGCGGGAACCGGAGCCTGCAGCTGGGTGTCCAGCTTGGCGCTTGCCCAGTTACCGACAAAGCCCTCGTCGTTGAAGTCAACCTTGAACTGCCAGAGGCCGTCCAGGTTTAGCAGCTCTCTGGTGGCCGAGGATTGTGGTCTTAGCATTTGAATGCCTTTCTTGGTTAGTTCGCCACCGGCAGCGAGCCACCGTTTTGACTGGTTTGGTTTAGTTGCTGAAAATGAGTTACCTGCTGAGTTACCAGGTTCATGAATTCCATCGATGATGCGAGTCTGGGTTCAACCAGATTGAGCAGGTTCACAATGTGGTCCCCGCTGGCGGAATCGGCGCTCTGCAGAACATCGATGATTGCCGCGGCCTGTGAATCTTTGAAGTTGGAGAATCCGGTTTGCCAGTTCTGAAGCACAAAAGCGATCCAGGCGGCAAATGCGGTGGCACAGCCGAACACGCTTCTGCCCAAGGCGAGTTCGGTGAGGGCAACCGGTGCAACGCGAACCCGGAGCTTGGTGGCTCCGTCGGCGGCAATCTGCGCCAGCAGGTGCTCGATTCGAGCATTCTGAAACCGCCCCAGCAGTGCTTGGCGGTACTGGTCAACGTTGAGTTCCTTCTGGGTGAGTGAGTTTTGCGCCTCAGTCCAGAAGGCCTCAACCCAAGTCAGGCACCGTGGGTCTGTAATTGCTTGGGCAACCGTGCTGTGTCCAAGCAACTGGCCGGCGTAGGCCAGCAGGCTGTGAGATCCATTCAAGAGCCAGAGTTTGCGGTTCTCAAAGGGCTCGATGTTGCCCACAAACTGCGCTCCCGCGTCTTCCCAAGTTGGGCGGCCTTGCGGAAAGTTCCCCTCAAGAATCCAGCTGGTGAAAGGCTCAGTTACAACGGGAGAGGCGTCCTGCCAACCGGTTTGCAGTTCAAGCTCTTCCACATCCAATGCGGTGGTTCTTGGCGTGATGCGATCCACAGAGGTTGAAACAAAGCTCACTTCGCTCTCCAGCCAGTGCACTGCGGGAGTGCCAAACATAGAGAACCAGTCGGTCATGGCCTGCTTCAAGATTGTGGCGTTGGCCGGCAGGTTGTCGCAAGAAACCAGTGCCAGGCCAGAGCCACCAGACATCCTGCGCTGGTTCAGGGCAAAGGCCAAACGCGCCAGGGCGCTGTTGAGCTTGGTTGGTTCTGCTGCATCCAGCGCCAGCAGATCCTGGGCAACCAGTGGGTCCGAGGTATCAAGTCGTCCGCTTGGAAGCACGCGGTAACCGGCCTCGGTAATGGTGAGCGTGACTATTGCGGTATTTGGATTCCCAATCGCCTGGCTAAAGTTCTGCCAGTCATCGGCGGCACAGACCCTGGTCACTGACTCAATCACCTGGATCGCATCGGTGTCCGCACCTCTGGTAATCAGGTTGAACAGTCCTTCTTGGGGCGCCAACTGGTTTGCCACTTCGGCAGTGCGACCGGTAAACGCAACGATTCCCCACTCGCCAGCCGCGTCAACTTGGTTGGTGTACCAAGCTTGATGAGCCCGAGCGAAAGCCCCTAGCCCAACGTGAACGATTCGCTCTTTCAACTCTTTGGCTGGCACTCCACTGGCGGCAGCCAGATTGGCCCTGTTCAGGTTCATAGTTTGAACGCCTTCTTTGGAACGGCAACCACCAGGTCAGCTGCAATCTGCTGAGCCTGCTCCAGAGTTAGTCGGCTCTGAACCACCAGACGGGCCAGGTACGAGCAGTCCACTCGCCTTGCCATGTCGTGGCGAACCGGAATAGAGAGAAAAGCGCGGGTGTCATCGATGAATCCAGAGCCGCGATAAAAGCCGGCGATTTCAGTAACCTTTTCGCGGAATCGCATTGCGGAATCTGGTGAGTCCAGGAACCACCAAGGGGCACCGATGAAAACACTTCGGTAGAAGCCAGCAAGCGGAGCAACCTCTCGGTTCCACGTTGTCTCGTCTAGGCTGAACAAAATCAGGTGCAGGTTTGGGTGGTTGCCAAACTTCTCCAGCAGCGGGCGCAGGTTGCGGGTGAACTCGGCGGTCGTAGGAATGTCGTGACCAGTGTCCGGACCAAAGTTGGCCAAGGTTTGGGAGCTGTGGTTGCGCAGAACGCCGGCGTGCACGGTCATCACCAGACCGTCTTGGCAGCTCATTCTGGCCGACTCCAAAAGCATGTGCCCAGCAAACTCGCGAGCATCGGTAGCCAAGATTGAACCGCTGATTGCCTGTGCAAACAGCTCGCTGGCGCGGTCCTGGCTCATGTCCACGGTGTAGGGCTCTTCAACTCCGTGATCCGCGGAAACCGCCCCGTTAACAACAAAGTAGGCCCTGCGGTTTTCCAGTGCTGCGATGTAGTTTGAGTAGGTGGTGCCGGTTAGGCCGGCAACAGAAATCAGACTCTCAACGTTCTCAGCCCAGTTGGCCGCTCGAGGGTCCAGGTAGCGATCCGGGCGGAAGGTTGGAACTACCCGGCCTGCAAAGTTTGGGTCGGCGGCAAGCTGCTGGTGCCAGCGCAGATCATCGATGGGTTCATCGGTGGTTGCCAAGAACTCAATGTTGAAACTGGCAAACAGTGCCTGGGGCAGCATGCGAGGCTCTTTGAGTTGTCCATCGATGATTCGGTAGAGCTCTTGAGCGTTCTCCTGGCTTGGGGTTTGGCTAATGCCAAAAAGAGTTTCAAGTTCCCTGGTGAGCCAATAACCGCTGGCCGTGCCGGCAAGCAGATGCCAGTTGTTACACAGGATTTGCCAGGCCTCTCTTGCCAGGGTTTCGTCTTGGTGGAGATTCGCGGCCGCACCCTTGCCAAGTTGCGCCAAAGAGAAACCCTGGGCGTGCAACAGTCGGGTCACGTAGTGATCAAAGTAGATGAAAAGCTGGGCCGGGTTGGCGAAAGGCTGGTTGGTTGCCAAAACCTGAGGGTCAACGTGGCCGTGAGGCGAGATGATGGGCAGTTTGGCAACCGATTCGTAAAGCTGCTCTGCAACCCGCAAAACCGCTACGTCACTAGGAAGTAGTGGGTTTGAAGCCATCGACTCTGAAGTATTCATGTAATTATCTGACCATATCTCGTTCATTTTGTCAATCGGTTGCCAAAATACCTAGGCGTTGAAATTCCAATAGTTGTTTTGCATGTTTTTAGGCCTTTATAGGCCCGGAAGAGCCGCGAGAAAGCAGCGATGTCTGCACCTGAGGCGGCACGTTTTCCAGCGGCACACCCTCTGGGGTGCTCAAGATGTTGAGGAGCTGTTTGGCCGCATCCTCTCCCGTGACCACCATTGGAATCACAATGGTGGAAAGCGGTGGAGAGGTGAAGTCGCTTCCAAATACGTTGTCAAAACCAATAACGCTAAGGTCGCCTGGAACAGACATCCCGCGGCTTTGGGCCTCACGCATTAGGCCAATACCCATGAGGTCGTTGTACGCAATAACCGCGCTCACGCCAGAAGCCAAAACTCGATCCAGCCCCTCTGCGCCACCAGCCAGGGTTGGTTCGTTTGGCCCGAGTTCCACCACGGTCATGCCGGCCGCAATGGCCGACTTCATGATGAACCTCCAACGCTCCCTGTTGATCCAGGAGGCGGAAGGACCGCTAAGGAATCCAACGTGCTTGTGACCCAGCTCAGAAAGGTGCGCTATGGCCTGTTCAATCCCGGGCTCATTGTTGGCCACCACGTCTACCACGCCGTCTACCACGCGGTTCAGCAGAACAACCGGCTTCTCATCGTTCACGGTTCTGATCTGGTCATCGCCCAATCGACTTGTGGCCAGAATCACACCGTCTACGGCGGGAAGAATCCTCTCCAGCATGTCGGCCTCCATGAGGCTCGACTCCTGAGACTCCGCAATCACCAGCGTGTAGCCGGCTTCGGTGGCAACCTTTTCGGCACCGCGAACGGCTTGGAAAAATACCGGGTTGGTAATGTCCGCAACCATAAACGCGATCATTCGGGTGCGGCCGGTAGGTAGCGCGCGAGCAAACGGGTTCACTCGGTAATTGAGTTCCTTGGCCGCGGCCTTAATCTTTGCCTCGGTCTTTGCGCTGATTCGCCCGGGAGTGCTGAGCGCCCTCGAAACGGTCGACGGATTCACTCCGGCCAGCTTGGCAATGTCGTAAATGGTGGGAGCGGTGGTGCCTGCCGAGCCGTTTCGCTTAGGCGCAACTGACTCGTTTTCTTCTGACATTTCACTCACCTCCATTTCCTGTTGCCATTGTTGCCAGATTTGGCAACTGTTTCCAAAAGTCTACTCGCCGCACCATGGCCGAATCACCGATGAGCTTGCCTACGCGCCCTGCACCTGAAGCAGGTGTCGTCTTGCCTCACGGCGCTGGGCCTGACGGTCGGGGTCCGGAACCGGCGAGGCCATGAGCAGACGCTGAGTGTAGGGGTGCTCCGGCGCAACAGTAACCAGTTGTGCCGGCCCCTGCTCCACAATCTCACCCTTGTACATCACTGCAACACGGTGGCTGATGTGACGCACAACGTCTAGGTCGTGAGAAACGAAAAGGTACGAGACCCCAGTGTCCCTTTGAATCTGAAGGAATAGATCCAAAATTCTTGCCTGAGTGGTCAGGTCCAGGGCAGACACCGGTTCGTCGCAAACAATGAGCTTTGGACTCAACGCCAGCGCTCGAGCGATTGCCACGCGCTGACGCTGGCCGCCGGAAAACTCTCGCGGCAAACGGCGCAGCGCATCGCTGGGAAGGCCAACCTGATCCAGCAGTTCCGCAATTCGAGCTCGGGCGGCAGACCCCTCCATGCCCTGGATGGCAAGTGGCTCGGCAAGAATCTGCCCAACCTCCATCGATGGATTCAAAGAGGTGTAAGGGTCTTGGAACACAACCTGCAGATCCCTGCTGAGGATTCTGCGCTGCTTGCGACTTGCGTGACTGATGTCTTTGCCCTCAAAAGTGATACTGCCGGATGTAACCGGAGCCAGGCCAAGAATGGCGCGGCCCAGCGTGGTCTTACCCGAACCCGACTCTCCCACCAGGCCAAGGGTCTCGCCCGGCGCAACCTGAATGTTCACGGAGTGCAGAGCGTGAAATCCCTGCTTACCAAAGCCCTTTGCAGGGTAAACCACGTCTAGGTTTGATACTTCCAGAATGTTCACCGTTACTCCTTTGAACTGGTGGTCAGCATGGTCATTGGGGTTTTGCCCTCAAGCATGGAGCCAAGCAGCTCCTGGGTGTAGGACTCTTGCGGGTTGCGAAGGATGTCTCGAACCGGTCCGGTCTCAACCACTCGGCCGTACTGCATCACAACCACTCGGTCTGCCAGGTCTGCCACAACACCAAAGTTGTGGGTGACCAGAACCATACCCATGCCAACCCGCTTCTGCAGGTCCCGCAGCAGGTCTAGAACCTCGGCCTGCACGGTCACGTCTAGCGCGGTGGTAGGTTCGTCTGCAATCAGTAGGTCTGGGTCGCAGGCCACGGCACCGGCAATCAGCACGCGCTGAGCCATTCCGCCACTGATCTCATGCGGGTAAAGGTTAAAGACTCGCTCCGCGTTTGAAATGCCCACCGTCTCCAGCATTGCCAGGGCCTTGGCCTTGGCCTCTGCCTTAGAGATTCCAAGGAGCTTGGTCATGGGGCGAACCAGTTGGTAGCCAATCTTGAAGGCCGGGTCCAGGTTGCTCATGGGTTCCTGCGGAATGTAAGCGATTCGCTTGCCACGGAACTGAGCCATCTCCTTTTGAGAGATCGAGCCGCCTCCGTGAGTAACCAAGTCGTGGCCGCTGAACACAATGTGACCGCTGGCGATCCGGGCGTTTTCCGGAAGCAATCCCAGAATGCTGAATGCCGTTTGAGACTTGCCGCTGCCGGACTCTCCAACGATTCCCAGAACCTCACCCTTGTCTACGTATAGCGATACGTCTTGCACCACGTGCTTCAACGTGCCGTCTCCCTGCGGATACCCAACGCTCAGGTGATCCACCTCAAGCAGGTGCTTGTTGTTCGACACAAAGTCGCGAGCCGGGTTGGTGGCGCCAGCAACATCGATGTTTTGAACCTTTGCCAGCTTTGCCTTCTTGGAACCCTTGATCTTTTGGCTGTCTTCAAGTGCGTCTCGCACCGCGTTACCAAAAAGCGCAAAGGAGCCAATGGTGAGGCTGATGATTAGCGACGGCCAGAGCACAAGCAGCGGGTTGATGAAGATGTTCTGGAAGCCCTCGTTGAGCATCACACCCCAGCTGATCATCTTTGGGTCGCCAAGGCCAAGGAACTCAAGTCCGGACTGGATAGAAACGGCGATTCCAGAGATGATTGCAGACTGAATGATCAGTGGTGCACGCACAACCGTAAAGATGTGCTTTGAAATGATGCGGGCGTCACTTAGGCCAGAGACTCGGGCCGCGTCAACATAGAGCTCGTTGCGAACTGACATCACGGCAGTTCTGGTGAGTCTGAAGAACCCGGGGGCAACCAGCAAACCAAAAACAATCATCGATAGGTAGATAGACGCACCGAATGCGGCGCGAACGGCCAACAGCACGATGATTGCTGGAAGCGACATGAGCATGTTTGCAATCCAAGATGCGATTGCGTCTAACTTTCCGCCGTAGTAACCGCTGAACAGACCAACTGGAACACCAACCACAATCGAGGTCACCACAACCAGAACAGCGGAGATTAGCGTTGACTGGGCTCCAAACAGGGCACGAGTAAACACGTCTCTACCCGCCGCATCGGTGCCCAACCAGTGGGTGCCGGTTGGGCCGGACATGAGGTTGTTCACGTCTGTGTGGTTGGGGTTATATGGGGCGATCATCGGTGCAAAAACGGCCACCAATACCACCACGGCGAGTACCGTAAGGCTCAGTGCGCCAAACGGGTTCTTAGCGATTCGACTGAAAAGGCTGGCGCGCACGATTGGGGCTCCGTGGGTTGCCGCTGCAGTTGGGTTACTCATTTGACACGCACCTTAGGGTTTAGCCAGCCGTTTGCAAGGTCAACCACGAGGTTGACAACGATTACCAGAATCACGGTGTACACCACAACGCCCATCACAACGGGGGTGTCACCTTGGGCTGTGCTCTGAACTGCAAGCTGCCCGATACCAGGCAAAGCAAAGATGGACTCGATGATTACTGCGCCACCCATCATGCCAACGAACTGAAGACTCAGAACCGTTAAGCCGGCGGGGGCCGAGGAACGAAGGATGTGCTTGAACAGAATCTCGCGGTTTGGAATGCCGCGGCTCTTTAGGGTTCGAACCCAGTCTCTAGACATCACGTCTTTGAACGAGGAGCGGATTTGCTGGGCTGCCGATGCCACGGTGGACACCACAAGGGCGGTTACTGGAAGCACCATGGAAAGCGCCCACATCACTGGGTTGTCAGAGAAGGGGACCCAGCCCGTTGCCGGAAGCAACGCCAGGTTGATTGCAAACACGGTGACGATTACGATTGCCACCACAAAGTTTGGGATTGCGAATCCCGCTACGGCCAGAATCTGAACCAGCCGGTCTACCCAACCGCCTTTGATAGCTGCGGTCATGCCCAGCACGGTGGCCAAGACTGCGGCCAGCACAATGGCGATCATCACAATGGTCATGGTCACCGGAAGTCGGCTTAGCAGCGCCTCCAGAATTGGCTGGTTGGTGTACCAGCTGGTACCAAGGTTTCCGGTTAGAGCGTGGGTCAGCCACTCAAAGTAGCGCTCCAAGATAGGCCTGTTCAAACCTAGCTCGGCTTGTTTGGCAACCACCTGCGTATTGGTGGCCTGGTCTCCCAGCAGGTTTCTAGCTACATTGCTAGAAGAGAAGAAGAGTAGGAAGTAGGTCAAGGTGCTAATGACCAGAACAAGCAAAGCGCCTGAGCCGAGTCTTTTAGCAATGAAAGCTAACATGGGTGATCCCCTGATGTTGAAGTGGACTGCGAGTGATTATTAGGTGATGCTGGGGTGCCGCCAGGAAAGGGAACGGCACCCCAGGTCTCACTTTTTTACTGGGAACCCGTTACTTGCCTGTAGGGGCAAAGTTGTACAGGTAAGGAATGGCGTTTGCAACCGAGTTGGCGGTCTTCACGTGGCTGTTGGTGAAGTAGAGCTGTGGCAGCTGGAAGAACGGGATGAACCAAGCCTGGTCAATCAGGAACTTGTTGATCACCTTGGCCTGAGCCGCTACATTCTTGTCGCTCTGGTTCTTGTTGATTGAGTCCAGAGCCGCGCTGATTACAGGGTCGGTGCTGTGGAACACGTTCCACGATGCGTTTGGCGAGGCCAGCATGTTGATGCTTGCCCATGCCGTTTGCTGGGCCAAACCAAGCTGGTAAACGGCGATTGGCCACTTGCCTGCCTTGAGCACGTTGCGGTAGTCGGCAAAAGGAACCGATACCCAGTTCAGGGTGATTCCAGATTTGCTCAGCTGGTCCGATAGCAGTGCGCGCATGGTTGGGTCTGGCCAGGCTGGAAGGTTGATGCTCAGTCCGTTAGGGTAACCGGCTGCGGTTAGCAACTGCTTTGCCTTTGCGTTGTCTGCCGAGTAGGACTTCTCCAACTTGGCGTCGTATGCACCCGATGGCTTGCCGAATGGTTCCTCGGTTACGGTTCCGTATCCGTTCTGAACTGCCTTGAGTAGTGCGTTGCGATCGATGGAAAGCGCGATTGCCTGACGAACGCGAGCGTCCGATAGGTCCTTGTTCAACTTGCCGTTGCGGTCAAGGATCATGAAGCCGGCCCAGTCAACGTTGTTGGTGTACTGCTTGAATCCGCGACCAGCGGCGGTTGCGGCGGTCTTCACGTCTAGCAGGGTTGCGTCGATCTGCCCAGAGAGAAGCGCGTTCAAACGAGCGGTCACGTCTGGAATGGTCTTGAAAATTACCTTGCTGAACTTGATCTTCTTCTTGTCCCAGTACTTTGGGTTGGCGGTGAAGACAATGGAACTTCCAACAACGCTCGATGGGTCGTACACGTAAGGGCCGGAACCCACTGGGGTGGTCTTTAGACCGGAGGTACCAAGAGCCTTAGGGCTAGCCATGTAGCTGTCTGTGGTTGCCAGGTAGTAGAGCAGATCTGGGTTGGCGCTTCCCAGGGTGATGCGAATGGTCATGGGGTCAATAACCGCAATGCTCGCACCTGCAAGGGTGGTTGAGTATGGGCCATTTCCAGCAATGAATGCGTCTAGGTTCGCCTTTGCAACGGTGGCGTCAAAAACGGTGCCATCGGTGAACTTTACGTTCTTGCGCAGGTTCAGGGTGAGCATTGAGTTACCGCCGCTCCAGGTCCACTTGGTTGCCAGGTTTGGAACGTACTTGCCGTTAGGGGTTCGGGTAATCAGGTTGTCGTAGGCGGCCTGGTATAGCGGCGCCATGTGACCTAGGTCTGCCTGGGTTGGATCCCACGACTTGACCTCGATCATTGAGCCAATGGTGAGTGTGGTCTGCTTGGCGGCGTGTGCTGGAAGTGCACCCGCGAGCGTTCCCACAACCATCGATGCGACTGCGATTGCAGCGCCGAGTCGATTGCTGAGTTTCATTTGTAGCCTCTCTATGGTTTGCATGTGCTGGTTAGGTCTTGGGGTGTTCATCCCAGCTCATAGAAAACATTAGGTGAACAGTGCCTTTTTTGGCAACCGATTGACAAACATTTGCCGGTAACAGTTTTATAACGCCCCTAAAACCCTTATAAAGCGGGCTTATTACGTTTGGAAATCGCTTGTCGAAACTAGGCTGATTTGCTAAATACTTGCTTCAAACGGGCTTTTTTGGCAATCGGTTGGCAAATATTCAGGCAACAAAAAAGGCGGACCGGCTCCTGCCGATCCGCCCTTTTCAGTCCTACTTGGCGGCCAACATATCGTGGCGAACGATGATTGCGTCGCGAGCCGGGCCAACACCAATGGCACTGATGCGGGCACCGCTAATTGCCTCTAGTGCAACTATGTAGTCCTGCGCGTTCTTTGGCAGTTCAGCAAAGGTGCGGCACTTGCTAATGTCCTCGGTCCAACCTGGGAAGTTCTGATAGATCGGCTGTGCGTGGTGGAAGTCGGTCTGGTTTACCGGCATCTCATCAAAGCGCTTTCCATCCACGTCGTAGGCAACACAAACCGGAATCTCGGCAATGCCGGTTAGAACATCTAGCTTGGTAAGCACGAAGTCGGTCACGCCGTTGATACGAGCAGAGTAACGAGCAATTGGGGCGTCATACCAACCACAGCGACGAGGTCGTCCGGTGGTGGTTCCAAACTCAAAGCCGGTGGCGCGAAGGAACTCGCCACTTTCATCGAAGAGCTCGGTTGGGAACGGTCCCGAACCAACGCGAGTGGTGTACGCCTTCACAATGCCGATTACAGTCTTGAACTCGGCGGGACCAATGCCCGAACCGGTTGACGCTCCGCCTGCGGTGGAGTTAGAAGAAGTAACGAACGGATAGGTACCGTGATCCACGTCAAGCATGGTGGCCTGCCCGCCTTCAAAAAGCACCAACTTGCCGGCTTCAATCGCCTGGTGCAACTCAAGTGCGGTGTCTGCCACCATTGGACGAAGTCGCTCTGCGTAAGACAGCAGTTCTGCAACAACGACGTCCGCCTTGATGGCGGCACGGTTGTAAATCTTGGTGAGCATGCTGTTCTTCTGAACCAGAGCGGCTTCTACCTTTTGGCGCAAAATGCTCTCGTCAAACAGATCTTGAACGCGAATGCCAACGCGGTTGATTTTGTCTGCGTAGGTTGGACCAATGCCACGACCGGTGGTGCCAATGGCACGCTTACCTAGGAAGCGCTCGGTGACCTTGTCCACGGTCACGTGGTAAGGGGTGATTACGTGAGCATTCGCGGACACGCGAAGTTTTGAAGTGTCTATGCCACGAGCGTTCAGCGCCTCAATTTCATAGAACAGAACGCTCAGGTCAATCACTGTTCCGTTGGAAATAACCGGAGTAACACCCTCGGTGAGAATTCCAGAAGGTAGTAGGTGAAGCGCGTACTTTTCGTTGCCAATCACCACGGTGTGGCCGGCGTTGTTTCCGCCGTTAAACTTCACAACGTAGTCAATGTGTTCGGCAAGAAGGTCTGTGGCCTTACCCTTGCCTTCGTCGCCCCACTGTGCACCGATGATTACTACTGCAGGCATGCTGAGTCCCCTTTTTCATTACGGGATTTGCGCGTCTCAAGTGTTGTTTCACACTTCGAATTGCGAACCAAAGTTGCGAAATGTCGCAACCTGACAAGTTTAGCCCAAGCGGGGATTTCCAGTAAAGGTGGCCGGCCTTAGCAGCCCGTGATGTAGGCGTTGACCGTGTCTGCCCAGGTCTCGGCTTCGGCCTGGCTGTTGGCTGAAATCACAAGTCGGTTGTAGCCATGCCCACTCAAGGTGATTTCAACTGGAATGCGTTTGCGACTCCACCACACAAAAGCGCGGTCGCCCTTCTTTATGAACGTGCCTGCAATCAATAGCCAAGGTAATCCGGTTCCAGGTACTCGGAGCCCAAGTCCATACCAAAACTTGCTGTCCACCACACTTGCACCAAGCACCTGACTCAGTGGAATCTGTAGGTTGCCGTGAAATGCCGCAAGCTTCTCGGCAAAGGTCAACTCAACTGCGAGCTGCTTTGCATCGATGGAAAGTTTTGGCATTTAGCGCCAGACCGAAAGAATGAGGCTCATCACCACAACGGCAACGATGTCGTTTCCAACTTCGAGCAACCAAATGCGGTAGCCGTGGCCCGCGAACAATCGGTGGGACAGCGATGCCGCCGCTGCAACAAAGACTCCGAGCAGCAAACCCACCTGAAGTCCAGTGCCTGCGTTCACAGTTACACCTGCTAGTTGCTCAAGCTTGAGAACCAGCGCCGCGGCAAATCCCATGGCAAACTGAGCAACAAAGGTGAGGCCAAACATGAGCCCAACGTTGCCGCTTCCTGCTGCGTCTTCAGGCTTACGACCCTGCAGCTTCCACCAAACTGGGAAGAAGGTCTTTGGCCCAAACCAGATAGCACCAACCGCAAACGCAGCGATGGCGGATACGAACAAGGCTAAATAGTTGAGTTCAAACATGGGTTTAATCTACTCCCAAAAGTGGAAACCGCCGACCTAGTGGTCTCCTGGAACATAATCCAAGAACTACTTGATCGGCGGTCTCTGGCTGGATTGTCTTTGACACTCCTAGCCATCGCGGTGACGGTGGGATTTGAACCCACGGTGGTCTTTCAACCACACATGTTTTCGAGACATGTACCTTCGGCCGCTCGGACACGTCACCGTGGGATAGTTTACCCCACGCTGGCGGCACCCCGCCACTCCCGCTTCAGGCGCTGATCCTTGATGCGCTCAACCGGGCGCTCAACAGCGAGCCAGACCAGCAGACCAGCCGCGAGACCCGCGAGCACCTTGATGACAATTCCCAGAAGAGGCGGAAGTGCTACAACCATCGATGAGAGAGCCAAGGAAACCGTGTGATGAACCAGGTAAATGCTGTAGCTGGCTAAACCGATGGTTTTCAACCCGGAAACACTAGAAAGTCTTGCAAGGCCGCGAATCAGCAATCCGGCGCCGCCCGAGAATCCTAGAATCAGGATTCCGGCGGAACCAAGGGCGTGCACGGTGATGAGCCAAGAGTAGTTAGCTTTGTAATCGCCGAGTAGCAGACTGAAACTGAGAACCGAAATGCAGACAAATAGTAGGCCATCCCAAATCAAACTCGGAACTCGGTTTCGCAGAGCCGGCCAAGCGTTGGACCGCAGGAAAACGGCAATCAGCACCCCAAGCGCGATAGCGTCGATGCGAGTATCCGTGGAGAAGTAGATCCGCTGAGCCAGCTCCTGGTTTCCGGTGTTGGCCAAACTCAAGCGCAGCAACGTGGAGCAGACAATGGCCAGTCCGGCTAGGCAGCTCAACGCCAGCCGTGGTTTCGGCAGTTTGAGACACAACAACCAGAGCAGTGCAAAGCCAATATAGAACTGTTCCTCAACGCTCAGACTCCACACCACGTCGGTTCCGGGTAGCACTCCCTGTTGCCCACTAATGCGAACGGAGTTATAGAAAAACAGCACCTGACTCAGCAGGCTGCTGGGGTTAACCTTGGTCCAGTTTGAAGCCAAGCCCAGAACCAAAGAAGGCAGAACCAACACCGCGATTAGAGGAGGCAAAAGCTTGATTGCGCGCCTCAAATAGAAATTGCCGATTGCGAACCTGCCAGTAACTGAGGCCTCGGCGAGTGCCTGATTGGTGATGACAAATCCGGAGATCACAAAGAACATGGTGACGCCGGCGGATCCAAGAAGTCCCTTCTCGAGACCAGCATGCTGAAGGAGCACCATGAGCACAGCCACCGCTCGCATAAAATCGATGTGAGCGAAGCGTTTCACCGTTTGGCCGCCGGCAGTTGAAGTCCCCACGATTTCATTGTGCCCAAACCTGCCCATTCCGGTAGGGACCGCAACACGAGTAAAAGGAACACATGAGCGCCTCTGGATCCAACAAAGCCATCTTTGCCGCGCTAGGTGCCAACATCGGTATTGCCGCCACCAAGTTTGTTGCCGCGGCAGTTTCGGGATCCGCATCCATGTTTGCCGAGGCCATTCACTCGCTTGCGGACTCCGGTAACCAGGTACTGCTTATCGTTGGCGGCCGTCGCAGTCGTCGCGAGGCAACCGAGAATCACCCATTCGGCTTCGGTCGTAGCCGCTACATTTATGCGTTCCTGGTGTCCATTGTGCTGTTCAGCATCGGTGGTCTTTTCAGCATTGTTGAGGGAATCAACAAGCTCCACGAGGGTCACGAACTTGAGCAGGCATGGCTTCCCCTGACCGTGCTTGGTGTTTCCATTGTGTTGGAAACCTTCAGCCTTCGCACCGCACTCTCCGAGGTCAAAAAGGACCGCGGAGATAGGACCCTGATTCAGTACATCCGTCACGCCAAAGCGCCTGAACTTCCGGTGGTTGTGCTCGAGGACATTGCCGCACTAGTTGGTTTGGTTCTTGCATTCGCT
>Ga0213922_1000462_pt1 | contig 19872 bp, 41 predicted proteins | sample McNCre2917MG_FD_165060 | JGI IMG/M metagenome (GOLD analysis project Ga0213922, IMG submission 165060) | Freshwater microbial communities from McNutts Creek, Athens, Georgia, United States - 29-17 MG | ecosystem: Environmental > Aquatic > Freshwater > Creek | place: USA: Georgia | collected... | reverse complement strand
GGTGTTTGTCGACTTTTTTCAGCTACTACCCCCACCGTCTCCTCTGCTCGATGTTCTTGCGTTGATTGCAGGGCGTGCAGATGGCTTGGAGATTCGCGGGTTTTGATGAACCGCCTTGAGATAAAGGGGTTATGTGGTCGACTTCTGTTGCTTGTGCGCCGCATACTTGGCAGATGTGTTGATCGCGGTGCAGTATGTGTTGTCTGATGCGCGTCCAGTTTGGTATGCGTTGGCGTGGCGTGTTTTTTTGCCATGCTGGGAGTTTGTGTTGCTCGCAATATGAGCCGTTTGTTGCGATGTCTGAGCACCCTGTTTTGTTGCAGATGCGTGATGCTCTAGGCATTTGCTACTTTGTTTCGTTAAAGCTTCCGCAGTTTTGGCAGTAGCCGTCTGCGCATGAACACTTTGTTGTGTCGATCTTTGCTGTTGGTGTGCTGTCGTCAGCCATAGTTGTTTTCTCTCTGTCTTATGACCAGACTTTGACTTCGACTGTTTGTGTAGTCGGGTTCATGTCTGTTACTAGATAGCGTGTGTAACCGTCGGTCAGCCAATAGTGTCGTTCGCCTTTGATCATGGCGATGCCGAGCTTGCATTTCGTGAGCAAGTATTTCTGGCCGAAGATGTAGTTCTTTTTCTTTTTCATAAGAGCTTCAGACAGGACTCGAACCCGTCACCTACGCTTTACAAGAGCGTTGCTCTTCCTGATGAGCTACTGAAGCAAGTGCCTCATGTTTTCCGAACGCGAGGGCTTCTGCGTTCTAACTGATAGCCGAAGCCGTCAGGGTTATCACTTAGAGCAGTAAGTGAAAGTAAGAAGCCCGCTGTTGTCTAGAACAACTCTCACTAGGTGAGCCAGGTGCGCATCGTTGAGAGGCTTGGGCGGGCGCTTGTGCTTGTCTAGGAGTTGCGCCTAGTCCTGACCGGCTTATGTGGTCCGCTCTCTCTGAGCTAACAAGCGTTGTCAAAGCGCTCCCGCAGGTACACGCTTCAGACAGTGGACGCGCTGAGAATCGAACTCAGGTGTTGACGTTTCCGACATGCGGCTTTGACGTCAATCGACAACCTTTCGCGCCCTGTGCTCTCGATCAACGTCCAACAACTCCGCTTTTGCTTGAGTATCGTTGTCGAGAAGCATTTCAAGTTTAGAGGACCCGCCAGCCTAACCCCTCAACACGATGAGCGATGACCGTTTCGGCGTGTTCATCGTGGAGACTCTCTACAAATAAGGAAAAGGGGTAAATGACTGTAAAAGTCAACTCAAACTGTAAAGTTTTTTAGTTCGAAGATTGCTTTGATCTGCTCCCAGCGTGCTTCGTAAAAGTCACCGCCTGAACCGATGCGTTTCAGCTCTTGCAAGATGCGTTCGCGTTCGTGCTCGACGCCGAGACGATACGACGTCAAGTCTGTGACGCCTTCTGCGTGAAGATCGCTCAAACTCACTTCTTCTCCCTTTCTGCACTGAACAAGTAGTGTGCGAGGCTCTCGATTTTGCTTGGCTTGAAGCCTGACCAGATTTTCGTGTCAGTCGTGACGATCGGTGCTTGCGAGTAACCCTGACTTCTGAACTCTTCAAGTTTCTCAGCGTTCTTCTCTGCTGTTAGGTCTTCTACAGCGTAAATGATGCCGTTGCGATCTAGAAGCTTCTTAGTCATGTTGCACTGAACGCAGTTAGGTGTCGTGTAGACAGTTACAGGGATTTTCATTTATTTCTCTCCTTTGATAAGAGCGATAACCCAGTCAAGCCCTACATAATCGCAGTTGGCGTGCTTCATAGGAGTATCACTGTCAATAAGATTGCGTAGTTCACTGCCAGTTAGGTCTAGGCATACGCAACGCTTATCTTTTAGCAACTTGATGATGCGTGCTTCAGCGTCAGCGACTCCACGCTCATACGCTTCTTGACGAGACTTGAACGCTTGCTCACGCTCAAACAAGATGCCCTCTTCGAACGCTCGCGCACGATCAGCTTCAACAGCACGACTCAAGTCATGCAACACAAGCTTCGAAATGCTCATTAGATTCCCTTCTTCACGATAGCGACAAGCTCACTGTTGTTGAAACAGACAGCGTGTTCGCACTTCTTGTTCTTCTTGTGATCGAAGCAAATGCGTGCTTCGAGAAGCTCGATGACTCGTTCTTCAGCTTTGCGTTTACCGAAGTCGAAAATCATGACTGCTTCGTCAGCTGGTCGCGCCCAAGTCACGAGTCGCCTTTGAGAGCTCGTTTGATCGCTGGTTTGATGAACGCGTGCCAACGATTCGACAAGTATGCGAGCTCATACTTCCAGACGATGCGTGCACGTTGCGCGCGATGTTTAGCATGTCTCGACATTACTGTTTTCTTTCTCGAACTTATACCACTGCAAATAGTGTTTCTTGCAGAATCCGCGTCCCTGATAAGGGAGTGAGCAACCAGGCACGTGGCAGTGACTGTGCTTCGCTGACAGATAGTAGCCGACAGCGTCTTGAACATACTGTCTCAGATAGCTGTAGTCTGGTCGCACTCTGTTGAGTTTGCGTTCTTTGCGAATAACCCACGCTTGCTGATAGTGAGCTCGACACAAGTTCGCTCGATAGTGTGCTCGTGCACAGTTGTCGATGCCGCAGAAGTCGCGTTTCTCTTGCCCGACGAACTGAAGTGCAGACAACAGCTCTTCGTCTGTTGCTTTCGATGCGTAAGTTCTAGTCATTTCATGTTCCTGAGTGCTGTGATCGCGTCACGAATGTCTTCGCAAGCGCCATGAGTGCAGTTTTCTGTTTTGAGATACTCAGAGCAGACACGAGTCAGCAACTGCTTCACTGCTTGCTCTTTCGTTTCTTTGATGCCTTGTTCGCGCCCTGCAACGTAGCCACGATCCCATTCGGGTCCGAGCCACGTCACTTGAGTCTCTGCTCTCGCATGAGGTGAACGCTTTCGAACGCGTAGCTTGTAGCGACGTTCAGTCTGTCGTTGCCGACCATGCCTGCGAGCGCACCGCATAGAGCCAACAGTGCTTCGGAGCGTGTTGCCCCGAACGTTTCTGCGTCGACGAGATAGTTCTCGACGATCTTCCACGAATCTGTTGACTCACTCATTCGGCCACTCGCCTCGCAAGACGAGCTGTGCAATCGTCGCATAGTTCGCTAAGTCGATGAACGTGTCGATCAGTGACTCGTTCTCAGGTGTTGCGCCTGTGTCGTGAAGATGAGTTGCGCGTGCAAGCTTGTCGTGGATTCGCACAAGCAAGCCGTTGAGCGGCCCGCCGGGTGAGCGACTGATGTTCTTCGGACCGTAGTCTCGATGCTTGCGAAGTAGCAGTGCGACGTTCGAGTGAACGACGTGCAGAAGCTTGTCTTCGAAGTCTTCGCTTGCGATGTATGCGTTGATCGTCATTTCAGGAATCGACTTGCCTGCTGGGTGTCGTTCCATCGACTCAAGTAGCTTGTCAATGTCAGTCATTTGTTTCCTCTTCTGCGATTGCGTGAATGATGTCGTCCTTGATGAACTCTGAAATGTCGAGAGCTTCGATGATCTCGATGATGCGTTTGCGCTCGCGATTTCGAGCGTTCGCGACAATGAGTGCGATTGTCTTGTTACTCATCAGTGTCTTTCTCGTTGTTTTTGCCGATGAACTCGTGCGAATAAGTGAAGCGATAAGGATTCAGCACCCAACCTGACATGACGCCTCGTCGTTGCTGACGTTCGAAGTCTCGCTGTGCGGCTTTCTCGCCGTAAGCCATCTTATTCGTGCTAGTGCCACGCCACTCAGCTGAGCGTTCGCGATACTCACCCAAACGTGGGTGTGCTGTCTTGCCGAAGTAGCGTTTGCCTTCTCGCGTGTAACCGTTAGCGACGTAGTCTGCGAAGCGTGGCCCGATGCCTAGCCCTTGATAGTCAGGCAACGTCACAAGTCGATGTCCTCGAAAAGCGTTAGAGACTGTTCCGCTTGGGAGAGTGAGAACTGCGTTGAGAGCGACAGGGCTTCCGTTGACTGTTGCGAGGAAGCAACGAGAGGCCGCAGATAAGTCCGCGCTGAGATAGTGGTGCCCAGCGAAAAGCTCCCAAACGGTTGTGTTGACTTCAAATACTTCAGCCACCATTTTTGGGCGATGAAGACACTCCTTAGGCTCGATGACATACGCGCCGGCGTCTGTGTCAATAATCCAGTCAGGCTCTAGCCAAGGGATCACGTCGCGATGACATGTCACGATGACGAGTCGCTTGATGTTGTTCGCGTTGACGTATTTGCGTAGGCTCTTTGATGCCGCGATCGCGATGTTGCGGTCGACAACCGACGTGTATTCGTCGATCACTGCGTCGTCGTGCAAGCTGACAGCCAAGTCTGCGCGAAACTTCTCACCGTTGCTCAGCACGTTGTAAGGCTTCAACCAAGTCGGGACTGATGTGAGACCGACGGCGAACAGTTTCGCTTGCGCGTCTGTAGCTGAGTCGAAGTGATCGCAGATCGCTCGCTTATCCCACAAGTGGTTGACAGGCTCGCCGAAGTCTTTCAAGAGCGTGCTTTTGCCGGTGCCTGATGCGCCGACGATGACACCGATTTTGAAGTCGTGCGGGAGCGGTGGAGTGTCGTAAGGCGTGAACGTTGTGACGCCGTCTGTCTCGTAGTCGAAGTCTCTGATCAGTTCGAGTGCGAGCTCTGACACTGGGACTGTCGACGATAGCTTGTTCGTCTTGCGTCCTAGTTCGAGCCAAACGTCTTCGATTGGGAGTGCTGTTTGAGTCATGTTGCGTTTACCTATCTAAAGATCACGATTGCGCTGGGAAAGGGTGCGCCGTTCTTGACGCCTGATCGAGAGACGAACTTGACTCGACCACGTAGGAAGCGAACTTCGCCTTTGGCGGCGTAGTTGTGCCACCATGCTGTGTCTGTGCGCGCAGGGACGAGACAAACAACGATTGTCCCCCCCCCCCGGCTGACTCATAAGCTTTTTGCATCCACTTGCCGATCTCGCGACCGTATGGCGGATTACACCAGCAGACGCCTGTCCACTGTTGCGCGAGACCGTCGACTGTCTTGTCGAAGTAGTCTTGCGTCTTGTGATTCCAGTCGTCAGCGCAGACGTCGAGCGAAAAGTTGAACTCTTCGTTGAGCTTGTCGAACAAGTCTTGCGGAGTTGCCCATTCGTCTGTTGCGCTTGAGAAGTGAACGTCGAGTGTCATGTTGCTATTTACCTAACTCTGTTCCACGTCCGTTGCGAATAACGAACTCAGCGGCTTTGATGCCGACGATCTTCCAAGTTTGAGTCTGCTTGTCGAAATACTCTGCGCGCTTTCGACCCGATGCTGTAGTCGTGAATCTGTAAACGATCTGTGTCATGTTGCTATGCCACCGCCCAAACGATTGCGTTGCGGCCTGAGCTCAGCTTCTGACGTGCGCCTGAGTCGATCAGCAAGCCGTCACGAACGAGCTCTGCGCGACGTGAACGAATACCGCTCTCAGACGCGCTAGGAGCGAGCTCAAGACGAGCCATCGTCTGATAGACATGAACGAGCGTGTCGTCTGTCATCGGCTCTGCTGTGACGAGTAGAACGATTGCGCGTTTCGTGTCAGTCAAGTTCTTGACGCTCGATGCGGCTTCGTGTGAAGTGCGTGGGTCTGTTCTGCGTGCGTGAGGCATTAGTTCAACTCCCAAAGTATTTTCTTGATTAGATAGCCGACAACCCAAACGAGTGCGATGCCGAAGATGACGAAAAAGACTGCGATGAGCCACTGTGGCGTCGCGTCTGCGATGATTGTTGCGATTCCCGGGCCGAGAATGAGAAGCGCGACGAAGACGATGAACTTGAGAGTGTCGCGCATTAGTTCACCGCCTTGACGAGCCAGATCATGTTTGCGTGATGCTGAAGAGCGCAACTCTGGCCCTCGAAGCGAACGAACCACTTGCCGTGCCACTTGAACGGCGCTTCAGCGACAGTCTTGAAGCCGAAGCCGAAGCTTGCGATGTCGCCGACTTGAAGATCGACTGTGCGCTTAGTCTGCTCACTGCCAGCGAGGTATGCCCCACAGTCAACGCAGACTGCTGAACCGTAGCCACCGCATTTGCACTTGTTGTCTTGCATTTCTTTTCTCATCTTTCTAGAGCTCTTTCTTGCTCTAAGAAAACTCTAGCAAAGTCCCTAGAGAAAAACAAAACCATTTCACTACGTTGTTATTGTTTCGTTATACAAACGACAGATCGAGCAGAGCAGACAGAAACTCTTCACGCGACTTCAAACACGCGTCATCGAGCACGCCCCACTCATAAGACAACGATCGAGCAGAGACAACGCTCATGAACGACTCATAACGCTTCACGTCATCATCACTGCGAAACGTCACTTCAAACCACGCGTAAGGCTTCACAAGCTTCTCGCTCGTCGTGCAAGTGCCCGCAGTCACGAGCTTGTCGAACAATGCGACGAACTCGTTGCGCTCGTCATACGTCTCGAACACGCGAGTCGCACGAAACGACAACTTGTCACGCTGTAACGCGAACAGTCTCAACATTCTCGATCTCTCTAATCAAACACACGACGCCGGGTGCGTGATCGTCAGCGTAAAGCTTCTCAGTGACCCACTTGACGATGAGACCGTCGTCAGCGATGACACCTGCGTCGACAGACAGAGCGTCGCCGAGAGCACGTTGAAGCTTGTCAAGATCAGGAGCTACAGCAGGCAGTAAACGACGCACACTCTTCGGTCGCGGTATGTAGAACGTCGCGAACACGACGACAGGATTCACGAACTGAAGTTGCTCTTCTTTCACCCAAGTTTGAAAGACAGCGTCAGCAACGGCCGCACGCCAAGGCTTCAACTTCTTCGAAGCTTCAACGAAACGACCGTTGCCGACATACTTCTTAGAACCCTGCGGTGCAGGTTCACCGAACGCTGTAAAGCGAAGCTCAGTCGTCATTCTGCAAATGAGCGACAACGACACGAGTCGACGCGAGACCGACGAGCAGACCGAGAACGACGTCGACGCACGCGTTGATGATGCACAGAATCTGTGCGACGTGAGTGAGCTTGCTCGCGAGAACGAACATGAACACTGCGTGCGCGAAGAAACTCAGTGCGACAGTGATCATTAGAACGGCATGTCCTCGTCGACGACTGCACGACTGAACCCGCTCACAGCCGGCGCAGTGTCACGCTCAACAGCTTCAAGACTCGACGCGCGAACCTTGACTGCGACAGCGACAGTGCCGTCGTTCTTCGTGTAAGTGTCGACTTTGAACGTTCCGTTGACACGCAACAGCTTCGCGTCAGGCACAATGATGCCGCTGTCGTGAGACACAGACACGTCAATGTAATCCTTGCCGGTCGTCTCCCACTCGCCAGTCTGAGCGTTCTTCGAACGAATCTGATGAGTCATGCGAACAACCTGCCCCCAATCGAACTGCTTGATCTCGTTGACCCAGCCTTCGAACTCAATCTTCAATGCCATTAGTTTTCCCTTCTTTAGGTGTTTCTAGTGTAACTCAACAGACATTCACGACACGACGTGATCTTGTTGCCGTGTTCGCAAATAGGCGGTGGCGTTGCACGACGCTCAGCCTCTTTCATCTCAGCAAGCAACTGCTCACTGTGACGCTTGTCAGCTTCACGACGACGAGCGTTCGCTTCAGCGTCGCGTTGCTTCTTCTCTTCGACAGTCAACTGACGTTCAGGCAGTGGCTCGTCAAGCCAGCCTTCACGATTCAACCAAGTAGCCGGGTGAGGTATGAACTGCTTCTCAGGCAGCCAAGGGTCTTTAGCGAAACGACGTGCCCCGTCGATGATGTCTGCGCCAGTGCCTTTGAACGCCTTCACGAAAGCACGCTTAGCCGCACCCTTGCCCACTTTGCGCGGATAGATCGACCAAAACTCTTCGAACGCTTTCTCTGCGAAGTCTCTAGAAGTCACAAGCTCAAGCTCGTCTTGAGCAAGAGATTCTTCTAAGTGGTCTTCTTGGATTGTTGGTATTCTTATGTCCGTTGATGGCACCAGGTGGTGTGGCTCCGGAGTGGAATGGCCAACGCTGGTGCCGTCGAGCACAGTCCACGACTTGGGACCGAAGCGACCTGACGCGAGCTGTGGCCGCTCGACCTTGAGCCAACGCTTGTGCTCTAACTGACTAGCCGCTTGGTTGATTGCGAAGCGGCCTAGACTCGTTTGGCGTTCGATCTGCTCATAAGTGAGTTGATAGCCGTCTTGGTGACTCATGAGATACGCGAGCAGACGAAACGCGTTTGCACTGATCTCAGGGTCTCGAATAACTGAGTTAGGTATTTGCGCGAACGGTTGATTGTCGCGACGATAGAGACTGACTACTGACATTAGTTCCCTTCAACTAAAACTCGCGACCAATCATCGCGCAGTAGATACCACTTGCCGGTGAGAGTGTCTTTCACAGGCTTGATGCGCCAGTCGTCGAACGTGCTGACTTTCCAACCTAGCGACAACGCCATTTCGGCGTGCTTCGTGTCGGACTCGATCAGACTGTTCAGCGACGAACACAACAGAACAAGATTGCTAGGCGTGTCACGCAGTTTTGAACCGCCCATGCCACGATTAGCTCGATGATTCGGTGACAGTGCTTCTGTCTCACCGCAGTGAAGACAGTAACTGTCCCTTTTGAGCAGTTTCTCGAAGTCTTTGCGTGTCATGCGTGAAACCCGACGAGACGCTCGTCTTCAGAGATGCTCTCTAGCGTCGCTGTGCCGCTCGTAGGCGTCATGTCGACGTCTTCTGCTATCTGACAGACATGCTCGCGACGCCACAGCGTCAGAGCGTCATGCCAGTCATCAGCGTTCTCGATCTCGATTCGCGATGCACAGAACCCGCAACGCTCGCGAACAGTTACGCGTGTCGCCACTGCAACTCCACCATTCTGGCTTGAGTCTGAACACTCATCTGAGCTTCAGACAGATGCTTCAACTTGTTCTTCACACGATTCAGTTCGACGCGCGCAAGCTCAGCTTCGAAACGCAAGTCGTCAGCTTTCAACTTTGCGATTGCTTGACGATCAGCGACAGTGCCTTGAGCGTTCAGAAACTCTTCAAGCTCGACTTTGTTCGCTTCACTATCGAGACGAACATACTTCTGTTCAATCTCGGACAAGTAAGCGATGCCTTTCTCTGCTTGCTTGCGTATGTCGTCGAGCTCGCGCACGACGTCGCCGGGTGTCTCAATCATTCGTAGCCTGCTGTCTCGATCTGATCTTGCACGTCTGAGAGTCTCTTAGCGACACGAACACCTTCACGCGCGAACGCTTCAGCTTTCGGCTCGTTGTCGCGAAAAGCCTCAACGAGAGCAGAGAGTTGCCTCACTGTCTCGCTGAGAACTCGTCGACGAAAGAACAGTTCGTTCTTATCCAAAAGTTGCGACCTTCGACTTGATTGCTTCGAGCACGTCGTCAGGTGCTTTGCTTGCGCGAGCGTCTTGATACAGCTTGCGCGCTTGCTCAACGTTCTGAAGCGCGTCGATGAGCTTTGACCAATCGCGAGCTACAGGCTTCGACTCAGCGCGTGCGACTTTTTCCATTTCTTCACGCGATGCTCGCTTGTTGCCTGACAGATTCATGTTTGCCAGAGCGCGGCCGATTGCGCTGGTCTCGCAGTTTTCAAGAGCTGACGTCTTGTTCGCCATGCCGTTGACGCCGTCAATCTCAAACGCCATGCCGGTAGCCTTCAGCAGGAACAAGTCTTCGATTCTGAGGTCGCGGAACTCGATGGCTGGCAGGTCTTTGCGCACGAATGGAAAGTCAGTGATTGGCAGCCAGATTTCTGCCTTGACAACCCAAGTGCTGACTTGACGATCTGCAGGTGTAGTCAAGTTGTGAGTGATGACGCGTGCGTCAGGGTGAAGCTCGTGCAGACGCTTCAGACGATCTTCAACCGTCTCGTAATCGTTCAAGTTGAACTGTGCCATGTGTTAGTTTCCCTTCTTCTTGTTCACTAGGTAAGGCAAGCCTTTACCCTTTGCTTGTCTAACGACAGCAAGTTCGTTGTCGATGAAACCGCGTTTCGCGTTGCCCATCGCGTCAAGCACTTGTGCTTTGAGAGTGTTGAGCACGTCGTTCGCTAACTCGACAGCAGTGACAGCGTGCAAGTAAGCGTTGCCTAGCGCGCCGAGCTCGACTTCAGTGTCTTCGATAAGAGGGTGCATTTCGCGCACAGTCTCAAGCGTGCTCATCATCGGCTCGCTAAACAGTGGCTCTTGCTCTGCGTCGAGATAGAACGTCTTGAACTCTTCGACGAGCTTGAAGTTCATGTCTTGCTCGAACTCGTCAGCTTCGATCTCATACTCGCGATAGTCGCGTGCGCCGAGAATAAAGACGCCGACGATCGCACGCTTCAAACCAAGAGCTTGCAGATACCACTGAACTTGAGTGCGATAGTAAGCAGGCACGCCTGCTGAACCAGAACCGGACTGCCCCCAGTTATCTGCGTAGAGAGCCGTCTTCGCTTCAAAGATGCCGAGCTCGCCTAGCGGGTCTTCAAAGATTGCGTCGACGTTGACGATCTGCCAGTCAGTGACGCCTGACCAAGTGCCGACGCCTGTGAACACAGTCAACTCAGGGTGCGAGTCAGCGAACTTCTCAATCACGACAGGCTCAAGACGCTTGCCCCACTCAAGAGCAGACGACTCAGTCTGTGGCGCGATCAGTCCGCGCTTCGTAGCCCAAAGCGTGTAAGCAGACTGCCAAGGGTTGAGACCGCAGATCGTCGCGACTTCAGAGCCGCCGATGCCGGCACGACGCACTTCAAGCCACTCGTCGCCCTCGAAGACGCCGAGAAACTTTGCACGCAAACTCAAACGCTCGAACGCATCGCTTGTTATTCTTGTAATAGTCACTAGGTGTTATTCCCTTCCGTTTAGTGACGCAAGCGGCTTCAGAGTTATCTCTGGAGCCGTTTTGCAATTTCTTTTAGGTTATTACTAAAGTCAATCTAGTAACAACCTAAGACATTTATTTTGAAGGGAAAATCATGAGCCTTTTAGGCACGTTTCAACCGCTAGAGCGCGTGTTCACTGATCAAGAAGTCGTCGACTTTCTAGAGCTCGCGAAAGTGTTCGACGAAGACACTGCGCCTTGTCAGAGCTTCCCTGACGCGTGGTTCGAAGAAGACGACCCGCAGTTGACAGAGCTCGCGAAAGCGATCTGCGCTGACTGTCCTGCGAAAGCTCTATGCGCCGAATACGGTTTCAAATACTCTGATCACGGTATTTGGGGCGGCACAACAGCACGCGAGCGACGTGCACTTCGCAAACGCTTCGAGACAGGCAGTCAAGTCTGCGCCCGCTTAGGTTGTCGCAAGGCGCGCGTCATTCAAGGACTATGCTCGAAGCATCACAAAGAGTTGGAAAGCATCGGTCAGCGTGCAGAGAAGCTGTTTACAGCTCGTTGAACAAGCGCACGATCGCTTCACGAAACGCACGCGAGCGACGAGTCGACGCTTGTATGACACCAAGCTTCAAGCACACTTCGACGAGATACTTCTCTAACGCGTCAAGTTCGACACGTTCGAAGTCATCATCGAGCACGCTAGACACGACAGCGTCAACAGCGTCGTCAAGCTGATGCGTCGGCAACTCACTCACTTGAACGAGAAGATCAGCGAGCGGTGCGCGCACAGCCTCGAAGTCGTCACTCCATTCGAGCTGAGTGTCACGCAACAGCGCGACAGCTTCACGAAGTCTTGAACTACTCACAAGCGTTCACCTGCGAGCTTGTCGCTGAGATGCTTCACGCAACGATCTATCATCTTCGACGCGCCCTCTTTCGTGACGTTCTTGAGAGACGCGATCTCGTCAAGAGTGAGACCGTCTCTGAAACGCCATTCGAGAATCTCGCGCTCGTCGTTCGTGAGACCGTAGAACGCGCCTGAAATGTCAGCCATGATCGTCAACGCGTTGTTGAACTCAAACGGCTTGTCGACAGGCTTGCCTGTATGCGGATTCTGACGCACAGCAGTCTGAGGCCACTCTTCAAACAAGAACGGCAGTGCACGCGTCAACATGGCTTCGTTGTAGAAGTTTTCACGCGTCAACGGTTGCCCCACCTTTGCGGCAGTCTCGCGCGTGCAATACTTCAACGCTTCACGCTTCAACGCGACGAACAGCTTGCCCCAGCCGCGTTCCTCTGTGCGCCAACGAGTCACGTTCTTGTCGTGCTCGAACAGCCACAACACGAGAACAGACTCTAAGTCTTCAATCTCGATCTGACTCCAACGAGAACCGATGCGACGCGCAGTGTCACGCGCAAGCTTCAGCTCGTTGACTTGCAACTCAAAAGTCAAGCTATCTCCCTAGTTTCTGGTTTCGAACGTGGCCAGCGATGCGGCATCACGCTCTCAAGTTTCTGTGTTCGTGTGATCGTGCCTCGAAGCACGCAAGGGTCGCTTGCGAGTCCTGCGGCTTGACTGAACCAAGCTGACGTGTCTGAGAGAGTCCCGCCTTGAATCCAGTCAGTGTCGCCGACGAGCTGACTCCACTTGCCTGAGTGATAGTGACCTGTAAACAAGATGTCGCTTGAACCGATCGAGTCTCGCGAGACAGCCATGCGCTCGAACCAGTTCAAGATTTTCTGTTCAGGTGAACTGCCACCGCGTGCAACGTGCCCGTGAGTGAGTCCGACAATCCAGCCTTGAACTTCAGTCGTCAAGTGAATCCTGTCGCGTTGCGGTATCACGAACGACACGTTCTTCACTTTTGCGATAGCAAACGCTTCAGCGATCTGCTCAATCACTGCGACGTCGTCGTTGTCGTTCAGTGACGTGAAAGCTTTACCGTCGAGACGATTCTCGCCATGATTACCGGGCACGACAGCCACTCGAACAGGCAAGTTCGTTTCAGCGAGTTGAAGCAGAAACTCTGTGACGAGTCGACGCACGAGCTTCACTTGATCGCGTCTGTCTAACTGCACAGAGAAGCGTTGCATGGCATACCAGCCGTCAATGCCTTCGACAAGGTCGCCTGTGATCGGCACGAAAATCTCTGCGACAGGCTTCTTCGCTTGCTTCAGAGCTTCAAGATCAGCGCGAACAATGTCAGCAAGCTCGTCAAGACGATGAACCATGCCAGCGACGCCGTCACCGTCAGCTTGACCAGCTTGAAAGTCAGTGAGATGAACCCAATACGCGCGATCTGAGTCGACTGAGAGTTTGCGTGTGCGTGTCTTGCGTGCGAGCGCGATGATGTCGTCGATGTTGCGACGTTCAAACGCGAGAGTCTTGCGACGAATCTTTGCTTTGAAGTAGTAGAAGCGTCGAGTTTCACCGTTGCCAATGTTGCCGTCCCAAGCTCGCATCTCAACGTTCGTGTCGTCAACTTCGTAGTCACTTACGTTCATGCCGTCAGGCAGAAGCTGTGACAAAAAGTCAGTCCAGTCAGTGGGTGGCGTCGCACTAGGTTCAGTTGTGATGTAGCCGCCTGCTTCTGACAAGACGAGCGGTTCCCAACCGTCGGGTCGTTTCTTAGCGCGCGTGACTTCTACGTCGCGCACAGTGTTCAATAAGTCGTCGAGTCTTGAAGATTCCAAAAGCTATCCCTTCGCGCAGAAGCAGAGACCCCGTCGATGGCGACTGATCGTGGTTGCACCGATTTTGATGCCTGCTTGCGCGAGACCCTTAGCTAATGGAATGTCTGCGAGACCGCCGTCTGAGAAGCGAGTGTCGATCAACTTGAAGAACGTCGCACGATTGTTCTCGTCGAGTGATTCCCCAATAATAGTGACTCGACAAGGCTCGACTATTTCAGTCGGTCTGTCTGTAGACAGTAAAGCTTCAAGATTCACGTTCGCTCCTCTGCTTGTTAGCAGTTTAGCGAAGCGTTAGTTATCCACAGCTTTTGTCTATTCTGTCGCGCGTGTCGCAAGTGACATGTTGCGTTCAACGACAGAGAGAATGTCGACTGTGTTCAAGTTGTTCAAGTGCGCGTTGTGTTCGTGCCAAGCGTCTTCGCGCGTCTGCGTCGAGTAGAGACGCTCAAACAGCATGTAGTCGCGACCGTCTTCGAGCGAGTGCCAGCCGATCAAGCTGACAGAGTCTTGCTTCGTCACCCAATCGAACACAGCGTCTTCTTGATGCGTGAACGGACGCGTCAACGTGATGACAACGTCGAAGCCGCACCATGCGGCACAGTCGCCTCGTCGAATCGAACGAGGCCACAAGTCGTCAAAAGCGATCACTGCAACTCCTCAAGACTGATGAGACGTTTGCGGATAGGGATACCGTTCGGCTTGTCGTGTATCTCGTCAGCGTCAACATAAATGAACCCGTCGCCGTCTGGCACGTATGCGACGACGATGTCTCTGTCGTTGAGTGCTTCAAGCCACGAGTCGAGACGATCAGACTCGTCGAACGTCAAGCTTGCGCCTGCGTTGCGTCGACCCAAGAGACGCAACATGCGAGCAGGGTATTGAGTCAGATGCTCTGCACGAGCTCGCCAAGGAAGCTCGTCACGATAACGCTCACGTTGCACAGTTAGACCTGCTCGCGACAATGCGGCAGAAATAGTCGATCTTGACAGCGTGACTCCCGTCTGTTCAGCGATCTTGTCTGCTATCTGCTGATGTGTCAGTCCTTGCTCGACGTAGCGTCGCAACTCGCTCACCGGTGGCACGAGTCTCTGAGCTGGCATCGTCACTCCTTCACTGCGTCGCAGACAGTAGCGCGCCGATCACGACGCGTCAACTGAGACATGTTGCGTTGCGATGATACGATGATGCGTCATGTCCAGTCACGTACCGAACGTCGCAAAGCCGCAGGTCAGCCTCGATGTCTGAGTTCATCTAACATGACACACGCGCTGACTGTGGTATGTTGCGTTCCCTGTTCTACAGAGAGGGAGCATGAGCAAGCCAAGACTCAGCGAAGCAAGTCAGCTCTACAAAGATCACTGCGAAGCACGACGACTCGCACAAGGCACGATCAGAGGGCAACAGTGCGCGATCGCACAGCTCATCTCAGTCGCAGGCGACGTCAGACTTGACAACGTAACGTCGAGACACGTTGACTTGCTGTTCGCTCGCATGCAGTGGGCTCCGACAACACGCAACAACAGAATCGGGCAACTTCGTGCTTTCTTTAGCTGGGCTAGAGCGTCGAAGAACATGAGTGCGCTCAACGACCCGATGGCGACGTGGCGGCAGCAAGCACCACCTGAGACTGAACGCTTGCGAATCCCGTTCGCCAAATGGGGCATGCTTTTCGACGTCGCTAAGCACCCGCAAGAAAGAATCGTGCTCGCAACAGGTCTCTATCTGTTTCTTAGAGCGTCAGAACAGCAAGCACTGAGACTGAAAGACGTCGACTTGTCGTCGAACAGAATCCTCGTGTGGCGTTCAAAGACAAAACAACACGACTGGATGCCGATCAGTTCAGAGCTCGACGTCGAGCTTCGACGTTGGCTCACGTGGCTCGCAGAGACGCACGCACCGAACGACGAACACTTTCTCATCTGTGCGCGACGCAAAGACAGCAAACGCGAAAACAACCGCTGGGGCGTCAGCTATCTCGTCAACCCTGAGAGACCGCTTCACAAGCCGTCACTCGTCGTTCAACGCATACTCAAACGCGCAGGCTTCGAAGTCGAGAAAGGGCAAGGCGAGCACACGCTCAGACGTTCAGGCGCTCGCGCATACTTCGACAGTCTCGTCGATCAAGGCTATGACGGCGCACTCAGACGCGTTCAAGCGATGCTAGGTCATCGACACTCACTCATGACAGAGCACTATCTTGGACTGAACATAGACCGCGAACTGCGCAACAAGGCACTAGCCGGGCAACCGATGTTCCCGATTGCCGAGACTGTGTCGATTCGAGAGGCGGCAACATGGCAGAGCGCACAGTCCTAGTCTGCGACTTCGACGACGAAACTTGCGCTCAGCAGGTGAGTCGTTTCAGACTGTGGCGTGACGGTGACAGACAGGCATCAGCGATCGACTTGTGCGAGACGCACGCTGAAGCTCTGAACGCGCTGTTCGCTCGCGCTGTGCCCACCGATCTGCCTAGCAAGCCGAGACAGCGCATGGAAGTCACTGCTCTCAAAGTCACTGACAAGACTCAGCATCTCAAGAAAGGGTGACGTCAATGGGACGTCGGCTCAAGGCAAGCGACCCGACGAAGGCAACACGACACAAGCCGTCTGAAGTTGAGGTTCGCAACATAGCTCACCCGCGAGTGTGGACTCTCGCGCTTCAGATCGCAGACGGCAAGCACGAGCTGATCGAAGTCGAGTCGTTCGCGCGAGTGAGCATCAAACTGCCGTAAATGCAGAAGACCCTCGCAGACTTGGGGGAAAGTCTGCGAGGGTCTCTGTCTTGGTTTGTCGCTTCAAGATGAGAAAGGAAACAACAAACAAAGTCTAACACGTCAGATTGAGCCTCGTTTCGTGAGCTCGTCTTCGACGCGAGTCAAGTCTTCGCGCAAGCTTGCGATCACGTTCGTTCGTGACGTGAGCGACATGCCTCGATTGCCCCAAGTGCGCAACGCGCGCATCTGCTCGAACAGCTTGTCTGCTTTCTCTTGAAGAACTTCAGTGCTCATCTCTGCGTAGTTGTTCACTAGCGCACTGCTTCGTCGATCACGTCGCCGCCGACGATGCACCACACTGAGTCCCAGAACTCTGCCATCGTCTCGTCTGACATGCGCTCTTGATGCACAACGCCAGTGTTGTAGCCGCTGTCCCAGACTTTGCCTTCAGGAAGATACGCTTCGAAGACGTATGCCCCTGATGGGTTATACCCTTCTTCCCAGCTGGCACCCTGCTTGTTCAACGCGCGAATGATCTTTGTCTTGCTCATTTGCTTCTCATCTCTCTTTCTATTACTTGCTAATCGAGTTGTAGTTGAGCAAGAAGATGCGTCCCTGCACGCGGCTCCACTGACTGTGAAGCTGGTGAATCTGCTCCCAGTAGAACGCTTCGTCTGTTGCGCGCGCAAGCACTGTGAAGCTGTCAATCTGAGCTTTGATGTTCTTGAGCGAAGCTTCAAGAGTTTTGATCTCGTCGTTCATTTCTGTTTCTCATCTTTCTATCAACGCTTTGTTGATACTTAAAGCCTAACAGACTTTCTCCAAGTTCAGCACCAAATAAATAACATTCAGATAACAAAAAACCCTCACACTCCGAAGAGCATGAGGGTTTCTCGTTCAAACGCTACTTATCAGCTTCACTGAAAGCAGAGTCGATCTCATCTTGAGTCAGCTTGCCGTCGCGACCATACGCACGAAACAACTCGCCGAGAATCAAAGCAACATGAGGCACAACAGCACCCAACGCCGCAAGCCACCACTGAGAGTTACCTGCGATCAAAAGAGGCGCGGCCGCACCGACAGCAGACGCGCCAGCATAAGCGGCGAGACGCGTAAGAATCTGAGAGACAGTCTTCATTTAGTTCCTTTACTTGTTGAGTGCTTCCCAATGCGGGTGAGCAACAGCCGTGATGTAACCGTAAGGGCGAGTCTTGAAGTAGACTCCGTCACCATTCACTTGATCGCCTGTGCCGTTCGGGTTGACAGTGTTGCCTTCGACAGTGTGAAGCACTTTGTTCTTGACGTCGTTGCTGATCACGATGCCGACGTGGTCATACTCTTTGCGACCGTTGAACGACATGAACACGATGTCGCCCGGCTGTGCGCTCTTCGTAGCGACGAGACGCTTGTGATTGTCGAACCAGTTCACAGCGACAGTGCACGACGCGAAACCCTTCGAGTTGCCTGCCGCGACAAGCGAGCCTGCGCCGACTTTGTTGAAGCAGTAGCTGACGAACATGGCGCACCAAGGCGCGTTGTTCATGCCATACCACTTGCCGAAGATGTTGTCGTTGTTTCTGCCTTCTTTATAGTGCTCTGTTGCATACGCGGAAGCAAGTTTGATGACGTCGCTAGGCGTGGTCATGTTTCTCCTTAGAGTGGTCTGCCCCAACCTCTGAACGATCGTCTGAACGTTGCTGAAGTCGAGCTTGTGAGTGTGAGCGTCGCAGTGCCTGAGCTCGCGTATGCGGGTTGAGCAGTCGCTGAACTTGCGAGAGTGAGCTGTGCTGAACCCGTTGCGGCATACTGCGATCGAACTGTCGCTGAACCTGCGAGAGTGAGCTGACCGCTTGCTGTCGCAGAAATCGGGGCAACACTCGTCGCAGTAGCTGAACCGCTGAGAGTCAGTGAGCTTGCGCCTGTCGCACTGTATGAACCCGGCAGTGTCGCTGTAGCTGAACCGCTGAGCGTCAGCGAGCTAGAGCCAGTGACTGCGTAAGAAGTCGACGCTGAAGCTGAACCTGCGAGCGTGAGAGACGCTGTGCCTGTGACTGCAAACTTCTCGACTGCTGTCGCAGTGCCTGACAGTGTGAGACTCGCTGAAGCTGTCGCAGAATAGCTTGTTGTTGCTGTCGCTGAACCGCTGAGAGTCAGACTTGCAGTGCTTGTCGCGACGTAACTCGTCGAAACAGAAGCCGAACCCGCGAGAGTGAGACTGCCCGCGCCGGTAGCAGACGAACTTCCGCCACCAGTTGTCGTGCCGTCGTAGAGCGTCGATGAGTCGTTGTAACCGAGTGAGGCGTTATAGAGCGCCATAACTCACGCTCCTAACTAAGCCCAAGCACCAACAGAAGTCGCAGTCGAGTTACCGATCGGGCGAATCATCATGAAAGAGTTCGTGTTTACCTGGTTAGTTCCACCCGGTGCCGCTGAGAACGTGATCTGCGGAATAATCGTTCCACCCGCGTTCACGCGAATCACTCCAGTGATACGAGTAGTCAAACCGGCAGTCGTCGAAGTCGAGTTCAAGACGAGAGCAGTTCCGACAGTCGACGTGAAAGCCATCGTCGGGGCAGTCTGAGTTCCAGTAGCGTTCACGACAGTCAACGCGTTGAAATAGCCGCTAGTCAAAGTCGCTGTTCCACCGATGTTGAACGCAGTCGTTCTCGTTGTCGTAGTTCCGAGAGTCAAGTTGAGAACGATCTCGAACTGATACGTTGTCGAAGCCTGCACTGTGTACGCTTTACCGAACGCTGACTGCGCGCCAGTTGCAGACGACAGCGCGATCGGAGTCGCACCCACAGCGAAATAGCCGAAAGAGTCGACGACAGCGCGACCAGTTCCGGCTGTAGGCGTCGCGTAAAAGTTTACGCCGTCGTATTCGATCGCACCTGCGACAGACGTCGTCAAGTTCGTTCCAGCAGTCAACTGCACAGGGGCAAGCGTCGCAGTTCCAGCACCGGAAGCAAACGCTTTCGCAGTCAGCTTGCCTGTCGAACCCTGCAAACGTGCCTTCTCGTTTGTTGAAAGAAAACCGCCTGTAGCGAAGACGATGTCGTTCGCTGAACCGTTGCCGGAAGTCGCGAGCACGAGATTGCCTGTGAAACCGCTGTTCGTCGCTGACGCGAAAACATAGCCGTCGTTCGAGTTAGTGATCGTATAGTTCGTGTCGTTGAAGCCTGAGCCAGTGAAACCCATGTCGACCCAGCCGGACGCGTCTGTGCCGTTGTCGCCGTAAGCCGCAAAGTCAGCAGAGCCAGTCGAAGCCGCGTTGATGGCAGCCACCTGAACGTAAGCTGAGCCAGTGTCTTTCGCAACGATCATCGGCGCAGTCGCGACAGCAGTCTGAGACAGCGCAGAAGCACCGAAGAAGCCGCGACTCGTGCCTTGCACTTGCCCGGCAGCCGGGTTGATGCTGTCTAGGCGAGCCTTGACAGTTGCGGCTGAACCCTTCGGACTGACTCCGAGCTCTGTCTCGATAGCTGTGACAGCGTCGTTCAAGTTCGCGTGCTGAGTCGCATGCGGCACAGTCGACGAGTTCAGCGCATCGGCGCTCGTCGGGTTAGTAAAAGAGTCGAGCGCGCCAGGATAGTTAGTGGCCATGCGTCACCTACTAGCCGTTAGCAGTGATGCTGAGAGCACCTGCGGCGATAGTCA
>Ga0213922_1000461_pt1 | contig 19895 bp, 19 predicted proteins | sample McNCre2917MG_FD_165060 | JGI IMG/M metagenome (GOLD analysis project Ga0213922, IMG submission 165060) | Freshwater microbial communities from McNutts Creek, Athens, Georgia, United States - 29-17 MG | ecosystem: Environmental > Aquatic > Freshwater > Creek | place: USA: Georgia | collected... | reverse complement strand
CCGGCAACGTCGCGAAAAGTTGTTGATACAAACCGCCCCCCCGCCGCAAAAATCTCTCACATGTTTAATGTCGGTCAAAAAGCGGAATATGCAATACCCCGTTTTTCGGCCCTAATTTCTCATCTTTTTTCTATTAAATCAAATGAAATCCTTTGCGTGTCCGTAAGATATACTTTCCTGAAGATTCTATTAAACAATACTGAGGTGTAATCTTAACTAATATGCCAAGCCTATCCGAACCTCTCTCTCTAAAAGAAACATAGTCGCCAGCCTTCATTTCTATCTACTTAGTAATGTCGGAAGATTTAGCCCCTGAAATCAGCTGGACGGAGCAGCTTGAATCCTATTTCGCCCAGACCGGGGAGAGGGCCAACGGCCTAGCATGGATGCATCAGCAAGCCGAGGCTAAGTTCGACAAACTCAAAACACCTTTAGACCTCTCCATGATTATCATCTCTACCATCAATGGATTCTTATCAGTAGGCTCAACACAAATCTTCCAAGGCTGGCCTTTTGCCTCTACGATTCTCGGTATCATCTCACTATTTGTATCCGTGCTTAATACAATCTCTTCTTACTTCTCTTACGGCAAACGCTGTGAGGGGCACCGTATAGCTGCTCTCTCTCATGCAAGACTCTACCGCTACTTATCAATCGAGATGTCGCTTCCCAGAAATGAGAGAGCAACCCCACACGACTTACTCAAATCAACAAAAGACTCATACGAGCGTCTCAAAGAGATAAGTCCTATGATACCTCCTGATATTATACAGATGTTCCAGGCTAAATTTGGTAAACTTAAAAATGTAAGTTTGCCGGAAGAAGCAAATGGACTTCATCAAATCATAATCTATGAGCCGTTGCCGACTTTGAAACTGAGAATACCCCCGAGCTCTCCTTCAATAGTAGATACCCATTCTCCAAAGGAATCTCATACACCACCCCGTGAGAAAACTTAAATACATTCATATTCCTTACATGCGACCACAGGAGTCTCCCCAAACTCATATCTAGCAAGGGGCCAGGAAAAACGTCTGCCTCGTCGTATCATTTTCATAAGCCTTAATCTATATAAAAACGACGACATGATTTGCCTTTGCTTCTACTAAAGATTTCTTCTTTTCTTCAGCTAAAATCATATCGACATACATTTTCTGGCACAAGCGACACCATAACTTATGCTTCAACTTATATTGATTATGATGCTTCAACTTATGAAACTCTCTACCCTCCTTTTCTTCCCCACAAATCCTGCACAACATCTACTTATGAAAAATATTTTGTAAAGCATAAATAGAATGGAACTACAATTCAGGGAGCGAGCTTACAGTAAGTATATCCCAAGAGAGCCTGAGCCTCAACCAATTGATATGTCTTCTATGTCGATGGATGAGGTTTTTGCAGAATATCAAAAACTTCCCGACTGGAACAGATTTCCGATGCCGGATGTCTTTTATACCCATTATAATGTCAAGAAGCCAAAGCCGGCTGATATTATGGAAGTATTAACCTACCAGCCGCCTCCATCTGATTCCCAAAGGTCAATTGAGAAGCGTGGCCCAGTTCCCGGCGGTATTCGTGAAGTCCCCGAACTTCCACAGCTTCAAATCGAGACTAAACTCATCCCAGATGAAAACGACGACGAACATCATGAAGTGAAGCAGATACGGTGGGAAGATTCCATAAAACCCATCGAGCCCAAAAGCCAGGAGTTAGCAGACCAGATTCAGTCCAATTTTCACGAGCACGATGCCGCCCCAAATACAACTGCTTCCGTGTCTCCTCACGATGCTTAGTGAAATCAGAATATCCTTCTGAACCAAACGTCACCTTATGCTCTTTACCTTCATTGTCTTGAAGATAAACATCATACTTTTTACTCGGGTTATCCGACCTAAGCATCTTTACAAACTTCATTTACTTCTTGCTAGGAAAAAAATCAGAAATCATACTTTGTAAACCGCTTTCATGAGACCGAGCTTCTCTATACATCTTTGAGGTCTCAGGTGCAACGATAGCACTTCCTTCTGCCACTCTTGATAAACCCTTTCCAGCCGTAATCGTAGCCTTCCCCGTAGTCGTCGCGGGTGTAACAATTCCTAATCTAGGCTCAAACGGAGTCTTCTGATAAACAGCAGGATATCTCTCACCTCCTCTAGCAATAGCTTTAACCATCGCCGCCTTCTGCTGGTCCATCACCTCCTTCTTCACACGCTGAGCCTCGATATGAGCCATCTCGTTATCCACAGAGTGCTCCTTACGCTCAGCCTCCGCCTTCTTAGAAACAGCCATTAGAGTTTTCATTATATCAGCCTGTTGTCTCTCAGGCTTCACGGCCACATGCTCAACCGCATCAGGCACCTCACCTGCAATACGCTTCTCATGTCTGATAGCTTCCATCTTCTTCTTCATCGCAACGGGGTTACCGACGTTGAGTGCCCGTTCCAGAGCCGTCGCATCCTGTCTACGAGCGATTCCACCAGGAGCGACAGAAGTTCCAGCAAAGTCCTCATTATACTTAGTCGGGAGCATTGATGCAATCTTAGCCTCAACAAGTGCTGTAGGATTCATGGGCTGCTTCTCGGCCTGCTCGATAGCTTTACGCCTCTCAGCCTTAATCTTCTCACCAATCTCCTCCTCCGTAAATCCCTTCGACATCAAATCTTGGATACGCATACGATTGTAGTCATCTGCCTGCTCCTGTAGCCTCTGCTGGATATCCTCCTTAGTCCTGTCCACATACATCATGTGCTCAGGCTGGACGAAATGCGGCATCACATCGGCTTCTCTGTGAGCGATATCCTTAGCAATAGTTAAATCAGTCGCCTCATTAAAATGTGCTGAGTGCTCATTACCAATACCATACCCTGCCGCCCCACCACCACCATTACCAGGCAGATAACCAGCATGAGATGCACGGTAAGCCTGTCCGTTCTCACCTAACCCAGCTACCGCTAATTGAGGATAATCATACATGTGATTAACACCAGTAGAACCAAAACGCTTCTTCTTCACGCCTCCAGGATGGTCCGACTTACCCACGAGCACCCGTGGTCCACTAATATTCGTGTTTAACATATCAAGCAGATTACCAGTCTGGTCTGCAGCAGCACCACTTCTTAGAGCACCAGCTCCGCTACCAACGCCATCCACTAATGAAGTCTGGCTAAACATTACTACCCTTACTTAAGATTAAACAGCGTATCGAGTAATTCATGGCCCGTCTGTTTCTTAGCCGGAGCAGCAGCAACCATCGGTTTCACGACAGGTTTCTCCACTGCCTTAACAACCTCCTTAACAACCGGCTTCTCGACAACAGGCTCGGGAACACTTCGAGAATTTAACATTCCCTTAATCTCACCCATAAATCCATCCAAATCTTTGCGTGTTACAATCTCGGCACCGGGTTCTCGCTTTTTATGAGCCTTTATCTTCTCTTTAGCCAACACCTTAGCATCCGCCAATTCTGCCTCTTCTTTGGCTTTCATCTCGCGTTTAGCTTTTAATGCAGCCATAGCCTTCACAGTCGCCTCCTTCTGGGCCTCACTCCTCTCTTTTTTCTGCTTAACAGGTAATTTCACCTCAATCTCCAAAGCTTCGGTTTTTCCCGCTTCGGCCATTATTCTACAAAGACCGTAGATTATTATTCCAAATACTCTACCGTAAAAGTTATTAATATCATGATTATTGCTTAGCAATCATATACATGATAGATTTAGTGCCTACGGGAAAATTAGGCCAGTTCACAACAAAAGAACCAGCAGAACGAGTTGTAACCGTTGGCGGGTCTGTTGCTCCACCCCCAGAAGCAAAAGGCGTAATTAATATCACAGAGTTTGCCGTCGCAAAAGCATTCGTGATAGTTGTGTTAGAACCAGTAACTGTTACCTCACCACATGCATTCGGGTTGATACCGGAAGATGTAGAAGCAGTGCCGAGCCAATAAGGATAGGTTGCAGCGGACATTTCTACTTAGCTGGAGTATTTAATGCGGCTGAAATAGCAGTCGCGATTTCTTTCTTAATCGCTGTTATCGTCGAGATATGATGGGCCTTGATTATGTAATAGGCCGCCTTAACTTCATCAGGAGCAACTATTGCCTCGATATCACACTGTGCCACCTTGCTCTCAGTCATCCGTAGTCTCATGTAGAGGTTGTGAACGGGGTCCATTCTATCTAGGGACACTATTTATGTTCCCATCGTGTTCCACGCAAGCGTGTGCGAACCAGAGCCGCCTTGAGACCAGTAGATTGTGATTGAAATATAGCTTGTGCGACTTACAGCAATCTTAGCCTCTGTGCTGTCCTGCATAACAGCGAACGCCACATAAGATGCTGCTGTTGTATAACCAGTAGGCAGCGTCACGGTTACAGAGCCACTTGTTCCAGAACCTGTTGTTGTGCCATACTGTAACACGGGCTGTGCTATTACTGATGAACTCAAAGTTCTATTGAAGGTACCTGAAACATGAGCGTCACCAGCAACATCCAACCTATACGCAGGCGAAGTCGTGCCTATACCAAACCCTCCTGTCCCGTTGTTATACGACATATTTCCGTTGGTGTCAGAAGGAACAGTAAAAACAGCAGTTGTCGTTCCAGTCTGGCACACTTGAAAATATCCGTTCATATTCAGACCTCCATACGCACCATAATCCACACGGGTTTCTATAAAACCGTTGCCGTTCTGCTGTAAAAATCCTTGCCCTGATGTTCCTGTGTAGATACGACTGTCAGAGTAAATAAGACCGTTAACTATTACCTGGTTTTCACTACCTCTGTGCGACCCAGCACCAACGAGATGGACGTTCTGGTAGCTGTCAAGATAGACAGAGCCATATTGATTAAACATACCGACTTGGTTAGAGCCAGTTCCTGCCAAGGTTACGTTATCATCAAAGTCTAATCTACCCTTACTACCAACAATACGCAATCTTGCTGTGCCTGAGCCAGTATCAGCAGGTGCGTTGATGTCTAAATAGTTTATACCGCCAGATTGAGCCGAGGCGATATTACCACCATATCCAAAATATATAACGTTATTCGCATACAGATTTCCAGACACACGAACATCACCTATCACATCTAACTGATAGTAAGGCGTAGTCGTGCCGATGCCGACATATCCATTCACGCCGTCAATCCGCATACGTTCCGTTTGTGCTCCTGCGTTGTTGTTCGTGGCGAGAGATATGAACGACCCTACGCCTTGTTTGATGCCTCCAAAGATTGCTCCGCCATAGTTGCCTGTCTCAAGTGAAATCTGAACCCCACTCTCACCTGTTGCAGCAGGGTAATCTGCTGTTATAAACAGAGTTCCAAAGCGGTTACCTGGAGCACTCGCAGCAGCCGCTGTGTTCGTTATTTGCGTGATTAAGCCACCAGCATACGAACCGTTGTGTCGCACTATCGTAAGACCACTCAGATTAACAGCACTAACTCCTCCAATACTACCACCACCTCCACCTATATAGATGTTCTGGTCTGCTGCTATTTGGAGATAGCCATATTGGTTATAGACACCTACATAGTTGCTTCCGTTGCCTCCTAACGTTACGTTGTCATCAAAAGTCATATTGCCTTTCTGCCCGTAGAAACTCAGTCGTCCTGTGCCTGAGCCAGTTGTAGTTGGTGCGTTGATGTTTAAATAGTTTACACCAGCATATTGATATGCGTCAATATTACCAGAAGTCTGAAAGTAAAGAGTTCTGATTTGCTCTATATTGTTAGAGTTCATATAGAGCGTTCCATTCATTCCAACGTTGCCATAGAGGTTGATGTTTGGTGCTCTAACATTCACAGTCGTTGATGAAATATTTGTTGCCCCTGTCGCCTTGATTGTAGCGTCTCCAGAGTTGGCGTTGATATGAACCGTCTCACCACCCTCTAACGCTATGTCTTGTCCAAAAATCTTCATAGGCACAACGATGTATCCAGGCCACTCACACAGCAAATACGCATATCCTGCCGCCAAATCCACACCATATCGAAGACTGAAATGAACGCCAGCATCTGCAGGATGGGCCTCGATATTAATCTCAGCACTTTGCCCTGCTGCAGTCGGCGGCTCATAATAAAAGCGAAGAGGACGATACAATCCTAACGAATTGCCGACATTAGAGCCCCATAGTGGTGAAGCTCCTGTATAAATCAAATTAGAGGCTGTAAGATTTACATTTCCATTAGAGGCCACAATATTCACATTACTATTCGCGTTCAGATTAATGTCCTTAGCGGTAGCCACAATATTCACATTACCAGTCACAGCATCCAAATCGACATCTGTGAAACCGCCAACAGCTGTGATATTACCAACAAGATTCACATTATTCGTTCCAGCGATGTAGATACTACCTGTTGATACAAACGCAGGAGGAGCAACATTAGCCAAAAGAGATATATTCTCTGAGGCCTCCATCGTGATAGTAGAAGCAGTAATAGAACTAACTGTAAGAACAGGGAGAGGTATATAGCTGATTGTGCTGAAATTCATATATGGAGGCGGTTCTTCTGTAACTGTATCAAAGTAGGTGTTCTGATATGATTCGCCATAATAACCCTTTGGAGTCATAATCGCAAAGACTTGCCAGTAGCACGACCCTCCAGTCGCCAAACCAGGAACTGTAGAAGACCATATTGTGCCTCGAACATTCCAAACACCACCACTTACAAAAGGAGCAATGCCTGCTTCGTTTGTAGCCAAAGAAGGCTGTGATGTAACAGACCAACCATATAGGTAAACAGCACAATCATATTGAGACGAAGAAAAAGTTAAACCGTTTGCGTCAACAAGAGTAGCGGTTGCACTACCGTGGCCTACTAAGCCTCTGAAGTTAGAGAAACCTCCTTGAAGTTTTTGTGAGAACTGATAGAACTTAGCACTATTGTAATAAAAATTGCCGCTATTCGTTATTCCTAAGTCTCCATAGTTATTCAGTATCGTTGTCACTCCTACATCCTTTACAATTGCAAAGTTGTTGTTAGAAGTTAGAGTTGGTGTAGCCCACGCACTCGGCAAAGCTGTGGTAGGGGTTGTATATGTCCCATTATTATAATTGATTGTTGTTACAAAGCCATTTGCTGCATAGGTAGAATATGAAGTATTTTGAATATAGATGTTAATATTGTATGAGTTTGTTGTCTCTACCTGCCAAGCAGCACCTGATACAGATGGTGTTGAGATATTAATAATAGTAGTTCCATCAGAAGGAGTAACAGTAAAAATAGTTGAAAATAAAGTGTAGCCTTGTGGGAGGCCATTCACAACTACAGATAAATCAGGCCTTATGGTTATAATAGACCCTACAGGAACTGATTTATTTATGGTAGGGCGAACAAGATACGCATCAAATTCTGCTCTTAGTGCTGTATAGGGTGCTGATGCTGAGTTTGTAGATTGGTAAAATGTCCCTGTTGCATTCGTCTTAACAAATCTATTTCCTACATTATTATTTGATAAAGAAATATTGTTTCCATTTAGCATCGAGATGTATCCAACATTTGAGGTATATAAATAAGAAGTATTATTAAAGAGACTATTTACCTGTCCTATTGTTGCTGTTCCAGGAACAGTAAGATTTGTCACGGTTAGACTTGGGATTGTTCCTGTGATAGCCCCTACCTTCAAGACACCTGCATCCAAATTTACAGTTGATAGATAAGATGCTGTTATATAAGATGTTGTTAGTGTTGAGAGAGCTCCTTGTAGTGCTACAAGACTATTTGCCTGGACTGGAGCATTCAGAAAGATACTTGTCGCGTCAACCGTCAAAATATCTGAAGTTGAAATATTAACTCCTGCAAAGTGTTGTCTTAGATTAAAATTGGTATAGGTTGTTACAGGGGCAGCAGGAGCAGAAGTCGAGTAAGTCCAAGAAGACCCGTCCCAGGTAAATCTATAAGTATTCACAGGAGTAATTGAAACTTGAGATGCCCCTCCTCCATACACAACAATAATGTTATTCGCTGAAGCACGAATATCTGTGGTAGCAGAAGCAGGATTAGTATTTGTGGGAAGATATAAAATAATATCGCTCGTGGAATCATCATAACCCCAAGTATTCACAACGCCTCCCCATGTTCCATATTGAGCCCACGAGAAATAGATTTTCGGATTAGGCCCAATAGGAGCAGGATAAGTTACTACAGGCGAATCTGTCCCTGGTAATGTCATGTCATACTCATAGTTCAAGATGTTGTTAGTGTAATTAGATATCGCAGCGAAAGATGTGCTTGTAATGTTAAAAGATTTGTTGATATCATACGACCCGTTTATTAATTGCGGCTTCGTGTTGAAATTATAAGAACCGATACTACTGATTCCCGCATTAGTCGCATACATATTTGTGATAAACCCATAAGGCATATTCACAGCACCTGTAAAGTTTGTCTCTCCTGCACTAATAACCAACTCGTTTGGTGTCGATAAAGTTGTTACATTAAACCCTTGTGTCATAGCAAACTGATTCAATACAGCTTGGCCTGTGGGCGTGGGATTTGAACTAAGAACAAAAACAGACCCGTTCCAGGTCCAACGATAGATATTAGCGTCGCCAGGCTGAACCACTAAGACAGCAGCACCACCTTGATAGAAAGTTACAGTATTTCCTGTTACACCGCTCTTATTCTGGAAATCAAAGAAATCCCCAACAGTATTCGCATTTAGCAGGTATACAATAATAGGTGCGACATAAGGCGATGAATACATTAATAATTTATTCAGCCATTCAGATTCATTACCATTATAGATAGATGTGCCGCCAGGCATATCCGCAATTACTTCTGAAGCAGTTAGAGTTCCCTTTACAGTCCAGTTCATAATGTTTTGCGTTAGAGAAGAGATGCTTGTGTATTGTGTCGCAGTCGAGGTCGCAATTCCTGTAATCACATAAGAAGGCTGAAATAATGTCGAGAAGACCATACCGCCTGTGATGTTGAGGGAACTGAGTGTAGCTGTGCTTGTGAAGATATAAGTATCAACTATGTTTGTTGTAACAGTTGTTGAAGCATATAATGTTGATACATAAAGTTTATCCACGCTTATTGTGCCTGCACTAATTGTTAGACTCTGTAGATTAGCTAAATTAGCAGTCGATACAAGATTCAATAGATTAGGCGTTGAAACAAGACCGATGAGATTAGGCGTTGAAACAAGTCCAGAAAGATTAGGCGTCGATACAAGTCCAGAAAGATTAGGCGTCGATACAAGTCCAATATTCCATGGAGTCGATACAAGGCCAGAAGGTAAAACAGCTGGTGTTAGGAGTGTAGTAACATTTACGCCATTAAGACTAGAAATATACGCATACGCTGTAGATAGATATATAGTTGAGATTGTTGAAGCTCGAATATAATCAGCAGTTAATGTCGATGCTGTTAAATTATAATCATTACCTAATACAGCCGACCATTGGCCGAAACTCTGTATATAGTTGGTTGTAGAAAGCAATTGCGTGGAAATGATAGGCATGTTTAGAGGGTCTGAAACTGAACGCACGACCTTAGTTCCTGCAGGAATGATAGTCGAGATGAAGACTTCACGCCCAAGTGTTTGATTAGGGTATCGCTGGTCTGTGGTTCTGAAAACTGTATAGATAGGCGAGCCAAGCGTGGAGAACTGGAGCTGCGTCGTGTGATTGAATGTCTCATAGACTGGTGTATTCTGCCCTGGCGGCCCAGCTGGTCCAGAAATAAGATTGAGTTCTCGGCTGTCTGCCTGTGCTTGTGCTGATGTCGCAAGTTGCACTATACCATTTGCTAAATCTACAACTTGCCCTGCAACTGCTACACCCCAATAAGCCTGTTGGACGACACCAAATGTATTACTCAGAACTCCACCAATCGCTTGATTTACTTGTGAGACTGCTGCTCCTGCCGCACCGATTGCATTTGCTGTTCTTGTTAACGCGGAATTGGATGTTGTTACATTAGAAGCAGTTACAGTTCCATTAGACATAGTAATGTTTTGAATCGTTACATTTGAAGCTGTAAGAATAATTTCAGCACCATTAATAGACGAAACTTGTAAATCAAGCGTTGATAAGAAACGTGCAGTAATTTTATCGGCATTTGATAAATTATTCCCAGATAAATCTACATTATTAATCGCTCGGTAGTTTGCCCATAATGATGTCGTGCCTCCACCTACGATTGCGTTGATTTCGCTTTGTAAGAAGTTAGAGGTATTCGTAAGTGAAACACCTGTGCTAATAATTTTAGTTTGCAATCCACCAGTTGTAGAAATTAGTTGTGTATTCGTGGTTAAACTGGGATTACCGAACCAGTTTGCTCCACCTATTGCAGGTTGAGGATTCCAAGACATATCTACTATTATATCTTATTTTCCTCGCCATACCAAAACCCTAACTCTAGATTCACTTGTGCGTTATCAGGTAGAGTCAGAGGCTGGTTAGCATCATCACGCAGTAAGACTTCAATCTCATGGATGTTGTCGGGGACTTTCGTCAACCAGTTGATTGTAGCAGCAACATACTGAGCGACTGCAAGGGGAGCAGCGTTGTTCGGCATTACCGTGAGTAGATTGTGCTGTGCTCCTGAGCCAAGAGAAGACCCAGCCACAATATTTGCATACATGTAGAAACACTGCGTGTAAACTAAGTTAGGCCATGAATCACTAGGAATGGCGGCATTCTGTGCGAATGTTGAGTTTGTCAGATTTGCGTAGAGAGTATTAGCAGTTGCGTTACCCTGCGTATTAAGTTGAAATCCAGACATCGCAAAACCAAGACGCAGATTCAGAGTGTAGTTTGCGATTAGAGGTTGTGGGGTCGTGCCAGTTCCAAAATTGTATTGAACGATGGTTTGCCCTGTTACAGCCGCATCGACAATCGGGTCATCCCATCCAGCAATTGCATAATACTTACCTGCTGTAAGGCCTGTTACTGAAATCTTGTTTGTTGTCGAACTGTAGGCAAACGATACATCCTGTGCTGAAGCACCCGCCCAGAACGGATTGTAGGTTACAGAGTCGCCTGTTGTAGTTGCTGCAGCGTTGAGGAGAACGCAGAGGTCCGCGGGGCCTGTTACATTTCTGTTTTGCGTGTAAGTAGTAAATCCTGAAGGCGGCACATAGGTCGAAGGATAGAGGCGAACCGATTTCAGATAAGTAGCAGAAGGAGCAGTCGTCGCCGTCGGCAACTGGTAATACCAAAAGACAAGTTGATAATCGGGGATATTGGGAAAAGCATTAGGAACTGTGGCCCGGAGAAGCTGTGTTCTCTTCGCACCTAAAATAGGCGTATCGAAAGTGCATTGAAAAGAAGTGTATCCAAATGTATTAGTATTCCTATTGTCATCTGATGAGTTGAGGAATACACGCTCGGGCTGATTCACTCTCGATTTGTAAGACATCTACTTACAGATAAGAAAATCCTAGCTCTAGATTCACTTGTGCCGTAAGCGGTAAATTGAATGGATTACCGTTTTCATCTTTGAGTAAGACACGGATTTCTTGGATTTGCGGTGGAATCTTAGAAAGCGGGTTCGAAATCACTTTATCAAAAAAGCCTACCGAGTTATTTCCTGCATTCAAAGGGATTGCTCCTAATAGACCACCGTTGCCTTGTGAGTCTTGTGAAGAGCCACCAACCCAATCTACATAGACATAGACGCATGCTGTATTCACAAGATTGGCGTAGTTGTTAGCGATGTTTACACGGGTTGAGAGCGGAGACCCAAAGCCAATATACGTTAACGTAGGGCGAAACTGATTCGCAAAATCAATACGGTCTGTTGCCGATGCTCCATTCCACGACCATCCTAAGCGTTGTGCTAATGAATAGCCTGATGTAGTATAAGGTTGGCCTTGTCCTGCATAACCTAAAACACCGCCAGGAAGTGATGTATTAATTCGTAGTTGATTTACTGCTGCTGCTACATTCTTATCTTGTTGTCCTGCGATTAAATAAGATGATGTTGCCGAGTTCCCTGTCATCACAATTTTGTTATACGTTGCGTTGTATGAGAATGTAATATCGTTTGCTATGAACTGGATTGATGCTGAGGCAGGGTCTGCTGCTGTTGCTTTGTTGAGTTCAGTTATCAAATCATTATAATCTGTGAAGGTGCGATTATACGCGTATTGAGTGCCTACAAGCTCTGGGGGAACCCATGAAGGCTGTAGCCTAATACAATATAGATAAGATGGATTTAGCTGTGAAACATAGGTTGGAAGCGTTGAACCTGATGGATAACGGTAATACCAAAACGTGCAACACTGGTCGGGGATATTAGTTACAGGCGTTGGGAAACTTGCTCTCAGAAGTTCAACTGATTTTACATTGAGTGCTGGTTTCTGTAAGCGAATTGTGAAAGAAGCTGAGGTAAAAACGGTATCAGGTTCTACTATTGTATCATAAGAGTTCAGCGAGATTTTGTCTGGCTGGTAAATTAAGGAATGATAGAGAGAGTTTGCAAATGGTATCGTCTCGGGGAACTGTTGTGTGAGTTCTTCCATTCTAGTATTAGCGTAGGTCTAAATCATGTTTCTTTGAACCATCAAGAAAGGAATAAACTCTTGCCATCGCCCACTGTTCCTTGCTCAGCTTTCTAGATGGCGGAGCGTTTGTGCCTTTTTTAAATGTGCCTTTCTCTCTTACACTTGTATAGTTTGAGGTATAAGCTCCTATGCCTCTGTTATAGACTTGCTGGAGAATAGATAGAGAAAATCCTGATATCTTTGATAATTCAGATAAAGAATGGGAACTGTCCTTCGGGAGCTTATGTTTTCTTAGGAAATTCTCACGATGAGTAGGCATCTATATAGTATTTACAAAATAACAAATAGATGTTTCTAAACACCCTCAACACGCAGAGCACCATTCTTGAGGACGAGGTAACGGGAACGCTCGAGGTGAACGTTCACAATCACACCGTTGGTCCAGTAGGTGGCGTTGGGGGCTACACGCAGCAGCGTAACAATCTGGGAACCAGCCTGGCCCAGAACGCTGATACCATCAGCATCAAGTGCCTCACCGCCCTTGTAGTTATCAAAGCCATAGCCAAGAACGCAGCTGTCGCCCCAATACTGCTTACCACCCTGAGCGAGGGCAGAGCCATACGCATTCGTGATGTTGTAGCCAACAGGGCCAGGGCCAGTCGTCTTCTTGAAGAGGTTGATGTCGATGAGGCCGTTGCGGTGGTGGATGGGCTCGCCGCCGTTGAAGGCAGACTGCGTCATCCAGAAGATAGAGCCGTCGTTCACCGCCTCCTGGGACGGGAAGTAGAGGCTGCCAACACGGAACTGCAGACCAGACAGCGAGTTGTTGCCGAACGCAGAGCAGACAGGGTAGTTAATCGTGGCCTCCGTGATAGGGCTCATGGTGAGGAGCACCTTACGCAGGTTATTCGTCGCAAGAGATGTAACGATGTTAGCCTGGCCTGAAGCCGTGATGCCCTGGGACTGTGCTGAGATTACAGCATTGAACGGGACTACAAGCCCCTGCTCGCCCTCAAGCTGAGTTACACGGTTCAACATCTCCTGGTAGAGGTAGTGCGGCTGAATCATATCGACCTCAAGGAAGATGTTCGAGAGCGTGTAAGCACCGTCGGTGTTGCCCGCACGCTGGTAGAGTGCCTCAGCGTTTGAAGCACAGAGCAGCTGAACTACAAGTTCACCGCACTGGCTCAGAGGCAGATACTGCTTTGTCGCAAAAAACTTGGAGACAAGGCCAAGCGGGTAGGCGAACTGAACTCCAGCCTTGCAACGAACTGAGGCGGAGACAACCGCACCTGAAAGGTCGCCAGCCGCGTAGGTCGTGGGCGGGTATGTAGCACCAGCCGTTGCAAGCTGCGGGTTCTGAGCCCAGAAGCCAGCGAATGAACCGGCACCGTTATACCACGCCTTGTCTGCTCCCGCAAGAACATTGGCGTTACAGAAACGGTTAGCAAGGTCCGTGTCGTCGATGTTCGTGCCGTTGAGTGAGATAGTCGCACGACGAATGAAGGCAGGGCCGTCATCAAGGGATGTGTCACCAGTGCCCGTCGTCGTAACCGTGCAGGAGAGAACCGCTGAGTTCATGTCGAGGAGCGAGCTGGAGTCGGCCAGGACGAACTGGATGATTGAGTTAGGACTGGCTGATGTGCCGGTCTGGGGCTGCAGACGAATGCGACGGCGGCCCGTAAGGAGTGATGAACGAGAGACACCCTTCACCATCGCAGCGTCCGGGACAGTCTCTTCCACGGGCATTCCCATAAAGTTCGAGTGAATCGCAGAGGACATCGTATATTCAAGAGTTAGATTTATTATTAGGCTGTGTCCGCTTCAGTTTCGGCCTCTAATTTCTCGACTCGTGCCTTGGATTTATCTTCTTCTTTCTGTTTCGGGGCCTTTTTGCCTTTTCCTATGTGTTTAAACACTTCACTCATAGGAAGGTTGGCAGCATCCATTACCGCCCGGAAGCCCTTTGCACCTTCTTGTGTGAAAGGGGATGTGCGTGGGTCATTCAGCATCGCTTCCATCCCCAGAGTCATAGCGTTCTTCTTTTGTGGCATCTACTCTAGCCATATAATATCTTTTGGCAAATCTAATTTCCAACAGTAATAGAAACTATCATAACAAGTCTGGTTCTTCCATCCTTCTGGCACTTTTCCATTCACTTGTTTTTGATAGTGTATACGTTTACGTGGTATTATAATTTGTAGTTTATCATCCTTAAAAAGGTTTCTAACATAAGATGTATTAATTTTTGCTGAAGGTAATATCAACATAAAAGGTTTATTGAGTTCCTTCAGTCTTTGTAAGACCTCTTTTGTTTTAGAGAAGGGTGGGTTACTTACAACAATTTCCCCTTTGTCTTCTGTAAAAAAGTCTATTGGTTCATGAATAACAGTAAACCCTAATTCTTTTAAATATTTGCCGGAAGCACCATCACCATAAAAAGCTTCCCATATTGTTTTATTAGGGATAAACTGTTTTACATTTTCCCATGCAGATTTAGGAGTCATATAATCATCATGTTTAACATGAAGTTTATTCGTCAGATTGCTGTGAAACATCTGATTCTGATTCATTTTTTATTTCTGGTTTAGTTCCTTTGGGATGTATCACCTTGGTAAAACGCTCTGTGATTCTTTGGTCTAGAGGTCTTCTGTAGTCTATTACCATAAAGTTATGAGGCTTTGCCATCATCTTTTCAAACTGTGCTTCTAAGTCTTTGGGTTCAAAGTTATTGCAGTGGTCCTCGAATATCTTTTCAGCTTCTGGCTTAGACATATCATAGACTATCCATGTTGTGATGTTATTACGGACAGCCGGAACTTGGAAGCCTGTGGATTTCACGACTTGCGTGAGGAAGAACGTGGTGCAGTTCAATTCGTGGCGTGATGTGAGGATAAGAGAGACGAGCGGTGATTTACCGTTGCGTTTCTTGATGAGGTCTTGTGTCGCCATGTCATCAAAAATGATACAGGCATTCAGAGGTGGCTTATTCTTCTCAAGACGTTCAAGCTGATGCTTTCGGAGGTCTTCTAAATAGTTATCAAGAGCATCATTTGAGAACTCATGAAGGATAACCATATTCTTACAAGGAATCTTCTCAAAGGCCCAATCTGATTCACCGTTGCCTACAAAGATAATCATCTCATCAAAAATTGATTTACCGTTTACTATATAGCCTTGCTTCTTGGTTAGGAGCGAGTAAAGGCATGAAGACTTTCCTGTGCCTACACGGCCTGCTATTAAAAAATTACTTGGGATTTTAGGGAGTGCTTTATTCAGCTTGGCGATACGCTTGTCCTTTGGTTTTAGTTCACTCGGGATAGGGTCTATCGGAATTTCCATCTATTTAGTATGGAGAAACTTTATTTACACGCTGTGGTCGTTAAGAAGGATGTTGGTATTGCTGCAGCGATGAAAATGTTCCATAAGATATCACAAACGACGAAGAAAGGGTATGTGGAGACTGAAGATAGCTTCCGGTTCAAGAACATTGATAAAAACAAGTTCGACCCTACCTCATTTAAGAGCAAAGTGTTGAATGAGAATGTTACTTTAGTTTTCGGACATCTTAAGACCTAAGGTTTTATTCTATAGCCTATGTAGAAAAATGGAACTACCCGAGGGAGTAACTTTAGAGAAACTTCTCCGGCTGCATGAACGCGAGAAGGCACGGGCCTTGAAGAGAAATGAGTATATGAAGACAGACGAAGGCAAGGAATATGCTCGGGCCAAGGCGAAGTTGTATTATTCTAGGCATAAGGCTGAAGTGCTTGCGAAACGTGCCAAACGGTATGAAGTAGATGGCGAGTTACTCAATCAACGAGCAAAAGACTATTACACGGCAAATAAGGATACTATATTAGAGAAGCAAAGGGCGGGGAGGGTAAAAGTTGAAACTCCGGCTTAAGGTTTGGCCGCATTTTTTCTTATAGGAAGGTAGAAATGCCCCGGCTACAGTTTTCACCTGCACTAGAGGTTGAATATCAGAGTCTAGTGTTGTTGAAGCGTCTCGGTGATATTACTAATGATGTTTTTGTGTCGCAGCGAGAGAAGTTAGTTAGGAAGCAGGCTTCGTTGAACAAACGGGCCGAGGCTGCTCGTGAACGTCGTCGCTTAGCTCGTGTTGCTGCTGAAGCGGAGGCAGAGAGGTTGCGAGAGGCTGAGAGGTTGCGTGTCGATGCTTTGCGTCGAGAGCGTAATAGACTTGCTGCAGCGATGAGGAGGACACGACCTGTTGTGCGTGATACATTTAACGATACAGGCGATGTTGGATTTTATGAGTTTTTGAAAATTATCTATGATAAACTTGTTGTAGGTAGATTATACAGGGCGTTGTTTCGTGATACTGATAGAGAGATTACGGTTGGCACATTCAAGCAGTTTATTAATTATTTTCAAGACGGTAGTGATAATCGGCGTATTGGAGATGGCGATACTGTTTTAATGTTTGCTCCCAATAATATTCCTAGTGCTAGATTAAGACAGATGTTCCGCGATGGTATAGAACACTGTGTCTTCAAACCGATTCTCAGCAAAGTCGAGGGGACTGTTTGTAAGAGCAAGGACCAGATGAAGAAGAATATGCAGCGGTTGGCTAAACTGAAGGAGTTGGAGACATTATATAGCGAGGGTGTGCCTGAGGGGAAGATGGAGGAAGTGGCTCGTGCTTCTGGCTTCAAGATTATGATTCATGATATCTTTGGTAAAGTGATTTTTGTATTTAATGAGAATGGTAAGAAGGGTGTATTGAAGTTTACTAATACTCGGGCCAATCATATTGATTTGGGGCATATTGTTTTGGGTGGCGATTATCAGCTTGTATCTGATAAGGAACTGGTGAAGAAGTGGAAACTAGCTGATGCTGAAAAAGAATTCTATATGATTGAGGGTGATATTAGTAATGGTATGCCACGCAAACTTCAGTTTATTGATAGGTCGTATAAGATTGCAAATCCCGATGAGGAATATTTTGAGCGTATGGATACTCTTGTTGATATAAAGAAGTGCAGACTGAATGTTCTGAAGTATCCCGAGGTTAATGATTTTATTAAGGAGGGGCGTATTATCAACTCATGGCCGACCCGTCTGTCTGATATGAAGCCTACAGGCCACATCGATATGCCTAAGGCTTATACACAGGCTAAGCGGTGCTCGTTCTATATGGGATATCTTGGTGTGATTCACCAGTGGAGAACTGGAAGATTTGATTTAAGTTTTGTTAGACAGAATATCGGTATCTATCGATTTAGAGTGTTGAAGAATCCTGATGTGCTGTCTAATAAGCTCGGTATTGGTTCCGTGCATATCTTACCGTCGCCTGAGATTTTGTATCTGGCTTCTTATGGTGTTCAGATGGAGATTGATAAGGGTGTATGGGGTTCAAAAATTGATTTTGAGTTTCCTGAGGAGATGCTTGAAGATAGACGGTATTGCCTATGGAGTGGCAGATTGTCGTGTGAGTCTCGTAAGAATAGTTTTAGTTTCAAGTGTGATGAAGAATGGGCTTCTCATTTGAAGGCTGAGTATGGCGATGATTGTTTTTATTGGGCTGATAAGAAAATCTGCACGGTTCGTATTCCTAAGACTGCAGTATATACCACACATCATATCTTGGCGTTCATTACTTCTTATGTGCGTATTCAAATGATGGAGGCGATGAGAAAGTTTAAGCTGAATCAGATTTGCCGTGTCGTGATGGATGGTATTTACTTTGTGGGCGAGAAGCCTATGGGGTTGGAATGGTTTCGTGAGAAGGAGATGAAGGATAGTAAGTATGAAGGGTTTGCTTGGTATTCTCCTGCTGATTTGGTAGCATGTAATTTTCCATCTATGGTTATTAAAGGCAATACACTTCTAACAGGCCAAGGAGGTGCAGGTAAGACTTTTAAGATTCTAACTGATACTGGATTCAATAAGATTTTGTTTGTATCGCCTCAACATATTCTCGGTGCTGATGTAAGAGACAAGTATGGTGTTTCTTATACGACTATTCACAAACTGATTGGCTTCGACTGCCAATCATGGCTAACGGACCACTCCTATCCTCCTGTCTTGTTTATTGATGAGATTACACAAATTCCTGATACATGGATTGATAAGGTGTTTAAAATGTATTCATCGTCTTTGATTATCTTGGCTGGCGATGTGATTGCTTCAGGGCAATGGTTTCAGTGTAGGAATGGAAAGCCTAATGATTTTAGTAAGATTTGGAAAGCCAGGAAGCATATCGATGAAATGATACATGAGGGCCAAGATGAAGTCTGTGATGGAACACACTGTGATGGTAATCCTTTTTACATTATGAATGTGGAGGGCGATAGGCGTAGTCGTGATACTCAATTAGCTGATTTGAAGATTCGGATTAGGAATATAATGATGAAGTGTTTTGTCGATGGCGACCAGGGTGAGGATATCATAATGCAAATGTGGGCCAAGAAGTATCTACCTCTAACATCCTTTGATGATGCTTGTAATATGTTTTCTGCTGGGGATGTTTGGATAGCTGGGACGAACAGGACCTCTGAGAAGTTGCTTGGTAAAGGTGTTTGTTCTGGTTGGTATAAGAAGGGTGGCTTTGTATCTTTTGAAGAGAAGGAAGGGTATGAGAAGAGAGGTAGCTTTACTATTCATTCCTTTCAGGGCAGGACATTAGAGACGGGTAAGATTTTCATATCTGTGAATGATTTGTTCGAGTATTCTATGTTGTATACGGCCGTTTCAAGGGCGGTGCATTTTTCTCAGTTGGTTTTTGTAAAATAGATTCTCCGGCTTAAAAGTTTTTTTCTATATTCTAAGTAGAAAAACAAAATGCCCGGCTACACCCTCTTCTTGGAAATTGATGGTGTCGAGAGAAAGATTAATGCTTATCAATCATTAGTAAAGTCGCCTAAGGGCGATTATGTTAAAGTATGGTATTCTGATTTACAAGAAGATGATATAGATGCTGATACTATCGACAAACTTAATAAAGATGTAAAAGATAAAAAGTTTAATCCTTCAATCTATAAGAAAGATGAATTTGATTATAGAACTACTGCTCTTAATGATGATGGATTATATGAAGAAATTTATCTTTATAGAAATGATGTTAAGTTTGAAGAACCAAAACCATTCGACCCTTATGCAAACAATCCTAATAAGGAATTATGCAATTGTAAAAAGAGTATTGCTATATTCTTCTATCACCAATGGTGGTGTGATGAATGCCATTCAAAGCAAAATTGGAATTGAATAGCCCCTGGCCTGAAAAGGTTGGGGGCTTTTTTTATGCCGAAATTAGGGCCGAAAAACGGGGTATTGCATATTCCGCTTTTTGACCGACATTAAACATGTGAGAGATTTTTGCGGCGGGGGGGCGGTTTGTATCAACAACTTTTCGCGACGTTGCCGGTTCGGCCGAAAAGCCCGAAAAAGTGGGGCGGCACTCTCTCTTGGCGC
>Ga0213922_1000460_pt1 | contig 19905 bp, 24 predicted proteins | sample McNCre2917MG_FD_165060 | JGI IMG/M metagenome (GOLD analysis project Ga0213922, IMG submission 165060) | Freshwater microbial communities from McNutts Creek, Athens, Georgia, United States - 29-17 MG | ecosystem: Environmental > Aquatic > Freshwater > Creek | place: USA: Georgia | collected... | reverse complement strand
AAACAGTGGCATACGAAAGCCTAGCATCTTGTAGCCGCCTTGTCGTACAATCCGAAGTGTGTTGGCTCGCAATACTTCATCTACATCGCCCACAATGATCATGTCTTCGGGCTGTGCATCTGTCAGGCCTGTTAGTATCGCTTCGCGTTGGTTGCGTTCGTTTGCCCACGGATCTCTGTTGAGACTGGACTCAACGGTAACCAAGCGCATCTTGCTATGCCACTTGGCAAACCGTTGCCAGTTGTCTTTGAGTAAGAACGGCTTGGGTTGGTTTTGAAATGTATGGTCAGCTTCCACAATCACAAACTGGTCTACATGGTCCCAGTGTTGTGCCAGTCTAAGCTCAAGTAATTCAAACTCGTTGTAAAATGTAAAACAGTCGTATATCTTCATCGAGGTACTGCATCAGTGCAGGTTCTGCATAGGCTATTAGTTGAAAATTCCGATCGAGCATTTTCAACAAGCAATGCCCGAAACTCAGGCCCTTGTCTGATTTCTTCTATGGTGTTATTTTTAATATTGCCTAGTACATGCTTGCAGTCATAGTCCATACAGCACAACACAACATCACCATTGGGTAGTAAAACGTTTTGATCGTACTTGTTAGTCTTACCGCACTTGATTGGTTTACTGTGCTTTGGTGCTATTTGAATGGGCTGTTCTTTCACTTGCTCAACAGGCAAACTGCCAGCACGATCGTGACCAATCCAGTTCCATAAACGAATACCCAGGTGTTGTAGGTCTTGGTGTACTTGACCTTGATCACTCATGGTCATGCCTTCGGATTTTATACCAGCATGATGGCAAACACCTTGCACCACGTGTAGCGCATATTCCCAATCTTCGTTGTACTTCCAACCCTTCATGTTGCCGTTAACGTCAGGATAGTGTACACTGAATGTGTCAAATTGATCAGCGTATTCAACCATCAAGTCAGCCACACGATCAGTGGTAGCACGGTCCCAGTTATATAGTGTAGTATATACTGCCACACGGAATCCACGTTTGAGTGCTAATTCAAACATGTCTGTGCAGGCGGGATTAACCCAAGGTTCAGCCATGCCCGAAAAGTCAAGACGAGTTTCTGGCGGTATGTGATCCAATGCTTCTACAAATGTTTCCAATGTCATATACTTGACATCAGTGCCATAAGCGTCACGAAGGTTGTCCTGTGGACAGTAGTTGCACATTAATGGGCAACCAATCATAGTAGTAAGTTCAAGGGTGGGGAAAGAAGCCACAGAAAATCCTTTTACTACTACTTATCACTCAGCTTTTGAGCCAGACTCCAAATATTCTTTAATAACACGCATGGCCTTACGACTGGTATCGTAGACATACTCTCGAGTTTCGTCTTCGGTGGTTACAACCAAGATAAAGCCATTGGCGGCTTTGCGGATTTCAATTGATTCAAACATAAGTACCTCACAAGTAGTTGAACAGACATAATAGCATACTAAGAAATTTTAGTCAAGAAAAAGCCCGCCAAAGCGGGCTGATGTTTAACCTAAAATATAAAGTACCAAATTTTCCGAAACAAGTGCGGGGCGATCTTGCCCTTCGATTTCTACTGTTACGCCATATGTAACTTGCAGACCTTTTTTGGTTTCTTCGACTGCCGCCAAACTAATCACACCCCTAACTCTACTACCAACCGGTACTGTGTTAGTAAAACGCAATGTGTTTAGTCCATAGTTGATGGTAGAGCGTAGCCTACTCTTTATAGACTCTGGCAGTACAACTACCTGAGCCATCATCTGCGAAACTAAACTAAGTGTAAAGTATCCGTGTACGATTGTACCTGTAGCAGGCATATACTGCCTGGCTCGATCAACATCGACGTGAATCCACTGATTGTCTCCAGTGAGTTGGGCAAAACGATCAACCATGTCTTGTGTAATCATTACCCATTGGCTTTTACCTAACTCTGTTCCAACTAATTCTGCAAAATCATTCATTGTCGTCTACCTTGGTTACTGTTACCCCAGACTTAGCTAGGAATTCAAGCCCCGCATCATTTCTATAGTCTTCACTATACCAAACACGACTAATACCTGACTGAAGAATGAGCTTGGCACAATGGATACAAGGAGCGTGAGTAACAAATAAATCAGCCCCAAGGCCAGACTCACTAGACTTCGCCAGTTTTGCAATAGCATTTGATTCTGCATGTAAGACCTCGTCTTTGGTTACTAATCTATAACGACGATTGCTTTGTATGTCTGGATCGTATTCTTCGTTGGGCCAGCGTTCATATATTTCATCAGGATTAAGCCAACCCCCTGCATCAAACCCCATGTATTCTTTATATTCGCACTCGTTATCCCATCCAACTGGCATACCGTTATAGCCGATACTGATGATACGATCATCTTTAACCACAATGGCTCCCACGTGAAGTCTTTTTGCAGGACTTAGCTCGGCATAAACACGAGCTGTTTTCATGTGTGCTTTTATAAATTTTGTTTTCATGTATGTGGTGCCGGATGTCGGATTTGAACTGACGACCTACCGCTTACAAGGCGGTTGCTCTACCCCTGAGCTAATCCGGCATAATTCTATTTACTTTATCTGTTCGGCCAGCTCTCGATATCCTGCCCAACTCGGATGTACTTTATCCGGTTGTAATCTGTTGATAGGTAGCACCATATCTCCGTAATCTTCTGCCACAAGTTTAACCATATTTTGTATGTTGGGTTTGATTGCCGGCATGATCCAATAAACACGATCTGCATGGACTCTACTTCGTATTTGTTGCAATTCCCAAAGTGTCCGCACACCTTCATGATCGTTTGAACCTAGGCTTATAACAACAACCTTAGCCCCAAGACTTTGGTTACCGTTCTTTTTATTCCATTGAAAGCTATTAATACCACCCTTAGCAATGGCTCTACATTCGGGTTTAAAATGCTGTGTGCCTACTGCAATACTATCACCTACTATCAAACAATCAAGCATACATTCTCCTATTGAAATTTTGGTCCTGCTACCCAACCTACGAGACTGCGTCTAATACCTCTAGTCACTGGCGTAACATCATGTAATGCCCAACTAGGAAAGAATATCAGTTTGCCACGTTCTCGTGGCAACACCAGCGGTTCGCTAGTATAGTGTAATCGTACTTCTCCACCCTCGTATTCGGCAGGATCGCTTAATTGCAAAATAAAACTTAACTTACGGCTACCGCCCATGTTACGGCCAATGTCAAGATGCTTGTCATAGTGACCTTTGTATGTACTGTCGTATTCGGTAAATTGTAAAGGTTCTATGTGTGTTAGGTTGTATTCAAAATAATCTTTATTTACAGTCTGTACGTTCCATGTTAGGGTGTTATATATCCATGCATGTTCTTCTATAGCATTGAGCCAAGCAATTTTACTGCGGCGATAGTCTGGATCAGTGCCTAGTGCTACGCCCTGTTGTGCTGATAAATCTTGTCCGGTAGCGACAATACGATCAAGCTCTTCTGAGCTAAACATGTCAGCTCTCCAAGTCCAGAACTTATTGTCTTTTAACTGATTTAGTATCCAGCTCATTAACGTGCTACCCTGGCTCTTGCGGTAACCATCTCATCAATGTTACCTTTAATCACAACATTGGTATAGGTATCTGTGTACCCGCTGGCGTGATCCAACACTCTATTGTCGGGCTCGTGGTATGTTCGGATACGTTCATTCCCGGCAAGATTACGTTCTTTGTCTCGGTGAAAATGTGCTTGTATTCGACTCAAACAAGTGATGTATGCAGATCTTTTATTATCTTCTCTACTGCGACTACCAGTGCCATTGGCAGAGATTCCAGTAGGCTCGTGAATACAGCGACAACAATTTTGATGCTTGTTGCGATGCTGTCCCCCTTTACCCGTTCCAGAGAACCACTCGAATCGAAATTGGTCTTCTGTAATTTTCATCACTGCTCCTATTGTGGTACCCGAGGCCGGACTCGAACCGGCACGCCTATTCAGCGGGAGATTTTAAGTCTCCTGTGTCTACCATTCCACCACTCGGGCCTGTTCTGTAAAAATTTGAGTATTCTAAATTCTGCTTTCCAACCGTGGACCATCTGGCTTGCGCTGATCAATGCGCTAATGCTAACACAATCATTAAATTCACATCACAGCAAGTGCTGATTGTGTATTTGCATGGACTCTAACCTGGTTCATAACTTTAACATGCTTTTGCCGCCTCGGCAGTCGCCGATATTTTGGTGGTTTAGGGCGAACTGTGGAACTGCGACTATTATTACTAAGACTACCACTGGTATCAGAAGGTTGCCAAACCGAATACTCAAATTTTTAAAGAACAAATTGTAATTAAGGATACTGTTATGTGTTTAATAGGGTTCACAATAGCGTCCCTACCCTGCGACATACTCATTCCGGTGACTACTCGGATCCATCCTTCACTTATTACTAAGTGGGTTTGTAGCGGTCCAGGGGGCAGTTCTTCCTCAACAGTTAGGATGCCAGTCTAGCTTCTTTCGCACACATCCTTAATTACAAGTTGTATTATACACAGTACTTCAATAAAAAGCAAATTCTTTATCAACCATTTGTTGCTGTAAGAAATCCTGCATCAGTCAGTCTTACTACCATTTGGTCAAACGGGTAATTACAACTTTCTTTCCAGAGTAAACTTAATGTTATCCTACCTTCTGATTCGGTTACCACTCGGTGGTTAATTCCAATGTTTACAAATATTTTGTTACCTGACGTTTCTGCAATTATATTGTCTGTAGAAGAAGGCTTACCGCCCTCCCAGTTTTCAAAATATCTTCTAGTAGGTAATTTAGCGTCGGTCCATTGCATCTTGCTTCCTGCACCAGCTAGTACAAAATTCATTGCTGTTTGTTCTGTAAATCTACGACCATCTAAGTGCCACACACCAACTTTAGATCTTGGCCAACTGAAAATTCTTGCTGTGCGTAAAGTTAGCCCCACATCCTTTAACCTTGTTACAATGTATTCGGGGATGACTTCGTTGATATTAGTAAAGTGCTTTTCAAACGGAGGCTTCTTTGGATCTGGGTCTCGTATACTGTCCCAATCCACATTGAATCTAGGAGCCCAGTCTTCCTCTATGTTAACTGTTCTATAAAAGTTATTTTCCATAAATTGTATGACTGTATACCAAGTAATCAGAAAGATTTGCAGGGTTTAGACGTATTTCTAATCTTCGCTTAGAAATACAGATATATGTATTACCAAACTGAGAATCTATCAACGGAACATTTACACCACGTCCACCACGTAAAGACATCCCTTGTGCTACGTCTATGTCAGATAATTCATTTTCAGCTGTCTTAAACAAACAGTAATTAACTCGTTTTGTTTTTGATTCTCTTACAACAACAAACAGATAAACATTACCGGCAATCTTAGCTTTAGATAGCCACGCATCAACAAACATTTCTTTGAGTCCTTGAAAGTTGCTACTTTCAAATAACTCATTGACATTGTCACTGCCTTTTTTTAAGTTCTGTAAGAAACTGGCTTCTGTTGTTAGCCCTTTGTCTAAGCTGGTTATACTTAGACCTTTAACGTCAACATTGGCCGTCGTTGTAGTTACATCAACCATGCTGTTGCCCGACCCTGCATGTTTTGCACCAGGAATACTGTCTGCCACAGCGTATTCCCATGTTTCTTTTGCCAATTGAACTTTGCGTTTCTTTTTTACAAAAGGTGCATAGTAGTCGTGCATTTCTTTTGCAAACTTCTTATTGAAGTCTGCGCCAAGTATAGCGTCATGATCGGCAACAGGAACTGGTACATATTTTAACATAATACTATATATGATGATAGTTTTTCTTGTGTCAGGAAAACTATCAAACCCCGGATACACAGCCCATCCCACATTTCGTGTATCGCGGACGCTGGTTCTCAACCTAGGCGGAGGTGGGTCAGCGAAATTAGGATACCCCGTTGCTGGCAGAACTGGGGCAAGGGTTCATATCATCTACATTGTAGGGCCATTACCGTTACGAAAGCCTATGCTTCCACCTTCTGCTTCGATGCGTTTTATAACATCTTCAAACAAGATAGGTGCAAAGTCTGGGGTTTGCTCCACGCAAACACAATGATAACGAGGATCAATGTAGTTGCTGTAGATAACTTCTCCAGTATCGGCGTGTACACCACGAGCTTTCATTACGCGATTGGCATGCAAGTGTCCGTGAATGTTTACGCCAAACCGTCCCAAACTTTCTGCATGGACCGGGATATGACTCAAGATCATTCCGTTCATGACATGGTATGCACGAAGCTCACGGAAGTATTCGCGATAGTCGTCATCTCTAAAGATGTCGTGGTTACCGCGAATCAAGACCTTGTCCCCGTTCAAGCGAGCGAGCGTTTTCAATGCTCGACGATTGATAACAACATCGCCCAAATGGTACACCTTGTCGTTAGGCTTGACACGTTCGTTCCAGGCCCGAACCATAGCTTCGTCCATTTCATCAGGATCGGTCCAGGGACGAAGTTTTGTAACACCATCGTTACGGGTAAAGCGACACACACCAGCATGACCGAAGTGCGTGTCACTGACTAAAAATACGCTAGGCATATATCGCTCCTTTCTTTGTTAAATGGCGACCCGGGAAGGATTTGAACCTCCGACATTTGGTTTTGGAGACCAACGTTCTGCCAGACTGAACTACCGAGCCAATTATGTATTATAATAATGATTTCTTTATTAGTCAACTTACACCAAACTAAATATTGTAGCCTATGTACTACAAAAAATTAGATTGGCCAGTGCTGAACGACCAGCAACATGCCGAATTATTGTCAACAATCAACACTCAAAAAAATCCGAAGCCAATTGGTGCATGGGGGTCAACCTACCTTCATTATACGGTCCCAAGCTCTATTTTAACGTGGTGTAAAGAAAATTTACCAATCGATGGATATTCTCAAATAGTCCTGCAAAGATTTTGCAATGTAAACTCAATTCCGGTACATACAGATATAAGAAGAACAGAAAATATAATCTATCTATTGTCAGAATCGGGACCTATAACACGCTGGCAAAAAGAAGGCGTTGTAGTAGATGAAATTTGTGTGCCACAGCATCAATGGTTTTCATTAAACACCGGGGCTCCGCACGAAGTACTCAACCTTAACGGTGATAGAGTTGCAATCTCTATCTTTAATATATTGTATCCTGTTAGTAAAAAATCTGCTTGAGTTGTTGTCTAACTGACCTATCAAATATGCTGTATCGTCGATAGTTATTATCAAATGCAAAATATTTTGTTAAGGATACTTGTCCTCCTCTAGTAGGTGTCCAAGAGAATCTCTTTTTCTTTTTCATAAAATACAATTCATTTTTGTCAAATTCATAAATGTATTTCTTATATGAGAGTTTAACTAATTTTTTGTTAAAGTCTAATTTTTCAGTTATATCAGCCGACATTGTCCATTGCTGAATCTTTGGGTCAGCATATAGATTAAAATAACAATTTTTAACTAGATAGGCAAAGTCTTGATCGGACTCTATTTTTTCACCAATAAACGGGCAATTCCTAAATAAAACCGAATCAAATCTAAAATTATAACATGCCCACCAGTAAAAATCATAAATGGTATTTAATTCTTTTCCTGCTAATTTAGCAGTTGTGACTATTATATCTAACGTGCTATCGTGATATTCAACTGCAATGTTATTGTCGGAAAAATTTGTTTTAATAAGATCTATGTACTGTGTCCAAGGTTGCATCACAGCACTTGGGTTTTGATAAAATATATTATAGGCCATAGAGTGGCCTATTAGATAGTCTGCTCCTTCACCATTTAATAATAGTGTTTTTGTTAAATCCAATCCTGCTATAAAATCGGGTATCTCAAACCAGTTTAGATTTATATGTTTATAATTTTTAATGTATTTGTCGTAAAACTGCGGGTTTTCATCTATACTTTCGGGGCCCATTATAAAGCAAACTTGAGTTAATTGACTGGCAGTTAAATTTTTAAATAACGCCACGGCAATCATCGTGCTGTCAATACCGCCGGACCAGAATAGGTATGCTGTTCGTCCTTGATCTATTTGCTTGGCTACAGATATTATCGATTCATCAACTGTGTCGTTAAAATTAATTTTTGTTGTCGGTAATTTTGGAATAGGAAATTGTGTGGGTTCTAATGTCCACGGAGTTGGGAATGTTTCGTAGTCGATTCTAGATTTTCTATATTCATTATAAATGTTAAAATACTTGTTTTTTACTTTAAAATCACAAAAATATTCAGGATATTTTTTATTGTTGATTAAATCTGGGTCAAGAAAAAACAGTACGTCGTGATCTAGGTATAATAAATTATTCATAATACATTCCAAGGTTTGACAATATAACTAACATATGACTGCCCACAACGAGATCATCGGCTACTTTATTAGTGTTACGCAATAATTCACAACAATGCTCATATGACTCAGACAAGTTTAATATATTTTTTAAGTAGTCATATGTTGGTTGGTAATCTATAATCTTAGAATAAAATGTATGATTATTATCCCTATGGCCGATCCCGGCCATTAGATTTAATATTCTAGCATAAAGAAATAGTTGCTTTTGCAAATCTACCATGTAATCTGCCATGGGCGTTGAGTGCTGAATTAGTTTCAGTGGTTCTTGGCCTGTGATTGTTCTGTCTTTTTTTGGGCCATTATAAAATTGTGGTGCTGTGTTAAACAATGCAGGAGGTATTTTTTCTAATCCCCAGTTTTCAATTACGCTATTATCCGTGACAGATTCCGTTGGAGAAATATTTGTATGAGTTAAATCTAATACATGCAACATTACTTTAGATGATACTATCCTGGTCAGTTTGTACAATAAGTCATGATCATAGGATTGCATTAAAAATCTATTTTCAAGACTATCAATTATCATAAAGGTGGATTCAACTTCTCCTGGGTTTCCCCAGAAAAAATGTTCAAAATCTGGACTCATATTTTTTTTGTACTCCTTGCAACTTGCATTAGTGTACTTGTTTGTGGTATTTTATTAAATGTAAAACAGTAGCTTGATATGCTTTTAAATATTTATACCTAACTAGTTTTAATAAAAAGATATATGGTGCCCCAGGAGAGACTCGAACTCTCACGCCTCGCGACACTGGCTTCTAAGACCAGCGTGTCTACCATTCCACCACCGGGGCAAATTTGGAGCGGGGTAAGAGAATCGAACTCTCAGCATTAGCTTGGAAGGCTAAGGTATTACCACTATACGAACCCCGCATATTTTTATTGTAATATATGTTTACTTATGTGTCAACATAATTTTGAATTTTTTCAACCACTTCTTCGAATGTTTCGTTATTCTTTAATCTAACACTTAAAATCATTCTGTAAGATCCATCCTGTCTACTGTATGCACCGTGCGGAATATTCACTCGCACTAGAGTAGGAACGGTGATTTCTTCTTCGTGTACTACTGTACCGGGACTGTTCCAAGCTACTTCCATTTTAGAATTGCCAAACCTGTCGTAGGTTTTAAGCAACTGATAATCTCCGCTGGCCCAATACATTGCTGTATTCTCACAATTTTTTACAGGTATAATAATAGATACATTAGTTACTGCATCTGCCTGCTCATCATAGTCTACATGAGTAAACTTTAATTTATCGTATTCAAGTTCTGTATCACGTTTAAATGCAACATGACCAACACTAGAGCTTAATCCAAGTCTTGCTAGATCATTGTCTAATATTTGTTTAATGTTATCCGGTATACCCACTTTAATCATGTATATAGGAGCCGCATTATGTTCTGCCATGTATTTTTCTGTAAAGGCAGACAACAACTTATACGATTTTAATGGTATTGGATAACTGTATTGCATATTATACATTGGCCGGTCCTGCAGGAATCGAACCCACATCTCCAAGTTCGAAGCATGGCATTCTATCCATTGAACTAAGGACCGAAACTGGTACATCCTGACGGGTTCGAACCGCCGACATTCGCCTTGTAAGGGCGACGCTCTACCAACTGAGCTAAGGATGCATTATTCTTTAGGGGGGCGTACATAATCACCTAGCGCAACATAATCGTAGCGTGGATCGTAAGGATCGCCTTGTTCCATTCCAATAGAAGCTCGGTCTAAATCTATTAGAAAAATTAATCTGTATTCGTCTGTATAGTTATGAGCACTATGAGCAATTTGATTATTAAATCCCCACAAGTCGTCCCATGTAATTACTTCATCAAAACATTCAAAGAAGATATCACCTTTGGGGATAATCAAAGGCATGTGAATTCTGATTTGTTTGCCTTCTCTGTTTTCAGGTCCTGTGTGACGTTTTAAAACTGTCTGCGGTTCTAGTACGCTATAGGTACAAAACACACAAGCATCACCAAAGTGTTTGACTATTTTAGTCGCTGTGGGAAACTTACGTGCTTCTTCGTCGCTGATGGTATAACTGATGTTGATGTTATCGTGGCGCTCGTATCTAAATCTAATTCCGCGCCAGCCGTTTACGTCAACTGAAAAGTCGCCGTTGTGATCTATACGTTCTACATACTTAGATGATTCCTCTAAGGGAATACCTAAATATCTCCAATCTAAAACTGGTCTAGTTTGAGCTCTTACTGCGGCTCGCAATGACTTATGTCCTTCTAGGAATTCATCAATGAGTGCTTGTTTGTGACTCATTAAATATTCTGCTACAGGAATTTCGTCTCTACTCCAAAACAGCTTTGCTGGTCTATCCATTTTAGTCCTTGTATTTGGAGCGGGTAGCGAGAATCGAACTCGCAAATAAACCTTGGCAAGGTTTCAGGTTACCTTTACATCATACCCGCATAAATTTGATACTAGTATTTATATACGTATCTGGTGCCCCGCGACAGAATCGAACTGCCAATCCCTGATTACAAAACAGGTGTTATGCCACTTAACTAGCAGGGCTTATTTGGTGCTCTAGAATAGAATCGAACTATTGATCCATCCTTACCATGGATGTGTTATGCCATTTAACTACAAGAGCTAAAAGTCGGGCGCCTAACTATCCTCCTGGGAGGACTCGCTAGATTGTCTCGAATAGGCAAGTTTAACTACCGGCGTCAGTCATACTATAGTGTCAGTACAGTCAACCCCACTGTACCTAGACTGGCAGGGACTCAAACCTATCGTCTATCCCAAAACTTGGTGCCGCCGGGTGGGAACGATCCACCGACCTATCGCTTATCAAGCGATTGCTCTCCCACTGAGCTACGGAGGCATTAAATACATAAATGAGTGTCCAACGGAATATAGAATTAATTCAACAAATACTTGCTAATATTGATAAAAAGTATGAAAATTCTCACGAGAAAGTAATCTATGAATTGGGTTATCTAATAGGTATGTTAGCACGAATTGCCAATGATGACAGTCAAGTTTACTATACCTTAAAACGCACACTCGAGAAACAAATAGAACGTCGCAGACATAAGCGACTAAAATAATGGTGGTAATGGAGGGAATCGAACTCTCACAGCGCACCGTATGAAGGTGTTGCACTACCGTTATGCTACATTACCAATAAATATTTGCATGAAACAACCTAACTACAAAAATGCATTAATACCGCTATATAAACAGCTAAGTAGTCAACCCTATAGTCCTATGGGGTCTTGGTGTTTACCTAATAAGTTTAAAACAGACAGTATCTTGTTTAAGAAACAATCCACATTTAAACCACATAAATGGTACGAGCACGGGGATTCGAACCCCGGACCAATAGATTAAAAGTCTACTGCTCTACCGACTGAGCTATACTCGCATATTTGGCACGGGAACTAGGGCTCGAACCTAGAACGACAGAGTCAAAGTCTGTTGTGTTACCATTACACCATTCCCGATCAATTTGGTACCCCCGCCAGGATTCGAACCTGGGACATGCGCTAATCTGGCGCCATAGCCGAGGTATAAGCTCGGAGTTTTACCACTAAACTACAGGGGCATGTTTGGGGAGAAGTACGGGAATCGAACCCGTGATAGCGGAATCACAACCCGCGGTTTTACCACTAAACTAACGACTCCATAGATTAAAAATCTTCTGTAATCTCACGCAGGTCTTCGATCTCGCCGATGTCAGTACTTTCGTTGAAAGTCACCGATCCGCCGTAGTAACCGTTGTGGCTATTACGCACTTCGATATCTATATACCCGCGATCAGTGCGTAAGGTCCAGAAGCCGTCTTGTACAACTTCCCAACCGTCTTCGTCCTCGCGATTTTCGCCCCAGCCTTTGTCCTCAACGCCTGTTACCAATGCGCCACGAATCAAATCGAAGCTAGTACCTTCGCCCAACGCTACATTGACTCCGTTTATGTGGTTAAACCACACGGTGTTACAGCAGTCGTTTTCTGTGTCAAAGCGAAAGAATTTTCCGCCTATAGTACGCACTACCAGAGTCCACCCATCGTTGCCGATCAGCAGACCGTTAATGCGCTCTCCGCGCAAAACATTAAAACACGACATTAGATGTCTCCTTCTCTGGTTGGTGGGACAAATAGACCTGCTTCGGTCTTTTCCCACACTTGCTTGTTATTCAATTCATCGTAGCTGAACGGAACCCCATTCATAGTATGGGGCTCGTTCTCGTCATAGGTCCAACCTAAGACTCGCATCATTTTGTGCTTGACCATCAAGTTGGGGCTACGAAATGCTTCGGTATCATCGAAACCCATCATAACGCCAACTTCACAAACTGCGCCACTACGGCATACACCAGCAACACAGTGGACCACAACATTCATACGATTGTCAAGTGCAGTCTTCAACAGCGTCACGAGCTGTTGAGCTTGTTCGTCTGTGATTTTAAATTCTTCTCCCCACAGGTCATCCTGCTCAAGGTCAAGAAATTCAAATTGATGTACTTGTTTAAAGTTGTACGCTGGCAAAGGCTTAGGGAATTCCATAGCCGGATCAACAATCTGAATCAGCATGGCATTAGGTCCTGGGTTAATATGTAACCCTTTTTTAATGTCGCTAAGTGCAACGTTTTGAATCCAAGGCATAATGCTCTCCTGTTGATTGGTGCGCCCGAAAGGAATCGAACCTCTATTCCTAAGTTCGTAGCCTAGTGTATTATCCATTATACTACGGGCGCGGTGTTTGGCTCCAGAGGCAGGGATCGAACCTACGACCAATTGATTAACAGTCAACTGCACTACCGCTGTGCTACTCTGGAATTGTGTGGTTGCGGGACCTGGAATCGAACCAAGATCTTGAGCTTATGAGACTCACGAATTACCGTTACTCTATCCCGCGATAATTTATATACCGATGCTTATACAAGCAGGAGCATTGCTCGGTATCACACAAAGACAGGATTTATGAAGAGCCTGTACTCTGAAATGGTGGAGGTGACAGGGATCGAACCCGCGACCTACTGGTTGCAAACCAGTCGCTCTCCCAATTGAGCTACACCCCCATGAAACTTATTTATTGGTGGAATGACTGAGACTCGAACTCAGAAGCCTGCTTTCGCAAACCGACGGATTAGCAATCCGCTCCAATACCATTATGGGACCATTCCGTTGTTGAATTTGTAAGCCTACGTCACTTTTATCGTAGATTTATTCAGGACCTACCGGCCGCCTAGCCTGACCTCGTACACGATGGATATCACTTGGGCACCTGTCCAGTTAGCAACCAATCTGCAAGGATCTTCCGATCCCCCGGGAGTTGAACCCGTCCCCTTTTACTATTTTGGTAGTTCGAACTTACCTAGATAGCGTGACTGTACTTGCTGACACTTACAAAACTGAATTGCGACCAAAGGAGTTGAACCTTTGCGGGAATCTAGAATGCGGCGCACAGGGCGCCTACCCATCCACTGTCGCAAACTTGGTCGGAGTACAAGGATTCGAACCTTGGACCCTCTGGTCCCAAACCAGATGCGCTACCAGACTGCGCTACACTCCGAATAAAACTGGTGGAGACTGAAGGAATTGAACCTAACTGCCAGCCACCCTACAATATTATGGCAACGGATTTACAGTCCGCCGTAGGGAACAGCCTCCGAAAATGGAGCAACGGGCTGGATTTGAACCAGCGGCTTTACGGATTTGCAATCCGTTGCATTGGGCCTCTCTGCCACCGTTGCATAAACTATTATGAAACACACTTTAATAAGCCTTACGCATCCAACTAATAGTCACGCATCCAAGGCAAAATGTGTTTTATAATAGTGCCTAAGGTTGAGATTACACCTTAAGCTGATAACACCTCTAGCATTATACTGCACCTTGCGAGCACAGCTTCTCTAGACATCCACTAAGACCCTTGCGGTATCCTAGTCTGCTATCAGCATCGCCGTTTTTAAAGCCAGGCAGTAGGCTTGTCGTCACATGCTATTCTACGCTATCTATCCCGTTGACCTTGCGAGCCATTCAAGTGCGCTAACACCTTACGAAACTTCCAGCATAAACAGATTTCACCTTGCGAGCTACGTCTGACTTGATTACCTTGCGGCTCAAGTATTAGATGCTTTTCACATATGACCGAGGCAGTCTTTGCGTTTTTGTAATGATAGTTGGGATTTGAACCCGACTGCATCCAGCTTAAAAGGCTAGCGTTCAACCATTGAACTTTATCAACCTACCGTGATGAGCTACCTCTGTTGCTACATAATCTTTTGGACTACATAATACAACTCACCACATACCTTTTGTCTTGCGAACTACTCAGTAATGCTTCACGATCTGTGTCCTGCATTGCTACAGTCCACTAACCATTAACATTGCATACGAGCCCTTGGGTGCAAACCCTCGAACCAATACACTACCCTTTCTCATACCTGTTGACAAGTTGGTTTTGTTAGGAAGTCAGCACCACCTGTTACTTTTCATGCACCCTGGTTCCCTTGCGGGCCAGTCGACGCACATTCTTTCCCTAACACTTGCTTCGCAGTTACATCCACCCGTCTTATAAGTGAACGCTACCTTGCGATAGTGAGCAGGCTTGCATAGATGAACCATTGCTGGCGCAGGCGTGTAGGACGCTTGTGCTTTGGGCACCTCGCGGTGCTTATTCTAAAGAGGCTATGCCCCCAATTCTCAAATTATACAGTAAAATTCTTTGTATGTCAACAAATAAATTTTACCAAAATGCCGGCTACAGGACGCTTGTGTCGTTTAAGGGCGAGCACGGATGCAACCCTCCTCTAAAAAATGGTACTGGGTACGGGAATCGAACCCGTCTTACAAACGTGAAAGGCTTGTGTCCTAACCGATAGACGAACCCAGCAAAATGGCGGTCCCAACGGGAATCGAACCCGTGACTTCGCCGTGACAGGGCGATGACTTTACCCCTAATCGATAGGACCATAAAACTATATGCAAATACATTGGGATGATTGCGATCAATCCAGAACTTCATCTGGCTTCTCACGGCACCGTCTGCCGATAAGATCTCAACCACATTACGGGACAACTTGTCCGGCGTGCTTCGCCCTTGCGGGTCTGCTTTCGTGTACGTCCGGCAAGAGTCTGTGCGGCCACAGATTAGTCTCTTCCGGGTACCTACCGGGGTTGGTAACCCAATGCGTTTGCATATAGTGTCTTAGTCTAAGACCAAGAACTACATGAACATCAACTTTTTAAAGAACATTCGGCCGAGTCTCCAAACTCGCTTCGTATCCCTTGGCTACGACCCTTTTTGCATTTCTGCGTGGGTCCTTGCATTCGAGGATCGCCTTGTTAATTACTTAACTTAACTCTAGTATAGCACCTTTACCATTTCTGGACAACTGTTATTTTCAACTGTTGTTTTTGTGCTACACCTGTCTAGTCAATTGCTTAACTTGCCTCTAGTATAGCAAAGACGCCTTTATTGTGCAACCTTCAAAATGTACTACTTTTGTTTGCAATGGTGCCCCAGGAGGGGTTCGAACCCTCAGAATTCTCCTTTTGAGAGAGACACGTATTCCAATTCCGTCACCGGGGCATTGTTTGGTAGCAACGACTGGACTCGAACCAGTAACACAAGAATTTTCAGTCCTCTGCTCTACCATTGGAGCTACGTTGCCATTTAAATTCAAAAAAACTTTTAACAATAAATAGAGTTATGCGCTTTAACAGACTTGCGTTTGATATCAAATTCTTTAAAGCGGCTACAATCGTTTTGCCAATCTACTCAATTTATTGGATCGCGCAAAACTTTAACAGTACTGCACTTTTGCTGTTTTGGGCCGCAAATTTCTTTTTAGGTCTCCATGTAACTATGTTTGCACACAGAGCATGGACACACCTATCCTGGTGGCCATCTAGATTGTTAAACCAATGGGGCTTGCTTGTTTTTACGTTAGGTCTGTCGAGCAACTCAATTGGTTGGGTGGCTACACATCGCCAACACCACTACAAAAGCGACACAGAACAAGATCCACATAGCCCATATTATATGAGCCGCTGGCGTATACTGTTTGGATCGTTTTCAAAATTTAACGTTAATCTTTCGTTTGCAAAAGATCTTGAAAACAACAAAGACCACTTATTTTTTCGTAAATACTACTGGCATATAAACTTGACCTGGCTTTTATTTTTATGCCTGTTATCGCCTAGTTTGGCGTTAGGTTGGGTTGCTGTATTAGGATTCCACGGATTTAAAACTAGATTAATCAATGTTATCGGACACAGCGACTACGTACTAAAAACACATACCAACAGTCCACTACTGGCCTATGTATATCTCCACGGTGAGCCATGGCATGCCAACCATCACGAAGATCCAAAGAATTGGCGTTTTGGGCGTCGTTGGTACGAGATAGATCTTGGCGCATGGGCAATTTGGTTATGCGTTAAATTAAAAATAGCAAAGGCAAGAATATGAAACTCAATACAAGAAGCCCGTGGTTTCAAAAAATAAACATACTACTAGGATCGGTTTTATTTCCTTTGTATGCTTGTTATTGGTGTGCTACCCATTTTAATTTTGAATCCTGGCTGGCCTTGTACATAGCCAGCGTATTAGGCGGGCTACATATCAGCTTGTTTGCACATAGGGCATGGAGTCATCGCAGTTGGAGACCAACTGTTAGATGGTTACATCTTTACGGACTTTTGGTACATACCATTGGGTTTACTGGTAGTGCAATGGCATGGGTCGCTGTGCATCGTAAACATCATCGACTTGAAGATACTCCCGAAGATCCACATAGTCCATATTATATGAGTCGATGGAAAATTGTATTCTGGCCAGCATTTCAAACAGACTACAGTTATATCACCGATATGTTTAAAGATCCTGACCACAAATTCTTTGCCGAATACTACTGGCATATAAACCTATACTGGTGGATACTGTTGTTTAGTATCAGCCCCGCATTATTATCGTTCTGGATTGCTTACATCGGTGCTTATAGCTTTAAGATGCGACTAATTAACAGCATCGGCCATGCAGATCCTGTTAACAAAAGTACAAACAATCGACCGATATTTGCCTACTTATACTTAGATGGCGAACCATGGCATGACAACCATAGTAAGAATCCTAGAGATTGGCAACTAGGTAAAAAATGGTATCAAATTGATTTTGGCAACTACTGTATCTGGATGTTCCAAAAACTTGGTTGGGGTAAAATCAACGATGGTTGGAAAAAATTATGATTACATTTAATTTAAAAACACAAATCTTCTTAGAAAGAAAACTTATACCAATATTTTTACCAACAGCATTTATATGCTGGTTAGTTACGCACTTTGACGCTTGGTCATTGTTTGCAATTTGGTGTTTTATAGTATTTTCGGCCACGCAGTTATCTATTTTTGCACATAGATCGTGGAGTCATCGCAGTTGGAGACCAAATAGAATTTTAAATGTCATCGGCCTGTTTACTCACGTTATTTGCTTAGACGGTATTCCGTTGGCTTGGTGTGGTATACATCGCAAGCATCATCGGTTCAGTGATCAGCCCGAAGATCCACATAGTCCATTTTATAAATCAAAGCTACATGTGATGCTTGGTCCATATGACATGGCTGAACCTAGTTATCACTCAGACTTAATTAAAGACCCAGACCAATGTTGGTTTTCTAAATACTACTGGAACATTGTTATTGCTTGGTATCTTTTATTGTTAATCATTAGTCCCAGTTTACTATTATTCTGGATAGCGGCTCAAGGCGCACATCGATTAGACTTATACACATTTCAAATTTACAATCATAGAGCCAATGGATTCAAAGGTCCTAGCAATACTGTTTCAATGGCTACTATATGTTTAAGTGGAGAAAACTGGCATGCCAATCACCACGACGATCCGAGAAACTGGAATTTCAGTAGAAGCTGGTGGCAAATTGACTTAGGTGCTCAACTTATTAAGTTTTTTGTTTGGGCTAAGTTAGCCAAACTAACACCACGCTCAATTTAATTGGAGGAGGGATGGTAGAATCGAACTCCAAGCTATTCCTAACTCCGTCGGTTTTCAAGACCGCGCTGGGCCCAGCCCAGATAACCCTCCGTGTATTATAAAGCATACTATTGTCACCTATCCGCGGATGACCCCACCTTTCAGGGATGGTTGTCTAGTCATTAATATGCTTTAGAATACCCCCTATTGCTAGGGGATATGACAGGGTTGATACCCTGCCCAGGAGTCTTACCGACTGTGTTATCGCCACAGCTTTCATGTATCCTGTCCGCCCGTTTAGGCATGTTTAGAGTGCGCCAGGGACCTCGTTTCCCCACACTACTATACTTTAAGTATAGATTTGTTTACGTTCTTGAATTTGCGACTGTGTTCGCAAACGTTCAGCACGTTCTGTTTTTTCTTGAATCATCCTGTGAAACTGTTCCTTTGACAGAGTATGCTCTGTGGTCCACTTCACTGAACGAAAATTCTTCATCAAATCAATTTTCTTCATCTTATCCTTACATAACAAAAAACCCTAGGTGTTTTAAGCCTAGGGTCCTGGAAGTTGTGTGTACTATATAATTACACGGTGTCCTCCGGACCCTTACTAATCTCTGGTGTGCGATCATTACTTACGTTCGCAAACAGACACCAATAGGCTGACATGCCTAGTTGGGGCAACTGTTTTAACGAATGTATGGATAATGTTTGCATCATGTGTCCTATTGTAGTTTATTTATCTCTTTGTGTCAACCACTGAATGTATTTTTATTTACCTTTTTCTAAAAGTTTGCGTACACGCTGTCGTTCAGAGTTCATAAACTGTTGCGTATTATATAATTGATGTCTATCTGTGTCAACACCTGCACGAAGAAATAATTCCGGATCTTCCCGAAGTGCCCGACTTAGTGCGGCTCTAACCACAGCTAGTGTGCGTTGGTCCGCAGTTGGGTTGGCCAGTAACACTAACCAATTTGGACTAATTTCAAATCCTCTTACCCCGCGTTCACTCAGAGTAGGTACTTGGGGGAAGTCTTTGCTACGTTTTGTACCAGTGACTGCTAGTACAGTTACTGGCTGATCTTTGGCTACGCTGATCGCAGTAAATAGCAGATTAATGTTATTGCCAAGTATGTCAGTTAGTGCGGCGGCTTCTCCTCGGTAAGGAACATGAATCATGTTAACACCAGTGTTGGCGCCAAATATCTCTCCAGCAATGTGTGTGGCCGCACCATTTCCACTGCTACCAAAGAACACAGGTTCAGTTGTTGCCAGTAAACGCGACATGGTGTTTACAGTACTTTTTGGGTTTGTTATCAGGGCTAGTTGTACTGTGCCCAGTGTAGCAACAGGTTCAAATTCCGCCAAACTGTAGCCAGACTCGGGCTGTAAGCTGTTTACTACCACAGCCAGGCTATGAACTAACAAAACAGTCTCAGACCCACGACTTTTTGCTACATAATTGGCGCCGATTGCGCCACCGGCTCCGGACCGATACTCTATTGTTGCATACGTGTTCTGTGTATAGGTGGTTAAAATTTGTTCTAGTATTCGTGCGGCCTGGTCTG
>Ga0213922_1000459_pt1 | contig 19973 bp, 32 predicted proteins | sample McNCre2917MG_FD_165060 | JGI IMG/M metagenome (GOLD analysis project Ga0213922, IMG submission 165060) | Freshwater microbial communities from McNutts Creek, Athens, Georgia, United States - 29-17 MG | ecosystem: Environmental > Aquatic > Freshwater > Creek | place: USA: Georgia | collected... | reverse complement strand
GTCAATGAAGATTTCTTGGAAGCCATAAGCAACAGAAGCTTCTTTTGACTTTTCGCCTTGACCATAAACGAAAGCACCAGCAGGGTATGCAGAGAAGATACCATCACTGAAGTCTTGTCTTTGGAAAATATCAGCTAGCCATGCAGATTGCTTAGCACAACCATTCACGTCCATGATACGAGTAATCTCATGAAGTTTAGCGATATCAAGTGTACCCGGAGTGTAACCAACAGTTTCACCGTCAGCAACTACTTTAGGGATGATACCAACAGAACCTTGAGAATTAGAATCAATAGCGCTATTGTTTTGTAAGTTACCACGCATTAATTTAGCTTCTACGTTGTTTTTGAAACGTACAAGTGTTTTGTACATACCTTTGTAGGTAAATGCAGTAACACCGTTTGCAGCCATATCAGGAGATACTGGGAACTCATAATATGTTTCAGCCATTTGTGCTAAGTCAGTATTGCTCCAACCATCACGAATTTCTGTAACATAGTTATCATATCTCTGATCCAATTGGATTAAAGGATTGATTTGTTGAGAAGCTTCACCAGCATCTGCGTCACCACCAAAAAGTAAAACCTCACCAGCAAGTAATGAAGTTGAACCAGCTGAAGCAAAACGCTGACTAGTTTGCTTAGGAGCAACTTCAAAAGTCCATGCATAAGGAGTTGTATCGTCAATAGAGATGATAACACCCTCAATGTTTGAAGAAGCCACACGCAAAGTTTCGTTAACTCTTAAAGGAGTTTGAGTACCATTGTTGTAGTAAGCTTCTTGTCCTAAAGTTAAAGTTAAAGTTGCGCCAACACCTGCTGTTACAGTAGATTCGTTTGTAACACCCGGCATTAATTTACCGCGGTTCTCAAACCAGAAGAAATTCAAGTTTTTAACTTCTTCCATGCCGCTATGAGCTGCTAACCACCAAGTAAAATCTTCGTTACCGTACTTTTGAGTGTACTGCTTGTAGTACTGTGGGGTTAATAATTGTAAGTCAACCATCAGTTGACGATTCTGGGACTGGAGCGATATTGCACCCGGTTGCAGAATATTAGAGGTAGGTATCCCTGCCATAATATTTAGTTTTTAATTGTAATACCTTCTCCAAGGGTAATTTTTAAGTTACGAACTAAAAGCCCAATTTGCCAATTGCTCTTGAATAGCAGCATTTGGATTTAAACTAGGAGCCGTTCCTTGTGGAGTGGGGGTTTGGTTAAGGCTAATATTACCACTTTTCTTTAAATGAGCTAACAATCTTTGAGATGCAGCTTCATTTGCCACCTTTTGCAAGATTCTAGGCAAATTTTCAAGAACATATTTGTCGGCCATTATTTGTCTTACATTTGGCTTTCCTTCCTCGTTAAACCATCTGTTTTCTAAATAAGCTTCGCCATCAAAATCTGATAGTTCTTGCTTCAATGCTAATCTCTCATCTTCTGCTACGTTAAATGAAATCGGTATTTCAACATCATCGTCTTTAACCGAAACATTAAAACCATTAAAAGACTGAAATTCAGAATCCAGCGTTCTTTCATAAACAGACCTAGCTTGTTGCAAATATTCAAATTCCTCTTGATATTGCGCCTCCCTCCCGGCCTCATTATAAATATCTGGTAGTTTTATTTCACTTTTTAACTTTGCTATTTCTGGTCTAAGCACCTTAGCTTCAATCATTAACCTTTTTTCGGTATAATCAGCTTGCGCTTGCCATGCATTTAATTTTACAGCATAATCTTCATCAGTTTCATCATAACCCTGTTCAGGTTTCAAAGGTACAAAAAATTGATCATAAAATAAAAGATCAACTTCGTCTGCACTTAAATCTTTGAATTTGTTTTGAATGTTTGTCTTTACAATTTCTGCTGCAATTTCTGTTGTTAATTCAGAACTAGTTAATTTTTCAAGTCTTTTTTGTTCATTTAAGATTTGATAAACATCATCAGTTTTTCCTTCTCTAATTGCATCAAAAAGAGTTCTACTTACATCATCGGAAAAATCAAAGCTAGGAGCTTGCTCTCTTTCTTCAATTAATCTTAAAAACTCTTGCTCAGCTTCATCTACACTATCAAAACCAAACCTTTCTTTAATGAAAGAATCTGGATTAAAAGTAGATGGTTCTGATACTTGTGTTTGTTGATTTTCACTAACTATTGGATCCGCAGATGTGTTAGGAGTGTTGTCAACATTTTGTTGTTCATTTGCAGTAGGGGCTACTTCTACCTGCGGTTGCACTTGTGGTACAACATCTTCATCCGAAAACGGATTGTAACCTTCTGCCAACTTTACTGGAGCTGACATGTCTTGATTTTCTAGCATAAATGCTTATTTTGTTTTTCGTTATTAATCTATAACTATAGTGCCATCTACATCAATAGTAATGGCATATTTAACTCCTGTATCTGTTAATAACTGAACACCATACCAATTTGTACCATCACCATAAACTGGTTGTGTTAATCTACTATCAGTATACAAAATACTAGCACCACTTAATGTAGATGTAGTTGCATAAACTATTCTAGTTCCTTGTACAACACCAACATTATAAGCTTCTAAAGCTGTTGGGTATGTATTTTTAGATAAAACATACGCTACTGAATTTGCCATTTTATTTTATTTTAAGCTATTTTTAAATATTTACCAATAATGCCAAATGCTACAAGACCACTTGCATTAATTGATGATACGTCTGTTTTGGTAGTTAAATTAACACCTAAAACAGTAACCCAGTTAAGTGGAACTTCTGGAGCAGGTAATAATTGACCTTCAATTGAACCATCATCATTCGTTGTGGTAAAATTAACTGCCGCAGATGGACTAACCACCTGAACTACCGCTGAATCCCAGCCAGATAAATCTTGGTAAAAACTACCATTAGCATTGAAAGAATCAGTTGCATCCACAACTGTACTAATTTTAGAGCTAAATTTTTGAAGTCTTATTAAGAGCTTGCTTACCGTTGCCATTTTATTTTTATTTTATTGTTATTGTTGTGTTTCCATTTGTTCTTGCATTTCAGGTTCTTGTTGAGGTTCTTGTTGCCCCTCTTGAGGACCTTGTTCCATTTCTTGTTGCTGCATTTGTTCCATTTTAGCTTGTTGCTGCTGAGCTAATGCCTGTTGTTGTTGCTGATTTTGAACAGCAATTGGAACAGTTACATTTTGAAGCATACTAGAAACAAGTGCTTGAAGTTCCGCAGGTACAGGAATGTTTGCTTTTGCAAGATCAAATACTCCCTGTAAAATAATTTCTTTTTCTTTTGTTAAAGATTTTTGTTGTTCAATTGAACTGTCTGCCTGCATCTTAGCCTGAATACTAGCTTGTTGAGCTTCTGCATTTTGCTGAGAGTTAACTTGAGCTTTTTCTTGTTCTGTCTTTATGTATCTTTTTTGAGCTTGTCTAAAATATAATTCTCCAAGTTCAACATTTTCCTTAGCCATTCTCATAGCTTTGAAAGGATCCAAATAAACAACCAATTGAGGATTTGATGCAATAGCATTATTCATCATAGCTTGCAATGTAGCAATTTGAACATCATCAGGCATCATCTTAATAGAAGCAACAAAGTTCCTATCTTGAACATCTTCCTTATTTAGCAAATCGCTATATTTTTTAGAACCATGCGTAACACTCTTATTAATTAAACATGCTACTTTTTTAGCTGTTTCCTCCATTACATAAATATATGCATCATACATATACTCAGTAGCATTATTAGCAAGTACTCTTGAAGCTTCAATATTAGAAGCTGCGACTCTTGGTTGTGCTGCCTGATTCATCAAATTAGGATCTTCACCTAATTCATCTTTTAATACTTGATAATGGAATTGGTATAATTGAATTAAAGCTTGTAATTGAGGTGAAAAACCTGTATTAGCTAATTCAGTAATAGGAACTGGAATACGATTACCTTCAGCATCTCTACCACGATAATAAAGTTTACCAGTTTGCTCCCATATTTTTTGAACATCAATAGGCTTAACAGAATCTCCTAAACCCAAATCAAGCTCCTGAAGCGCATCAACATCAATTGCCGCACCTGCTGGTACCATTTTAGCTACAAGTTGCTGTATCTTCAATCTAGCTAAAATCATTTGTTCAATAGGCTCTTCAATTTTTTCTGGCACAGCTACGTTACGCATGTCATAAGGATCATACATATAAAAGCTGTAAGAAAATTCTGCGTTACCTATTTCTTTTGGATCTTGTGGGCGAATCATGTTTTTCTTAATACCCCAATGAATCATTTTCTGAGTCACAGGACAATAAACACCATGATATATGTTCCATTTTTTCTCTTCTAAATATTCTTGATTTTCATCTAATTTTTCTGGCTTACCTTTTTTAATAATAGTGCTACCATTCTTTTTAGTTTTGGTAACAGTATAGCCATCAGAATCTAATGTACGAATTTCAAAATTCATCAAATCAATATTCCACTCATCATAAGGTCTTAACCAAGCCACATTCCAATCTTGCATCCACTTAATCTTATCGGTAAGCTGATACTCTTTTGATGATTGTGCTAATTGAAATATATCTTCTTCAGATAACGTACCACCAGCAGCCTTACCATATCTTGCTCTTATTTCACTAATCTTCATTGAAAGAATATGTCCTCTGTAAGTAGTATCTCTAAAATCAGGGAAATCTGAATATGAGTAAATTGCGTTTTCGGGTCTAATCCATTGTACATGAACCTCACCTTCTTCATCCATCCAAGTGTATGTACACACTAATCCAACTTCAGCTGAATCGTGTAATAATCTTTGTTTTAAAACATCATTCCAACCATTAGCTTCAAAAACATTATTACAACCAATGCTGTATAATATTTCTTCTGGTAAATGATTAAACTCCATTATCCATTGGTCAAGTTCATCTCTATCTTCTGCAACAAATGCATCTTTCGGAATTATTTCTACTCCCGATTCTTGTTGTAATTGAGCAAGTGTTTCTTTGTTTCTATATAAAAATTCTGCTTCATCTGCTTGTCTTTGTTTTAACATTGCAGAAGCTGTATCATTTGCAGTAACCTTAATTTTTTCTTTACGACTCATCCAAGAACCAACTAATCTAGCAACAATAGTATTACCAATAATAATTGATTTCCAATTAATATTTACGAAGTTAGCTTTTGAGTTCATTTCCAAACGGTCCATAAACACACTCATGTCTATTTTACCGTTAGCAATTTGTCTATTTTTTCTAAATCTATTATTTCTTAACCAAAAATAAGTTTGGTTACCATAAATTGTAGAATAGATACTTGAGGCAACATTTTTACCGTATAAATAATCTTTTTTAGACGCTATATCAGTAGTAATCTGGAAGTCTTTAATAGACTGACCACTACTATTTGCCGAGGATATGTATAAAGGACTCTCTGCCAATTTGAATATATTTTGTGTCAAATATACTAAATCTCCAGAATTTAATAAAAATTTTAATTAATTAAAAGAAGGAACATAGCTTTTTACCAATGGTTCTCTTTTCGCAGGCTTTATAACTGGTTCCATTAAACATACTATTAGCATCAAAAATGATACCGTTATGTCATAATCAGTTCTATTATTTGGATCAAATTTCTTAGCATCTTCTAATAAATTTTCAAAATCTATGGAATCAATATGAGATTCAAAGTACATTATACCAACATCAGTCTGTTTAGTCAAGCTAAATGGTGTTGTTGGGAACCCTTTGTGCCTCTCAGCGTTTTCTCTTTTTGCCGGATCTATAGTTGAAATAGGATAAGAGCCTAAATATCCAACCCTGCCTCTATCTCTAAAATATGATAAATAATCATCACTATTATGCTCATACCAAGCTTGATAGCCATAATATTCGGCAGCTAAAAGAACCTGTTCATGTAAGGTTTCTTTAATTTGAGGCCTTCCGTACAAATGCCCAATAGCTTTACCAGTATTAGATGGATCTAACAAATTGTACCTCCTGCCAATCCATGCAGATGCTTTTGAACCAAATTTACCGCCCTGACTATTACTATATCCGTCAATTGCAATAGCTCCATCATCAGTCCTTCCGGGTTTTTTTGTTCTAATATCAAACACATGACTGTTCTCTTTTCCAACAGGTGGAAACTGAGTAATAACCCAATGAAAATCTTCTTCTTTTTCGGTAATATTTCTCCACCTTACTGTTTGGTCAATATCCCTATAAAACATAACATGGCGCTTTAATACAGGATTTTCTTTTAAATAAGCTTCCCTTGCTCCAATATTCATTACATTAAATATACAACCATCTGCATCTGTACTAAATGCTTCATCAATAGTTAATGGTTCTTTTCTAATACGGGCAGATAATGCTCTAGGGTTGTTTTTAACAGTTTCTCTATCTGCTTCAATCTGTAATAAAGTTTTTTCTTCGTCCGGATAACCAAAATCATCAAAGTTTCTGGTTCTTTTGGCAGACATAAAAAATCTATACAAACCACTTGATGTAGCCCCATTTTCCTGTCTTTTTTCTTGATTACTTTCTTCCCAAAGTAATTTAAAAGCCTCTTGAACCCCATCCTTTTCAGATGTAAGTTTTTCTACAGTAGTAGTATAAAGAGCCTTACCAATAATTTTACCTTCATCATCTAATAAGCAATAACGCACAACCTCATGTCTATCATATACGTTTACTTCTGTTGTTTTACCGCACTCATCAGCTACATATCTATGAAGTTTTTGTCCGTCATAAGCAACTGTATCAGCAGACTGATGGTCAATAACAGAACCAAGTTCGTCTTTATCTACATTGTCCTCTGCTTTCTTACCTCTTACGTTGGTTTTTTGGAACCTCATTTCAGACTTAGGATTAACACCCAAAGACATATCATACTCAGGTCTGAAAAACTTAGGAAGCCTTCTAAATGGATTTACAACTGTTTTAGCAAAGAACTTTTTAGCATCCGAACCAGTTTTAGACTGAATACCACCATTGGTCATTTTTGTTCTGGTAGTATATTCTGTAACAAATAAACCTGCCACAAAAGACTTACCAAAACGTCTTTTTGTAACCTCTAGCATACCCATACAAAGCGGATCCTGTATGCAATAATCCATAAAATAGAATTTCTCTAAATCTGGAATCCTAAATTTTGGGTAACCAATATCTATACTCCACCATTGCAAATACAAGTAATGCATACCTGTTAAATATGTAGGCTTTCCATTATTCATGTACCAAAATCCATTCAATCTTCTATCCCATTCCTGTTTTTTAAACTCCTCTAGCTTTTCATCATAAAACTCTGGCGCATCATCTTTCTTCTTCTTATCATACTCATCCCATTCTTTCATGGTATCTGCATACCAAGAGGGTAGAGGTATTCTTTTCCAATATTGCTCTGATTGTATATCCGACCTTTGATAAACACCTCTAAACTCAACCTGTTTTGTTAATATATTAAATACATAACCTTCCGGTGGTAGATGACAATCTAATCCCTGAATGTGAATCGTGGAACCTTTTTCAATTTTTTCGTACATATTATGAGCGTTTGCCTGCTAATTCACCAATTTCATCAGCAACACTTTCTGGTGAAAATGGTCTTTTATTTATTACAACAGCCTCTTTTTTGCTTTCTTTACCCTCCTGATTAATGCCAGCAGATATTTCTAATGCCCTGATAGATTCAGTAATTGTTCCTGCTTCAGACCAAAGTTTTTGTAATCTTTCAAATGATTTATCTTTTGGATCAATCAATTCAATATCTAATAAATTAATTCTATTTAATAATTCAGCCATTTCATTAGCTTTTCTTTGCAAACTATAATACAATTTAATTGCACCATCTTGCTCATAATAAGCTAGTTTACCCATCAAATAAGCATTAGATTTTTCTAACTCTTTTATTTTTTGTTCTAATTCAGACATATCACACCGGGAGTTACTATGGTCAATAATTTTGTTGCATCAGAAGCATTATATCCAATTAAAACCTCATTATTAATGACTCTATCAGTAAGCTCATGGTCAAGAGCCACAACTTCATTCCTCTCACTACCTTCTGGATAGTATCTTAGTCTAATAATCCTACCCTCTGTGCCATCATCATTCTGATATATAATTTCATAATCGCTTGATATTAATGTAGTTACAACCATTCCAGATAATTCCCCACTAGTAACATATATTTTATTTTTTATTAGGGTAGGGGTTATGCCTTCTAAAAAACCAGTGTATGGTTCAAACAACCTCAAACCAGTAATAAAATTATTCAATGGCTGCCATGGCTTATTTTGACCATCTCTCCATAAAAAACATTCTTCAATAGGAATTGAGAAATATTGTATGTCAGAAGAAGCTTCAGCAGTTGGTCTTAAATAGTTAAAAAGCTTGTAGGTATCATGTGTGGCATTATGATGTATTAATATTTCAGCACCTTCTGGAATATCCTTAGCTGCCACAACTGTTGCGTTTACTGGTTTAACGTAACGCATATTAAAATTATCATAAACTCTTTCAAGCTTAATCTTAGTGCCATCTTTAAAAGTATGGCTGTTCTTACTTTCTAAATCAACTTTAATAATAACTCTATTTGACGGAGCGATTAATTTCATATTTAATTAATTTAATTCAAAGTTAATGATTTTTCAAGCTTAACAAAATTTATTATATTTGTTATGCCAATCATATATTATATAACAATTAAAAACAAAACAAAATGGCAAAAGCACTAGTTCAGCTGACTATTTTAGGTACTCCTAAAAGCACATTCAGCACTTCTCAAATTTGGGCAGTACCTGTAGGCGCATTTATCGCTACACCTGTACCAGCTAACGTATCAGCACCAGCTGGCACTGATTCAGTAATCAATGTATTCCCTACAGGTTTAAATCAACCTACTAGAGTATTATATTGTGCAGAAACTGTAGCAGAAATTGCAACATCAGCAAACGCTTAATTAAATTAGCCCCTTATTTTTTAGGGGCTTTTTTATTTTCTTTATATACAGTTTTTAAATTTTTGTAGATTCTTTCTGCATCATCAATAGTCTTGCCTGAACCGGCAGCTAGGGCAACAGATAATCTTCTTAGTTTTTTGGCGGCTTTGTTATTCATAAATTTTATTTATTTACCTTGTCCCCTATATGCTTTTGGTCGTGGGTTGTGTTTGTTATAAGATTTTTTTGCACTTCCTGTCTTTCTTTTACCAAATGTAATTTTTCTAGGATCTGATTTGATTTTCGCCATTTTGCTCTTTTTTAAGGATTAATTGGTACGAATATAAACCATTTTTTTCATATCTTTTATTCAGGGTATGCCCTCCAAATTTTTCTTTCCTAAAATCCCTTAATCCAGCAGATACCGAAGCTTCAGGAATACCCGTAAAATCAGATATTTCGCTTAGAGTTCTGTAAACACAATCTTTCATTAATTCCTTTAGCTTAAAATGGTTTTTAGCCAATCTTTGGTAATCCCTTTCTTTTACATAATCAGCACCATCAAATTGTAATTCTTGTTGCATAATACTATTTATTTTTAAAGTAATCTAAGTCAATACTTCCGCCGTCCATTCTATTTGGATAGACGATAATGTCGGTGTCGTAAAAGTTCCGGACGATACCACTGTCGTGTAATACGACTTTCCAAACAGTATTGATTTCGCTTCCGTAATCAATCCATGCGATTGCTTTTCCTTTTCCGAGTGGAGTATGGACATCTATTATATTTTTTAATTCATGAATATACATTAAAATGGAGTTTCTTCTTGTTTACCAGAAAGCAATTGTAAACTTGAAACTCTTGCGTGTAATTGAGCAATAGTTTCATTTGTACTATTATTCAAATAAGTTTTAGCCTCTGGTTTGCCTTCCATATAAATCAATGTTCCTTTTTTTAAATAGCTTGCAACATTAATTTTTTCTGTCCAATAAGCACATGAAATCCAAGTAGTTTTGTCAACCTCTTGACCATCTTGCTTTTTAAATTTTTCACTGTAAGCCATTGAGAAATTAATCACCGTCTTACCATTTACATTGTTCACAATTGCATCTTGACCTAATCTTCCGATTACTGAAATTCTAATCATTGTTTTGTTTTTTATAGTTATTAAAATATTACTTCTTCTCCGTTTTCATCTTTATATGGAAGCCAAGCCTGACTTGCTTCTTTACGTTTCCAAAAATCATAACCTTTCTTACTTAACATATCTTGTATAAAATCTTTACCTTCAATAAAAAACCTTCTTCTATCCCACAAATATTCAACAAGAACAAATCCTTTTCTACCAACGCTTTTCTTTTTTATTTTTTTTGAATGAAATTCTGCTAGTGGATTGTTTGGATCTGTTTGTGCAAATGGCCTATGATAAACGGTTATATTATCCATTTTATTATTCCACATTGCGCCATCTGCTACATCAAATACATCTGGACATTTGTAGTTACCAGACTTATCTCTTTCCATCAATTTAGGGTGCGCTACAATCCAAAAATATACATCATTCTTTTTTGCAAATCTTGAGAAATCTGATAGCAATGTTTCAAGATATTTGTCTGTTCTACCACCAAAACCTTTGTAATCATTTGTCATTTGGTTAAATGGATCAATACAACAAAAATCAACCTTCTCCTGCACTATTAATTCAAGAAATTTTTCTTTAATATACTGTGGGGTAGGAGAAAGCATTTCTGCGCTTATGTAAAAAATATGCTTTGATATAAAATCATAGGCAGATTCGTATACTTCATTTGATGGTCTATTTGGATTAAATGGAGTACACTCACATCCTAATAACATCTCTACATAATCATGAAAATACTCTTCGGCAGGTGTATCTTCTGGAGAAAACGTAGCAACTTTCTCTCCGTACATAACAATTCTTGATAAAATCTGAGCTTTCTGCCAAGCAGTCTTTCCATAGTTACCAATACCAGTCAAAAGGGTAATTTCTCCTCTTTTTGGTTTAAATAAATAATCAAGCTCAGGTACACCAATACCCATAATCTTTTCAAAACCTCTTTCATTGATTGATAAAGCCCTATCCTTAACATCAATACCGTAAACAACATCCTCAATCCTGTAATTCTCTCCATTTTCTTCGGTAAATTCCTTCTTTACATCAATCTCATAATTTGTCGTTTTATTGACAAGCTTCTCTTTCTGGATGGAAGCTGTTCCAAAATTACCTCTATTTGCCCTATATCCGCTCTTTACGGCGCTTTTCATCTCCGACATAGTAAAGTCATTGCTTACCGTATATTCTGCCGAAATAAGGCCCAATGCGGCCGTTTCTTCAATACCAAACCTGCAACATGCTGATGCTAACTTGAAAATATAGGTATTTCGCTCACCAGTTACAAATGCATCATTTTTGTTGGTAAGCCATTTTAATATTCTACGAAAGTTTTCGGAATCATCAAGATTCTGGGTTTCTGAAACGGTAATTTTTTCAATTTTCTTTGCCTTTGTGAATACTATAGCCTTTTCGTTGATGTAAATATCTGTGTCAAAACTCTCATAACAAACTCTACTTACGTTAATTCCACTTCTATCAATCTCTGGGAAAACCTCTTGAAGTGATTGAAAATGCTCTCTATGTTTTGAACCATCAGCTATCTTAACTAACGCTTTTAATCCATTACCTGATGGGCTAACCCAACAAGCATAAACAAAATCATTTGAAATAATTTCAGTTTGCTTATCCCTTAAATCAGAAATATCATCAAAGTCAAGCACAATAAAACCGCTATGCTCAATAAGTTGTTCATCCTTTCTATCTGCTCCAAACTTTCCACTGAAACATACTGAAGGTAGATTTAATTTAATTTTATTAGCCTTTTCCTTATCAAGCGTATTCCTAATTTCAGTAACAAGTTCTTTACTTGAACCAGTTTTGATTCTTTCTAAAGCTTTTTCAATCGTTATAAAATGGGGTTCCTTGCTAAAAATGTTTTTAAAAATAGTAGCTATCATCGTATTAATTTAAAGTTTTTCCTAATTCCTGTTGTCTTTTCTTGTAAGCTTCAAAATCGTTATTTTTATAAATCTGAGTTTTTGGCACATCTACTCCAATCAATTCATCATTCCAAGAACTATTGTTGAAGAAAGTCTGAGGATCTTTTCTAAACTTCTTTTCTGGTTGTATCATTTTGTATTTTGGTATGTAGTCAATTATTTGACTTCTATCCTTATCCTGCAATGAAGCCCATTTCTTTTTTAGCTTTTCCTTATCACCAACTTTCTTGTCATATAAATCCCAAAAAATATCAAACGATATATTTATTTCTTTTATTTCCTTTCCTTTTATTTCCTTTCCTTTCCTTTCCTTTTTAGCATTGCTATCGGATTGCGTTTGCAATGCGTTCGCATTATCCCATCTATAACTAGCTGATTTTCTTGCTTTTGCGCTTTTGTCATTTCTTTGTTCTAGTCTTTCTTGAACAGAATTACTACCAAAATAATCACCATTAAAAATAAATAAATCAAAATCATTTACTACGCTCGCTACAAGTTCGCTATCCGACCTTAAATCATACGCAATGCCTTCGTAATCCGTTCGCAATGCGTTCGCATTATTGTATAAATCTTCAACTATTGACCAAAAAACACCATACCCTTGCATACCATGTTTCCTAATCAGCCTTTTTATCTTCTCATCATTACGAGCATTATAGTCGTGTGAGAAGTAGAATGTATCTTTTGGCATTTTAAAATCTTAATCGTTTATTAAATCGGTTTTCAAAGCTTCATTTATGCGTGCAATCTCACTATCTGTAAATAGTAATTTACCCTGCATTTTTCGCGATAATTCCGATTCTGGGATCTTGGCATTTAATGAAAGCCAACGCTGAGTACGACCATCCATAGCTTCCTTGATTCGTTCATGAAGCTTCATTGTTTTGATTTCTTCCATAAAATTTATTGTTGAACAGCAAAAATAGTAATAATTTTTATATCCCCAAATATTTTTAATTTTTTTTAAAAATAATTTTGTGGTTTAATTAATTTAATTATTTTTGCGATATGAAAAGATTTATAAGTTTTAGTGGAGGAGTTGAGTCAACTACAATGTGTTTATTGTATGGCAAAGGAGCAACTGCAATTTGGTGTGATACTGGTGCAGAACATGGTGAAATGTATGAAAGAATTAATAAAGTTGAAGATTATTTAAAAGATTTTCATAATGGAGAATTTAATTTAATTAAAATAGGGGGGGGGAAATTGTATAAAGGACAATTATACTCTAGCTTGGAAGATTTAATAGTTGCTTGCAAGGTTATGCCTAGTCAACAAATGAGATTCTGTACAAATTATTTTAAAGCAGCTCCAATTGATAAATATTTAAAAGAACAAGGAGAATGTGAATTAATGATTGGATTTAATTACGATGAACAAGGTAGAACAGGTAGCTTAGAGGCTATGCCAAATGTGAAATACACATACCCTTTAATTTCAGATGGTTATGATAGAAATGATTGCGAGGAAATATTGAAAAAACATGGTATGCATCCAAACTTTCCGGTTTATATGATGAGAGGTGGATGTAGGATGTGTTTTTTTAAAAGCGAAAAAGAATATAAAGCTATGTATCATTTGAATAATAAGGAATTTATGGAAGTATTGGAATTTGAGGAAAAAATTCAAGATAAAAGGAAGAAATTCTATTCAATAATGGGTAATGGCAAAAGACTTAGGGATTTAATGGTTGATTGTGAAAACGAAAAATTAATGTTCCCGGATATTGACAAATTATATAAATCATTAAAAAAAGAAACGAGCTGCGGTGCGTTTTGTCACAGATAATGGAAAATAGAGAATTAGTATACGATTTGGCAAAAAGATTGGATTTAATAATAGAAGTAACAAAGGATAATAAACAAGTTGGTAAATATAAGTTCATAAATAATAAACTACATAAACTAAAAGAAGATGAGAAACTCAACAATAATAGTGAAGAAAAAAAGATGCATTAGATGCGGAAATATTGATTACCATTTTTCAAAAAAGATGTGTAAGCAATGCGCTACTATTGAATCTACGCAAAAAAGAATGGAAGAATTTGAAGATGATGGAGAAAGTTTTCAAAACTTAGTTTCAGATTTAGATCACATATTTAGCCAGTACATTAGATGTAAATATGCCGATAAAGAAGGTATGGTGGAATGTTATACATCTGGTAAAAAGATGAGGTGGCAGGAAATACAATGCGGTCACTTTATTCCTAGAGCAAATCTTGGTACTAGATGGTTGGAAGCAAATTGTAGACCGCAATCATTAGAAGAAAATTATTTCAAGATGGGTAATTTAGAAGAATTTGAATACAAGCTAGATGCAGAGAATAATGGAGTAGTAGAATATTTAAGAGAGTTAGCTAGGCAAGTTTCTAAGCCTACAAAAGAAGAGTTAAAGTCATTAATCATTGAGTATAGATCAAAGTTGAACCTAATAAAGAAGAAATTTAATTAAATTTATTTTTTTAATTAAATTAATTAAATTAATTTTGTACTCAAATATTAAAAACACATAAAAATGGCAAGAAACATTAGTCCAGATTCGGTATCAAGTAAGGTATCAGAACTGCAAGTAGGAGAAAGTTTACTATTAGAAAACCCATATACATCTGTAATGGTTATGGTTTCTAATCTCAAAAGAAAAGAGGAACATAAAAACAAAGTATTTAAGATTAAGGCAACTGACAAGCAAACGAATGTAACTAGAATAAAATAAGTATTATGCACATACAAACCATCCACTACACCAGAACATTTAATTTAGGTAATTATTCATCAGAAAAAATAGGAGTTGAGTTTGCACTGAATCCGGGAGAATCAGCAGATAAAGCTCTTGATAACGCAAGACAACTAGTTGAAGAATACCATAAAAAGAGTGTTAAGCAAATTGAAGAAGCTGGACTTTATTTTGAACAAGATGAACCAATTGTTGAGAAGGTTATCCCAACCCAATCAAAAAAAACACTAACAGAAAGAACAAAAGAATTTATTGATTCTTGCTCAACAAAACAAGAATTAAAAGCTTGGGAACTAATGTGTAAAAACAATCCTGAATTGCTGGAATATTATAATAACAAACTAAACAACCTTTAATTATGAACTGGAATGAAACACTTATTAGATCAAGCTCTGTTGGTTATCTAATGACCGAACCTGTAACTAAAGCTGATAAAGAAGCTGGTGTATTATCAAAAACGGCACAAAAGCATTTAATTGAAGTTTATATCGCTGAAAAATATGGAAGAAAGCGAGATATACAAACAAAACAAATGAAGAAAGGTGTTGAAGTTGAAGATGATTCAATTGATCTTTTAAATCGTTATTGGTTTGTTGGTTATGTTAAAAATGAACATAGATTTACTAATGATTACATATCAGGGCATCCAGATATAATTACTGTCAATCCAAATAAAGTTATTGATATTAAATCAAGTTATGACCTATGGACATTCTTAGGGAATATACCAGATAAACTTGATAACTTATATTACTGGCAGCTCCAATCTTACATGTGGCTTACAGGTGCTACTAGTGGACATATTGCATATTGTCTTGTAAATACACCATTTAATATTATTGAGCAAGAAAAGAGATACTTACTTAATAAGATGAATGTTATTTCAGAAGAAAGCCCAGAATATGTAAAAGAAGCTCTTAAATTAGAATTTAGTTTGACTTTTGATGATATTGATATTTCAGAAAGAATATTAATATTCAATGTTGAAAGAAACGAAGATGATATTCTAAAGATTCAGCATAAAGTAGAAAAAGCAAGAGAATTTTTATTTGAACTTGAAAACAAACATCTAAATTTCAATAAATGACCGGAGCTAATATCATAAGTGCAATCCAAAATTTAAAAATGGCTCAAGAGCAATTAGAGGATTTTTGCAGGGAGTTCCCCAACTCACAGGGAGAAAGGATATTTAAGAATTATAGTAAAAAAATAGATTGGATTTTTAATGATATTATAACCCACCCATTTCTTACAACAGAAGTTAGAATTGGAATTAAAAACGAAATAAAAAGTGATGTTTTTGCGGTCCCAGCTATAATTGAAAAGGTTGCTTTGTTAAATCCAGATCAAAGAGAAATAATAGAATCAACCATAGACGCAATGATAGACGGAGAAGAAGTAAAAATTGTTGACATTAACGAAATAAATAAATAAAAATGGCTAAGAAAAAAGAAGAATTGAATTTACCTGCTAATGCAGAAGTATTAGAAGGATGCGATTTTTGTATGCAATTTGATTATGATGATCCACATGTAATTGGAGCTAGTGAAAATTCAGATGGAGTAATGGAGATAGTATTAAAGTCTTACATGGATGTTGGTATAACATTTTTATGCCCAACAACCGGGAAAAAACTCAGACTATTTGCAAGGCCATTATCAGATAAAGGCAGACAGATTTTAGAAATGCAAGAAGAACAAAATAACCAACCATAAAACCAAAAAAAATGAAAAAGCTAATAACAACTACACTAATCATTATTTTTTTAGTAAACACTGCAATGTCACAGATATTTGATGGCATTAATTTAAAAGAAGATAGAAATCTTTTATTATCAAAGTTAAAAACAAAAGGATTTACTTTTGATTACGCAGCAGGTGAAACACTTAAACTTTCTGGAGAGTATGACAACAAGCTGACTAGGATTTATATTGTAAATACCATTAAGTCAAATAAACCAGTTGTCTTAAGTGCGTATGTTGGAGATGCAGATAATTGGGATGAGCTTTATTCTAATTACAAAAAATATGTAAAAATATTTTCAGACAAATATGGTAGTCCTGATATGTTTTCAGAGTATTTTAAATCCCCTTATGATAAGGATTACAAAGGATATGAAATGGAAGCCGTAAGAGAGGACAAGTCAAATTTTATATCTGAATGGACTAGAGATGGTATAAATTATTCTGTTGAGATATTTAGATACAATAGTATAATTATTACATATAGAAACGAAGAAAACTATAGAATAAATAAGATGGAGTGGAAGTAAATAACAAAGGCGGCTTAAAAAACCGCCTTATTTATTATCTTCAGAAAGACATTTTACGCATACTCCATCTTCCAATAAGATGTCATGGATTACGCAAACATCTTTGTCCATTATGATTTCTTATGTGCATTTGCAAATTTACGAGCAGCTTCAACACTACCAAAACCCCAAGCTTTTAATGCCAATGCCTTACGAGTAGGTTCGCCATTAGGCTTTTTCATAGCACCTAACATACCGCTAAATCTAGCAGCAAAAGAAACCCTTCTAGGATTTACACCTGATTTAACTGGGGCTTTTAAATTACCACCAGTTTCAGCATTGTAAGATGCACGACCTTTTGCATTTAATCCGCCTTCTGGATTTTTACCTTCTTTTCTTTGCCAAGCTCCTGACATAACTATTTATTTTTTTTCATTGCTTTTAATGCCAAAGACCTATATCTTGCTGCATTTGCAGAATCAGAAGATGCTTCTTTAAAATACTTGTCTGCAATTTTTAATCTATCACGACCAGTCAATGTTGAATTGTAGTTATCTACAATAACTTCATTGTCTGGCACTTTATTCTTAACTGTAGCGTTGCCAATAAATTTTTGTTCATAGGCAGTTTTTTTCTTTGCAATACTCTTTTTATCTAACGAGTCTGCTATTTCATTTACCCTTTTAGGACTCAATAATGTTCTCTTAGGAGGTTGCATAACTATTTTTTTTCTTCTGCTTTAATTTTTTTCTCTTGTTTCAACATTTCGGCAGTTGGCTTCTTACCACTACCTTTGTTGGCACGAATATTATCCCATAATCCCCTACGAGAATATGATCCATCCGCGCGTTTCATCATCTGTAGTTTGTTTTTCATACGCTAATTTACGAATTATTTTTGATTTTCAGCTTTCCATATCACTAAATCTATTCCAGTTAAGTGACTAGGAGGCTCTAAAATTGTCTTTTTTTCACTTTGTACAGGTATTTGTACCAATTTGCGTACATCTTCCAAATTTGAGCCGATTATTTGTTTTTGCGGCTCATTTTTTAAAACACTTTTTACCCTAGATGCATACACTCTGCATTTTTCAGAACAAAACCTTTTTTTAGCGGTTATGCTTTCCATTTTTTCACCGCAATATTCGCAGTTTTCTTTTTTCTTTATCATGTGTTACGATTTGTTACGATTTGTTACGTTTTGTTACGTTTTGTTACGCTAAGTTACGATTTGTTACGATAACAGCCCCACTTACCCATAAAAAAAACACCACTAAAACAAACACCCCAACCAGTGCAGGAGCATGGATCAAACCATAAGCACCTACCAACTACCAAGCCCCCAACCCCAATAAAAGCCACACCACGCAACACATACAAAGGAAGTGCAAGAGATCCAAGAAACAGGGGTACCCGGTGCAAGAAAATTGAAACCCCCAAAAAATAAAACGCAAAAATTTCTATAGCGGTACCTTATACAAATGTTTACGCAGATGTTTTAAAATTTTTTTTGTAATAGAATGATAGAAATGGTGAAAATATGGTATATTTGGGTATAAAAACATAGCTATGTTAAAATCAATGAAAAAGCTTGGTGGTGGTAAAAGAAAACCAGCTGAAACTGTAGTTGCTTACGAAAGAAAAACAGTATCTCCAGTTACTCCTAAAACAGCAATATCAAAGGCTGATGCTGAAGCTCACATGGGCAGAATGAATGAAATGTTTGAAGAGCAAAGAGGTGTTGAAGAAGGCGAAAGACAATTTGGTTCTGGTTATAAGAACATGGACCTTAAAGCTATTAGACAAAAAGTTAGAGATTTAAAAGGTAATGAAACTGTAAAAACAACATTCCGCCGTAATGATGGTAATGAAGAAGTTACAAAGTATCCTGATTCTGATATATTAGATGTTAAAAGAATTGGAGAATATGAAAAAGCCGGTGTTGGTGGTACTTCTAAAGAATCTATTAAAGATTTTGCAGAAAGAGTAAAGGCTGAAAAAGCAGCAAGAGCTAAGCAAATCGCCGCTAAATATGCTCCAATTGCACAAAAAGCAAGAGAAGAATACGAAGCTCAAAAAGCAAAAGAAAAAGCAGGCGGTAAATAATTATATTATGGCACAAGATCCAAAGAAAGAAGTAGGAGAAATGGGTAAGCCTAGTTTAAAGGCTAAGTTTGAAGAAGCTATGCAAAAGAAATTTGATAGCGACAATAAAAAGAAAGCTCCATTAGGTTCAGGTGAAAGATTTTCCGAACTTCAAAATAAGGCTGCTGCTTCTTATGAAAAGAAAGGAGTAAGCCCAGAGAAAGCAAAAGAAATTGGTGGCGCTATAGCAGCTAAAATAGGCCGAGAAAAATACGGCGCAAAGAAATTCTCTAAGCTATCAGCAATGGCTAGAGCAAAGTAGGTTAGTTGGTTTGTTATTACTTTGAGCCTCCCTTAAAAAAGGAGGTTTTTTTTGTCGTTATATGATTGTTTCGTATCTTTATCGTAAACTATACGGAAGATGAGTAAACTAAGAAAAGAAGTTCAACTTGAACAAGAAATCATTGACAAGTTAACTATTCTAGCAGACAAAAAGCAATGGTCATTAAAAAAGATGATGGAAACTATTTTGATCAAAGCAGTAAAAAACGTATCACTTGAGGAAAGTAATTCTTAACATCACACCTCAAACTCACGTCAGAGCAACTCAAGGAGATTCCATTTTTTTTAGAATACCAAGAGATAAGTTAAGACCAGCCGGATTGAAAAGGCTACTTAGATTAGAGAGGTATAACAACTACAAATTAGAGCTTTCAGCTGAAGCAAAAAGAAAATCTTTTGTCATGCCTCCGGTGGGAGCTTCAATAACATTTGTGATTCCTGTTCCCCCATCTTGGTCCAAGAAGAAAAAGAAATTGTATCATGGTAGATTCCATCAGTCAAAACCAGACATAGACAATTTACAAAAAGCTTTTTTGGATTCACTGATGATGGAGGATAAACAGATCGCGCATCTAGAAGTTCAGAAAA
>Ga0213922_1000456_pt1 | contig 20086 bp, 20 predicted proteins | sample McNCre2917MG_FD_165060 | JGI IMG/M metagenome (GOLD analysis project Ga0213922, IMG submission 165060) | Freshwater microbial communities from McNutts Creek, Athens, Georgia, United States - 29-17 MG | ecosystem: Environmental > Aquatic > Freshwater > Creek | place: USA: Georgia | collected... | reverse complement strand
CTTGCCTTAATTAATTTAACGGCCATTGGCACGCAGCTGATTTTGGGTAGTCAATCCACTGAAAAATTTACTGCTGATATGGGGCATTTTTATTTGTCTCAAATTGGTCAGTTAAGTGAAGCTGCTATTGGCAGAGTTAAAGGCTAAAGATACTTGTCATGAATGACGCTCTCGCGCAAGAATATCTTCGCGAACTGCATGTTGTTAGGCAGGTATCTAAAAATACGCTTGAGGCTTATCAACGCGACATTTATGTTCTTTTGAAAAAGCTGGAAGAAGGCGGTTTTAAGGTTACTGAATTAAATTCTGATCAAGTGCGCGTTTGGGCTGCTAGATTGCACGCACAAGGTAGCTCACCTAGAAGCATTGCAAGAATACTTTCAGCTTGGCGTGGCTTTTATACCTGGCTTGCTAATCAGAAAGGCTTAATTCAAACTAATCCCTTAGACGATGTTAGGCCGCCTAAAAGAACAAAACCTTTGCCTAAGGCGCTCTCCGTTGAGAGTGCGATTAGCTTGGTAGAGCAATCATCTCAAGAAAGTGTTCAGGCGGATTCTTTTTTAAGAGCCAGAGATCGGGCAATCGTCGAATTACTGTATTCATCGGGGCTACGTTTGTCTGAGCTGTTAGGTATTGATGTTGCCCCTTTAGAAAGTAAAGACTATCAGTCTGCAGGGTGGATTGATTTTGATTTGTCTGAGGTGATGGTTTTAGGTAAGGGCAATAAACGTAGAACCGTGCCGGTTGGTTCCGCAGCTATTGCCGCTATTAAAGAGTGGTTGATTGTTAGGGCGGCCAACGTGAAAGAAGTCAATGCTCTTGGTCAGCCATTATTTATTAACAAGCAGGGGCGAAGAGTTTCTGCGAGAACAATACAAAAACATTTGGCGGCTTTAGCTTTGAAAGCGGGATTGCCAACGCATGTTCACCCGCATATGTTGAGGCACACATTTGCAAGCCATGTTTTGCAATCTTCAGGCGATTTGCGAGCCGTCCAAGAGATGCTTGGTCATGCAAGCATCTCTAGTACTCAAATTTATACTGCGTTAGATTTTCAACATTTGGCTCAGGCATATGATCAGGCGCATCCTCGCGCAAAAGGTAGAAAATAAAGCAATGCAAGCAACTATAGTTTTAAAAGCCGGTAAAGAACGCCCTCTTCTTAGGCGCCATCCTTGGATCTATTCAAATGCTGTTGACTCCGTAGAGGGTAAAGTTTATCCAGGTAGCACCGTACATGTGGTGGATCATGACCGAAAATTTATTGCTAAAGCTTTATATAGCCCGAGCTCTCAAATTCGCGCTCGAGTTTTAACTTGGGATGAAGTCGAGCCAATTGACCATGCTTTTTTTAAGCGCAGAATTTCTAAGGCTATTGAACATCGTCGGACATGGATAAAAAACACTAATGCAATTCGTTTAATTTTTGGCGAGAGTGATGGCTTGCCTGGGTTAATTGTTGATCAATACAACGATACCTTGGTGTGTCAATTTTTATTTATAGGCGTTGAGTATTGGAAAGATGCAATTGTTGCGGCACTTGCGCAACAAACTAATTGTTCAACCATTGTTGAAAGATCTGATGCGGCGGTGCGTGCACGTGAGGGTCTAGAAAAACATATCGGTGCGCTTAAGGGAGATTTGCCTGCCGAGCCAATACAAGTTAATGAGTGCGGGGTGCTTTATACCGTTGATGTCTTGCAAGGACATAAAACAGGTTTTTATATTGATCAGCGCGATAGTCGTGAGTTGGTTGGGCAGTTATCAAAAGATAAAGAAGTACTCAATATGTTTTGTTATACCGGCGGCTTTTCCTTGGCGGCACTTAAGGGCGGCGCCAAACATGTAACCTCTGTTGACTCATCTGGTGAGGCTTTAGCAATGGCTCAGCGTCAGATGAAATTAAATCAATTTGAGGAATCTAGGGCCACTTGGATAGATGATGATGCTTTTAATGTTTTAACTAAATTTAGAAAAGAAGAAAAACGTTTCGATCTAGTAGTGTTGGATCCGCCTAAATTTGCCCCTTCATCACATCATTTGGATAAGGCTTTGCGCGCATATAAAGAAATTAATCGCGCCGGCATGCAGCTGTTAAATCCAGGCGGATTATTATTTACATTCTCTTGTTCTGGTGCGGTAGATGCTGCATTGTTTGAAAGAACCATTGCTATGGCATCGGCTGAGGCGATGAGTCATAGTGGCGATAAGAGTATGGATTTCAGGGTTTTAAAGCGATTATCTTCAGGTTTAGATCACCCTTTGTTGGCGAGTTTCCCAGAGGGGGATTATTTGAAAGGCCTTTTGTTGCAAAGGGTATAGCGCGAAATCTTTAGCGAGAAGATAATTCAAGGTTAGTTAATAAGGAATTTAATCATGGCATTAATACCAGTCACCATACTTAGTGGTTTTTTGGGAAGCGGTAAAACAACGCTTTTAAAGTACATCTTGAGTGAGAATCACGGCAAAAAAATTGCAGTGATTGAGAATGAGTTTGGCGAAGAAAATATTGATAACGATATTTTGGTTCAAGACTCTAATGAACAAATTGTTCAAATGAGCAATGGTTGTGTTTGTTGCACGATTCGTGGCGACTTGGTTGAGGCGCTCAATAATTTATGGGAGCAACGTCATCATAAGAAGATTCAATTTGATCGCGTTGTGATTGAGACAACCGGTGTTGCAAACCCAGGTCCGGTGGCGCAAACCTTTTTCATGGATGAAGAAGTTGCTAGCCATTACATCTTGGATGCTGTGGTTACCCTGGTGGATGCGAAGCATGGTAATCAACAGTTAGATCAACATGAAGAAGCTCAACAACAAGTGGGATTTGCCGATAGAATTTTTATTACAAAAACAGATTTGGTTGGTGAGCAAGATGTGGCTGCTCTTAAGCATCGTTTGATGCATATGAATCCAAGAGCACCAATTATGGGTATTAGCCAAGGGGTTGTGCCGTTGGAGAAAGTTTTAGATTTGAGGGGCTTTAATTTAAATGACAAGCTTGAAATCGACCCTCATTTCTTGGAGCAGGAAGATCACGACCATGAAAACTGCGGACATGACCATCATGAACATGGCCCAGATTGTGGACATGACCACCATCATCATGATCACGGAGCCCCTCAAGTGGTCCAATTTGCTCGTAAAAACCACACAGATAAGATTCAGTCCTTTGTTTTTAGAAGTGATAGACCGTTTGACTCTAAGAAGTTAGAAGACTTTTTGGGTGGAATTTTGTCTGTTTTTGGCGCTAAGTTATTGAGATATAAGGGGGTTTTGTATATCAAGGGTGGCGCCCGTAAAGTGATTATTCAAGGCGTTCATGAAATGATGGGTTCAGATTTGGGTGCGCCGTGGGGTAAAGACAAAAAAGAAACCAGAATGGTATTTATTGGAACAGACCTACCTAAAGATGTTTTATTGGGGGGGCTTGAAACATGTTTGGTGTAATCTATTGAGATTAGGGTAGAATCCGCGCCCGAGGTTGTTTATATATTTAAGTAGTTTTTTGGTGCGCGGAATTAAGCGTGAAAAACAATAAGTCCCGAAAGGACAGGAAATGAGCAAGAAACCATTGACCGAAGCAGATCTTTTAAAAGCTCCTGAAAAGGATTACATGAATGCTGCTCAATTGGAATTTTTTAAAGAAAAATTATTGGCTTTGAAGTCCGATTTGTTAAAACATGCCAATGAAACAACTGAACATCTTCGCGAAAATGTTTTAGTGCCGGATCCTGCTGATAGAGCTACGATTGAAGAAGAGCATGCACTTGAATTACGCACACGTGATCGTGAGCGTAAGCTTCTTAAAAAAGTTGAACAATCATTAGCAAGCATTGAGTCTGGAGATTATGGTTGGTGTGAAGAGACTGGTGAGCCAATCGGTATCCCACGTTTATTGGCACGTCCAACCGCGAATTTATCGCTTGAAGCTCAAGAACGCCGTGAATTACGTCAAAAATTATTTGGCGATTAATTAGATGAGCGAATCACTGACACAGTTGCATGATGTTTCTCCAGCCGTTAAAGCGGAGGTTCTAGCTCAAGCTTTACCCTATATTAAGAAATATCACGGCAAAACAATCGTTATTAAGTACGGCGGCAACGCTATGACTGAGGAGCGCCTAAAAGAAGGTTTTGCTCGCGATGTTATTTTGTTAAAGCTTGTCGGCATGAACCCCGTGGTTGTGCATGGCGGTGGTCCGCAAATTGACGATGCTTTGAAAAAAGTTGGTAAGGCTGGAACTTTTATTCAGGGTATGCGTGTAACAGACGAAGAAACCATGGAAGTAGTTGAGTGGGTTCTTGGTGGAGAAGTTCAGCAAGATATCGTTATGCTCATTAATCACTTCGGTGGTCAGGCTGTTGGACTAACGGGTAAGGATGGCGGTTTAATTCATGCTCGCAAAATGATGATTCCCAATAAAGAAAAACCAGGTGAAATGCTAGATATTGGTTTTGTTGGTGAAATTGACTCGATCAATCCTGCAGTTGTTAAAGCGTTACAAGATGACGCATTCATTCCGGTTATTTCTCCAATTGGTTTTGGTGAAGATGGTCAGGCATACAACATTAATGCAGACTTGGTCGCTGGAAAAATGGCAGAAATTCTGAAGGCTGAAAAATTGGTCATGATGACTAATATTCCAGGCGTGATGGATAAAGATGGCAAATTGTTAACTGATTTAGCGGCTAAAGAGATTGATGCTTTATTTGCTGATGGCACAATTTCTGGCGGCATGTTGCCTAAGATCTCTTCTGCGTTAGATGCGGCAAAGAGTGGCGTTAACTCTGTGCATATTATTGATGGTCGCATTGAGCATTCATTGCTTTTGGAAATTTTGACCGAGCAGGCATTTGGCACAATGATTCGATCACATTGAGGATGGCATGCGCCAGCCTTTGTGGTTTTTTGATTTAGACAATACCTTGCATGACGCTTCAGGCGTCATATTCCCTTATATCAATCAAGCGATGACGACTTATGTCGCTCGTCGCTTGGGATTAAGCCATCAAGAAGCCAGTCTAGTGCGTGAAGGCTACTGGCGTCGATATGGCGCAACTTTGTTAGGGCTAGTGCGCCATCATGAAATCGATCCCCATGAGTTTTTGAGAGAAACTCATAAATTTGATGAGGTAACAGGCCGGCATTTGGATGATTTGGCACACATTGTTTCTGGTGAGAAAAATTTACGTTTTGTGCTTAATCGTTTGCCTGGGAAGAAAGTATTATTAACAAATGCCCCTAAGGCTTATGCTGAAAAAATCATGAAAGAGTTGGGTATTCATCAGTGCTTTCATGCGGTTGAGGCCATTGAGGATATGGTAATTCATCACAAATGGCGACCTAAGCCAGATACCCTGATGCTTCGGAGAGTGCTTCAAAAGTATAGGGTGGCACCCTCAAAAGCGGTTCTAGTGGACGATACCCTGGGGCATTTGTTGGAGTACTCTAAACTAGGCTTAAGGACCGTATGGTTTAAAAGACATGTTAGGACTCACACCCATAATCGAGGTAGAGTTTCTCTAGAAGTACAATCCATACATCAATTATTTAAAAGATGGCAAAAAATCCGATGAATTCACCATTTAATCAAACATCTTTGGCAGAAAATGTAGACCAAGAGGCGGTTGTTGCTCGCAAGCGCCCAAAGCCAGGTGAGCGAAGAGTTCAGATTTTGCAGGTATTGGCAGAAATGCTCGAGAACCCAAAGGGTGAGCGTGTGACTACTGCTGCACTCGCAGCTCGTCTAGAAGTGTCAGAGGCGGCTTTGTATCGACACTTTGCTAGCAAAGCCCAGATGTTTGAAGGATTAATTTCTTTTATTGAACAGACGATTTTCGGGCTTATTAATCAAATTACTGAAAGAGAAGAAGCTGGCGATCGCCAGGCTCAAGAGATTCTGATGATTTTGTTGGGTTTTGGTGAGAAAAATCCAGGTATGACAAGAGTTCTTTTGGGCGATGCTTTATGGCTTGAAGATGATCGTTTACAAGATCGAATTGCGCAAATTTTTGAGAGAGTAGAGGCCTCATTAAAGCAGTCGTTACGTATTGCGCAAACGCAGGGTCGTTTGCCACAGTCTGCTGATGGCAATGAAGTGGGCGCTCGCGCTGCCATGATGCTGAGCTATGTAATTGGACGTTGGCACCGTTATGCAAGAAGTGGCTTTAAGAAGATGCCAACGGAGTTGAGTGAATTGCCAATGAGGGTTTTATTCTCCGTATGAGTTTAGGAGTTGTAACCCCTGTTCGTCTGAGCTTTGCAGAACCGTTAAGCTTGCAAAGTGGGACAAGTATTGCCAATTACGATTTGGTCGTAGAAACCTATGGCCAATTAAATGAGAAAAAAGATAACGCAGTTCTTATTTGTCATGCCTTAAATGCATCACATCACGTTGCTGGTATCAGCGCTGAAAATCCTGAGAATATTGGTTGGTGGGACAACATGGTTGGTCCAGGTAAGCCAGTAGATACGAATCGGTTTTTTGTTATTGGCGTTAATAATTTGGGATCCTGTTTTGGTTCAACGGGTCCAATGAGTGTTAATCCAGCAACTGGTAAACCGTATGGCGCCAGTTTTCCCGTAGTAACAGTGGAAGATTGGGTGAATGCCCAGGCGAGGGTTGCTGATCATTTTCAAATTAAAAAGTTTGCGGCTGTCATGGGTGGAAGCCTTGGCGGTATGCAGGCGATGGCTTGGGGCATGATGTATCCGGAGCGCGTAGCGAACTGTGTTGTAGTTGCATCAACGCCCAAATTATCTGCGCAAAATATCGCATTTAATGAGGTTGCTAGAAGTGCTATTTTGAGTGACCCTGATTTCCATGGTGGTGATTACTACGCTCATGGTGTCGTTCCTCGTCGTGGCCTTAGAGTTGCTCGCATGATTGGGCATATCACTTATTTATCTGATGATGATATGGCTGAAAAGTTTGGCCGTGAATTGCGCCGCCCTGAAGGCGCTTCAGATGAGTACAACTTTAGTTTTGATGTTGAGTTTGAAGTAGAGAGTTACTTGCGATATCAAGGTGAAAAGTTCGCTGATTATTTTGATGCAAATACTTATTTACACATTACCCGCGCGCTTGATTATTTTGATCCAGCTAGAGCCTATGGCAATAACTTAAGTAAAGCCATGGAAAACGTTAGCGCTAAGTTTTTAGTGATTAGCTTCTCGACTGATTGGAGATTCTCTCCTGAGCGTAGTAGAGAAATTGTGAAGGCTTTATTGGATAACAAGCTAGATGTGACATATGGTGAGATCGATGCACCCCATGGCCACGATGCATTCTTGTTGGATGATTCACGTTATCACAATCTTGTTCGAGCTTATTTTGAGCAAATTGCGGGAGGGCTTATTAATGCGCGCTGATTTTTCTGCGATTGCTAAATGGGTTGCTCCTGGAAGTCAGGTGCTTGATGTCGGTTGTGGCGATGGTGAGTTATTAAGTTATTTAAAAACACTCAAGCATGCTCATGTGTATGGTGTTGAGTTGGCCGATGACAAGGTATTAGCTTGTGCTGAAAAAGGTCTAAATGTTGTTCAGCAAAACTTGGAGAGTGGTTTAGCCCTATTTGAAGATAATAGCTTTGACACAGTAGTCCTTTCTCAAACTTTGCAAACGATTCATCAAACAGCGCGTATCTTGAGCGAGATTGCTAGGGTGGGAAAAGAGTGTGTGGTTTCATTTCCGAACTTTGGACATTGGTCGCACCGTGCTGCTGTGGCTTTAGGTCGCATGCCTGTCTCAAAATCTCTACCTTACCAGTGGTATGACACGCCTAACGTGAGAGTTTTAACGATTGCCGATTTTGAAGCGTTGGCACCCGCAGTTGGGCTAAAGCTATTGGATCGTGTGGTTTTGCATGATGGCGAGCCCATTCAATTTTTACCTAATTTAAGAGGTAGTCTTGCTATCTACAGAGCGCGTAGAGCCGAGTAAAGCGAAAGCTCTACTCGTATGTGTTTTCCTTGGATTTTCTAGTGGCCTGCCGCTATTTATTCTTTATAACCTCTTGTCCGCATGGTTAAAAAGTGAGGGCGTTGATTTAAAGGCCATTGGATTATTTGCTTTAGTCGGCATTCCTTATACATGGAAGTTTTTATGGTCTCCGGCGATGGACCGATTCCAGTTGCCCTTTTTGGGGCGCCGTAGAGGCTGGATGGTTGCCACTCAAATAGCCGTGATGTGTGCCGTGATATTGATGGGGCAATTTAATCCTAAGTCTGATATTTGGATTGTGGTGATGTTAGCGGCAGTGGTTGCCTTTTTTTCAGCCAGCCAAGATATTGTTATCGATGCTCACAGGCGTGAGTGGTTAACTGAAGAGCAAATGGGTTCAGGCACTGCGTTATTTGTTAATGCTTATAAGCTGTCTACTTTAGTGCCGGGTTCTTTATCCCTCGTTCTTTCGGATGTTATTTCTTGGCAGTGGGTTTTTTTTATTACCGGGTTATTCATGTTGCCAGGAATTCTGACAACACTGTTGGTGCCGGAACCAAAGCTTTATGGGCCGGCACCTAAATCTTTGCGTGAGGCGGTCATTGAACCCTTCAATGAATTTATTCATAGAGAAGGTTGGAAGCATGCGTTATTGGTGCTGGCATTTATCTTTTTATATAAGTTGGGCGATTCGATGGCAACGGCTTTAGCGACGCCGTTTTACATAGAGTTAGGATTTACGCGCACTGAAATTGGTTTGGTCGCAAAAAATGCTGGTTTATGGGCAAGTATTTTGGGCGGTATTTTGGGCGCCTATTGGATGTTGAAAACAGGGGTTAATAAAGCCTTGTGGTTATTTGGCTTTTTGCAGGCTCTGGCCATATTAGGTTTTGTGGCGTTATCAACAACCGGCGCTAATCTTTGGGTGTTAAGTTGGGTGATTGGTTTTGAAGCCTTGTCTGTGGGCCTTGGGACCGCAGCATTTACGTCTTATATCGCGTTAGAAACAAATCCAAGATTTACCGCTACCCAATTTGCGTTATTTACAAGTTTGTCTGCAGTACCAAGGACATTTATTAATGCTTTAACTGGGTACATTGTGGAAGTAACTGGATGGACCAATTTCTTCATGCTTTGTTTTATTTTGGCGATTCCTGGATTATTGTTATTACCTAAGATTGCTCCTTGGGCACAATCAAAAAAATCCCAATTTAATCAAGTTACATAAATAATTTTTACAACATATAGCCGCTATATTTTCAAAATGAAAAAATATCTTTTAACGCTCACTTTTGTTTTTTTAGGCGCCTGTGCATCGAGTGGCCCAAAACATCTTGCCCCAACAGATGGGGTGAAGGTGGGCGAATCATCGAGCTTAAGAAATCTTGTGCCGGCTAGTCAGTTGGAGCAAACGGCCGCGCGCCAATATCAAGATATGAAGAGGCAGGCCGCTAATAAAAATGCATTAGCGCCTGACAGTAATCCGCAGGTCATTCGTTTGCGTGCGATTGCTAAAAAAATATTACCTTATGCTCAGGTATGGAATCCTGATGCTCAAAATTGGAAATGGGAAATTAACTTATTTGTTTCAGATGAGGTGAATGCTTTTTGTATGCCAGGTGGCAAGATTGCCTTTTATACGGGGATCTTGGAAAAGTTAAAACTTAATGATGATGAAGTGGCAACTGTGATGGGGCATGAGGTTGCCCATGCTTTACGTGAGCACGCCCGTGATCGCTTAGCCAAATCTCAATTAGGTAATTTGGGGGCTAATGTTTTATCTCAGGCATTAGGTTTGGGAAGCTTAGGTAGTCAGGCGATTAACCAAGGAGTTCAATTGGTGGGCCTGAGTTTTTCTAGAGCGGATGAAAAAGATGCGGACTTGGTGGGCATGGATTTAGCAGCAAGAGCTGGATATGACCCTCGTGCGGGAGTATCTCTATGGCAAAAAATGGGTCAGTTATCTAAAGAGCGACCTGCTGAATGGTTATCTACCCACCCATCTGGCGAATCTAGAATTTATGAAATACAAAGAAATTTATTTGACGTTTTGCCGCTTTACGCTAAAGCAAAAAATACAACCGTTGATCAACTGCCTGATTACAAGCCATAAGGTTTAATAGGTTTATGTTTCGTAATCAATGATGAGCGGGGCGTGATCTGAAAATTTTTCAGATTTATAAATTTCAGCGCGTTTAGATTTTTTCGCTATGCCTGGCGTTCCAATTTGATAATCGATTCTCCATCCAACATTCTTGGCGTAGGCTTGCCCTCTCTGACTCCACCAGGTGTAACACTCATCTTCTGTGAGAGGGTGTAGCTGCCTATATACATCCATGTATCCAACTTGATCAAACAGATGGGTCATCCAATCGCGCTCTTCTGGCAGGAAGCCAGAGTTTTTAATATTTCCCTTCCAATTCTTTAGATCAATTTCTTTATGGGCAATATTGATATCACCGCATAGCAATATTTCTAAATTTTGTTCTTTAAGTTTTTTTAGATGCGGCAAAAATACATCTAAAAATCTAAATTTAGCTTCTTGTCTTTCGGGGGCGCTAGAGCCAGAGGGGAAGTAGGCGGAAATAACAATCAGGTTTCCAAATTTAGCCTCCACATATCGACCTTCAGCATCGAATTCTGGGCAGTCAAAACCAATTTTTACCGCATCGGGCTTTTGTTTTGAATATAAGCCGACACCGCTATAGCCTTTTTTAGTCGCATATTGAAAAAATCCGTGGTATCCAGGAGGACTTAATAAATCTTGCTCCAAATCAGCTTCTTGAGCCTTAAGTTCTTGAATACAAAGGACGTCAGGGCTTTGTGCTTGTACCCAATTAAAGAAGCCTTTTTTAGCGGCTGAACGAATACCATTGAGGTTGGCGGTAATGATGCGTAACATCTCGGTTATGACTTCCAATCAAGAAAACTTTAAAAACGAATTTATTCACTTTGCTTTAGATGCCAAAGTTTTGGCTTTTGGAGAATTTACAACAAAAGCAGGCAGATTATCGCCATACTTTTTTAATGCCGGTGGATTTAATGACGGCGCCTTGTTAAAGGCTTTAGGCGAGTTTTATGCAAAAGCGCTTATTAATTCAGGCATTGAATTTGATATGTTGTTTGGCCCGGCCTATAAGGGCATTACATTGGCGGCTACCACGGCAATTGCTTTGGCCGCTATGGGTAGGCCAGTACCATTTTGTTTTAACCGCAAAGAAGCTAAAGATCATGGCGAAGGCGGCATGCTGGTTGGTGCCCCATTAAAAGGCAAAGTCGTCATTATTGATGATGTGATTTCTGCTGGCACCTCTGTACGCGAATCAGTCAATATTATTAAGGCAGCAGGTGCTACGCCAGGTATGGTATTGATTGCCTTGGACCGGATGGAGCGCGCAGGTACGGCTACCGAAATTGCGGATAGCTCAGCTGTCCAAAATGTTGAAAAAGAGTTTGGTATGCCAGTGGTTTCAATTGCTAACTTGGCTAGCTTGATGAGCTTTTTACAAGAAAGCCAAGACCCATCATTACAAAAGTATTTACCAGCTGTGAAGGCTTACCGAGATAAGTACGGTGTTTAAACCATAACTAGGTACGGTTTAAACGTCTAACGTTACTTCACCTTCAAATACAGTTTGAGCTGGCCCTGTCATCATGACGGGGCTTTCTTTTTGGCTCTGGCCTTGCCAGTCAATAGATAGATCTCCGCCGCGCGTATGGACAAGTACTGGTGAACTTAAGAGACCTCTACGAATACCTGCCACAACGGCAGCGCAAGCACCTGTGCCGCAGGCGAGTGTTTCGCCTGAGCCGCGTTCGAATACTCGTAATTTAATTTCATGGGGATTTACTATTTCCATAAATCCTGCGTTAACTCGTTTAGGGAATGATGCGTGATTTTCTATTTGTGGGCCATCTTCAGCGACAAAAGCTTTGTTTACATCTTCAACCACTTGAACAGCATGAGGGTTGCCCATTGAAACTGCTGAGATCCAAACTGAACGGTTTAAAAGGGGTAATTCGTATAGCGTATCGTCACCCTCTGGTTTTGTATTGAGATGACTTGGAGTGAATGGAATTTTTTCGGCATCAAAAATAGGCGCCCCCATATTGACGATTACTTGCCCATCATCGTTTTCGGTCAGGCTCAAAATGGTATGTGCCACTTGTACCAAAACAGTGGAATTTTTAGTGAGGCCTTTTTCGCGCACAAATCTTACAAAGCAACGGGAGCCATTGCCACACTGTTCAACCTCTCCGCCATCTGAATTAAAAATTCTGTAGCGAAATTCAGCATTTGGTACGGTTGGTTTTTCCACTAGGAGGATTTGATCTGCGCCAACGCCAAATTGTCGATGCGCTAACTGTTGCCATTGGGCTTTAGTTATTTTTGATAAATCTTGAGAAATGCCATCTAAAAGAATGAAGTCATTGCCGGCGCCGTGCATTTTCGTAAAGCGTAATCTTGTGCTTGTCATAGGGGTAAATATACAGCCTTGTGCAATAAAACGAGAATGTTATAAAATTTAAGGTATTCGCCGAGTTAAGACAACTTGCGGGGCGAATTAAAAATATCCGCTAAAGCGTCGCCGTAGTTAGTAGTCGGCACGTGTTGTCGGCAAACTTAAGGAAAACTAACTATGTCAAACAACTACTTTTTCACTTCAGAGTCTGTGTCAGAAGGACATCCAGACAAAGTTTCAGATCAAATTTCAGATGCCATTCTTGATGCTATTTTGGCGCAAGATCCTACGGCGCGTGTGGCAGCTGAAACTCTATGTAATACAGGCTTGGTGGTCTTGGCAGGTGAAATTACAACGACTGCAAACGTGGATTACATCCATGTGGCCCGCGATACGATTCGCCAAATTGGCTATGACAATACCGAGTACGGTATTGATTACAAGGGTTGTGCTGTTTTGGTGGCATATGACAAGCAAAGTCCGGATATCGCACAAGGTGTCGATAAAGCTCATGATGATGGTTTGGATCAAGGTGCCGGTGACCAAGGCTTGATGTTTGGTTATGCCGTTGATGAGACCCCTGAATTGATGCCTTTGCCAATTCATTTGTCACACCGTTTAGTGGAACGCCAAGCAGACTTACGTCGTGATGGCCGTTTAAATTGGTTGCGTCCAGATGCAAAGTCTCAAGTAACTTTGCGTTATGTAGACGGCAAGCCGGATTCAATTGATACGATTGTTTTATCAACGCAACATTCACCGGATATTGGCTTAGACACACTTCGCGAAGCGGTTATCGAGGAAATTATTAAGCCAGTTCTTCCAAAAGAGCTGATTAAAGGCGAGATTAAGTACTTGGTGAACCCAACGGGTCGTTTCGTTATTGGTGGCCCGCAAGGTGACTGTGGTTTAACAGGCCGTAAGATTATTGTTGATACATACGGTGGTGCCGCTCCCCATGGTGGTGGCGCATTCTCAGGCAAGGATCCATCTAAGGTAGACCGTTCGGCTGCTTATGCTGGACGCTATGTCGCTAAAAATATTGTTGCGGCAGGTTTAGCAAGTAAGTGTTTGGTGCAGATTTCTTATGCGATTGGCGTTGCTCAACCAACGTCTGTGATGGTTAGCACTTTTGGTACGGGCAAGATCTCTGATGAGAAAATTGCTGAGTTGGTGCGCACTCACTTCGATTTAAGACCAAAAGGTATCGTTAAAATGTTAAATCTTTTGCGCCCTATATATCGTAAAACTGCTGCCTATGGTCACTTTGGCCGTGAAGAGCCCGAGTTCACATGGGAAGCAAGAGATAAGGCTGCGGCATTAAAAGCTGCTGCTGGTTTATAATTTTTCAAAACCTCTAAGGAGCGTTGCGAGGTATTTGGCTCAACCAAGTACCCTAGGCTTAGAGGGAGGCATTAGCCTTTAGCAACGACGCTCGCTAACCTGAGAAGTGATTGGTTGGCGAGCTTTTTTTTGCTCTCCAAGATCTTCTTTACTAGCTTGGAGTGCAAATGAATAAACCTACTGATTTAACTATTCCACAAGATTGCGCAATCGCAGATATTTCTTTGGCGGCCTGGGGTCGTAAAGAAATTGCTATTGCTGAAACAGAAATGCCAGGTTTAATGGCGATTCGTGATGAATTTGCTGCCAGCCAGCCATTGCGTGGCGCACGCATTACTGGTTCGTTGCATATGACGATTCAGACGGCCGTATTAATTGAAACATTAGAGGCGTTGGGTGCTGATGTGCGTTGGGCCTCATGCAATATTTTCTCTACACAAGATCACGCTGCTGCGGCAATTGCTGCAAATGGCACGCCAGTGTTTGCAATCAAGGGTGAGACCTTGGAGCAGTACTGGGAATTCACGCATCGCATTTTTGAATGGCAAGATGGTGGTTATTCAAACATGATCTTGGATGATGGTGGTGACGCTACGATGTTGTTGCATTTGGGCGCCAAAGCTGAAAAAGATCAGTCTGTTTTGCATCACCCAACTAGCGAAGAAGAAACAGTACTGTTCGCTTCAATTAAAGCTAAATTAAAAGTGGATCCAACTTGGTACTCTGTTCGCCTAGAAAAAATTAAGGGTGTTACAGAAGAGACAACAACAGGCGTGCATCGTTTATATCAAATGCACGCTAAAGGCGATTTAAAGTTTCCAGCAATTAACGTTAATGATTCAGTAACAAAGAGCAAATTTGACAACTTATACGGATGTAGAGAATCGTTGGTAGACGGTATCAAACGTGCTACAGATGTAATGGTGGCTGGTAAGGTTGCTGTTGTTGCTGGTTATGGTGACGTAGGTAAGGGTTCTGCTCAAGCCTTGCGCGCTTTATCAGCTCAGGTTTGGGTAACAGAGGTTGACCCTATTTGCGCGTTACAGGCAGCAATGGAAGGTTATCGCGTTGTGACCATGGATTACGCTGCTGATAAAGCTGATATTTTTGTTACGGCAACTGGTAACTATCATGTGATTACACATGATCATATGGCTAAGATGAAAGATCAGGCGATTGTTTGTAACATCGGTCACTTTGATAACGAAATTGATATTGCCGGTATTGAAAAATACAAATGGGAAGAGATTAAGCCTCAAGTAGATCATGTTATTTTCCCAGCAAGCAATGGCCAACCAGAAAAACGAATTATTGTTTTGGCTAAGGGCCGCTTAGTTAATTTGGGTTGCGGCACAGGCCACCCTTCCTACGTGATGAGTTCATCATTTGCTAATCAAACAATTGCTCAAATCGAATTGTGGACTACCGCTGGCACGAATAAGTATCCGGTAGGTGTCTATACTTTGCCTAAGCACTTAGATGAAAAAGTTGCACGTTTGCAGTTGAAAAAACTAAATGCTCAATTAACAGAGTTGACTGATCAGCAGGCGGCATACATTAGCGTGAACAAAGAAGGCCCTTATAAGCCTGAAACTTACCGCTACTAAAAGTAAGGACAGATGAAATGGAATTGAGCGTTGAGTTTTTCCCACCTAAGACCGTAGAGGGCGCTGCTAAGCTGCGTGCCGTGCGCGAGCAGTTGGCGGCAACGCTCAAGCCAGCGTTTTTCTCTGTAACTTTTGGTGCTGGCGGTTCGACACAAGATGGAACTTTGTCGGCCGTTAAAGAAATACATGAAGCCGGAGAAGCAGCTGCGCCTCATTTGTCTTGTGTTGGCAGCTCAAAAGGTAATGTGCGCGATTTGCTAGCCCAATATAAATCGATAGGCATTAAGCGAATCGTGGCTCTGCGCGGTGATTTGCCTTCAGGTATGGGGCAATACGGCGAGTTTCATCATGCGGATGAGTTGGTGAGTTTTATTCGCGCTGAAACTGGGGATCATTTTCATATTGAGGTGGCTGCTTACCCTGAGATGCACCCACAGGCTAAATCAATGAATGATGATATTTTGAGATTTGCCAACAAAATGAAAGCAGGCGCCAACTCAGCTATCACACAGTATTTTTTTAATAGCGATGCTTATTTCAAATTTGTGGAAGAGGCAGGTAAGGTTGGCGTGACGCAGCCGATTGTTCCAGGGATCATGCCGATTACTAATAGCACGCAATTATTGCGCTTCTCAGAGGCTTGTGGAGCAGAGGTTCCTCGTTGGATTCGTTTGAGACTGCAAGCATTTGGTGATGATGTTGCATCTATCAAATCATTTGGTTTAGATGTTGTGACGGATTTATGTGATCAATTGCGTAGCGCTGGAACTCCCGGGCTGCATTTTTATAGCTTAAATCAAGCTGAAACAACTATTCAGATTGCTAAAAATTTGAACTTGGTTTGATTAAGCTTTTAGTAAATCACTCAGTGGGTGATCATGAGTTTGAGGGCGCCAGTCGCCCTCTTTTACTTCTTGCGCCTTAAATGCTAAGCCAAGAGCCTTGGTGGGCAATTGAAGTTGGGCATAGCGTTCTAAGGTTCGATCATAGTAGCCTCCGCCGTATCCAATACGCCAAAACTGATTGTTTTGATAAGACCAACCTAAGCAAGGTAGTAAAAGCAAATCGGGGATAATTTCTTTAGAAGATTCCCCAAGGAGAGGTTCTGGAATAGACGCGTGGCCTTTTACAAGCGTTGTATCTTGCTCCCATGTGCCGTATGTCAAAGGTTTCCCAACAGTAACAATTGGTAAGGCCAGTTTTCTAGATGCGGATTTTTCCACCCACTCGAGTGCACAAGGTCTGGGGTCGAACTCACCTTTGATGGGCCAGTAAATTCCAAGAGAGTTCACTTTATGTGTAGCTAAGTAGTCGGAAAGCATTTTTTCAAGTGACTGATGAAGCTCTGCGTGATGACTCAGAGCCAGTCTCTTTTCCAATAACTCTTGTCTTAAGGCGTTGAAAGTTTTCACGGGGGGTTCAAAAATATGAAAAATAAGGCATGATTAGGGATATGCTACATCGAAAAAATATGAAAGTTCTAAATAAATTATTGATAGCCACTTTTGTGGGGCTTGTGGTTGTTTCCGCACCTGGTTTTTCTAAAGTGAAAAGTGGCTCTAATGGCCCAGTTAAATCTACAAAAAAGATAGAGCCTGATAAATCTCTTAGCGAGCGAGATCGTTTATTTGTTGAATTAAGAGAGGCAGCTAAAAATAACGATGCCGCTCGAGTAAATGCATTGGTTCCTAAATTAGAGGACCACGATTTGGCTGACTATGTTATTTACTTTCAATTAAAGCCACAGCTTTATGACAAAGGTGGACAAATTAAAGCTGATGCTTCAATGGATGCCGCTGTTGAGGGTTTTTTAAGAGTTCATGCAGGTAGTGCTATTGCTGATCGACTAAGGAATGATTGGCTACTATCGCTTGGCAAAAGGAAGGCTTGGAGTGTATTTGATCGAGAGTATGCCCAGTTTGTCTTGGACGATGACACCCAGGTGAAATGCTATGCCATGCAATCAAGGCTTGCTAAGGGGGAGGATGCTAAAAAAATTGGTGTGGATGCGAGAAATGCATTATTAGACCCTCAGTATTTTGGAGAAGCTTGCCCTGAGCTTGTTCAATCATTAGTTCAATCTGGCGGGCTTACTAAATCTGAGGCTGCCGCAATTGGCAGAATTGCTTTAGAAAATAATTTGGAAACGCTTGCGAAAAAAACAGGTGGCGATGACTCAATAGCCGATATTGTTCGCAAAGCCAGAACGGACCCTAATCAAGCATTTAAAGATTTTGATAAAAAGGCTTGGCGTACCGGTCGGGAAAATACAGCCGCTGCTTGGGGTGTTATTGGCCAATTCTTAGCAAAAAAATTAGATAAAGATGCTATCAAGGCCTATCGTTTACAGCATGAGCAAGGGCATCACCAACTTTTATCACCTGAATCTCAAGAGTGGAAGGTGCGTGTCGCTTTGAGGGAGGGTGACTGGAAGTTGGTCAAAGAGTCTATTGAGACTATGACGCCAAGTGTTCGTAAACGTGATCCGGCCTGGTCATATTGGTTTGCGCGCGCGCAAAAAGAATTGGGGGATGAGTCTCTTGCGAAAGAAACATTCCAAGCGTTATCCGAGCAATTTAATTTTTATGGCCAATTGTCTCGAGAAGAATTGGGCTTACCTATTTATGTCCCGAAAAAACAGTCGGCAGATGAAGCAACCGTTAAACAAATGGCTGCAAAAAAAGGTTTTGCGAGGGCTGTTCGTTTTTATGACATGGGGCTTCGTTTTGAGGGAAATAGAGAGTGGAATTGGGAATTAAAGGGTTTAACAGATAAGCAACTCATTGCTGCTGCTGAATATGCTAAACGGATTAATTTATATGATCGTGCAGTTAATACAGCAGATAGAACCAAGGTTGAGCATGACTTTAGCCTGCGTTACCCAACACCATTTAAGGATTCTTTATCTCCAATTGCACATGACATAGGATTAGATGTTAATTGGGCATATGGTTTGATTAGGCAAGAGTCTAGATTCATCATGTCGGCTAAATCTAATGTTGGTGCATCAGGTTTGATGCAAGTGATGCCTACAACTGCTAAATATGTGGCCAAAAAAATTGGCATGAATAATTTCAAAGTAACCCAGTTAAGTGATATGCATACCAATTTAACCTTGGGCAGTAATTACTTGAATATGGTGCTTCAAGATCTTGATGGTTCTTGGGCTTTGGCGTCTGCCGCTTATAACGCTGGTCCTGGTAGGCCCAAGGCGTGGCGAGAGAAATTAGTTAGACCTGTTGAGGGGGCTATTTTTGCAGAAACAATCCCATTTAATGAAACAAGAGGCTACGTTAAGAATGTTTTAGCCAACGCCAATTACTATGCTGCGTTATCAAGTTCTAAGCCGCAATCTTTAAAGCAGCGTTTAGGTGTTGTGGTTCCCAAGACTGCGGTCTTGTCCGAGTTGCCTTAATGAGATTGGAATATAGCTAAGTGAAGATTTATGTTGTTGGGGGTGCAGTCAGAGATAGGTTGCTCGGGCTTCCTGTCAAAGATCTCGACTATGTTGTTGTTGGGTCGACTCCTGAAGAAATGATTCAGAAAGGTTTTAGACCAGTTGGTCAAGACTTCCCTGTGTTTTTGCACCCCATTACAAATAACGAATATGCATTAGCAAGAACGGAAAGAAAAACAGCTCCAGGTTATAAGGGTTTTGTTTTTCATGCCGATGCCGAAGTTACGCTTCCCCAAGATTTAGCCAGGCGAGATTTAACAATCAATGCTATGGCTCAAGAGATTGATGAGCATGGCGAGTTGGTTGGTCCTGTGATTGATCCATATGGGGGTCAAGCGGATCTCAAGAATAAAATTTTTAGACATGTTGGCCCGGCTTTTGTGGAAGATCCTTTACGTGTTTTGCGGGTGGCTAGGTTCGCTGCAAGATTTGTTGATTTTTCGATTGCGCAAGACACATTAGATTTGTTGAAAAATATTAGCGCGAGCGGAGAGCTAAAAGCTTTAGTTAAAGAGCGCGTTTGGCAAGAGTTGGTTAAAGGACTTAATGCCGAGAAACCATCTAAGATGTTTGCGGTGTTGGTGGCTTGTGGTGCTGATGGCGATCTATTTCAGAAAGCCTTTGATTCTGGATATTCAGAAAAGTTTTTTAAGTATGTGGATGCTTCTGCTGCGCAGAAAATGAAATTGCCTCAACGCTACGGTGCTTTATTGCACGGTTTGAGTCATGATCTGATTGAAGCGTTGTCAAATAAATTAAGTGCCACGGTTGAATGTAAAGACTATGCCGTTTTAACGCATCAATTAGTTGATGGTTTATCTCGTTACAAAGCATCTTCTAGTGCAGAAATACTTTTGTCGATACTAGATCGTGTAGATGTTTGGAGAAAGCCAGAAAGATTTTTGGACTTAATTGAGGTTGTGAAGTTGGTGCCCTGTGAAACAGCTTCATTGCAAAAAGCTTATGAGCTTGCTAGAGCTGTTGATGTTGCAGAAATTGCCAAATCAGTTCAGCCAGGCCCTGGTGCGGGCGATATGATTAAGTTGGCGATTCAGCAGGCCCGAGTTAATGCGATAAAGGCAGGAGAGAGTCCTGCTCAAGGTGCCTAGAGCACTAAGTACCTAAAGTGCTCTAGGCCTGCCTCTAAAGCCAGGTAGATCGCCCTCGGAAAATGGTAGATCAATTCCTAGGCACATCACTTTAAATAGCTCGCCCATTTCAGCTTCTGAAAGTAATTTTTGAAGAGCGTTTGATATAGGTATAAAT
>Ga0213922_1000450_pt1 | contig 20212 bp, 18 predicted proteins | sample McNCre2917MG_FD_165060 | JGI IMG/M metagenome (GOLD analysis project Ga0213922, IMG submission 165060) | Freshwater microbial communities from McNutts Creek, Athens, Georgia, United States - 29-17 MG | ecosystem: Environmental > Aquatic > Freshwater > Creek | place: USA: Georgia | collected... | reverse complement strand
AGCACTCCCAACCGCAGCTACCAAGTGGCCGACCAGATCCAACGCGATCTGGCCGAGTTGATCGCGCGTGAGTTGAAAGACCCACGTGTGGGCATGGTCACGCTGCAAGGCGTGGAAGTGACGCCCGATTACGCCCATGCCAAAGTGCACTTCAGCGTGTTGAACGGCGACCCTGTCAAAACAGCCGAGGGCTTGAACCAAGCCGCGGGTTTTTTGCGCAACGGTTTGTTCAAGCGCTTGCACATCCACACCGTGCCTACCTTGCACTTTGTGTATGACCGCACGCCTGAACGCGCCTCCGACATGAACGCCTTGATTGCCAAGGCCGTCGCATCCAAAGCGAAGGACGACTGACATGAGCGCCGTGGGGCAGTCACAAGGGAGCGAGAAGCCTTCCAGCACACGTATGCCGCGCGTACGGGTGCAACGACGCCCTGTGCACGGCGTGTTGTTGCTCGATAAGCCTTTGGGTTTGTCCAGCAACGACGCCTTGCAAAAAGCCAAATGGCTGTTGCGCGCTGAAAAAGCGGGCCACACCGGCACGCTTGACCCTTTGGCCACCGGCGTGTTGCCTTTGTGTTTTGGCGCAGCCACCAAATTCAGTCAGCTCCATTTGGATGCTGACAAAACCTACGAAACCACTGTGCGCCTAGGCGTGAAAACCAGCACGGCAGATGCCGAAGGCGATGTGATTTCAGAGCGTCCAGTCACTTGTACCGTGGGTCAAGTGGTTGAGGTGCTGGACCGTTTCATGGGCCCGATCACGCAAGTGCCGCCCATGTACAGCGCCTTGAAAAAGGACGGCAAAGCTTTGTACGAATATGCGCGCGCGGGTGAAACCGTCGAGCGCGAACCACGTCATGTGGTGATTCACGATTTAGAACTGCTAGACATGCAGCTCGATGGCGATGCGCCATTTTTGAGCTTGCGCGTGACCTGCAGCAAAGGCACCTACATCCGCACTTTGGGTGAAGACATTGCCGAGGCCTTAGGTTGTGGCGGTCATTTGAGTGCGCTGCGCCGTGTGGCGACAGGCCCTTTTGATGCCTCAGCTTGTGTGACGTTGGATCAACTGACTGAGATGGACGAGCCTCAACGCGAAGCGCGTTTGATGCCTGTGCAGAGCTTGTTGGCCGATCATACGGTTGTCACGTTGGATGCAGAAAATGCAGGTCGCTTTTTAAGCGGCGTGCGTCGTCGCGGGGCGTGGCCTGACCACGACCGTGTGTGTGTGTTTGGAGAACAACCACCGGCTTTGCTGGGCAGTGCCCATGTGAAAGCGGGGGAACTGATTCCGGGACGATTGTTGAGTCCCCTTGAAATTCAACAAATTTTGGAAAGATCGCCTGTCAACCAGCCTTTGCTGGCTCAGCAGGCATAAAGGAAGAGAGAAGCATGAGTAAGCAAATTCGCAACATCGCCATCATCGCCCACGTTGACCACGGTAAAACCACCATGGTCGACCAATTGCTGCGCCAGTCTGGCACTTTCGCTGACCACGAAAAAGTGGTTGACACCGTGATGGACAACAACGCCATCGAACGCGAGCGCGGCATCACGATTCTGGCCAAGAACTGTGCTGTGAGCTGGGAAGGCACACACATCAACATCGTTGACACGCCCGGTCACGCGGACTTCGGCGGCGAAGTGGAACGTGCGTTGTCGATGGTTGACGGCGTGGTGTTGTTGATCGATGCGCAAGAAGGCCCCATGCCTCAAACTCGTTTCGTGACCAAGAAGGCTTTGGCTTTGGGCTTGAAGCCCATCGTCGTGGTGAACAAAGTAGACAAGCCTGGTGCGAACCCAGACAAAGTGGTGAACGCTGCTTTTGACTTGTTCGACAAACTCGGAGCCACCGACGAACAACTCGATTTCCCCGTGGTGTACGCCTCGGGCATCAACGGCTGGACTTCATTGGAAGAAGGCGCACCCGGTGAACAGTGGGGCCCAGACATGTCAGCCCTGTTCAACACCGTCTTGAAACACGTGCCGCCACAGCAGGGTGACCCTGCTGCACCTTTGCAATTGCAAATTTCTGCGCTCGACTTCTCCACCTTCGTGGGTCGTATCGGCGTGGGCCGTATCAGCCAAGGTACGTTGAAGCCCATGATGGACGTGATGGTCATGGAAGGCCCAGATGGCACAGCTGTCAAAGGTCGCGTCAACCAAGTGTTGAAGTTCCAAGGTTTGGACCGTGTGCAAGCCACCGAAGCCGGCCCTGGCGACATCGTGTTGATCAACGGTATTGCTGACCTCAACATCGGCGTGACGGTGACTGACCCTGTCAACCCAGCACCATTGCCAATGCTCAAGATTGACGAGCCAACCCTGACCATGAACTTCTGCGTGAACACCAGCCCCTTGGCCGGTCGTGAAGGCAAGTACGTGACCAGCCGTCAGTTGTGGGACCGTTTGCAAAAAGAACTGCAACACAACGTGGCTTTGCGTGTGAAAGAAACCGACGAAGAAGGCGTGTTTGATGTCGCCGGTCGTGGTGAATTGCACTTGACCATTTTGTTGGAAAACATGCGTCGCGAAGGCTACGAGTTGGCTGTGTCTAAGCCACGCGTGGTGTTCCGTGATATCAATGGTGAGCGTCATGAACCTATCGAATTGGTGACAGCTGACATCGAAGAAACCCATCAAGGCGGCGTCATGCAAGCTTTGGGCGAGCGCAAAGGCGAACTCGTCAACATGGAACCCGATGGCCGTGGCCGCGTGCGTTTGGAATACCGCATTCCTGCCCGTGGATTGATTGGTTTCACCAACGAGTTCTTGAACTTGACCCGTGGTTCAGGTTTGATCTCCAACATCTTCGACAGCTACGAGCCACACAAAGGTGACATCGGTGGCCGTAAGAACGGTGTGTTGATCTCCATGGATGACGGTGAAATCTTCACCTACGCCTTGGGCAAACTGGATGACCGTGGCCGCATGTTCGTCAAGGCGAACGATCCTGTTTACGAAGGCATGATTGTGGGTATCCACAGCCGTGACAACGACTTGGTGGTGAACGCCACACGTACCAAACAGCTGACCAACTTCCGCGTGTCTGGCAAAGAAGACGCAGTGAAGATCACACCTCCCATCGACCTCACACTCGAATACGGTGTGGAATTCATCGAAGACGACGAGTTGGTGGAAATCACACCGAAGAGCGTGCGTCTGCGCAAGCGCTTCTTGAAAGAGCACGAGCGCAAGCGCAACAAGTAATCCACTTGTTTGCACGAAAAGCCGAGGTTCGCCTCGGCTTTTTTACGTCTCGACTTTTGATGTGTCGCGTGGGTTCATCTGGGGTGTTCGCCGCGCGATGGAATTGAAGAAAATATGTGCAAAGTATTTGAACAAGGAGTCACCATGTCTACCTACACCACCGATGTGCACGCAGAGCGCGTGGGCCATTTGGGCTTGATCACCCTCAATCGCCCCAAGGCCTTGAATGCGCTCTCGTTGGCCATGGTGCGCGAGCTCAACCACGTCTTGCAACAGTGGCAAGACGATGCGCAGATCCAGGCAGTCGTGGTGCGCGGTAGCAACAAAGAGGGGCCCTTTGGTGCCTTCTGTGCAGGCGGTGACATTCGTTACTTTCACCAAGCCGCGCTGAGTGGAGATGTGACGCTGGAAGACTTCTTCACCGAGGAATACAGCCTCAACCATCTGATTCAAAACTACCGCAAGCCCTACATCGCTTTGATGGATGGCATCGTCATGGGCGGTGGCATGGGCATCAGCCAAGGTGCTGCGTTGCGTGTGGTGACTGAGCGAACCAAGATGGCCATGCCTGAAACACACATTGGTTTGTTCCCCGATGTCGGCGGTGGTTATTTCTTAGGCCGTTGCATGGGGCCTGCATGTCCCGCCTACATGGGTGAATACTTGGCCCTCACTGGCTATGTACTGCGCGGCGGTGAATCGCTGCATGTGGGCTTGGCTGATGTGTGTGTGGATTCATCCGCATTGCCTGCTCTGTGGGATGGTTTGCGTCAGCAAGACTGGGCCAGTGGCGAAGCCGTGGTGGCTTGGTTGCGTTCGCAAAGTAAGACAACGACAGAGCAAGCCTTGGCTCAAGCGCCAGCGTGGCAACACGCCCCCATCGACCAGGTGTTTGGCTTAGCCACAGTGGCAGCGATGGAGCAAGCCTTGCAAGGTGCAGATGAGTGGTCGGTGCAAACCTTGAAGGCGTTGCATCATCAATCACCTTTGATGCTGTGCGTCACGCTTGAACAGGTTCGCCGCGGTCGCCACATGACCTTGGCTGAAGATTTGCGCATGGAGCGTGACTTGGTGCGTCATTGTTTTCAGACGGACCACCTGTCGCGCCGTGGCGTGAGTAGCGAAACGGTGGAGGGCATTCGCGCCTTGGCTGTGGACAAAGATCACACACCGAAGTGGCAACCCGCGCGCATTGCGGATGTCACGCCAGAGATGGTGCAGCCGTTTTTCGACAGTCCTTGGCCTGTGTCAGCGCATCCATTGCGCCACTTGAGCTAATTCAAAGCCGTTCACGCGAACGGCTTTTTTGTGCAGAGTTAGCGTGGCAGTGTGTGCAGCGGTATGTCTTTGCTGCTGGCCAGCTTGTCGAGTTGTGCGCGTGTTTGTGTCGCTAAGAACGCGGCGATTCCTTCGTGCGTGCTGCGCTTGTGCATCTGTGTTGCAGCTTGTTTGGGCAACCCTGCTGCTTCGCACAGACGTGCCGCAAAGTGAGGCTCAAGTGCCGCCACGGCCACGCGGCCGTTTTTGCAGGGATAGACCTTGTAGCCCGCATGTGCGCCGCCTACATCGCCGCTAGGGACCGTGAGGCCCCATGTTCGTGGCAAGGCAAGGTAAGCCGACGCATCGCACAACGCGACTTCGTGAAACACACCTTTGCCTTGTGTGCGGCCCGGGCGTTGACGCAACAGCAAGGCTTGCAACACAGCCTCGGTGGCAAACAAAGAGCCGCCCATGTCGGCATACAAGCTGGCTGGCATCTCAAGCCCATTCACCAAACCACTGTCGGCTTGGTAGGTCAAGTCGTGTCCCGCTTCTTCGGCGCGTTCGCCTGGGGCACCCACGATGCTCACGACACACAAGGCTGGATAACGTTTGTGCAGTTCTTTCCAAGCCAAGCCCAGCTTGATCAAGGCCGAAGGGCGGAAGGAGGTGATGAGCACATCGGTCTGCGCCAGTTGCTTGTGCAGCGCGGCTTGACCACGTTCAGACTTCAAGTCGGCTTGCAACACCTTCAAGCCTTGGTGCATCACCTCGTAGGCGGTGGGCTTGTAGATGCCCATGGGGTCTGCGGTGTTCATGCCTTGAGGCGCAAGCGGTTCGAGCTTGGTGCACTTGGCGCCCATGGCCTGCAGCCGCATCACAGCGGCTGGACCTGGCAGGTTCAACGCGAGGGTGAGAACGCGCACCCCTTTGAGGGGCGCGGCAGAAGAGGAGGAGGTGGTGGAATGTGCAGCTGTCATGCCCCCATTATCGGGCGACGACGGGCTCCACACCGGTTTGACGAATCGTCTCAGCGACTTCGGGAGATTGGAAGAATTTGATCAGCTGTTTGGCCGTGTCTTGCTCGGTGGAGCCCTCGACCAAGCCTGCTGAGAAAAAGATGGTTTGCTGCACAGACTCTGGCAGAGTGCCGATGAAGTCCAGCTCTTTGAAATAAATCAACTCGCTCACCTGCTGAAAACCCAGCTCTGCATCGCCACGTGCCACGACAGCGCCTACGCGTTCGCTCATGATTTTCTTGGCTGTGTCTTTGAGCTGTTCGGCTACACCGAGTTTGGGAAACAACTCTGTCGACAAATACGTGCCACTGGCGCTGGCCGAGTAAGCAATGGACTTGGCGTTGAGCAAGGTTTGTTTCAAAGCTTCCACGGTGCTGATGTCGGGCTTGGGCGTGCCTTTGCGAACAGCCGCGCCGATTTGCGAGCGAACCAAATCCACGCGACTGCCTTTGATGACGTTGCCGTTTTTGATCAAAGCTTCCAAGCCGCCATCAGACAAGATGACCAGGTCAAACTTTTCACCGCGCGAGAAGCGGGTGGGGATGGAGTCAGGTGCGTTGCCTACCGATGCTCCGAACGAACTGATCACTTTGTGGCCGGTTTGCTTTTCAAATTCGGGCACTAGTTTTTTGTAGGCTTCGGTGAATGCGCCAGAGGTGATGACGCGAATCTCTGCGGCTTGCGCAATTTGCGACGCGGCTAAAAATAAGCCAAGGCCAGCGAGCAGCAGGCGGCGGGTGATGTTGTTGGTTGCAAATGTCATGTGTTGTCTCCGTTTGTATTTTGTTTATTCGCCCGTGATTTTTCGTTCACGAATCACACGACCCCATGTGGCGGATTCTTTGGCGATGTACTTGGCCAATTCGTCACGTGTGGTTGGTTGAGGTGTGAGGCCATGGCTGTTGAGTTGATCGACCACATCGGGGGACTTCAACACTTTGACCAACTCTGTGTTCCAACGGTCCAAGATGGGCGCTGGTACTTTGGATGAAGCGACAAACGCGTACCAGTTGGTGGCACTAAAGCCTGGGTAGCCGGATTCGGCCACGGTTGGAATCTTGGGCAATTGCTTCAAACGTTGCGCACCTGTGCTGGCCAAAGGAATGAGCTTGCCCGTTTCGATGTAAGCCTGTGAGGTGGAGTAGGTCGAGAAGTAAGCCGCAACACGGCCACCCAGTAAATCTTGCAAGGCGGGGGCGCCACCTTTGTAAGGCACGTGGACAGTGTCAATGCCTGCCATGTCGTCTAACAATTCACCGGCGAGGTGTGATGCTGAGCCAGGTCCAGTGGATGCGTAATCCAGTTTCTTTGGGTTCTTCTTGGCGTAGGCAATGTACTCAGCAAAAGTCTTGATGCCTGTGCCGGCATGCACCACCAACACGTTGGGAAAGTTCACGCCCATGGTGATGGGGGAGAGATCCTTCACAGGGTCGTAGGGAATCTTCATCATGTGTGGCGCGATGGTGAGTGGGCCTACTGAACCAAACAAAATCGTGCTGCCGTCAGTTGGGCCATTGGCTGCAAACTGATGCGCGATGTTGCCGCCTGCGCCGCCACGGTTGTCAATAACGACCGATGCGCCAATGTTGTCGCCCAGTTTCTTGGCGATGATGCGCGCCGCTGTATCAGCCGCACCACCTGCTGCAAAGCCCACCACCATCGTGATGGTTTTCTTGGGCGGAAAATCTTGCGCGTGCGACGTGAGTGCTGATAAGCCAAGTGCCAGCAAGGCGCAAGTATTGATGAAATGACGTTTGTTCATATGTATCTCCTTCAAGTTTTATTCACTACCCACACCGATGTGGTTGGGTTGTCGTTTTTCTACTGCGTAGCGCAGCAATGCTGCTGTTCTGAAAATACCGTGTGAAAATTTGCCGTAGGGCAGAGTGGCAAACAAGGCCATCACCACGCCTAAATGAATCGCCAGCAATGCGGGCATGGCTGTGTTGCCGCGACCCAGCCACAATGCCAAGCCACTCAAGCTGGTGAAAAACAGCAAGGCAATGAAGCCCAAGTCCATTGGCTTTTGTGCCGCATCGCCGTGCATGGGGTGGCGTTGCAAGTTGAGTTTGAACAAACCCGCAGTGCCAAGTAACAAGCTCACGCCGCCGACAGCGCCCAAGATTTTGGGCAGACTGGGCAAGTCATACGGTGCTGCCCATCCAAACGCGTAGTGATACACCGTGGCCAAACTGGTCGCTGCAAAGCACAGCATGAAGCCGTAGAAAGTCAGGTGATGTGCGCGACGACGCGACAACGTGAATCCATCGTCTTCGTTGTTGCAGCCTTCCCCGTGACCGCCATCCAAATACTTCAAACGCAGCACGTCGTGTGTAGCTTCACCTGTTGCAGGGGCACTCAACGCTGCGCCGCTGGTGGCTGGCGTGATGTCGCGCCAGAAACGTCGCACGCCCAATGTGAGGGCGAATGCAGCAAACAAGAACACAGGTGCAAACAAACTCACCAACAGGTTGTGTGGAAACACGTTGTAAAAGTTGCTGCCCAAGTTGTTGGCCCACAAGGTTCCATTGAATTGCAAGGTCAGCAGCAAGAACAGCGATAAGCCTGCGGCCAGTGCCAATGACACGGTCAGGCCATTGCGTTTGTAGAGCGCACCCAAAGCCGCAGGCCATGCGTAGTCTGCATAGGTTTGCCCGCGAACTTGTGCCATCGCTTGCGGCACGTTGACGGCAAACTCGTGGGGTGGCGCGTATTGGCAGGCGTGCAAACAGGCGCCGCAGTTGTGGCAGAGGTTGGCGAGGTAATGGATGTCGGCTTTACCAAACTCCAAGCGACGCGTCATCGCCGGAAACATGGCGCAAAAGCCTTCGCAGTAACGGCAGGCATTGCAAATTTGCAACTGTCGCGCCACTTCGGTTTCAGGTGCAGACAGCACGACGTCGCCATTGGCTAAAGCGCGTGCATCGCGGGTGAGGGCATCAAGCGTTTGCATGTGTCGCCTCCTTGGAAGTTAATGCTGCTTTGGCGGCTTGCGTGCCTGCAATCCGGCCAAACGCTGTGCCAATCGACATACCCACCCCTGCGGTGTAGCCCTTGCCCAGCACATTGCCAGACATCATTTCACCCGCCACAAAGAGGTTGTTGCTGGGCACATCGTTGAAGCGCACAGCAGCTGTTTCATCGGTCTTGAGGCCAAGGTAGGTGAAGGTGATGCCGGGGCGCAAGGCGTAGCCATAAAAGGGGCCGGTGTCGATGGGCCGCGCCCAATGTGTTTTGGCCGGCGTCACGCCTTCGGTGTGGCAGTCGTCCAAGCTGGTGTGGTCAAACGTGCCGATGCGGCATGCGTGGTTGTAGTCGTTGAGCGTTTGCATGAAGGTGTCCACAGGCAAGCCGAGTTTTTGTGCAAGCTCAGGCAAGGTGTTGGCTTGCACGCCGGGGAAGACGGGTGGCATGAAGCGGCCAATGGCTTTGGCATCGATGATGGAGTAACCAATTTGCCCGGGTTGCTGCGCCACCAAACGGCCCCAAATGGCGTAGCGCTTGGGCCAGAAGTCTTCGCCTTCGTCGTAGAAGCGTTGGCCATCACGGTTGACCACCACGCCGAGCGACACGCAGTCAATGCGTGTGCAAATGCCGCCGTCGTATAACGGGGCGCGTGCGTCAATCGCCACCATGTGGGCTTGGGTCGGGTCGCCAATGCTGTCAGCGCCGTGCGTCAGCATGTGCTTGAGCAACACGCCTTGGTTGAACTGCGTGCCACGAATGAGGAAGTTGTCGGCGGGCCATTCGCCGCGCTCGTTTTGTCCCCATGCTTCGCGCAACCACTCTCGGTTGGACTCGAAGCCACCAGCGGCCAGCACGCAAGTTTTAGCTGCGATGCGTTCCTTATCCACATAGGCAGCAACGAATTGGCCATTGTCAATCTCGAGTTTGTCGACGGGTGCGTTGTAGCGAATTTGCACACCCAACTTTTCTGCGCTGCGGTAATACGCGTTGACCAAGGCTTTGCCACCGCCCATGAAAAACGCATTGGTGCGTGCGACATGCAATGCGCCTGAGAGCGGGGGTTGAAAGTGCACGCCGTGCTTGCGCATCCAATCGCGGCAGGTGGAGGAGGCGCGGATGACCAAGCGGGCGAGCTTTTCGTTGGTGATACCGCCTGTGACCTTGAGCAAGTCTTGCCAATACTCTTCTTCTGGGTAGGCATCGACCAACACGTCTTGCGGTGCGTCGTGCATGCACCGCAGGTTACGGGTGTGGCCTGAATTGCCGCCGCGCCATTCGCGTGGTGCTGATTCGAGCATCAACACCGATGCACCTGCTTCGGCTGCCATGAGCGCTGCGCAAAGGGCCGCATTGCCGCCACCAATCACCAGCACATCAGGCTGTTTCGTACTTGCTTGGTTTGTCATGCCTAAGAGTGTCGGGCGAAACGGTTATGTTGAGAAGTGAAATATACGTGCTGATTATTTCGTTTTTCGCATTAATTGGGTTTTCGATGCCTTGGGCTTGATGTGCGCTTTTTGAATCAGCTCATAAAAGGCCTGGGCCGCAGGCGATAGGCTGGTGTTTTTGTGGCGCAGCAAAGCAACTTTGCGTTTCACCACGGGGCCAGTCAAAGTGATTTTTCGCACATGAGAGCGATCGCCCTCTAACAAGGTAGACGAGGGCAGGATGGCGCAGCCAACGCCAGCAGCAACCAGATTGATCGCTGTGGCGTGGTGCTGCACTTCATAGTTGCCACTGAGTCGAATGCCGTGCTTGGCCAACTGGTAGTCCATGAACACCCGCGTGGCCATGAAGTTACTCACCACGATCAAGTCGGCATCACGCATGTCTGCCCACGTCACTGAGTCTTTACCTTGGAGTGGGTGTGTGTCACGGCAGATGAACACCAAGGGGTCGTCAAACAAAGGCGTCTCAACTAAGTCTGGGTGAGTTTCACCATTCACGGCAATGCCCATTTCAGCCTGGTGGTTCAGCACGGCTTGGCGCACCTCGTAAGAGGCGGCATCCAACAAACGAATGCGGTTGTCTGGGCACACATCTGCATACTGGCGAATCAACTGCGGCAACATGTGCGCGGCCATGCTGGGCACGCAGGCGAGGGTGAAGTTGCCTTTGGCATGTTGAGACATGTCTTTGAGACGTCCGACGGCTGTTGTCATCTCGTTCACGATGGCGCGTGCTTGGGGCAAAAAGTCTCTTCCAACCGCCGTCATTTCGACGCGCCGTGTCGTGCGGTCGAGCAGTTTCAAGCCTAAATAGGCTTCGAGTTTTTGCACGCGGCGTGTCAGTGCGGTCTGCGTGATATGCAGCTGCTCTGCGGCTTTGTTGAAGCCACCGAGCTCAGCGGTCACCACGAAGGCTTGGATGCCATCAAAGTCAATTTTCACGGTTCAATTGTGAATGAAGACGGTTACAAGATTTTCCTGAGGGTGGATTCAGAAAACAGATGATTTGCGGGTTACAATAGCTGTATCGGGGCGTAGCGCAGCCTGGTAGCGCATCTGGTTTGGGACCAGAGGGTCGTAGGTTCGAATCCTATCGCCCCGACCATAAAAGTAAAAAAGGCCTCGTTTTTCGAGGCCTTTTTTCATTTCTGTCCGTAGCTCAGTTGGATAGAGCAACAACCTTCTAAGTTGTGGGTCACAGGTTCGATTCCTGTCGGACAGGCCATCTTCTCAAGCCGCTGTTAATTGAACAGCCAGTCTGGGTGCAGCGCGACATAGCAGTGCTTTTCACCCAAGAACTGCCCATCGGGGCTGACGCAAAAGTTAGCTCGGCGAAACTTCTTTTCGTCCGTCAGCACATACGAGCGGTAAAGCTCTTTGCTGTGTAAGCCAGTTTTATCCTTGGGAAACAACATCATGAGACGTGTCGAGCCACATTCGCCCATCTTGATGCATTCTTTTTCCGCTTTGACATCGGTATAAAACTCAATGTAGACCGCACCTGGAAACTTGGTGTTGGCCTTGGCAATCTTGATCATGCACGGCATGTCTTGCGCGTGTGGCAGGCCCATACGGTCGGCAAAGGTGTTCATCTCAGCCAAGACGGTTTCTTTGAACTTGGTCTTGATGGTTTTGTGGCACACAAAGTAGTCTGCAAACTTGTTGGTAAATATGACCGGTGTCAAAGGACGGTTGTTGCCATCGAGTTTGATGATGGCAGGGTCATACACCGCGCTGACGGCGGGTACTGCAGGTTTTTTGGCGTCTTTACCGTGACCGCCTCCGTGGCCACCGCCATGACCATCGTCTTTCTTAGGCGCACCGTGGCCGTCATCTTTTTTCTTTTCCTCTTTTTTTGGAGGAGCGCCATGACCATCGTCCTTTTTCTCCTCTTTCTTAGGAGGCGCGCCATGGCCATCATCTTTTTTGCCGTGGTCGTCCTTCTTGCCGTGGTCGTCTTTGGCGGCAGGTTTGTGCTCTTTGGGCTCTGCTTTGGGGACTTCTTGAGGTTCTTCAAACTTTGGCTTAGCCACGCGTTTGTACACGTAGCCACTGCGGCCTTTTTCGCCTTCTTCTTCAACGTAGTCGAACTTTGGCTTAGGTGGCTCTTCCTTGGCTGCAGGCTTTTTAGGCGGGTCGTTGGCCAAAGCTGGCGAGCCGATGAGGCTCGTCAGAACAAGGGCTACTGCAATGAGTGAGGAAGAAGGGAAACGCATATCCCTAGAAGATCGACTGTTCAAGTGGAGGCTTTAGCCCCACAGGCAAAAAAGCCTTAGGGGACGGTATAGCACGTGGTGTCTGGGTGCAATTTGCCCTTGTCGGTCACGCATTGCTGAGAAATCAGCTTGCGCGACATATCTGACAAGAAGTAAGAGCGGTACAGCACTTTGTCTTTGGGGATCAGGCTAACACTGCGAAAGACGGGGCATTGCTCATTGCGCACGCAGGCTGTGAGGCGTTGTTCATTCACATACAGGTGGATGTTCACACGGCCTGGTGTGAGGCTTTTGTCTGTGCCGATGCTCACCACACAAGCATCACCTTTGACGAACGGCAGTTCGACCAATTCGGCGAAGTAGTTCATTTCGGCTACCAACAACTCACGAAACCAAGGTGCCACGATGCCTTTGCAATCAAAGTAGTCGAGCTTGGTGGTGTGCACCATGATTTCTGTGTATGGACGGTTTTTGGGGCCCAGCATCAGCATCGGCTCTGCGCCTGACTGTGGGGGGCGGGCCAAGATAGCGCGTGATGCGGAAGGTTTATCTTGCGCGAGCACGCCCGTCCACACAGACAAGAGCAAGCAGGTCAACAGGAAAAACTTCTTAAACATGACGTCTTTTAAATCGGTTGCAACAGGGCTAACTTTATCAGTTTGTTGTTGGTCTTGACCTATGTATCAAGTAAAGTGAAGACAGACCGATTCTGGGCCTAGGATGAAAACACTTAAACTCATTTTCGCTTTTTTACTTTTTGCAACTTTGCTGGGTTGTGGAGGCGGTGGTGGTGGTGCTACTGGAGGCGAAAATCCACAATTCACAGTTTACGAAAAAACAATCACCAGCTTTGACACATCAAGTCATCCACTGACAGCGCCGAGACTCATGACGGTTTCTAGCGCAGGTCTATTGACTGTGGCAGAACAAGCTTCCATCGTGACTTTCAATACGACCAATGGAAGCGTGGCATCGACCTATGCGGTGTCGAATCCTTTTGGTGTTGCTGTGAAGCCTGGCACAAATGATGTTTATTACACGGGTGGGGCTAATTCAAATCAAGGTGTTTTCGTCAATGGCAATCAAGTTCCGATACCTAGTACGAATGCCAACTTGTACGGCATTGCTTTTGCGACTTCTCAGGATTGGTATGTTGCTGACGTGGCAGGTTCTCTATTGATTTATCAGAATAACAGCCGCGGCAACCCTACTTCAGTTCCTGTTCCCACCGGTTTGCCATCTGCATTGGTGTCAAATAATGGATTAATTTATGTTTCTTTAGCGGGCGCGCACGCGTCGATCCTTAGCTTTAATCCTGCTAATGCGTCAGATCCTATAAATCACGGTTTTACGACTCTTCTTTCATGGGGAACTTTCGATTTTCCCAATGGGTTGGCCGTTGATGGTGATTACGCCTACATCGCTAATGCAGGCGATGCTCATGGCGACAATGGCTACATCAGTCGCGTGAAGATTAGTAATGGAACTAAAGAAGTGTTTGCCAGTAATTCAGTTGGCATTTGGCGTACGACAGGCGTGGGTTTTTGCGGCCCTGCAGGACTTGCTATTTACAACAAGTACCTATACGTTAGTAATGGAACATGTACCAGTGGGATCAATCAAAATCAGATTCTTAAAATTAACTTGCAGTAATTTTCAGCTTAGCGTTTAGCAAATTGTGTTTTGCCAAACAAAACTTCTTTGGCCTTGTCATCCTGCAAAGGCTTTCTCAAATCCGCCAACACTTGCACCCCTCGCTGCACGGCAGGGCGTGCAGCAATCAAATCAAACCATGCTTTGAGGTGAGGGTATTCAGCCCAGTCAATGCCTTGGTTTTGCCAGCTACGTAGCCATGGGAAGATGGCAATGTCAGCAATGCTGTAGCTGTTGCCGCCGATGAATTTGCTGTGTTGCAAGCGCGTATCCATCACTCCATACAAGCGCTTGGCTTCGTTGGTGTAGCGGTTGTAAGCGTAGTCAATTTTCTCAGGGGCGTAGATGCGAAAGTGATGCGCTTGGCCCAGCATGGGGCCCACGCCGCCCATTTGAAACATCAACCATTGCAGTACTTCAAACTTGGCGCGGTCGCTTTTTGGCAACAGCTTGCCTGTCTTAGAGGCAAGGTACAAAAGAATCGCGCCCGACTCAAACACGCTGATGGGCTTGCCATCTGGCCCGTGTGGATCGACCAGCGCAGGAATTTTGTTGTTGGGACTGATCTTCAAAAACTCAGGTTTGAACTGATCGCCTTGACCGATGTTGACGGGGTGCGCTACCCAGTCGCGACCCAACTTGAAACCACACTCTTCGAGCATGATGTGTACTTTGTGTCCGTTGGGCGTAGGCCATGAGTAAACGTCGATCATTTGGGTTCCTTAGCTGCCGCGGGTGATGGGCATGTCAATGTCTTGTGACACAGAGGCAATGTGCTGTGCAAGTTCGAGTTTAGCGATGGACTGGCGGTGTACCTCATCAGGGCCATCTGCCAAGCGCAACCAGCGTTGCGTGCAGTAAGCGTAGGCGAGTGGGAAGTCGTCCGAGATGCCCGCTGCGCCGTGGGCCTGAATGGCCCAGTCAATCACTTGGCTGGCCATGTTGGGTGCGATGACCTTGATCATGGCAATTTCTGAGCGTGCTTCTTTGTTGCCCACGGTGTCCATCATGTAAGCGGCTTTGAGGGTGAGCAAGCGCGCTTGTTCAATCTTGATGCGCGACTCAGCAATGCGTTCATGCCACACACCCTGAGTGGATAAGGGTTTGCCAAATGCCACGCGGCTGTTGAGGCGCTTGCACATCAACTCCAACGCACGCTCTGCTGCGCCGATGGAGCGCATGCAATGGTGAATGCGTCCTGGGCCTAAGCGACCTTGCGCAATCTCAAAACCACGGCCTTCGCCCAACAACAGGTTTTCAACCGGCACTCGCACGTTGGTGAGGGTGACTTCCATGTGGCCGTGCGGTGCGTCGTCATAGCCGAACACGCTCAACGGGCGAATCACTTTCACGCCGGGTGTATTGGCAGGCACGACCACCATGCTTTGTTGCGCGTGTTTAGGCGCCGTGGGGTCTGTCTTGCCCATCACGATGTATACGGCGCATCGAGGGTCGCCCGCACCAGAGCTCCACCATTTGGTGCCGTTGATGACGTATTCATTGCCTTCGCGCACGATGCTGCATTGGATGTTGGTGGCGTCTGATGACGCGACAGCAGGTTCCGTCATCAAGAAGGCTGAGCGAATCTCGCCCCGCAACAAAGGCTCAAGCCATTGCACTTTGAGGGCTTCGCTGGCATAGCGTTCGAAAGTTTCCATGTTGCCCGTGTCAGGTGCTGAGGAGTTGAACACTTCAGCTGCAAAAGGCACACGGCCCATGATTTCGCACAAGGGGGCGTATTCCAAGTTGCTCAAACCATCGGGCACGCGAGGGCTGTGTGGGATGAACAAATTCCACAGGCCAGCGGCGCGTGCCTTGGGTTTGAGTTCTTCCACCAATTCGGTGGGAATCCACGCATTGCCCTTGGCACGGTTGGCGGCAATCTCTTCAAAGAAGCGTTGTTCGTTGGGGTAGACGTGCTCGTCCATGAAGGCGAGCAGGCGTGCTTGAAGGCCTTTGACTTTGTCGCTGTAATCGAAGTTCATGTTGTATTCCTTGTCTCTTTTTGTTTTAGGCTTGTTGTGCAAATTTCCACGCCAATTCGGCCATCGGTCGTGCGCCTGCGCCGTTGGCTTTGGCCTGATCGCTAGATGCTGTGCCGGCTTCTACGCGCTTGGCAATGCCTTGCAAAATGGCCGCGATGCGGAACATGTTGTAGGCCAGATAAAAGTTCCAATCCGCTTTCAGATCTTCAGGTGTCGCTAGGCCCGTACGGTCGCAATAGCGGTGGATGTTTTCGCTTTCGCTGGGGATGCCAAGCGCCGCAATGTCTACACCGCCAATGCCTCTGAAGGTGCCGGGTGGAATGTGCCAGCCCATGCACAGGTAGCTGAAGTCGGCCAGTGGGTGGCCGAGTGTGGAGAGTTCCCAATCGAGCACGGCCAGCACGCGCGGCTCGGTGGGGTGAAACATCAAGTTATCCAGCCGATAGTCGCCATGCACGATGCTGACTTTGCTTTCGTCTTTGGCGCTGGCAGGCATGTTGGCGGGCAGCCATGCCATGAGCTTGTCCATCTCGTCGATGGGCTGCGTGACAGAGGCCACGTATTGCTTGCTCCATCGACCAATCTGGCGCTCGAAGTAATTGCCGGGGCGTCCGTAGCTCTCTAGGCCACGCTCGGCAAACTTGACGGTGTGCAAGGCTGCGATGACGCGATTCATTTCGTCATAGATGGCGCCGCGTTCAGTATTGCGCATGCTTGGCAGGGTTTGGTCCCACAGCACGCGCCCTTGCACAAACTCCATCACATAGAAAGCGCGGCCAATGATGGACTCGTCTTCGCACAACACATGCATGTGCGGCACGGGAACCTTTGTGCCATGCAGGCCTTGCATCACTTTGAACTCGCGTTCGATCGCATGAGCGGAGGGCAGCAACTTGGCGACTGGGCCAGGTTTGGTACGCATCACATAGCTCTTGCGAGACGTGACGAGTTTGTAGGTAGGGTTCGATTGCCCGCCCTTGAACATCTCCAGTGAGATGGGGCCTTCAAAGTCAGGCAGGTTCGCGCCAAGCCATGCCGTGAGCGCAGCGGTGTCTACGCTGTGTGCTGGTTGCACGGGCTGGGAGTTGTGTGTGTCGTCCCGGCTCATGCGGGGGCTCCTGTCAGTGGTCGGCTTCGCTGATTTCTAGCAACGCGTCGCGGTTGCGAATCACCAAGCCACCTGGCTCGATGCGAATGGCTTCTTCGCGCTCCATGGCTTTGAGTTCTTGGTTCACACGTTGGCGTGATGCGCCCAAGAGTTGAGCTAATTCTTCTTGCGCCAGATGCAAACCAATGCGAATTTCTTGTGCATTGGTCAGGCTCTGTACGCCGTAGCTGCGCGCCAAGTGCAGCAGTTGTTTGGCCAAACGCGAACGCAAGGGAAGGGTGTTGAGGTCTTCCACCAAACCAAACAGCTGGCGAATGCGACGCGCTTGCAAGCGCAGCATGGCGTCGTAGAACTCCACATGCTGGCTGAGAATTTTCTGGAAGTCGGCTTTGGCCACGCAAAGAATGGATGTGTCGCCATGCGCGTACACATCGTGGGTGCGACGGTCCCCGTCCAAAATCGCCACGTCCCCAAACCAAATGCCGGGCTCCACATACGTGAAGGTGATCTGCTTGCCCGACAGCGAGGTTGAGCTCACGCGCACCGCGCCGCGCGCACATGCCATCCACTCGTCGGCTGAGTCGCCACGGGCTGCGATCAAGTCGCCGTCTTTGCATCGTTTGACGTAAGCGCATCGAAGAATGTCGTGCCTGAGTGAAGGTGAAAGAGAAGAGAACCAACGTCCTGCGTTGATGGCCTCGCGTTCTTCAATGTTAAGAATAGGATCGTCCATAGCCTGTCTTTTGTGTGACCTGAAAGTAAGAATTTGTCACTCTGGAGACCCTCGGTTTGTACGGGTCTTCAAAGCGGGTGGTTATTTGTAGTGTGGTTGCTCGTTGTTGAGAAAGGCTTGGATGCCGATGCTTGCATTGGTGTGATGCAAGTTTTTCACAAACTGGTTGCGCTCTTGCGCCAACTGTTCGGTCATGCTGTGCACGCTGGCGTCATTGACAAGTTCTTTGATGCTGTTCATCACATTGGGTGCGCGTGCGTTGATGCGTTCAGCCAAGGCCAAGGCTTGGGGCAGGGCGTGGCCACTGTCCACCACGCGATTCACCACACCCAGCTCGTGCAAGCGCTGTGTGCTGATGCGCTCACCCAAGAGCAACAACTCTGACGTCAATTGGCGAGGCAGGGCGTGCGTCAAATTCCAACTCGCGCCTGCATCTGGGGACAAACCTAAATTGCTGTAAGCCATGGCAAACACGCTGTTCTCAGCGGCCACGATGAGGTCACACATCAATGCGAGTGAAAAACCAGAGCCCACGGCCGCACCTTCTACGGCTGCAATGACAGGCTTGGGAAATGTGCGAATCGCTTCCATCCAGTTGTGCAGGCTCTCAATCGTTTGGGCTTGCAGGTCGGCTGATTGATCGCGTGTGGCTTGCAGACGGTGCACATCGCTGCCTGCACAAAAGTGGGCGCCTTCGCCCGTGAGGACCACGCTGCGAATGTCTGGGTTGGTCTCGGCCACATTGAGCGCTTCAATCCCTGCCGCATACATGGCAGGCCCCATCGCGTTGCGCAGTGTGGGGTCTGACAGGGTCAAGATCAGCGTGTGACCTTGGTTGGTGCTTTTGAGTTGAGCGCTCATGATGTTTTAGCTTTCGATGTGCATCAAACTCAAACCCAGCGCACCTCGGCGGCGCAACCATGGGCTAGGGCGGTAGCGTGTGTCGCCGTACACGGTTTGCACGTTGAACAGCACTTCCAAAATTTCTGTCGGGCCGTATTTGTTGCCCATGGTCAGCGGACCCATGCTGTGGCCTAAGTCGGCTGCGCCTGAGGCTTCGATTTCTTCGGGTGTACACAAGCCTTGTTGGCACATGTCGCAGGCAATGTTGATGATGTTGGCCACCACGCGTTGCGTCACAAAACCACCGCTGTCACGAATCACGGTCACGGCTTTGCCATCGCGGGCAAACAAGGCGTGTGCGGCATCGCGCATGTCGGCACGTGTGGCAGGGCTGGTGGCCAGCACACGGCGCTGGGTGAGCTTGTCATCAATCAGCATGTCGATGCCTACCGTGCGAGCTGGGTCGAGGCGCTCGACGATGGCCACGGTGGTCACGTCAAAGCCCAAGGGCGCGACGATGGACAGTGCTTGCGCCGATGGCGATGCACCTGTTTCAATCTTGGCGCCTAAGTCTTTGAGCAATTGAAGCAGCTCGGGGCGGCGCATGGCGCGCGTAGATACCCACACTGGTGGCATCTCTGACACGTTAGGTGTGGTTTGCTCGGCGGGAATTTGAGCTTCGCCGTTCACGTAGGTGTAAAAACCTGCCCCAGTTTTCTGGCCCAGCTTGCCTTCGCTGATGTGTTGCACGGCCAAGTTGCTGGGGCGGTAACGCGGCTCGCTCAAGTACTGCTGGTAAACAGACGTGATGGCGTCATGCGCCACGTCAATGCCTGCGATGTCTAAGAGCTGGAAAGGGCCAAGCTTGAAACCTGCTTGGTCGCGCAAGATACGGTCAATGGTGGCGAAGTCAGCCACGCCTTCAGATGCGATTTGTAGCGCTTCTGTGGCGCCTCCCAAAATGCCGATGGTTTTGTAGATGGAACTCATGGCGAAGATTATGGCCGAGGCTGCCTGGCTTTTTGAGTTGCGCTTGGGTGACATCCGTGGCGCACTTGTCGCGCTTTACGGCATGGGCCTGTGACAGAATGAATTCGATCTTTATCTACCGGAGTACCTATCATGACCCTCAAGCTTTGCGGTTTCGCTGTCAGCAACTACTACAACAAACTCAAAATTCAGCTGCTTGAAAAAGCCGTGCCATTTGAGGAGGAACTGGTCTGGGTTGGTCCCGCAGAGCCTGCCACGTTGCAACGCTCGCCGATGGGTAAAGTGCCGTTTTTAGAAACCCCTCAGGGGTGCATCAGCGAGTCCGCGGTGTGTGCCGATTACATTGAACAAGCCTACCCGCATCACCCGTTGATTCCTGTCGACGCATTTGAAGCCGCCAAGGTGCGTGAAATCATCACCTACATAGAGCTGCATGTGGAGTTGATCGCACGAGAACTTTATCCAGAAGCTTTTTTTGGCGGCAAGGTCGATGATGCGGTGAAGACGCGTGTGCGCAAGCAACTCACCAAAGGTGTAGCAGGTTTGACCAAGCTGCTGAAGTTCTCACCCTATGTGGCAGGAGACACCTTCACGCTGGCCGATTGCTCGGCCATCGTGAGTTTGCCGCTGGCATCGATGGCGTCAAAGAGTGTGTTGGGCGAGGATTTGTTGGCTCATTTGCCTGTGAAAGCTTATAGCCAGCAAATGGCCGAGCGTGCCTCCGTACAAAAAGTCAATGCAGACAAAAAAGTGTGCATGGCCTTGATGGCCGAACGC